>Ga0209340_1000388_pt1 | contig 48943 bp, 42 predicted proteins | sample EPASupsiteSAE323_FD_187266 | JGI IMG/M metagenome (GOLD analysis project Ga0209340, IMG submission 187266) | Bioremediated contaminated groundwater from EPA Superfund site, New Mexico - Sample SAE3-23 (SPAdes) (version 2) | ecosystem: Environmental > Aquatic > Deep subsurface > Groundwater >... | reverse complement strand
ATAACAAGATCAAAATGGTTAAACGAGTTATGTATGGTCGATGCAGCATTCGGTTGTTAAAAGCAAAACTTATACATTGGCCAACATTGAATCATTACGGCTAATTACGGAAGAACCATTTTGACTCAGATTATTCATAGAACATAGGAAAAAATTACCCACGTCATAATAACGTGGGTAATTTTCTTGATTTTTTACCCATGTTATCTTGATATGAGTAAAAATTACTCATATAATAGAGGGTAACAAGGAGGAATGAAAATGGATCATAAAATACTAGAATTATTACCGCCTGCCATTGACCTTGAAAGTAAAAAAGTGTTAAAACAGTTGTCTAGAACACATCGAGCATTGGCCGAATTAAAAGGATTTGCGGATACAATGCCTAATAAAAATATTCTCATTAATGCAGTAACCATCAATGAGGCAAAGGATAGTTCTGAAATAGAAAATATCATTACAACTCATGATGAATTATTTAAAGCCATGTCTCAGGCAATTTATGATAATCCTGCAGCAAAAGAAGTAGTCAATTATAGGACGGCACTATGGAAGGGCTATGAACTGGTAAAGGAAAGAGAATTTTTAACGACTAACATTATTATAGAAGTGCAGCAGATGATCGAAAGCAATCGTGCTGGGATAAGGAAACTACCAGGAACAGTTTTGAAAAACCAACTAACAGGTGAAGTGGTTTATACCCCTCCCTGTGGTGAACGTGAAGTATTGGATTTGATGTCTAATTTGGAAAAGTATATAAATGATGATTTCGATCAAATTGATGACTTGGTCAAATTGGCAGTAGTGCATTTTCAGTTTGAATCAATACATCCCTTTTATGATGGTAATGGTCGTACGGGTAGAATTATTAATATTTTGTTCCTTGTACTAAAGGAATTATTAGATAGCCCAATCTTATATCTGAGTAAGTATATTATTCGGAATAAGAGTGCTTATTATCGCTTGCTACAGGAAGTTAGAGATGAGGGTAAGTGGGAAGAATGGGTGCTATTTATTTTGGATGGGATTGAACAAACAGCAGAGGAAACCTTGCTACTGGTAAAAAATATTAATAGTGCTGTAGAAGAGACTGCTGATCAGATTAGATCAGCTCTGCCGAAGATATATTCCAGAGATTTAGTGGATTTATTATTTTATGAGTTTTATACCAAAATATCATATATTGAACAAGGTCTTAATGTAACGAGAAAGACGGCAGCCGCCTATTTATCTTCTCTTGAAGAAATTGGTGTTCTGACATCTGAGAAATTAGGTAAAGAGCGTATTTATCTTAATAAACGATTATTTGAGGTTGTACAGGCAGGGGGATCTTAGGGATTCTAGGTTAGTTATTAACTAAAACAAAAGATCCATCGTTTCCATACTCTTCGGAATAACGACGGATCTTTTGCTTTTCTTTATTTCTGCGGTAATCATTCTTTCGGTCTACCCATACAGAGGCTAGTTTAACTTCAGGGGTCATGGCAAGATTGGGTTTACCTGCAATTTTTAGAAAGTTAGGGTTAATGGTTCCACATTTAATGATAGACATTGGCGAACCTTCCTTTATATTGAGATTAATTATATAGTAATAGTGACACGGATTCAATCATTCTTTAGCTCGTTGTCCTGATAATGCATATAGGATTCTGGTGAGAAAAATAGAGCTCAGCGCTATCGCTAGGGAAAATGTAGTAATGAACCTTGCCCAAATACTTATTAATCTTTAATTGGGATATAATACCGAAAAAGATGTCAAGCAGGAGCGATTTTATGGACTATCTAGAATTTTTACAAGCTGATATCCTGTGTGTATTACACGACTATGGCGATATGACAGCAGAAAGAATTAACTCAATTTTGGGAAGTGATGAGGAGGATGTAGAGCTTGCTCTTTTCCAATTGGTACTTGAAGAAAAAGTCGGGGAAGTAGGGGAAGACCAATATACTGCTATAGACGAATTAAATGTCAAATGACTAAAGAAAGAGCATCCAACTATATTTTAAAATGTTAAATTTAAATGTTCTCTCGGGACGGAAAAACATCATCTCCCTGGTAGTCACGCCTTCCGCCCCGCTTCCGCCACTACCACTGGTCCGCGTCGGAAAACCATCGCCGCCCACCAGTGGCGCGGCTCCAGCCCTGCTTCAAGGAACGATATGTAGAGGTAGTTATTTCTCAGCGTGGCCTGTTTGATCGTTATTGCTAGTCTGTAGGGGAAGCGACCTCGAGGGCTCCAAAGGCAAAAACACTCGCCCTCGAAGTCGCCGACGAGAAATAGACGAATCAACCTGGTGGCAGTATAATTATAAAAAAAGTGATGTGCCTTAAGGGAAGGGAAAGGAATGGTTATAAAAATGAGTAGTATTAACCATGATAATATGCAGCACTATAAAAACGTTGTTCCGCCGGTTGCTATTAGACTGCTTATGATTACAGAGGCCGCACCGTTGCCAGAGGAAAACTATTTTTATAATAATATATCAAGCAATGACTATTTGCATGGTGCATCTAGAAGCTTTTTTCGCGGGATTATGCAGGGTATAGGGTTATTGCCAATCGGAGTATCGGTGTATAGTGAGCGTGTATTATTAGATGCCTTTACAAAAGAAGGATACTTTTTCATTGACTCTTGTCCCGTACCGCTAATAGACGAGGCTGGAGTGCAGCTTTCAAGTGATAAAAAGCGCAAGATTATGGTCAATTATGCGGATAGTCTTTTGGAAACGATCAAAGCATTACAATCAGAAAAAATTCTTTTTGTATGTAGCACGAATAAGGTTGTAATGGACAAACTGAAAGGCCAGCAATATATTTCAGATCGTCTTCTTCTTGCACTACCATTGCCGTACCCTGGCGTAGGGTGGCTCAAGAGACCTGATCGGAAAGGTTTTATGGACTTGTTTCCAGATTGTTATCGTTTAGCTGCTATTTAGAAATTATTAAAAAAATAATTTTACATTTATGCTCATTTGAATTGCAATATAAGCATAAATGTAAAAAGGGTGATGTCCATGAACTATATAGAACAGATCAAGAAGATTATGAACGATAATTATGGAACGCTTTTAACTTCAGATTTAGCTAAAAATAACATTCCTAGAACTTACCTGTCTATCATGGAACAAAATGGAGAAATTGAGCGCGTCGCTTGGGGTGTGTATGTGGCAGAAAATATGCTGGAAGACGAAATGTATGTCTTTCAATCACGCAATAAGCGAGCAATTTTTTTCCATGAGAATGCGCTGTATCTTCACGGATTGACTGACAGAACACCGCTAGCTTTTTCTGTAACCGTTCCGTCTGGTTACCATGCAACGAATTTGAAAGAAAGCGGCTGTAAGGTTTTTTTTGTAAAGGCAGATTTGTGTGAACTAGGTGTTACATGGCTCATCTTAAAGATAATATTCATATCGTAATAAATCAATAAAGCAGGAGGTAGGAGATTGATATGGACTTTTTCGAAGCATTACAAATTATCCTGTAATTATTACTGAAGGTGCGATAATAGAAAGATTAAAACGAGAATTTAACTTTGAATTAGACCCGTATATTGCAAATGCGGGATATATCTATAACCCTCTACAGAAACAAGAATTGAAAAATATTTATAAACAATATATCGAAATAACCTATGCCAAGGACTTACCTATAGTATTGTTTACACCTACCTGGCGTGCAAATGCGGAACGTATTAAGCAAGCACAAATCTTTAATAGAGATGTTAACTTAGAATGTTTCCAATTTCTTTGTGAAATTAGGGATGAATATGAAAAATACGCAGAAAAAATTTTTATAGGAGGACTAATCGGCTGTAAAGGGGACGCATACAATGCCAAAGAGGCATTGAGCACCGCAGATACTGAAATTTTTCATTCATATCAAATTGAACGACTCATAAGTGCAGGGGTAAATTTTTTGATTGCAGAAACTTTACCAGCAGTATCGGAAGCGTTAGGCATAGCGAAAGCGATGGCTGTTTTTGATAAACCATATTTGATTGGTTTTGTAATTCGAGATAACGGCACATTATTAGACGGAACGCCATTGCATAAAGCAATAGCCTTGATCGATAAGGAAGTTGAGCGTCAGCCTATTGGGCAATACATCCACCAAAACTCCAGAGGAACTTGATGATTCTGTTAATCTTGAAGCTGAGGAACCTCAAGTTTGGGCAGAAGATATGATTGATTTAAGGAACGAGTTGGCAATTAAAATATTAGGTGGTTGTTGTGGTACCAATCATCATCATATACAGAGTTTAGTAGCGAAACTAAAGAATAATGATGTAGAAATTAGAAAGGCAGTGGTTGCTGATAATGAAGTTTTAACTTAAATATCATCTGCATACAAGCGATACTGGAATTATCCTGAAGAATATATGGAATGGTGATAGTTGAAAAAATAAACAGACAAAACCATCCCCCTGTTTTTGTAAATGAAAAGACATGACGAAAAAATATGAAAATAAAGAATTATTTGATAAATTTTTCTTGTTAGATTATAATGCTTTTAGAATCATTTTTTCATTTATAAGTATCAATGAAGATGTGATAATCTTTAAAGGTTAGATGAATTTGGAAAGTTGATCTGCTATTTGCAGACGTACTCCAAGCACAGATCCTTTAATTTTATCATAATGTAAAAAATGGAGGGAATAAAAAATGAGAACAGCTAGCTTACGTATCTTTTTAGTTTTGACTTTACTAATAGGATTAGGAATTAATAACTCGGTCTGGGCTGAACAATCGAGTGAAACACCATCGCCTAATATAAAAGTGGAACAATGGATAGGGAATGTTTTCACTTTTATTGCTTTGCCTGCTGATAAGCAAGTTGTTGGATACCGTATTTTTACAGAAGATCAAGCAATTCAGGGATTTGAAGGAGATAATTCACTTCGGATTCCCTACAAGAAATATGTTGGAAAAGAAGTTACAGTTACTGAAGTTGAAGTTTTTCCGGATGGCTACAACCTAAAAGAGTATGTGGTTCATATGAAAGTAAATGATACAGGAGAAAAATTAGTTGGTCGTACTGTAGGCCTACAATTAGAAGGTCTAGTATTAACAGCGGATCTAAATAAAGCTCGGCAGCAGTTTTTGGGAAAAGTCGTATATCCTAAGTTTAGAGAGTTATCAGGATTATATGTCCCCGTTTTGAATACAGCACCATCAGCAGTAGTTACTAAAATTGGTGGTCCAGTTACGGTAGTTGATGTATATGCAGGAATTCAATCTAAAGAACCTATATGGTTAATCGTTTCTGTGGATGGGGAAAAGGCCATTTTACCCATAGCTTATAGTTGGACTAATCTTCCAATTCAGTGTTGGGATGAGACTCCTGCGTGGCAAGAGTCGTTGTTTACAGAAAATCCAAGAGTCAGTCTCGGCGGATCTCGCAACTTATGGGAAAAAATTGAAAACGGGGATATAGAAAAAGGTATGACCAAAGGGCATGTATATCTTAGTTGGGGTAAGCCGCCCCACGATAAAGTTAGCGATTCAGTTTGGATCTATGGTACTAAGAAACTTAGTTTTAATGGTGACGTATTAATTTCCATTGAAACTATTTCAAAAAGTAAATGAAAATTTAATTTTAAATAGTTAGAGTCCTACGAAGGATTATAAAGAGGTAGTTGGTTAGAACGCAACTATCTCTTTTTCTATATCAGAAAGTATATAGAAATAATGGAAATATAATGGGGTCAGGCTTGACTTATTTTTATGATGGGGTAATAGAGGTATTGTGGAGTAGATTTAAACTTAAATAGTGAAGAATATGTAAAAAAATGTAATAAATAGCAGGATTTTTGTTATTTTATGAGAAGTATATAGTTTTAAGCCCTGTTGAGTTCGAATGAATAATAGAGAGAATTGATGAGGGACTTTAAACTTAAAAATCCAGAAGAATTCAATAAATATATTACATAGTATGAGGAGGTTATTTCATGAAGAAAAAAATATTTTCTGCAGTACTTGCTACAGCTTTAGCTACAAGTGTTGGAGTTCCAACAGCTTTTGCTTGTTATGGAGTAAGAGCTATGGGGATGGGCGGAGCCTTTATTGCGGTCGCCGATGATGTGCAATCCGTTTACTGGAATCCGGCCGGACTAGCAAATGTTAAAGAAAAGCAGTTTGGCTGGCAAAAGGCGACGAATAATCGAGAGGGTATCAACTATATTGATATTTTTGAATTAACCATGCCACTCGAGAATGGTAAGTCTGGTATCGGGCTTCACTATACAAATAATAGAGAAGCTGCTGTTTATGGCACTGACAGTAACAATTATGCGATGAATTACAAATCCTCTTGGTGGACCCTTTCTTACGGCGAAAAAATCAACGATAAATTCGCAGTTGGCGTGAATATCCGTCAAGAAAAGGAGAGTGCTGACGGCACTGTTGAGGGTGGAATCACAACGCTAGGTAAGTCTAGCAATACTACTTATGCAACGGATCTCGGTCTCTTCTATAAAGAAAGCGATAAGCTTTCCTATGGGCTCTTAATACAAGATTCTTCCGGTAGAGGCAAAGAAGCCAATTGGCGGCCAGCTGTTGCCTATCGACCAGACAATAAGACGATTGTAGCTTTTGATGTGTATAATGCAACGGAGGCATATCATTCCAAACGGGAATATTCAATTGGTATAGAACATAAATTTAGTGATAAAGTAGCGATTCGTGTTGGTAATTATCATGGGTCAATGACCTATGGTGCTGGGGTAAATGTAGACAAAAATATTGAAATTAATGTAGCACATCTCGCGAAAGATCTAGGTGGAACGAATTTGATTGGTGCGCAAACAAAATTCTAAAGACTTTGAAGAGAGGGACTGAGCACCACTCTATAGATGGTGCTAGAAGAATATGAAAATATTAAATTTATTGCCTGGTGATATTCCTAAAACGGTTCGGGCTGCGATAATTGCCTTTGCCGTAGCTGTTGGTCAAATTGCTGCTGAAACAAGTTATCAATCCTTATTTAGTCTACGATTTGGTGTAGAATATTTGCCAATAATGTACCTGATTGAAGTTGGGATTATTCCTCTAGAAATATGGGCCTTTGTCAAATTGGCAGAGTTATACGGTAAAGCTAATTTTCTAAAGATGGTGTATGGCTGCTTAACGGCAACTGTTTTACTAGATGGTCTGGCATTACTTAGTATACAGTTTTTCAACGTTCAGGCATCTTGGTTTTATCCGGTGCTGTTTCTTACATCTAATCTTGCTGAGCGGGGATTTATAACGGTGCTGTGGGTGCTAGCAGAAGATATGTGCACGACGCGGCAGGCCAAGCGGATATTTCCTGTCTTGATTGGTTGCTATACTCTTGGTAGCATACTTACCGGATTTCTTATTAATCACACTAACTCTGGAAGCAGTGGTATAAGCCCAGAAGTGATTTATTTTATCTGGCCATGTATGATGGTGGTGGCTGGAAAAGCTTGGTGGCAGTTAGTTGTACGTTACATACAGCCGATGAGTGCATTGACGGAAAAGGAACAAAGCTCCGATATGCTTAGTAGTATTAAGCTCATTCATAAGTCCGCGTTTTTACGTATTGCTCTCTTGGTGATGGTGTTCGTATATGGCGCTGCTTTTTTAATGGAATACGAGCTGACGACAGTAAGTAAGTCCATATATAGTAATGAGGAAGAATTAACGGCCTTTTGGGGATTGTTTTTTGCAATCTATTACACCGCTGGCTTAGTTGTAGGTGGCTTATTGTTAGGTCCCTTACTGGAACGGCTTGGTATTGGAAAGGTAGTTATCATGATAGCTGGTCTTTCTGTGTTAGCTTTTTCCCAACTGACAGTATTGATTGCTAGTCCATGGACATTAACGGCCGTATTTATTGGTGGCGTCATGATGTATATTGTGATGTACACTGTTGCCGATCCAACCTATCAATTGTTTTTCAAGACCATTCCAGAAAACCAACGGACAGGCGTAAGACTAGTGTTTGGTGGAGCGCTGTTCGCTGGTGGTAAACTACTTTGTTCCGCCATGGCGGCGTTACATTCCCTAGGTTTTATTAACCTAACTGGCTTATCCATGCTAGGGTTGCTACTTACAGTGTGTATGTTACTACTAGCCATAAAACAGAAAAAACTATATTTTGTTCAGCTGATTAATAATGTTCGTGACCGATACCTATCCATTCAGGATATACCCTTTATCTTATCAGGACAAAAAGTAAGTGCTGAGGAATTAGGGTCAGTGACAGCACTTCTTAAGGAAGACAAGAGTAAAATAAAACTTGGTCTTGAAATTTATAGAACACTACATACAACTGAATTGGCGATACATATAAAACCGTTTTTAATGCATGAGGATGCAGAAATTCGTCTCTTAGCACTGCAGGCATTTGTTCCAGAGTACAATGAGGAAGGTTTAACACCTTTTCGGCAGGCTTTGCAAGATGCCAATATTCAGATTGTGGCGGAAGGACTTAGGGTATTAGGGAGAGCTAAGGATGTTGCTACAGAGGGTAGTCGAGCTCTGCTCCTTCAGGCAATGCTCACTGATGGCGGTGATAGGGCTATTTATGCTTGTGAAGTAGTGGGAGATATAGGTGCAGAGGAATATGGGGCGAGCATTCATGAAATCCTGAAAAATAGCGATTATTCAGGGGTTTGCCTAGCTGCTCTAGAATGCTTAGGTAAGCTAAGATGGGACCTCGCTGTACCAGATATTTTGAGCCAGCTACCTGATCGAGGCTCTCAATATGCCAAAGTAGCGGTTCAATCACTAAGAGAAATGGGCTTTGCAGCTAAGCCACTTATTAAACAGGCCTTGTATCAGCCAGAAACTAAAATCTGGCGGACTGCCATAACGGTACTTGCTGAAATCGAAACTAGTATCCAAGGTAAGGAAACTCTTGTAGATTCATGCGAGGAACGGCTAAAAACCATTACGAATGGGGACGAGATTATATGGGCATTACACGAAATAGGACAGCCCAAATTGGCTGCCCTTGCTAAATTGCGATTTAGTGAAATGAGGAAAGATATCTTTGAGGGGGCCTGGGCCGTACTAGGTATATTTACGGACCTTACTACGGTTCAGAGTGTTAAAAATGCAGTTTATAGTAGGGAAGATAACAAACGGGAAGCGGGCCTGGATATTTTGGCGGAGGGCCTCGGGTATCGTCGGTTAAGTCAGGCAATAGTACAGGCTATTGATCAAGAGGATTATGAACCCAATCAGTCGGTAAACCCACAAGAAATACTGGACTTGGCAGTATGCAGTGATAGCTGGATTCAAAAGATTGTGGCCGCTAGAATTTATGATGTAGAAAAGAGTGAAGATATGAAGAAGGAAGAGTACGGGGGAGAAATGGAGAAGCTTGTCCTTGTGGGACAGGCAGCGCCATTCAAAGGACTTACCCTAGATGAAATCAGTCGGATTGCCGCGATTGCCAGGCTAGAATGTTACGCGGATCAAAGCGTTATTATTAGTGAAGGCGAGCCGGTTTCCTGTATGTACGTGATTGGGGATGGGTATGTAGAAATCGGTGGCAAAATGAGTGGGGGACAAGAAACGACCATCAGTGTTCTTACCGCGAATGAGTGTTTTGGCGAAGATAGTATATTGTCAGATTCCCCCTCGGTGATTAGGGCCCAAGTCATTATGGGGCAGGCGACGATGCTAGTAATTGATGGAGAGGCACTAAAACAATTACTGTACTCCTATCCCGATATCGCCATTAGGATGCTGACGGAAGCCTCTCAGCGCCTGAATAAACTTCAGTGGCGGTTGGTTACCCAGGGCTAATGACCGATGCGATCTGATTCTTGACGTATATAGGCCAGTAGCTCGTGAGCAAAGGGGGTTGCAAGTTTAATATCCTCCCAAGCAATGGGGGTATTAAGATATTGCAATATGAGCGTATCTTGGTTTTCAAGTCCGGCAGGTAAAACGCCTGCAAAAAAGAAACCAATTTTTTCTGCTTCGACCGTTAGGTCAATTGCAGCCGGATGTTGTAAGTCAAGATAAAGATAGATGGCGTCAATTGCTTGGCGACAGCATTGGGTGGTCTGTTCTCTTATAATGGCAGTGGCGTCAGGGCCATACGCTGTCAAACGGAGGATTGCAATATTCATGTCGGATTGAAATTCCAGGTTATAAACCGTTGCTTCCTGGCAAGCTGGCACACTTTCTGTACAATCAGGGAGGACAAAGGGTACTTTCAAAGCCGAATAGATTTTTGTAATCACCTCACGGTGACCGGCAGGAGGGTAAAGGGTGACAGGCATCCGATCTTTAAATGTACGAAATGCCAAGGCCACACTAATCCTGTGGTGAGATTGGACAGCCATAGATTTAAAGTCGGTTTCGGGCATGAAGGCGAGGAGAATGCCGCAGTCAGCGAGTCCCATGAAACGGGCCGCTTTTTGCGAAATGATATGGTTGGTCACCGATAGACAAAAATAGCCAAACAGATTACGACTGTGGCTTTCTTCTAGAAGGGCGAGCAACAGTTTATGAAAAATTCGCGTACTTCGATATTCGGACTTAATAAAGATGGATTCCACTTCGGCGATTTCGCCATAGAGGCGCAGGTCGCCGTAGCCGAGTGCCTCGTCGTCATCTTCGGCCCTAACAACAAGTGAAACTAAGGAACCACTATTGTTTTGCTCGATTAGTTGGGCTGGATCATAGACATGATCGGCGTAGGAGTAGCCATAAGCACGGTAGGCGCAGCGAGCTACTGGTATGGCATCTTCAGGCTGAAAACGCCGGATCTGATATTTTACATCGGTTACGGGTTTGTTCATAGGTGCTTCAGCAACTGCATCTTGAATCAATGTCTGTTGTTGCCGCAAGAGCTTAGTCAAAATGGTTTCCTTACCATTGCGCCCTAGATAACGAAAGGTAATGTCATCTACAAACTTTTGGGCCAAATAGATGCCCAGTCCTTTTGTAGTCTCAGTAGCCTGCTGCGGCGAGTAATGTGGCAACGCTGCGGGGTCAAAAGGTAATCCTTTTTCTGAAAATTTCACCACGATCTTCGTGGAGGTTATCTCAAAAGTTACCTGAAAGGTTTCTTGGCTGTTATTTTCAAAGCCATGCTGAATAATGTTGGTGAATATTTCCTCAACGGCCAACTCTAATTCATACTGTTCCTTATTTGAAAACCCGCTGGTTTTTGCCAGTTCCCGGGTGTAGGCAAGGAAGGGATGAAGATGGTCAAGACGGGTTGGCAGAAGTAAGGTTGAGGAGATTAAATCGGTCATTACATTCATAGTTCTTTCCTCCTATTAAAAGCTTATGTTCTCATTGTATAATAATGTTACTTGATAGTACAGAGGTTGATTGGGTTGCCAAGAGACGTATAGTTTACTTTTTAAGAATTATTGGATCAGGTTTAACTTGAATCGTACCATCTTTAACGGTGCAAAATGGTTTCAACCTTTGTGTAATGCATGCTTGAGACTTTTTTTTGTTAAATCAGTTTATGTATTGAGGAGTTTCTATCCTAGTGGAGAACATAACATTGCCTATACGTCACTATATAGTGTAAAATAAAACAATTAAAAAGTTTGTTATAAGGGGAATTTGTTTATGATCCAAACTGGGAATCGTCAAATGACAATTCAATCATTAAAAGGGAAGCTTTTAGCTGCTTATGAATATTTAGTAGAACACAATGATCAAGAAAATGCGGGAAAAGTTAAGCAATTAGCAGGTAAATTAGTAAATGAGGAATTTACCATTGCTTTCTGCGGACATTTTTCTGCAGGAAAATCAACGATAATCAATCGCTTAGTGGGGGAAAATTTACTGCCCTCAAGCCCAATTCCAACCAGTGCCAATCTTGTAAAAGTCAAAGGGGGCGAAGAGTATGTAAAGGTATTTTTTAAAAAGGGCAAACCACGTTTATATCTCCCTCCTTATGATTATAAAATGGTAAAAAACTATTGCAAGGACGGGGATCAAATCCAGGCAATTGAAATTAGCCACTCGGATTCTAAGCTACCTAGCCAAACCGTTATTATGGATACTCCCGGTATTGATTCTGCAGATGACGCCCATCGTATTGCCACGGAATCCGCTATTCACCTTGCTGATGTGATTTTTTATGTCATGGATTATAATCATGTTCAATCCGAACTCAATTTTATGTTTACAAAAGAGTTAACAGAGGCCGGGAAAGAGATTTATCTTGTTATTAACCAAGTGGATAAGCATTCCCATCAGGAGCTTTCCTTTTTGGAATTTAAAACAAGTGTGGCTCTTTCCTTCTCATCATGGGGAGTAAAACCAGCTGAAATTTTTTATACCTCTTTAAAACAAGATGACCATGAATATAATCAATTTCTAGAGTTACAGGCTTTTTTGGCGGAGCGGTTAGAGGAAAAAGATAGCTTACTCCTGCAATCTATTTTTCATTCCCTGCAAAAAATCATCAAAGACCATTTGGATGTAACAAAGAAAAAGCATGACCTAGAGCTAGAGCCCTTCAAGAATATCTTAAATGAATTATCGGCAGGGGAGCAGGAAGAGTTAGCCGATAACTACGACAGGCTGAGAGAAGAGGAAAACTCTTTAGTCGAAGGACCCCGAAAGGCAGAAGGAGAATTTGACTTAGAGGTCAATAAAATCATGGCGAATGCCTATTTAATGCCCTTTGAAACCAGGGCGCTTGCAAAAGTCTACCTAGAATCATGCCAGAGCGAATTTAAGGTTGGATGGCTGTTTACAAAACAAAAAACCTTAGCTACAAGAGAGGAAAGACTGAATCTCTTTTACCAGGGTATACTGGAAAAAACAAAATCACTGGTAGAGTGGCATCTTCGTGATTTTATGTTGCGATTTTTAAAAGAAAAGGGAGTCCAAAATAAAGAACTGCTTGCAAAGATTCAGAGTTTCAATGTTCATTTTTCGAGGGAAGTATTAGCCGCCGCTGTAAAACCGGGGGCACGTTTATCAGGCGATTATGTTATAAATTACACGAATAACGTGGCAACTGAAATTAAACTTTTGGCTAAAAGCGGTTTAGCTGAGTTTAAGATTGATATACTAAATGCCCTGCAGGAAAGAAATACTGCCATCCAAGTGCAAGTAAGCCAAAAAGCAGCAAGCTTACAGCGGTATATCGCTGCATTTGAACAGGTGAAAAAATATGAGTCAGCTGAGAGTAGTGAGCAAAGGACACTGGAAACGCTGCTTATGGAAACAAATAGGGTGGAGGATGACCCTTGCCATTTATTTGATATACAAGAAGAGGAATTTGAAGTAGTCTATGGGGAAACTGGGCCTGCTCAGCCGGTACAGAAAAAAAATAGTCCTCCCGCAAACAAGCCCATTCCAAAAGAAAAAACTCCATTACACGCTAACGACTCAGACAGGATGAAAGAGACGGCTGAAAAATTAAAGAAGACTGCACAGCTTGTTCAAGGTTTGCCAGGCTTTAAGAAGCTTGCAACGGAACTAGAGGAAAAAGCGGAAAGACTTAATCATAAAGGTTTTACGGTTGCCTTATTCGGGGCATTTAGTGCCGGTAAATCTTCTTTTGCCAATGCGTTAATTGGAGAGAGAGTTTTACCTGTTTCACCAAATCCAATGACAGCGGCAATAAGCAAAATTAAGCCGATTAATGAGTCATACCCACATGGGACGGTTATCATTAAGTTTAAGGAAGAACGTTCCATGCTCGAAGATGTAAATCATGCTTTGAAAGTATTTGATTGTCATGCCGAGAGCTTAGCTGATGCAAGGACAAAAGTAGAAACAGTGAAGGGGCATTTGGACCAGCTAGGCGTAGCCGAGAAGACAAATTATGCTTTTTTACAGGCATTTATCCGGGGGTATGCTGATTTTAGCGAACAGCTAGGTACAGTGCTCAAAAAAACAATCACTGAATTTAGTGATTATGTTACAATGGAAGAAAAATCCTGCTTTGTCGAATGGATTGATCTTTATTACGATTGTCCCTTAACTCGGAGTGGAATTACCCTAGTCGATACCCCTGGAGCGGATTCCATTAATGCTCGTCACACAGGGGTGGCCTTTGATTTTATCAAAAATTCTGATGCTATTTTGTTTGTAACCTACTATAATCATGCATTTTCAAAAGCCGATCGGGAGTTTTTAATTCAGCTGGGGCGTGTAAAAGATTCATTTCAATTGGATAAAATGTTTTTTATTATCAATGCCATTGATTTGGCTGATAACGAGGAAGAAAAGGAAACGGTCACTCTATATGTCCACGAGCAGCTAATAAAATATGGAGTCAGAAATCCGCATTTATATCCATTATCAAGTTTAAAGGCACTAAAAGAAAAGCAAGAAGAGATAACTCTTCCCCTTTCAGGAATGTCAGCTTTTGAGGAGGCTTTTTATCATTTTATTACAAATGATTTAGCTAACCTAGCGGCCTTTGCATCAGAAAATGAACTGAGCCGTGTTTCTCGTTTAATAGCAAAGCTCATTGATAATACCAGAGAAGATGCTACGGTTAAGCAGCAAAAGCGGGCAAATATGGTCGCAGAGAAAGCCAGTATAAAAGAAATTATTGTGCAGCAGACGGCAAAAAATTTAAAAAACCACCTGGATCAGCAAATCGAAGTATTAATTTATTATATAAAACAGCGGGTGTTTTTACGTTTTAATGAATTCTTTAAAGAATCATTCAATCCTAGTGTATTACGGGATGATGGTCGGAATCTGAAAAAAGCGTTGCACAATGCACTAGAGGAATTACTCGAAGAATTTGGGTTCGAATTTGCACAGGAAATGAGAGCGACAACGGTAAGATTGGATCGCTTTGCCGAAAAAATAACAGCAGAGTATCAGATAGCGCTTGTCGATATGATTCGTGAGATTAATCAGGATTTATCTTTTTCCCTTTTTGAATTTGAGGATAAAGCACAAATTGATTTTGAAGCAGCTTTTACCGATATTCAGTACGAGTTATTTTCAAAAGCAATGTCTTATTTTAAAAATCCAAAATCATTTTTTGAAAAACAAGAAAATAAATTAATGAGTGATGAGTTGTATCGTGTGCTTAATGCATCTGCAGATGCGTATTTACAGAATGAACAAAAACGGATACAGGATATATATGGACATATCATGGAGGGTGAGTTTAAAAAGCTAATCTTGCACATGACCGAGCAGGCTGATGACTTTTACTTAAGTTTACTTTCAGCCTTAGATGGTGGAGTTCCAGCCGAAAAGTTAGTGGAGATTCAGCAAAGCTTAAGAAGCTTATGTAAATGAGGAACCCATTATGCTTAGAGCTATTCATAGTGAGGATATAGAAAACTCAGAAATGGTGGAAGTTATTGCCCAATTTGTTGCCAGTAAGCGTACTGATAAGTCCATGGAGCAGATTGTCAGTCGGCTTAGTATGGAGCCAACTGTAAATGCCATTAGCTGGAGAATAATGGACAATATAGATAATGATGCAGATTAAAAAGTTAAAGGTGAATTGGATGATTAGGTATAAAAGTAAAAAAAATGAATTTTTGTCAGATAAATAAAGAACTTCTATAGTTGAAGGAGCTTGGAATGAATTACCAATGGTTTGTGGATGTTGCATTTTATCGAATCCTGTTATAATGGTTTTAGGAAAGCAGATAAGGGGATTTAACATGAAAAAGGCAATATTTCTTACTATGGTATTTGTTCTAGTTATGTCGTCAGTGGGATTCGGTGCAGTACCAGATCCGAACGCAGGAATAGGAGATGTCCAATTTGGATACAACTATTATCACTTAAATCAGACGTCTGGGGCAATAGAACAGGGAAAAACGGGATTTAATGAATTATATGGCAGCATTGGTGTTGGTCTTGGGTACGGAGCTTTTGTGAATCATGCCCAGGCAGATAAAACCTCTTATACCGATTATGGTATTAAGACTACGGTACTGATTCCCAATGTAGCTTTGATGATTGGTCAACGGCAGATGGCAACAGATAACGTTAGCAGTGACAGCAATCTTTTTTTCGGTGCATCCATTAAACAAAGTCTTATTGGCGGAGTTGCTGCATATGCAACTTATCAGAAGGGCATGAACTTTAAAGATCAAGTCATTGGCCTTACCTATGCCATGGATAAAAATAGTCAGATGAATCTGAGTTGGAAGAATTACGATGATAATAATGGTGCTACCTTCAAGGGAATTGGCGCAGGGGTGAATGTGAAATTCTAAAACCCAACTCCTATTGGGAAGTTATCTGCAAATAATCTTTGGACTTCGGGAGTAGTGGCTGTTAGGGGAGATGCCTGAACTCATGAAACGTGTAGGCAATTGGGTAAATAGTTTGTAAAATAATGAAAAAATAGTCCCATCTCTTATGAAAAAAGAGATGGGACTATTTGAATTTAATTGTCAAATGAGGTAAATACTAAATTATTAGATTTACATATTGACGTTTTAAAAGATTAGAATTAACATATGCTATACTAGGGTATAGTATATGGAGGTAGATTATGTTAAATGAAATTGAAAAAAATGATATAAAGAAAAGGCTGAGAAAAACAGGTGGACAAATCAATGGAATTGAAAAGATGGTAGAAGAAGGACGCTATTGTGTTGATATTTTGCAACAGATTTCAGCGGCAAGGGCAGCCTTAAATAAGGTGGCATTACTCATTCTCGAAAGTCATACCAAGAGTTGTGTTGTAACAGCCATTCAAGAAAATCGCACAGAGAGTACAGTGGAGGAATTAATTGAGATTATAGCAAAATTCACTAAGTAATCATTACGATAACAATCTTCTACAAATGCAGAAAAGAAAGGGTGAGAAAGATGACAGATAAGAAGATAGATTTGAAAATTACAGGTATGAGTTGTGCAGCCTGTTCAGGTCGTATTGAAAAGGCATTAAATAAGCTTTCAGGTGTACATCATGCAGTAGTTAATCTAGCAATTGAAAAAGCCACAGTCGAGTTTGATCCAAGTCAAATAAAGATCGCAGATATAAAAGCAAGAGTTGAGAAGTTAGGGTTTGGAGCACATGACATAATGGATGTTGCTGAAGCCGATAAAGCAAAGGAAACCCAAGAAACAGAAGTAACCCAGCAACGATTGCGCCTGATTTTATCCGCACTATTTTCCTTTCCCCTCTTATTTGCTATGGTGCTCCACCTTATGGGCAGTAAGAGCGCTGTAACCGAACTACTGATGAATCCTTATTTTCAGTTTATCCTTGCAACACCAGTGCAGTTTATCGCAGGCTGGCAATTCTACAGGGGAGCTTATCTGGCACTGCAAAATAGAAGTGCTAATATGGATGTTTTAGTTGCTCTAGGAACGTCGGCAGCCTATTTTTATAGTATCGCCAATATAGTGCGCCAAAGTCATGACTTATATTTCGAAACCTCTGCCATTCTAATTACTCTCATTATAGTAGGAAAGTTATTAGAAGCAAGGGCAAAAGGGCGTACATCAGAGGCCATCACTGCACTAATGGGGCTACAGGCGAAGACGGCAAGAGTACTTCGTAATGGACAAGAAATGGATATTCCCATAGAGACCGTAGCTGTCGCTGATATTATTGTGGTTCGACCAGGGGAAAAAATACCAGTGGACGGTATAATTACGGAGGGTATATCTGCTGTGGATGAGTCTATGCTGACAGGGGAAAGCCTGCCCGTGGATAAAAAAAATGGAGATGAAGTAGTGGGTGCTACAATTAATAAGTTTGGTACTTTCAAATTTAAGGCGACAAAAGTGGGCAAAGACACTGCCTTGGCCCAAATTGTACGTGTTGTAGAAGAAGCTCAAGGATCCAAGGCACCTATTCAACGGTTTGCTGATGTGATTTCAGGATATTTTGTTCCCACAGTGGTTGCTCTTGCCCTATTTACTTTTTTAGCTTGGTACTTTATTTTTGATCCAGGAAATTTCGCGGGAGCCCTTGTCAATTTTACAGCAGTACTCGTGATTGCATGTCCTTGTGCATTAGGGCTAGCTACGCCCACCTCCATCATGGTTGGAACAGGTAAAGGTGCTGAAAACGGCATCTTAATTAAAGGTGCCGAGCATCTTGAGAATGCCCATCGTTTAACAACGATTGTTCTTGATAAAACAGGGACCATCACCAAGGGAAAGGCAGAAGTAACAGATATTATCACAACTCCAGGTTTTTCAGAAGAGGAGATAATAGGGCTTATGGTAAGAGCTGAAAAAAACTCCGAGCATCCTTTGGCCCAGGCTATTATTACTTATGGTAAAGAAAAAGGCTTATCAATGGAAGACCCCGAAAGTTTTACGGCTATTCCTGGTCACGGCGTTGAAGTTAGAATTAACGGTCAACGGATTCTAATAGGAACTCGTAAACTAATGATTGAGAATAACATAGAAATTGAATCCCTCCTTCCCCAAATGGAAAAACTTGAACAGCAGGGTAAGACGGTTATGCTAATGGCAGTAGAAAAGCAAATTGCTGGATTCTTTGCGGTAGCTGATATTCTAAAGGAAAACTCTAGAGAAGCGGTGGCGCAGCTGGAAAAGCTAGGTATCGAAGTATGGATGATAACGGGGGATAACGAGCGTACCGCCCAAGCAATTGCCGAAAAGGTGGGCATTAAAAAGGTTATGGCCGAGGTTTTACCAGAGCATAAAGCGGAAAAAATTGAGTCTTTGAAAAGAGAAGGAAAAGTGGTAGGGATGGTTGGTGATGGTATTAATGATGCCCCTGCACTCGCAACTGCCGATGTAGGATTTGCTATCGGGACAGGTACGGATATTGCCATGGAAGCTGCTGACATTACATTAATGAGTGGTGATTTAAGAGGTATTGTAGGCGCCATCAAGCTAAGTCGGGCAACTATGAAGAATATTAAACAAAACCTATTTTGGGCCCTTGTTTATAATACACTCGGTATTCCTATTGCGGCACTCGGATATTTATCCCCTGTAGTAGCTGGGGCTGCCATGGCCTTTAGCTCTGTATCGGTTGTAACCAATGCTCTGCGGCTTAAAGGTTTCAAACCTTACACTGAATGAGGGATCAAATATAGGTTAAATTAAATAGCAGGCTATTTTTGCGATGAGGATGAAGTTATAGGTTGACAAAATAGGAAGAATGTTTTACTCTTATTGAGAATGATTTTCAATAATACGCAAAAAGTTGAAGGTGATATTTATGATGAACATGCAGAATGTTTGGGTGATATGATCCTCATACAATTACCAAGGTTGCTTAGAGAGTAGCTGTTGAAACTATAAAATTCCTATACCAATTATGAACTGGTATAGGAATTTTATAGTTGACAAGAGTATGATTGTGATTGCAGATTCACTTTTTATTAATGTATAAACTGGATATTTCTTCTTCAAATTGGTTTTTTGTAATTCCTAAGGCATCGAAAACAGTAGGATCAAAGGTATCTACCAATAGATTATTTTGGATAATACTTGCATAATGTTGAGCAATATTGACGGAATAGATCAGTTCGCGGTTAATAATCCCAGTAGCAAAGGGTGTATGATGATACAGTGCTGCTTCAACTATGGGATAGGGTAATTCCCACCAGCGTAATAAATAACCGCCTGTTTGTTGATGAGTAACATGTAAAGACTCCAATTCGATCTGTAATAGATTATTCTTTTTTTTCTCAGATTTATAGAAGATTTCAATATAATTTTCTGGATACAGCTTAAGTAACAGTACAACCCCGATGTTGTGAAGCAATCCAGCGGAAGCATTGTCTTCCGAAAGCTTCTTATGTAACAATTTTTCGTAGATAATATTCACAATTTTACTGCAAATAAAAGAATGATTCCATAACATTTCTAGCCTTGTTCCATAGAGACCACTCATATTAAAGGAGTCAACAATAGATGTTGCTAATAAAATATTCCTTATATTGGACAATCCAAGATAGGCTATGGCATGTTTCACGCGTCCTGTTTTTACTTCATAAAAAGCGGAGTTAATGATATGGAGAATTTTGGTTGATACGGCATGATCTCTTTCAATGGCGTTTGCAATTTCCCCTAAATCAGCGTCAGTGTCGATGAGGTCCATGATTTGGAGATAGCTACTTTTTAATGTAGGTAATTCATCTACATTATTGATTAAAGCAAATAAATTACTGTCATGTAGAATGTTCTCCGTTTCAAATAATTGATCAACCAATTCTATTAGCTTATTATTTTCCCACGGCTTAAGAATATAAAGCTTTGCAATATTTTTTTGTAGTGCCTCAAGGATAGTGCTTTTTTCAGCATAGCCACTTAATATAATCCTTAGGGAACTTGGATGGAGTTCTTTTACCTTTTGTAAGAGTTGATAGCCATCCATTTCAGGCATTCTCATATCGGTAATGACCATATCTATTTTTTCTCTAGCAAGAATCCCTAAAGCCATTTTCCCGCTTTCAGCGGTAAAAATTTCGTACTCTGTATCCAGAAAGAGACGGTTTAAAGCTTTGAGAATTGGTACTTCATCATCTACAAACAGTATTTTTTTACTTGCACTATTGTTATTGTTTGGCATTGCAAAATAGACCTCCCTTAATAGGCATAATAATAAAAGAAGTTCCCTTGATAACTACATCTTATTTTCATGATGGGGTGGTAAGAGTAATCGAAAGGTAGTACCTTTTCCCAGCTCACTTTCTACTTCAATCCGGCCAGCGTGTTTATTTACTATAATATCATAGGCAATGCTTAGTCCAAGGCCTGTACCCAAACCAACAGATTTGGTTGTAAAAAAAGGTGTAAAGATATGTTCCATATTTCCTTTTGGTATACCGATACCATTGTCGGTTATTTCGCAACAAATCAATCCACCTTTTTCAAAGGTCTTTAGGGTGAGGATGCCTTCCTCTGAGGTTTCCTTTATAGCGTGAACGGCATTTAATATAAGGTTAAGTAATACTTGATTGATGGAACCGCCAACTACTTTGATAGAAGAAATTGTCCCTAAATCTTCTATTACTTTCGTAAAATATTTGATTTCATTATTCGCAATTACAAGAGTGTCTTTTATCCCTTTATTTAGGTCATAATCTTCAAGTTCTGCGTTGATGCTGGTTCTGGCAAATCCCAGAAGACTCTTAACAATTTTTTCTATTTTAGTAAGTCCGATGAGTGATTCACCAATAATATCTTCAATATCATCAGAGATTACGTCAATTTTATTAATTTTTTTAGATTCCCGGATGTTTGCAATGAAATCTTGGACAGTGTCATTGGTTTCTATTTCCAGTGATTTTTCAAAACCCTTTAGTGTTTCAAGAAAGGCCTTTATTTTATCCAAATATTTTTTCAAGGTAGCTAGGTTGCTTAGAGTATAACCAAGAGGGTTGTTTATTTCATGTGCTATCCCAGCCGACAGTTGTCCAATTCCTGCCAGTTTTTCCTGTTGGACAAGCTGGCTTTGTAACATTCGTATCTCTTCCATTTTTTCGTTGTATTCCTGGGAGCTAAGATCGATGTTGCGTTCAAGCATGGATCGATCTTGATCATGGCTGACATAAGCCTTATTTATGGCTAAAATAAAAGGTTCAAGTTCGTTGGTTATTTCAATACCGTTTAAATGGTCTTCCACTTGTCGTTTCAAAAGACGGTGCAGAGTATCCATGTTCTAAACCTCCGCAACCAAAGTGATTGTCATTGTCTGGTTATGTAGCTCGCATATTGTCTCCCGATTTAACGGAGAGATTTCACCGTAAGAATAAAAACCTGTAAATATTGTCTCGTCCCCTAAGATGCGTCGTGCAGCATCGATTTCTTCACTGACCATTTGATTAAGTACTAACTTTCGTCCAACACAGCTTACTAAAATAGCAAGATTGACACCCTTTGCACCAATGGAATCAAGGCTTATTTGTGCTGCTTGTAATGAACCGTCAATAAGATCATCGCAATTGGCTTTCATGAGCCTTGCATAATGACCTTCCGGTACATCGCCAGCAAAGATAAGTGATTTTTGCTGTTCATCGATTCCAAGAATGGTGCGAACGAAAGTGTGACTATGATCTTTTGAACGTACCGTAAGAGGAAAGTGTAAACCAGTAGCGGGAAGACCTTCTGAAAACTCTCCTAAATATTTTTTATATAAATCGAGAGCTGGTTTTCCATCAAGTTCATATAAAAAGTTGTTTTTAGACTTTGTAATTATGCGTTCAATCCCGAAAGGAGACCATCCACCCATAGAACCATAGCCAAATCTTACGTTTTTACCATAAAATGCAATTGCCGCAATGCAGTTTTTCTTCGGGTAATCATTTGCAACAACAAAGGTTTCTTTAAAATGGTTTCCATCCCCTGTAAGACCGCCTGATAAAGTAACGTCAGCAGGAAGATACTTGGTTAATCCTTCGACAATCTTGCTGCCATTCACATTGATTCCTTCCGAAATGATAAAAACGTGTTTTAAATCCTTACTCTTAATTTTTGTGGAGAGTTCAGCAGCAGCTTCAAAACATCTACCGTTTTCAATAGTAGCACAAGCAAATCGTATTTCAGATTTTTCCATGTAAACAGCTGTAGCCGATAATGTATTTTCAATAGCTATATTCTTATATATTTCCCCTGAGGTCGTTCCACCTATAAAATAGGCTCTAGGATATAAGTCGCGTAATTCATTATAAATCCGCTTTTCGAGTAGAAGCTCTTTTGTACCGAAGACTAGAAGAAATTGTGCTTTATTTCTTAAATCATTGGTGAACGTGTTGTGCCTAATTCCTGAACTATCGTATAATACTTGTTCGATCTGCATGAGATATTCCTCCAGCACAAATTATAATTTTCTAAATTATCCTTATCAATTCGAGATTAGGCTGTCCGTTCCTGCAAAAAACGCAAAAATTTACTGTTTTTGTAAAAGAAAATTCAACATCAAAAAGGAGACTCAGGAATAATGTCGAAATTCTGAATACAAGTAATCTGAATCTTTTTTACAATATATGGGTTAGGAGAGCTATTTTCGATTAGGGAGTGAGGAAATGGATCAAAGAAAAGTGTTGTTCGTTGATGATGAAACTAATGTTTTAAGTGCTATCAAAAGAGCAGTTATTGATGAATACTATACAGCTTTTTTTGTTGGGAGTGCCTCCGAAGCATTAGACCTTATGGAGAAACACGAATTTAGCGTTATTGTAACGGATATGCGTATGCCCGTTATGGATGGGTTAACGCTATTAAAGCTTGTAAAAGAAAAATACCCAAGAACCGTACGGGTAGTGTTATCTGGATATACTCAATTGTCTCAAATGCTTGCAACTATCAATCAAGGCGAGATCTTTAAATTTATTACCAAGCCTTGGACTACAGAGCAGGAACTTCTTCCTGTCATAAAGCAAGCCATTGACTATTATAATCTCCAGGTTGAAAGAGATACCTTAAGAGAAAATTTGGCTAAGCGAAATCTCGCATATCAAAATATATTTAAGGCAATGGAACAAAAGAAGGTAGAGGAAAAAGAAGAACTACATAATTTATATAAAATCAGTGGATTACTATTTTCTTTCTGGCGAAAAACAGTCAAAGTAGCCATTGATGAGCCGATGAACCAATTAAGGTCACAAGATGAAATTGTTAATGTAATAGAGGAAATTTATTTAACCTACTTGAGCCAATTACCTATAGTAGTAGATAGTAGGACTTTCTCCCAATTAATCAACGAAATTGCTGAAATTTCTGGCAAACGTCTAGTGATTAATAATATCTCAAATTGTGAGCTCAAAATCCAAGGCAATCACAAATATTTATTAATGACGTTTAAAATAGTAATTCATAATATACCAGAAAAATATAAAAATATTAGTTGTGACTTGGTTCAAGAAAAAGGATTATCAGGAAAATTAAAGTTAAGTTTTGATCTTAACTTAAAGGACTACCAGTTTAGTGGTAGTGATAAGAATAGGTTAAACATAGTTTGTGCACTATTAAATAAAATGGGGAATTTATATAATATGAGTGTTGTATCCGAATATGTAGGAGAAGAATTAGACAATATTCGTGTGATCTGGGAGGTTGGTGAAGAATAGTTAAATAGGAGAATTAGGTGGTGAAATTAAGATTGATAGTAAGATCGGAGAAGGAACTACTTTCACGGTAAAGGTCCCAGTTGAAGGTAAGTGCTAAGAACCATTCATAGTAGCTAGGATTGACAAAATAAGGATTACGTGGTATTTTATTAGTAAGTGGCCATTTACTAAATAATATGAATCATGAAGATTCAATTATAATGACAATACAATGTGTTGGATGATATATTAGAAAAAAGGTATGAAGCCTTAAGAGGATGGTAGTCCTTTTTTGCTACATGCCTTTTTTATATTATAATTAGGCAGTAGCCTTGAGCTTTAAAAAAATAAATGTAGGGAGTCGATAAACATGCATATGGCAGATGCCTTGATTTCTCCAGCAGTAGGAGGAACAATGTGGCTTGGAGTCGCAGGTCTTGCGGCATATTCTGCACAGAAGGTCACAAAGAATCTTGAGGAAGAGAAAATACCTCTTATGGGTGTATTAGGTGCCTTTGTTTTTGCAGCACAGATGATAAATTTTACAATTCCAGGAACAGGGTCTAGTGGACATCTTGGCGGTGCTATGCTGCTTGCTATCTTACTAGGTCCCTATGCTGCTTTTTTAACCATTGCATCGGTCTTAACCATTCAGGCCTTATTTTTTGCTGATGGCGGATTATTAGCCCTCGGTTGCAATATTTTTAATTTAGGTTTTTTCCCTTGCTTTATAGCGTATCCTCTTATTTATAAACAGATAGTGAGAGATGCAACGAACCAAAAGAGAATATATATAGGTGCAACGATTGCCGCCATTATTGGTTTGCAGCTAGGAGCTTTTGGCGTTGTACTTGAAACCATTACTTCTGGCGTTTCTGATATGCCCTTTGTTGCATTCTTACTATTAATGCAGCCCATCCATTTGGCAATTGGCATTGTGGAAGGTTTAGTAACGGCAGCAGTGATTTCCTTTGTGTGGCGAGAGCGCCCAGAAATTATTCAAAGAGCAGGGAAGTCTGAGCCACTCGGAAATCTTAGAATAAAACCAGTGTTATTAGGATTATTAGTCGCTGCACTTTTAACAGGCGGAACATTATCTTGGTTTGCTTCCGAGAGTCCCGACGGTTTGGAGTGGTCCGTAGGAAAAGTAACTGGCGCAGAAGAACTGCAAGAACCAGAAGGTGGTATGTATGCCCTTCTTGGGGATCTGCAAAAGCAGATTGCTTTTTTACCCGATTATAATTTTAAAAAGGCAGAAAACGTAGTAGCTACTATGCCTGATAGTAAGGCTGGTACATCCGTTGCAGGGATTGTGGGAACGTTGATGACTTTGCTTTTGGTAGGAATTATTGGTAAGAGCCTGCAGCTTGTTGGGAAAAATAATTAGATAAGGAAAATGCAAAGCATTAGGAGTTTGTTATGCTTACAATGGAATCCCGCTGGCTCGACGTAAGACAATTAGACGAGATGGGCAGTCAAAAGACTGTCATTCACCAGATACATCCCTGTGCCAAACTAGTAACGACTGTTATTTTCTTAACAGTCGTTGCTAGTTTTGCAAAGTATGAGGTAATGGGTTTATTACCCTTGTTATTGTATCCTATGGTAATCTTTACTCTTGGGGATTTGCCAGTAGGAGGGATACTGAAGAGGGTACTGCTCACAGTGCCTTTTGTAATCTTTATCGGTATTTTTAATCCCCTATTTGATCAAGCACCATATGCGACAATAGGACCGATAGTTCTATCGGGTGGTTGGATTTCCTTTCTATCTATTTTACTGCGATTTTTCTTAGCAGTGACGGCTGCCCTGTTATTAGTTGCGACAACGGGTATGGATGCCATTGGTATGGCTTTGCTAAAGCTTAGGGTTCCCCGCATATTTGTTATTCAACTGCTCTTTATGTATCGCTATTTATATGTATTATTAGAAGAATTTATAAGGACCATTCGTGCGCATTCTTTGCGCTCCTTCCAGGGAGAAGGAGTTAAACCTAAGGTCTGGGGTTCTCTTCTTGGACAGCTTTTATTACGCACCATTGATCGGGCGCAGCGTATTTACCAAGCTATGTTATGTCGAGGTTTTGATGGGGAAATTAGGATGATTCGCCGCAGGAAACTTATGAGAAGTGATATCGCCTATTGTTTAGGCTGGTCTAGCTTTTTTATTATGGTACGTTTCGTAAATATTCCCCAGTGGTTAGGTAATTTGCTGATAGGAGGAAGCGGATGAGTCATCATATTGTTGAAGTAAAAGACTTAGAATATACCTATCCTGATCAAACAAACGCTCTCAGTGGTCTTTCTTTTAAAATCCATCATGGGGAATCAGTAGCCATTGTTGGCGCGAATGGTGCTGGAAAATCAACCTTATTATCGCACTTAATTGGTATTTTAGTTCCTACGAAAGGGAAAGTGCGAATTGGAGATTATCCCTTAACCAAGGATACGTTATCCCATATTAGGCGGTGTGTAGGAATGGTATTTCAAAATCCAGATGATCAACTTTTCATGCCGACGGTATTTGAAGATGTAGCTTTTGGTCCTCTTAACCTCGGCCTTCCTATTGAAGAGGTAGAAGAGCGGGTCATGTCTGCTTTAGAGAGAGTCGGAGCTGCTCATCTAAGAAATCGGCCGCCCTATAAGCTATCGGGTGGGCAAAAACGCTCTGTTGCTATTGCCTCGGTTCTTTCCATGCTACCTGATATTCTCGTTATGGACGAACCAACGGCAGGCCTTGATCCGAAAGCGCGACGGCAGCTTATTAGGCTACTTCAATCCTTTACTCACACGAAAGTCATTGCTACTCATGATTTAGATCTGGTACTAGATCTTTGTGAACGCACCATTGTACTTAGCGAGGGCAAGATTATTGCTGACAGCTCTACCTTAGAAGTTTTTAATGATGAGGCCTTGCTTATTCGGGCTCATTTAGAGCAACCGATGAGCATGCAAGGCTGCCCCATTTGCAGAAAGAATGAAATGATGAAAATAGTACCTATGGCTATAGCCACTCATCGTCTGCGGTAACAACAAGTGCCTTGACGATTGGATTCGAGGCTGATATACTAATAACAATTACATAAGATACGGATAAGGTGCCACCAATTCGTTGGGGATAATAGGGAAGTCTGAGCATGGTATAACATGCATAAGCGCGGGCCCGCCACTGTACTGAAGAGACCTTACATAGCCACTCATTTGGGGAAGGCGTAAGTCGTCCATGATTCAGGAGCCAGGAAACCTGCCTTACAACCGTTTAATAATCCTTCGTGGACAAGAAGGTTTTTTTGGAGTAATCATCCAAAGAAACCTTCTTTTTTGTATTTTTAGGATCTTTCCAATATAATAAGGATTTTTTTAGGAGGATTTTATGACTTTATTAAGTGAAACATTGTGCAAAATTAGTAATTTGGATACAACGGTAATGGAAAAGGTACAGGAAAGGCTGGATGATTTGATAAAACCCAAGGGTAGCCTTGGAAGACTGGAAAACATGGTGCGGCAATATGCGGGAATTTGTAGGCAAGAAACACCTGCTCTACCACGCAATTGTATGGTGATCACCTCGGCAGATCATGGAGTTGCCAGACTTGGTATTAGTGCCTATCCTATTGAAACCACCTTGCAAATGACAGAGAATTATCTGGTTGCCAAAGGGGGAAGTGCCAATGCTTTTGCCAACTTCTGTGGTGCAGAGATGGTTGTTGCTGATATGGGGGTCGCAGGAGATATGTCTCATGTCCCAGGGTTGTTACATCGAAAAATAGCCTATGGCACAGAAGATTTTACCCAAGGGCCGGCGATGAGTCGTCAGCAGGCCGTGCAGGCTATTGAAGCGGGAATCGCAATAGTAAACGATAAAGTATCAGAAGGCTATACCTGCTTTAGCCTTGGAGAAATGGGGATTAGTAATACTACAGCCAGTGCAGCTATTGTCGCAACCTTTACGGGGTTGACTCCTGAAGAAGTAACAGGCAGGGGGACAGGCATATCGGATAGGCGCATGGAAGTGAAAATAAAGGTTGTTCGCCAGGGGCTAGAAGTAAATCAGCCCAATCCTAAGGATGGTATTGATGTACTTTCTAAGGTAGGAGGCTTTGAAATTGGCGCTTTAGCAGGTGTTGTTCTTGGTGCCGCTGCTAATAAATGCAGTGTGGTCATTGATGGCCTGAATACTACAGCCGCCGCCCTACTTGCCAATGCTATTCACCCAGTGAGTAAAGAATATATCTTTGCATCCCACTTATCTGGGGAACCTGCTCATATTATTGCTCTAAAATACCTAGGGTTAGAAGCTTGCTTAGATATGGGAGTACGCCTCGGAGAAGCAATCGGCGCCTCTATGGTGATGGATATGTTAGCAGTAACTATTAAAATGTTAAATAGCAGCACAGGGGAAAGCTCACTTGATCGGGCAAAGAATGAGCAGAACTAATACTTACAAAAGATAGAGGAATAGGAGGACTGTCTATGTTTCAAAATACAATTTGTTCCATAAAACCCTTAGATATTGAGGCTATGGAAAAATGTCAGCTTAGATTGGATAATTTGACAAAGCCATTGGGGAGTTTGCACTCCTTTGAGAAAATAGCCCGCCAAATGGCAGGAATTACAGGCAACCACCGGCCGAAAATACTGAAAAAAAGTATGATTATCATGAAGGGAATAACCGGTGATGATCCCTCCGAAAGTATTGCGATTCGAGTCTTTGCCCAGCATGTTTCTGCGGAGCTTATTTTGCTAGACATGGAAAAGGAAAAAATTACCTATGGAATCCAAAATAGTATAGAAGGACCGCCCATGACAAAAGAGCAAGTTCAACAAGCTATTGAAGTTGGTATCAAAATAGCTCAGAAACAAGTAGAAAAAGGATGTTGTATTATAGGGCTAGGTGTTTTGGGGACTGGGGTAACCATTTCAAGCATTGGTATCATTTCTTGTTTTAGTACAAAATCAATAGTAGATCTAGTAGGTATGAATACAACACTATGCCAAGAAGTGGCAAAAAACCGATGGGACATTCTAGAAACTGCTCTAAGTAAGAAGCAACCAAATGGGAAAGACCCTTTGGATGTCTTGCGAAAAATAGGAAATTTGGAACTGGCTGGTTTAGTCGGAGTAATCCTAGGAGCTGCTGCAGGAGGAAGTGCGGTGGTATTAGATGGTCTTGGAACCAGTGCAGCCGCTCTGCTTGCAGTACATATAGCTCCTCAGGTGAAGGATTATCTATTAGCATCACATTTTGCGATGGAACCCGCACATCGTGAAGTCTTGCAATTGATTTCACTTCCTGGCTACTTACATCTTGGTATACAGTCAGAAGAAGGAATCGGGGCAACACTAGGAATGTCATTAATCAATGCATCCCTCCATGTTATTAATGATATGAAAACCTTTGGGGAAGCAAAAGTTGCTGTAGCTCAGGACGGACCAGGAGCCTTAAAGCAATGTTCGGATGTTAAGGACTAGATAAAATAATGAATGATTAAAGAAAGGACTATCTGCAACGCAAGAGGCAGGTAGTCCTTTCTTTTGCAATTTCCAATATAAGGTTCTATCTTCATTGAAATTATAATAATAATTTATAGATAATTACATATACAATTAAGATTTAGGCAAAATAATTGTAAGGAGGTATTATTTAGATTTAAAGCTATGCATGATTAAGCAACTTTTAGGATAAAAGAATATAACGATAAGAACTCTTATAGGAGGTATAGTAATGGCCAATTCCGTGTTAGAGAAGAAACGAATGTTCATTACAGGTAATGAGGCTGTAGCTTGGGCAGCGATTGCGGCAAAAGCAGATGCTTTATTCGGCTATCCCATTACTCCCCAAACGGAAGTGATGCAATACTGGACAAAGTACGCTCCAAAGTATAACAAACTATTTTTGCAGACGGAAGATGAACTTTCAGCAGGGTATTATACACTAGGAGCCGTTATGACAGGGAAAAGGGCTTTTACCAGTACATCAGGACCCGGTAATGTATTGATGCAGGAACCTATGTCTATGGCAGAAATGATGAGAATTCCCATTGTTTTTGTCATTCAACAGCGAGGTGGTCCGTCGACAGCAACGGTTATTTATGGACAGCAAGAAACCACATTAACGGCTTTTGGCGGTAATGGTGAAGGGTTTCGTGTAGTCTATTCTACAGCAAGTCATCAAGAACTTTTTGACTACACCATAAAATCCTTTAATACTGCTTGGAAATATCGCTTTCCTACTTATGTTCTTGGTGATGGATACCAAGGGAAAATGCGAGAATCATTAATGGTTTATGATCCAGAGGAAGAAGGGATAGAATTTGTAGCGCCATACTCACTGGCAGGACGTGCTAGAACAGACGGTTTCAAGCATTACCGTAATACTTATAACACCGAAGAAGAGTTGTATGATATTCTCCAAGCCCATATCAAAGATTACGATGCTATGACGCCCAAAGTGGTAGAGTGGGATACTCGCTGGTGTGAAGATGCGGATACAGTTGTTATCAGTCATGGTATTGTTAGCCGTTCTTGCCTTGCCGCCTGTACCCTATTTCAAAGCGAAGGACAAAAAGTAGGATATTTTCGTCCCATCACCATACGTCCCTTTCCTGTGAAGGAAATACGCGAAGCTGTCCAAAAGGCCAAACAAGTCATCTTATTTGAATCAGCCCAAGGACAGCTGTATAAAATGCTCACAGAAGCATTATACGGGCTTTCCGTTCCCATTAAAAGTATATTACGGCCAGGTTTAGGTATCACAACAGAAGAAGTATATCGGGAAACATCAAATCTGCTTTCCCGGAAAGGGTGATGAAATGCAAGATGTAAAAGTAGGAGAATTTTTTCAACCAGCCTTTCCAAGTTCTTGGTTAGAAACCACCAAACCCCATAATTTTTGCCCTGGCTGCGGCCATGGTATTGTCTTAAAATGTTTAGGGCAGGCCATTGATGAACTAAATATTGCAGACAAAGTTGTATACGGCTGTGATATTGGTTGCTGCCTCTTAAGCTGGAATTTTTTTAATACAGATTGCATACAAACACATCATGGAAGAACAACACCCTTTATTGCTGGAGCCAAACGTGCAACGCCAGAAATTGTAGGTATTGCCTATATGGGTGATGGGGGCGGTTATGCCATTGGCAGTCAACACTTAGTCAATGCTGCTATTCGCAATGAAAAAATTACGATTATTCTGGTCAATAATGCCAACTATGCTATGACAGGAGGGCAAATGGCTCCGACGACACTGCCAGGGCAAATTACAGAAACCAGCCCTTATGGTAAGGAGATAGAACACTCCGGTCCACCAATTCTTGGACCAGAAATGGTGGCTGCCATTAGCCAAGAAGGAGCCTATGTAGCACGGGGAACCATGTCCAATGTGAAGCAACTCACCAAATTTATTCGCAAAGGTCTTGAAAATCAAATTGCTGGACGAGGCTTATCTTTTATAGAAGCCCTTTCCTCCTGCCCTACGAATTGGAGGACCAATGCAGAACAAACCTGGAAGTTTGTTGAAAAGGACATGGCGTCTTATTTCAAAGTTGGAGAAATCAAGGTTCCAGGGACTAAGGAGGCAAACAATGCAAACCATACTTAAAATATTGCTTGCTGGGGAAGGCGGGCAAGGCATTCAGTCCATTGCTGAAATTCTTGCAGAAGCCGCCAATAGTGAAGGTAAAGAAGCATTATATATTCCTAACTTTGGTGTAGAGCAGCGTGGTGGTATTTCCATGGCATATTTGCAAATCACGGAGTCTGGCAACAAAATTGGAGCGCCTAAATTTGAATTGGCAGATATTCTGATAGCTCTAAGTCCAAGAGCCATTGCACGTACCAGTCACCATGCTGGTAAAGATACCATCTATATTTATGATAATTCCTTAATTCAAGCATCCCAGGTCAATGATCAAATTATAGGAATTCAATACTTTGAAAGCACACCTCCTTGTCCGACTGATCAAGAAGAAGTGAAAATCGGCGAAGAAGATGTTGGTGATAACAGAAGCTGCGCCTATTACCATGAAACAGAAGTAAGTGAGAAAAAACTTCCTCGTAACGTAAAACATATTATTTCAATTCCAGCCAACGACATTGCGAAGAATGAATTAAGTTCGCGAGTTTTTAACATTATGATTCTAGGCGCTGTTATAGCAGCCACCAAAATACTACCTCTAGCATCAATAGAAAATGCATTGGAAGAGAAACTAGGTGATAAGTTCAAAAAGAATCCAAAGCTTCGAGAATTAAATAAACAAGCCCTGGCAAGGGGCTATGAATTGTTGGAACGCTTGTTAAAAGGAGAACAACATGGGTAAGGCAGAAGAACTAAAAACAGAGTGGAAATCAGTACGTTATGAGAATGCCAAAGGAATGTGGCTAGGATTTCCTGGCTTGTGCAAGGGGTGCGGCCTTTGCATTCACAAATGTCCAACAAAAGTAATTGAATGGTCTGATGAGCTTGGGGTATATGGTACGCCAAGGGTTGAGCCAAGAATGGAAGGCTGCATAGTATGCGGTATGTGCCAAATGGTTTGTCCAGATTGCGCCATTCGTATTGAAAAAAAACCATTATAGATCAAGTAATAATCTCTACTATGGGAAGTGTTATCATTCCCCATAGTAGAGATTATTTGTATATTTAATAATTGCTAGACCCTAATTAAAGTGTATAATGGTACTAGTCAGAATGTTCAACGTAGTAGCATTTCTTTAATATTGGGGGTAATGATGCAATGGCAAAATACAAGAATCCTTTCCTAAAAAAAATACCGCTTATGATGATTTGTCTTGTTGGCATTCTATTCGTAATATTATTAGAAACCGTTATATTTAAGCAATATGAGGAAAAATTAATCAGTGACATTCAATTGACAATAACGGATGAACTAAGTGCTAAGACTGTAGCGTTGAATGCAACGTTAAATAGACGTTTAGCAATTTTACATGGCATAATCGCATTTTCAGAGTCCATTAAAGATCAAAATGAGATTGCAAGATATTTTGATGATTTTGCAGCAGGACTAATCAAGAATACCAGTGGTATTCGGGCGTTGATTCTGGCGCCAAATGGAACGCAAACCTTTGTTCATCCATTACAAGGAAACGAAAAAATAGTAGGCAGAAATATTTTTGCTAATGTTAGGCCAGAACAATTAGAAGCATTACAGAGAACGGTAGAGTCTCCTCATATGGTGCTTAATGGTCCTTATCAATTATTGCAAGGCGGTTTAGGGTTGGTGGCAAGACAATCCATATATCGGGACAATGAGTTTTGGGGGCTTGCCACCATAATTATTGACATGCCTGCTGTTCTTACAGAAGCTGGGCTTGAGGTACAAGGAGAAAGTACGAAGTTTGCTCTTCGTAAGTCAACTGGAGACGTGTTTTATGGTGCCCAGGAGTTATTTCAAGCAGAGCCCGTTGTTTTGCCTGTGATATTGCCAGATGGTCAATGGCAATTGGCTGCTGGACCTCAACATTCATGGCAGGAGTCTGTAAAACCCCAAATGAAGGTTGTAAGGTCGCTAGGTTATTTCATTTTGGTGCTGTTATTAGGTCTCGTGTATAGTATGTTCATTTGGCAAGAACAGCTGAAACATATAGTGCTAGTACGTACGGCAGAGCTAAAAGAAAAGAGCGTAGAATTAAAACAGGTAGTAGCGCGACTTCAAGACAGTAATTTGGAACTCGAACAATTTGCCTATGTTGCTTCTCATGATCTAAAAGCACCCTTGCGGGCTGTTGCTAATTTGTCACAATGGGTTGAAGATGATCTGACTGATAAAAATATAAGCGAGGAAACAAAAGAAAATTTGGCTTTAATGCGTAGTAGAACACGAAGGATGGAAAACTTAATCAATGGAATTTTACAATATTCAAAAATTGGACGGGGAAATATAGAGGTTGTTGCTGTTGATGTTGATGAAGTTATAAAGGAAATCATTGAAGATTTAGCACTTCCCAAGGATATGGCCATTATAGTAGGGGCGGGAATGCCCATAGTACATACTAATCCTACCATGTTGCGCCAGGTCTTTGCCAACTTAATAGAAAACGCAATAAAATATCGAGATAAAAATAAAAAAGCCCATATTTCAATTACAGTAGTGGAGCTTGACCCTTTCTATGAGTTTACGGTAAAAGACAATGGCATAGGGATTGCCCCTCAATTTCATGAAAAAGTATTTGGGATGTTTCAAATCTTAGAATCTAGAGATAAAAATGAAAGTACGGGTATGGGACTGACGATTGTAAAAAAAATTATTAAGTATCAGGGGGGGAGCATTCATCTAGATTCCCAAGAGGGAGAAGGAGCAAGCTTTACCTTTACATGGCCTAAAATAGGATGAGAGGTTTTTCGGACTTTAAGTCGAAGAATATTCTGAGGTGATATAAGGTGGATTATAGGGATAAGGTTGTTGTAGTAACAGGCGGCGCTAATGGGATTGGCAAAGCCATTGCTTGGGAATATGGTCATCAAGGAGCTACCGTAATTTTTTGCGATAATAATGAGGAAGCTGGCACAGACTTACAGCAAAGAATGAACGAAGAAAATCTAAAGGGCTATTATTATAAAATTGACCTGGAGGCGATTCAGGAGATTGAAAAAATGATTCAATATATCCTCAGCAAGTTTCAAAAAGTGGATATTTTAGTAAATAATGCAGGAGTTTTTGAATCCAAAGCAATTTGTGATGTGACAGTAAGTGACTGGGATAGAATTATGAATATAAATCTGCGGTCTATGTTTTTTTGCAGTAAGGAATTTATAAAATTTAATCCTAAAACATCCTATGGACGGATTGTTAATATTACATCTACAAGACAAAAAATGTCGGAAGGGGATACAGAAGCTTATGCAGCTTCTAAAGGAGGAGTTTTCTCCTTAACCCATGCCCTAGCCGTATCTCTAAGTGGGACAAACATTACAGTGAATTCCATTAGCCCCGGGTGGATTGAAACACAAAACTATGATACACTTCGTAATATTGACCACCAGCAGCATCCTGCCAATCGAGTAGGCAAGCCTGAGGATATTGCGCAAGCTTGTTTATTTTTCACAGATGAAAAAAATGACTTCATCACTGGTGAAAATCTAGTAGTTGATGGCGGTATGACTAGAAAAATGATTTATGAACCTTAAGGAGGAATTCAATATGCCACTCGAACGAGTTAAAGCTTTTATTAATCCGTTTCCTGATTTGGAAATTATCTTATTTGACCAAAGTACTCATACCTCAGAACTCGCTGCCGAGGCTCTTGGAGTAGCGCCAGCACAAATTGCCAAGAGCCTAGTATTTTTAGCAGATACAAAGCCGCTGCTAATTGTAACTTGCGGCGATAAAAAAATAAATACCAAGAAGCTGACGAAAGTCTTAGGTGCGAGAAAGGTTCGATTTGCCGATGCTCAGACAGTCGCTGACTCTACAGGTTTCCCGCCAGGTGGTGTTTCCCCTGTAGGGCTCACTACAGAAATACCTCTATACTTAGATCAAAGCCTATGGGATTTTGAGATTGTCTATGCAGCAGCTGGTACAGCCAATTCAGCATTGCCCGTCAGTCCTGATCGTTTATGTGAAATTACAGGTGGACAAGTGATTGATGTGTGTTGTTAAAACGTCATGATATCAACCACCCACAGTATCTTAGTCATTGCCCAATAATTACAACAAGTTGTAAAGCAATTTAAAGTATAAGAGCATAATAAAAACCTCAGCAGATGCTGGGGTTTTTATTATGCTCTTTGCCAATAGAGAAACTAAAAATTTCGAAAAAATGGGAAAAACACAATAAAAGGAATTTATTGCAGGAATTTATAATTTTATGGTAAATATAGTATATGAATAATGGGATTTTTAAACATATAACATAAAATAACGCAAATAATGCGCTATTTTATGTTATAAATAGATAGAGGTGGTAACTTATGACAAAGTTGGAATACCTTTTTAAAATATTATATTTATTACAAAGTGGAAAAATATTGACAGCAAAAGCCATAGGGCAAAGATTAGGTATCTCGACAAGAAATGCTAGGGCCTATATAAATGCGTTGATGAATGGGGAGGTTCCTATTATGAGCATTAATGGTTGTAGGGGTGGATATTATTTAGATGAAGGTTACTTTCTAGACGTTCCTGCATTAACCGAGGATGAAATTGTTGCGCTACGAATTGTAAAAAATATGATAGATGTCCATAAAGAACATCATTTTAGTATAGAAGCTGGGACGGCTATTTCTAAAATATTACTCGCGGGAAAAATGTGCAAAAAAAATGGAGAAATACAGGCTCAAAATCGGGACGGAGAAATACCACAACAGATAGTGAGCCTTTCTCAATTGGCAATTACAGAAAAACGCAAGATGGAAATTGTCTATCAGAGCATAAAGGAAGAAAAAAGAATAACAAGAAGGATTTGTCCCTATGAAATTATCTTTAGAGATATGGCATGGTATATATATGCTTTTTGCGAATTGCGGCAAGATAGACGTTTATTTCATATTAAGCGGATACAAGAAGCGGAGTTATTGTCGGAACACTTTTATATGGATGATGATGAGGCCTTTACTCAAGACATGAGTAAAGCATTTGGTTTATACCGTGGCACAACAGAATATACAGTAACAATTCGATTTGCTTATCCTGCTTCCCTATGGGTCAAAGAGCGTGTCTGGATTGAAAATCAACAGATTACAGAAAAAGGAAATAGGGCAATTCTCTATACTTGCAATGTAGAAGGTCTAGAGACCATAGAACGTTGGGTCCTACGGTATGGAGATATGGCTGAGGTGATAGAACCTAGTGAATTGAAGGAGAGGATTAGGGGGAGTTTGGGGAGGATGTTGGAATTGTATTAAATGAGAATTGCTATCTAAATAGATACAAAAATAGTTTCCAATCTGGATAGATTATAAGTGCGATAACATGAAATTTAATTTACATTCCAAAATGGATAGATTTGTTTATTGCTAATACGATATTATATGATAAAAGTTAAATTTAAACAATGCACAATATTTAGTAGTTAAAATATAAATATTGACAATGAAAAACTATTATTTTAAAATGAGTTTGTAATCATAAATTACGATAACATGATATTTAAGGAGTTATATAATGAGATTTGAAGTAGAGTTAGAATTGCAAAATGAGCAGTTCGTTTTGGATTTTCGACCATCTATAATTAGTCTGCTTAAACATAGCTTGACCGTATATGAGAATGGCAGACATTTTAATACTTATTATGAAGTAGGAAAAGATAAGCCTTTTACATTTGCAGTAGGTATACCAGGTAGCAAATTTACAAAAGAAATGATAATAGTGCCAAATAAAAAAATTACGATTACTTTTAGCACAGGAGATATAGGAACAGGTATAGTGTTTTTCAATGCCTTATTAATACAAAAAAATAAACCTTATCCCTTAGCACATGAAAATGCGATGACTATAAAAAATATTGCCATAGAAAAAGAAGTTGCCATAACAACAAGTACAATTGATGTTATCTTCAAATCTCCTTTGTGTATAAGAGAGCACCGCAAAGAAGGGAATAGAGATATCTACTATTCTTATGAAAAAGAAGGCTTTAATGAAATATTTAGTAAGGTATTGGAATTACAAATAGCAAACTCTAATATTTTACCGATTTCAATTTTAGAGAGCTTTTCGATGATACCAGTACATTGTAAAAAAACTGTCGCTAGACATCATTCTCAATTTATAGAGGTAACGATCGGGGTTTTAAGTTTGACAGGTAATATAGCGTTGCTCAATTACTTATATACAAATGGTATAGGCAGTCGTCGTGCCAGCGGTTTTGGACTGATTGAAATAATGAGGAAGGAAACGTTATGAAAAGTATAATGGAAAGTGAAAAATTTGATATGAAAATGGAAACCTCTGATTGGCGATATAGTGCAAGTATAGTCGGACTTATAAAATATTTTGATTATTTTGTGTTTATGGGAGAAGATCAATCTAACTTATATAAGATCGATCATGATGTTATAAAATATAATAGTGAGGCAATTACAGAAGAAAGATATTTGTTATTTGTTGAGCATTATTTTGAGAATGCTATGCACCATAAAGTAGTCGAGGGAATTTTAAATAATAGCGAATTTACTGATGAACAAGTGAAATTAGTAAATGAAAAATTAAAAGCTAATGTTATTATGAAAAAGATTTTTGGAGACGTTAAATTCTCTGGCGAAAATAAAGAGCTAATACTTAGGAAAATTAATGAAAATAGATTGATATTAATAAAAGAAACTTATAGGTCAGGAAAAAGCTTATATGCTAATTTTGCTAATACTAATAGTTTACTTGTAAATCAAGGTAGTATTTGCAGGTTGGAGAATTATAACATAGATGCAGGTAAGAAAAGTAAATCAATTTCATACAATTGGGATTTCAAAACATATAGTTTTCAGGATGAAAGAGAATTTGATTTTATACCTTTTGCGTTTTCAAAGTCATATGAAGCATTTTTTATTAATAATAACTATTCTATCAAGCAACTTTATAATACCAATAATTTAATTAGCAATAGTGATAATCCAAGAAGTACATTATTTAGTGATTTGAAAAAATCTGCTAATTTTATAGACTTTGATGTTGAGGTAATTACCAAGGCTAGAGATAGTGATTATTTTGAAACCTTGTTTATTAGAAAAGATGCTATTAAAATATTTGCAGAAATTGATAATTATAAAGCTATTAAGATGAAATATAAAATAAATGACAACTATTATATGGATTTGGAAAAAGAAGTAACAGATAAAATCTTAAATAAGATAAAACTTGATCCGTTAATAGAAATGTTATTAAAATCAACATCAAATTATTCATATAATATCAAAACGCTTATAAAAATTAATACATTAATTTATGGAGGGGATAAAATGGACAAGCGAATGAAATTTGCTTATATCAATGCTAAAGAAAGTGCTAAAAAAGTAATCAACGAAATTCCAGAAAATAAAGTTACCAGTTATAAGCAAAAATTAATCAGTGCAATTACCTTTAAAGATTATGAAAGATTTTGTGAAATATTATTACAGTTGTCTTCTAGTTCTGGTGTTGTTTTCACTTTTGCCTATGACTTATTTGAGAATTTTCCTGACAATAAAAACTTAGCATATACATTTATAAATGCACTTAATAACGAGTCAAATAAAGATAATGGAGGAAAAAAAGATGAATAAGAAAGCGTTAACACTTACGGTTGTATCAAATATCACGTCTAACTATGGCGAAGGACTGGGTAATATTTCTAGCATTCAAAAAGTTTTTAGAAATGGTAAAAGCTATGCGGCAAGGAGTAGAGAAAGTCTTAAAAACGCTATAATGGTACAAAGTGGTATGTATGATGATTTGCAAACAGTAGTAGATAAAAAAGTAAATCAAAAAGTCGTTTCTGAGGAACTTAATGCTACAAATTGTAGAGCCTTAGAGGGTGGGTATATGAATACAACTGGCAATACATATATTCGAAAGAGTTCCTTTTACGTAACGGATGCAATTGCTTGTGATGATTTTGTAAACGAAACAAGATTCCATAATAATTTGCACCTTGCGTCAAATTTTGCAAAAAATAACGATTTAAACCTACAAGCAGATGCAGGGAAATGTGGACTTATGCCATATCAATATGAATATGATAAAACTATGAAGATGTACAGTATAACGATTGATCTTGATATGGTAGGTAAAGATGAAAATTTTAGCACAGTAGAGGCTGAGGCTAAGGAAAAAGTAGATAGGGTGATTGCTATAGTAGATGCAGTTGAAAATCTTAATTTAGTTGTAAAAGGGAATTTAGATAATGCTGAACCGCTATTTGTTGTAGGTGGTTTAACAAATCGTAAAACTCATTATTTCGAGAACGTAGTAAAGGTGAAAGAAGACAAGTTGTTAATTGCAGCTGATTTGAAAGCTAGAATTGCAAAAGGCTGTAATGTGGCATTGTTAGAAGGTGGTAATTTTAAAAACGAAGCTGAAATAAAAAAAGAATTGACACCAGTTAGTATTGCGGAATTTTTTAATGGTTTAAAGGAAGAAGTTAAGAGATATTATGGGGTATAAGTTATGGAAGTGTTAAGGATTATACTAACCCAAAGTAGTGCAAATTATAAGAAGGAAGAAACAGTTTTAAATAAGATGACCTATCCACTTCCTCCATTTTCAACAATAATTGGAGCAATACACAGTGCTTGTGGTTATGCAACGTATCATCCGATGGATATAAGCATCCAAGGTAAATATGAATCGATGCACAAAGAACCATATACAGATTATTGTTTTTTGAACTCTATTATGGATGATAGAGGCATTTTAGTAAAAATGAAAAATGGAAACTTGTTATCGACGGCATTTGACAAGGTGGCTAAGGCTAAAAAACCACAAGGAAATAGTTTTAGAAAAGGAACTACCATAGAGGTTATAAATGCTGCGTTATTACAAGAATATAGAGATTTGAAAGATTTATCTGAAAAGATTGCTGAATTTAAAATAAATCGAATTGATAAAGTATTAGAAATTATAAAAAAGCGCAAAAAAACATTAGCAACTAAAAAGACTACTAGTGAATCAAATTCACCAGCAGCACAATTGATTTCAAAAAGAGAAAAACAAATAAAAGATTTAGAAAAAATAATTAAAGAAAAGTTAAAAGAGTATGAGAACCAAGAATATAAAATTCCATATTCAAAATTCGCCAGTCTTACCACTTCTTTAAAATATTATGAAGTTTTAAACAATGTAGAATTAATACTTCATATAAGAAGTGATAAAAATACGCTTGTTGATATTAAAGAAAATATCTATAATTTAAAATCAATTGGCAGAAGTGAAGATTTCGTAGATGTTGAAGAAGTTTGTTTTGTAGATGTTATAAATGAAATTAAAGATGAAATGATTAGTGAATATTCTGCTTATATCGATTATGAACTTGTAAAAAATGAGTATGTATATCTAAGGTCAAAAAAAGGAACGCCAGCAGATGGAACAAAGTATTATTTAAATAAAAATTATATTGTAGAAGATAATAAACGAATTTTTGAAAAAAAGAAAGTTGTATATGCGTCTAAATATGCAGCAGAAGAAGGCAATGAAAATCTGTATTTTGATATAAGTAAAGAAAAGTCATATATAGTTAACTTTAATTAAAGAGGTGTGTCATGGATTTAACTATTTACAAGGCAAAACCTAGTAAAACGATAAGAGAGCATACCGATGACTTATTGAGAAATCTTGATATGTTGCAAAACTTAAATTATATTAAAAATCAGCATATATATGAACTTACAAAAATTTCTTGTGAATATCATGATTATGGTAAGGCAAATAGAGAATTTCAAAAAAGAATAAAAAACAATACTAAGTTTAATGAAAATATAGAGATAGCACATAATGTGTTATCTCTGTATTTTATAGATAAAAATCAATTTGAAAAGATAGAAGATTATTACAAGGTTGGCTTTGCCGTTTTGAATCATCACAATTATTGTGATAATTTAAAAATAATAGAGGATGAGCAATCGAAAGAGTTAATAAAAAACTTACTAGATGATTTTAAAGTAAATTCTATTACAAGAAAAATTACCAGTAATATAAACAAAATTACAAAAAATGGGGAGGCAATTCTTATAAAAGGCTTTCTCCACAAATGTGACTACAGTGCTAGTGGCGATTTTCCTATTGAATACAAAAATGATTTTTTAAACTCTGGATTGAATCGTTTATTAGAGAAATGGAAAAGTGAGAACAATAATTCAAACTGGAATAAACTTCAACAGTTTAGTAAGGAAAATACTAATAACAATATTCTGGTTGTGGCCCAAACCGGTATGGGGAAAACAGAGGCAGGGCTTCATTGGATAGGCAATAATAAAGGTTTTTTCATATTGCCGTTAAAAACAGCTATAAATTCCATATATAAGAGAGTTAAAGAAGAGGTTTTAGATAAAGATCATATTGAATCTAAATTGGCGCTGCTGCATTCCGATGCATTAAGTTATTATAATAACAATATTGGTCAAGATGAAATGGATATTATGGATTATCATAATCAGAGTAAACAACTTTCTATACCCCTTAGTATTTCAACATTGGATCAATTATTTGATTTTGTTTTTAAATATCAAGGGTATGAACTAAAACTTGCTACTTTGTCGTATTCAAAAATCGTCATTGATGAAATTCAAATGTATGGAGCAGATTTACTGGCATATTTGATTTATGGCATTAAAACAGTAAATAAATTTGGTGGAAAGATTGCAATTTTAACAGCAACATTAGCTCCATTTATAAAAGATTGGTTGATGACTGGTGAAAATCCAATTCAATTTCAAGAACAAACATTTATAAATGATATTAAAAGGCATAACGTAAAGGTTTATGATGCTCAAATTGATACTAATTACATATATAACAAATTTTTAGAAAATCATGAAAAGGGGATAAGTAATAAGATACTTGTAGTTTGTAACACTGTTAAAAAAGCACAACAAATATATACTGAGCTTTTAGGAAAGGGCATATCAAATATAAATATATTACATAGCAAATTTATTAAGTATGAAAGAGATGCAAAAGAAAGGGAAATATTAGAGTTCGGGAAAACGGAAATACAAGGTGAATGTATTTGGATATCCACGCAAATAGTAGAAGCGAGTTTAGATATTGATTTTGATTATTTATTTACGGAACTTTCAGATATAAGTGGATTATTTCAAAGAATGGGTAGATGTAATAGAAAGGGTAAAAAATCTGTAGAAGAGCCTAATTGTTTTGTGTTTTTAAACATAGAGAAGAACCTTTTGACCAATGGGAATAAAGGTTTTATTGATAGTAAAATTTATGCATTATCAAAAGAGGCATTATTAAGAGATGTAATGAAAGATGGAATTAAAATATTAACAGAAACTGACAAAAACAATATCATAAATAAATATTTAACAACAGAAAATCTAAAAGGTAGTGATTATTCAAGGAAGTATCATGAATTTTTACAATGGATAGAAGCGCTAGAGCCTTATGAGAAAGAAAAAAATGAAGTAAATTTTAGAAATATTATATCTTATGATGTAATACCTAAGGTAATTTACCAAGAGCATCAAACGGAGATAGATGAAAACTCTAGGAAATTATTAAAAATTATAGATCCCCAATTAGGCAAAAAAGAGCTAGAAAAAATAAAGTTAGAGAAAATAAAGTTGAAAGAAGAAATAAAAAAATATACTGTGCCCGTTGGTAGATATGATATTTATTTGAAAGGAGTAGAAACAACTATTAAGAGTATTCCATTAAGTAAAAATGAATTTATCAACGTTGTAAATTCTCCATATAACGAATTAGGATTTATACGATTAACAAGCAAAGAGATAAAGGGTTTGGAAGAAAGTTATGATAATTTTTGGTAAATGAAGGTGCTGTTATGGATAAACCAATAAATGGAACAATGATTTATTACTATATAGTCTGTAAACGCAAGCTATGGTATTTTTTTCATAGCATTTGCATGGAACAAGAAAATGAGAATGTAAAAATTGGTAAAATTTTAGATGAAGAAAGTTATCGTCGTGAGGAAAAACATATAACTATCGACAATGTGATTAGCATTGACTATATTAAACAAAAAGGTATTTTACATGAGGTGAAAAAAAGCAGGAAGATAGAGGATGCGGGAGTGTGGCAAGTCAAGTATTACCTGTATTATTTGAAGGGGAAAGGCGTAACGGATATTAAGGCTAAAATTGATTACCCGCTTTTACGGCAAACTCTAGATGTGGAGTTATCAATGGAAGATGAAACGGAAATAAAGCGAATATTGGGTGAAATAAAGCATATAGTGTCAGATAAAATACCAAACGTACCCCAAAAGGGGAAAATATGCAAATCCTGTGCTTATTATGATTTATGTTATATTTAAAGAGGTGAAATATGAAGCGAAGCTTTTATATTTATAGCGATGGCGATTTGAAACGCCATGATAACACATTACAATTTACTGCTGTTGATGGAACAAAACGTGATGTTCCAATTGAAAATGTAGCTGAGATATATTTAATGTCGGAAATGTCTTTTAATACAAAGTTTATTAATTTAATGGCTCAACATGGTATTGTAATTCACTTTTTTAATTATTACAGTTTTTATACTGGTAGTTTTTACCCCAAAGAGTGTATGCCGGCTGGAGGGCTACTGGTAAAACAAGTGCAGCATTATGAAAACAATGAAAAACGTATTGTTATCGCACGGCGCATTATTGAGGCTGCTGCGGATAATATTTATAGAAATTTACGTTATTACAATGAGAGAGGTAAAGATCTTACTGTGTACATGGATGAAATAAATGCTCTGCGTAAGAAGTTGCCGCTTTGTCAAAATGTAGCTGAGTTGATGGGGTATGAGGGGAATATAAGAAAAACCTATTATCAGTCATGGAACACAATTGTTGATCAAGATATTAAATTTGAAAAGCGTATAAAAAATCCGCCCGACAATATGATTAATACACTAATATCCTTTGCCAATGGGCTTGTCTATACACGAGTGTTGAGTGAAATTTATCATACTCAATTGAACCCAACTATCAGTTATTTACATGAACCAGGTGTCCGTCGCTTTTCACTAAGTCTTGACATTGCAGAAATATTTAAGCCGTTATTAGGGGATCGGTTGATTTTTTCTTTATTAAATAAGAAGCAAATCACAGAAAAAGATTTTACAAAAAACTTAAACTTTTTGCATTTGAAAAAAGAGGCATCTCAACTAATCGCGAGTGAATTTGATAATCGCTTGAAAACGACGATTAAACACAGAGAACTAAAAAAAGATGTTTCATATCAATATTAAATTCGCCTTGAATCCTATAAAATAATTAAACATCTTATGGAAGAGAAAGAGTATGAAGGATTTAAAATATGGTGGTAGGTGATATGATTTGTATGTGATTTTAACATATGATATAAAGGTTGAAGATAATGGAGCAAAAGTGTTAAGAAATGTTTTTAAGCTATGTAAAAAATATTTGACGCATATTCAAGACTCTGTATTTGAAGGAGAATTGTCCGAATCGCAGATTATAAAACTTAATATTGAATTAAAAAAATATATTAGGAATGAAAAAGATTCTATTATTATTTTTAAAAGTCGCCATGAGCGTTGGCTAGATAAGGAGTTCTGGGGGAAGAAAGATGATAAGTTAGCTAATATATTTTGAATCATACAGGTCAATTGAATATTATTTTGGGAATGGGCCATGTGTGTACTTTGCACAATGGCTCTAACAAATCGCACGAGTGATTATGTTGGAGAATGTTATTTAGTCAATTGGAGTTCTCTGTCGATGGGAGGTGATGTAAAAAACACGTAGGGTCGACAATGTCTAATAAGTATTACCTCGAAAGAGGTTTTTATAGATTGATATGTTGAATTTTTCATTATAAAAGAAGGGGTTTCTATCTGGTCGACAGAATATTATGAAATAAAGCTTATGGTACAAGCTTTTTGAGTATACCTGCCGAAATCTAACCATATTGGAATGTAAATGTTTGTCATGAAAGGTCTGTGATATTCTGATGTAGCTGCCGAAATCTAACCATATTGGAATGTAAATTAGACCACTACACAGTATGCCGTTGACCTGTCCAGGCCGAAATCTAACCATATTGGAATGTAAATTGAGGTGACGGTGAATAGGTCTAAGGCTCGTCCTTGCCGAAATCTAACCATATTGGAATGTAAATATATTGTCAACTAACTCGCGAAACTTTTCGAGGAAAGCCGAAATCTAACCATATTGGAATGTAAATTAGCTTGAACTGGAACTACTGTATCAATGCTATTTCCGCCGAAATCTAACCATATTGGAATGTAAATTAACACTGTCAGCTTCGGCTATTGATGCGAAAGGGCCGAAATCTAACCATATTGGAATGTAAATAAGTGTAATTGAGTCAGGGCATTTGTCAGTACTAGCCGAAATCTAACCATATTGGAATGTAAATATCAGCGAAAGAATGGCTAGTACAATCCGTCACAGCCGAAATCTAACCATATTGGAATGTAAATTTGACAACAAAAGATTCTGCATAGGTTCTACCGTGCCGAAATCTAACCATATTGGAATGTAAATACGGCTCAAACCTGCGAACCCTTGAATCCTTTGATTCCGCCGAAATCTAACCATATTGGAATGTAAATGCAGGGCTATCTAGTCTATACGGTATATATATTAAAGCCGAAATCTAACCATATTGGAATGTAAATACTGAATGATCCGGTTTGGCAAGATAAGTTTGCTGCAGCCGAAATCTAACCATATTGGAATGTAAATTGTAACAATGGTTACCAAGTATCATTCCTCGAATCGCCGAAATCTAACCATATTGGAATGTAAATAGTACATTGACAGTAGAAAGCAGGTGTTCGCATAGGCCGAAATCTAACCATATTGGAATGTAAATGCCTTATTTTAGGTGCTTCTTGATCGTGCATTCTTGCCGAAATCTAACCATATTGGAATGTAAATTATCACAGTAACGCTATCCATGGAATCCGCGAAGTAGCCGAAATCTAACCATATTGGAATGTAAATCTAGAATCCCTGAATTATCAGCACTGCTGTTTTTTGCCGAAATCTAACCATATTGGAATGTAAATCAGGTGACAGGGTTGCCTATATAACCAAAGGAAGACGGCCGAAATCTAACCATATTGGAATGTAAATAAAATAGCAAGAAAGCAATTAATGAATATCTTAAAAGCCGAAATCTAACCATATTGGAATGTAAATGAGGGTGTACATAGCGTATCTGATTATTCCTACCAGCCGAAATCTAACCATATTGGAATGTAAATGTAGAATTTTCCTTACCTTCTGGCACTTCCTCTATAAGCCGAAATCTAACCATATTGGAATGTAAATTAGGGCAACAACTGATATTGTCATCGTCTAACTCTGCCGAAATCTAACCATATTGGAATGTAAATTACCTTACCAATATAGATGTAAAGTCCTCAATATCAGCCGAAATCTAACCATATTGGAATGTAAATCAGATAAGGGAGCTAGTATTAATACAGGCATGCCCGCCGAAATCTAACCATATTGGAATGTAAATATGTCGTGTATGGAGTAGTGGAGGGATTTACATTGCAGGCCGAAATCTAACCATATTGGAATGTAAATTCCGTAAAGCAGGCATGAATTACTGGATGTGCTTCCGCCGAAATCTAACCATATTGGAATGTAAATTTCGATGGCTGTAACCGTAATGGCAATGGAATAGGGCCGAAATCTAACCATATTGGAATGTAAATTAAGCTTACTGCTTCCTGCTCTTGTCCAGGCCGAAATCTAACCATATTGGAATGTAAATATTTATCTCCTCCGAAGAAAACTACACCAACCTCGGCCGAAATCTAACCATATTGGAATGTAAATTAAAATAAAGTGAGGTATAAAAAATGAGGATAAAAAGCCGAAATCTAACCATATTGGAATGTAAATAAGTCAAAACGTAGGGACGCAGGGAGTCCAAAGCAGCCGAAATCTAACCATATTGGAATGTAAATTGTGTCACTGGTGACGTTGACAATGCCTGTGATGTGCCGAAATCTAACCATATTGGAATGTAAATATGTTTGGAACAAAGAATGTCACCGTACCTTTTAGCCGAAATCTAACCATATTGGAATGTAAATATGGAAACGCAGTATGTACCGTGGAATACACAGGAAAGGCCGAAATCTAACCATATTGGAATGTAAATATGGAAAGTGCGAAGTATTTCATTGCCCATCTCAATGGCCGAAATCTAACCATATTGGAATGTAAATAAGTTTCATCTTCAGTGTAAACCAGCCATTCCGTGGCCGAAATCTAACCATATTGGAATGTAAATCTGTTAAAGAACGTTACGATATGTACCATGCTGATGCCGAAATCTAACCATATTGGAATGTAAATTACCACAACCGTCTACGCTAGTTTTAAAATCAAGTTCGCCGAAATCTAACCATATTGGAATGTAAATTCGTTCCTGAAATCTGTACAGGCGCATGCGGCGGCAGGCCGAAATCTAACCATATTGGAATGTAAATTCGCCAAACTGGTCTACATAGGCTACCTGTATGTCGCCGAAATCTAACCATATTGGAATGTAAATATCTTGCAGTCAGTACCAGGAATCGACTGATTACCGCCGAAATCTAACCATATTGGAATGTAAATCACCCGGGTTAGTATCTAGTCGCAATTCATATTCAGCCGAAATCTAACCATATTGGAATGTAAATAAAGCCCTTCCAACTGCCCCGTCACATCCTGCAAAGCCGAAATCTAACCATATTGGAATGTAAATGCATCAAAGCAAAGAATATCTTTTGTGTCTTGGTTCGCCGAAATCTAACCATATTGGAATGTAAATATGGATGATGATGAGAGGGAAATGCTACGCATCTCAGCCGAAATCTAACCATATTGGAATGTAAATGAATTAAGTGAAATTGAAGAATTAATCAAACGCAATGGCCGAAATCTAACCATATTGGAATGTAAATCCGCCAACTGGCGCTGTGATTAACTGAGCTAATTTAGCCGAAATCTAACCATATTGGAATGTAAATTACAAGATCGTATTTAATAACATCTGCAACTAATAAGCCGAAATCTAACCATATTGGAATGTAAATATATACACGCCAGGATGATAAATATCGCGCGTTAATGCCGAAATCTAACCATATTGGAATGTAAATCAACAGCTCCGGCATTGGCAAACCATTGTGCTAGTTGCCGAAATCTAACCATATTGGAATGTAAATCTGGCAAAGCCATCTCTTACCAAGTCTGCAATGTGCGCCGAAATCTGTAAGCGTCAAATTTTCCATCACCTGTAATTCAATAGCCCGGACATGCTAATATAATAGAAAATGAAAAAAGATGGATTTCTCAAGATACAATTTACACCGTATCTTAAAAAAATC
>Ga0209340_1000387_pt1 | contig 49029 bp, 43 predicted proteins | sample EPASupsiteSAE323_FD_187266 | JGI IMG/M metagenome (GOLD analysis project Ga0209340, IMG submission 187266) | Bioremediated contaminated groundwater from EPA Superfund site, New Mexico - Sample SAE3-23 (SPAdes) (version 2) | ecosystem: Environmental > Aquatic > Deep subsurface > Groundwater >... | reverse complement strand
GATGCCGGTTGATCGCGTCAACTGAAATTTCAGAACAATCTTCTGCTCGGATCTCATTCTATATTTGGCGGGCAATTTGCCGTCTATTGGACATATGCGGCGCCCGCCGACTATTTAGATCTTATTGTTCTCTTCAGCCCGAGCTAAAAATTAGTGAAGTACTGGATTCGGAAGAATGAAATTTCCTGCCTAATCATTCTAACTGACATTGACCTATTCATTCAATTTATCTTGACCGAGGTTTTCTATAGAGCACAAAATTTCTATCAACAAATGTCGAAATATTTATTTATAGAATGTATTGCTATATGATTTTCACACATTGTCTTGTCTCTTGGGGACATCTAAAAGGTGATGAAAATTATGACGATTACAAAGAATGATGAAGCAGTATCCCCGGTCATCGGTGTAATCCTGATGGTCGCAATCACGGTGATACTCGCGGCAGTTATTGCTGCGTTCGTATTTGGTATGGCAGGAAACATCCAGAAGACCAAAATAGTCTCCTTTTCTGTCAGCAGACCTAATCCCGGAATGGTTACGGTTACTTTCCAAGGGGGGCAGGATGCAGCATCATTAAACGCTACCTTCTGGTCTGCAAACGGAATACCCACTGGTGAAGATGAGAATGCAACTGTTGGACATTCGTTTACCTTTGCTGCCGGATCCAATGCACATATTGTTGGTGTCGGAACGTTCACCGATGGATCAAAACAGGTAATTGTAGATACAACCGCATAAATCTTTTTTTTATCCAATTGGGAAAAGTATTATCCAATTGCTATCCATCCAGATTAAAAACTCGTTTGCTAACCAATTTATATTTTTCTAATTATTATTCCCGGTGCGGTGATTATATGTTGGCACACGACATTTTTATTCAGTATTTTCTCTCATATGATCTGGCAATAATCATAGAGCAATAAATCGTATTATTAAAAAATGCGTGGAGCAGGAGTTGAACCTGCGAACGCCTTCGCGACGGGACCCTAAATCCCGCTCCTTTGACCAGACTCGGATATCCACGCGTTTAATCCGAATACTTTTACCAGGATCTGTTGAGGTAATGTATACGGGCAACCGACACCCGTGTGAACAGAATATTTGTCCGGACGTGATAAGAGTGTATCGCCGGCACCGGTTTACATCTCTACCCGGGTCACCACGCCGTGAATCTTGTCGGACGGAAGTTTGTAGAACTGCACTACCGAGGGTGAAAGGCGTTTTATTGCAGCAAATATCCGCCATATTGCGTTCGTTGTGATGATATCCTCCATGCCGTAGAAGATGGTTTTCTCGTCAATCTCGGCTTCTTTGAGGATATTGCCGATATCCACGATCTCCATATAGCCAAGATAGATCTCGAAGATTGAGAGTCCATTGGTTATTTCCCGGGTTACTCCCCATGTAATGCCGAACGGTTGTTCAGTACGAATGATCGAGATGATGATATTGTCATCGTAGAGGATGTTGTTGGTGAACATGATCCGCTGGATATACTGGGGGAGTTTCCGGAAGTCGCGGGCAAAGAAGAGGGCAGAGCCCGAGATGCGGTTGACTGAGTTATAGACGCCATCAAATTTCAGGAGGAATTCATCGAGAGAAACAGGACTCAATGCATCGGAGAGCTTCTTCTGGCCGCTGACATAGATCATGATAATACAGAACGGGATGAATGCAAGGATCAGCGACCAGTATCCACCATAAGGAATCTTGTGGAAGTTTGCCAGGAGAAACAGAAGATTCACAAGAAGCAGGAATGCTGCAAACACGGTCTTGATGATCTGGCCCCGCATAACCAGGATCCAGGTAACGAGGATTCCGGTAATCACCATGGTTCCGCTGACGGCAAGTCCATATGCATGGGTAAGATTGCTGGAACTCTGGAAGATGAGGATGACAAAAAGGACTGAAAACAGGAGCAGCCAGTTAACCACATCGATGTAGATCTGTGAACGGAGATGGGGGGATGTATATTCTATCCTCAACAAGGGCATGATGCGGGTGGTGATGCCCTGGTAAATAATGGAAAATATGCCGGATATCATTGCCTGAGAAGCAATGACCGTAGCAGCTATGCTCAAAAGAAGGAATGGAATATACAGGATAATAAATTCGGAGAAGACCATCTCGAAAAGGATATTTTTGGCACCCGGGTGCATCATGAGGAAGGCACCCTGGCCGAGGTAATTGATGGAGAGTGCAATAAATACCAGATACCATGCCTTGATGATCGGCTCTCTCCCGAGATGTCCCATATCCGCATACAGTGCTTCGCCCCCGGTTGCAACAAGGATGACCGTCGAAAGAATCAGGAACCCTTCCAGTCCATGCCCGAGCAGGTAATTGATACCATACATCGGGTTGATGGCAAGAAGTACCTGGGGTGCGGCAAACAGCGCAATAATACCGGCCCCGGCAAGCGCAGCGAACCAGAGGACCATCACCGGGCCAAAAGCCCATGCAATCCGTTCTGTTCCCCGTGCCTGTACAGAGAAAAGGACGATAGCAATAATGCCGGCGATAATCATCAGAGTTATCTGGGCCGTATTCTCAAAGCCGGGGATGAGGAGGATTCCTTCTACGGCAGAAAGCATACTGATAGCCGGGGTTATTACCCCATCCCCAATGAAAAGGGAAATACCAATGATGGCAAGGAGTGAGGCAAATGCTATCTGGTTACCGGACTTTAGCATAGGCAGGAGGATCTCCTTGAGCACAATGGTTCCTCCCTCACCTTTCTTACCAAGGTGCATTGCCAGGTACGTGTATTCAAACGTGACAAGAATGGTCATCGTCCAGATGATGAGGGAGAGAATACCCATGATATTTGCAGGGGTGGGGGGAATCAGGAAGAAAATTGCGGTCAGGGAATAGATAGGACTCGTTCCGATATCCCCAAACACCAGCCCCATGGATTTGACGATATCCCGTATGGAAACAGAGCTCGCGAGCATTTCTTCATTACCAGTCATCAGAAACAGGGATAACCCTTTCCCTTTTTTTGAATGGGGCCTGTCAGGTCGAATCGCTCGTGAGTCCCTCAGAATTGGTGCGATCTTTCCGGTCTTTAATATACATCCGGTACGTTGTTATGAGGAGTACGATAATGACCGGGCCGAGTACAAAACCCGCAAGCCCCATCGTCAGGAGACCTCCGACGATACCAATGAACATGATAACCGGGTGGATTTTGACCCTCCGTCCCACGAGAACCGGGCGGATATATATTTCCGGAACAAGCGACACGATAATATAACCGAGGAAGAACAGGATCAGGACTCCCCGCATGTCGTCCAGGGCAAGTGCATATGCTCCGACAATGATGAATACCACGGAAGATCCCAGAATGGGGATAAGCTCGCAAAATGCGGCAAAGAATGAGTAAAAGATGATGTTGCCATATCCAAGGAGGTAAAAGACCGGTATTGCGATGAAGAATGTCAGGACCGCGATTGCGATCTGAACGACATATATGGCATAGAGGGCATCCACGGTTACTACCGAAAGCTTGGTTACATAGTCGTTGACCGGTTGGGGAAGACGTTCCATGACATGGTTTTTCAAATCCTCCCCTTGGAGAAGGAGGATAAAAAGGGTAAAAAAGAACGTGAAGATCTTAAATGCAATCACCGGAAGATAGGATAGGATGGTCCGCTGGTAATCGATGAAGAGGGAATTTGCTTCGGTAAGGAGGACCGAAAGGCTGCCCTTGTTCAGCGGGATTCCGTATGCCATGGGATTGGTTGCCGGATTATTCAGCCAGATCCCGATAGTTCCGAACATTTCCTGAAGTGTTCCTGCATTGGATGAGAAGATCAGAAACGTGATATAAACAAGTGCACTGCAGGCAAAGAATGTCAGAAGTGCGATAACCGCTGCCGATGCGACAGGACGTATTCTTGTCGTCAGCCGGTGGTGGAGTGGCAGGAGGACAATTGCCAGGGAAGCACCGAGCAGGACCATATCCATGATTGACCAGAATACCACAATGCAGGCCAGGGTGAGAATGACCATCAGGATAAACGGGAACAGGTCTGCTCGGAATATCTTCATGATTATTACTTAGTGTATTTTCGGACGGGATTAATACATGCCGACAAAAACAGGTTCCTGTACCTGAAGCGATATCCATAACAATATCAAATACCCAAACACCTTGGATTACAGATGAAGCGTATCGAGCACCTTGGCATGATCGCGCATGACATGGGGCTTATTTTCGAATTTCTCGGTATCGCGTCCCTTCTTCCGTTTCTCATTCTCATCGTCTTTCACGAGTGGGACCTGATCCTCCCGATGGCGATGGCCCCTCTCACCTTCCTGGTACTGGGATATTTCATATCCCATCTTCCGCACAATGACCTCGAACCCTCATCGTCCATAACCCTCGCTGCAGTCTCCCTGTCATGGCTTGCCATTGCGTTAATCGGGGCACTTCCCTTTGTATTCGGACTTCACATGTCCTATCTTGACAGTGTGTTCGAAGCCATGTCCGGATGGACCGGGACCGGCTTTACGATGGTCTCTTCGCTTGATACAACACCCAAGACCCTGCTTTTCTGGCGTTCATTTACCCAATGGATTGGCGGGATAGGGATCATCGCTTTTGGCATATCCCTGAGGAGGAAAACCCGGGTCTCCCTCTTCCGCCTCTACAGGGCCGAAGGCCGTGAGGATGAACTGGTCTCGGCAACGACTTCATCGAGCAGGAGGATGTGGATGATTTACCTTGTCCTGACGTTTGCTTTTACCGGCCTCGTCATGCTTGTCGGCATCCCGTTATGGGATGCACTCAACCTGGTTATGGTTGCCATTGCCACGGGTGGCTTTACTCTTCATCCGGGTGGACTCGGGTATTACAACAATCCATTTCTGGAGATCCTGCTCATACCGGTCATGATCGCTGGTGCTATCCCATTCAAGTTCTTCTTTCTCATGTACCACGGAAAGGTTCGTGACATGGTACGGGACCCGGTTGTAAGGGCACTCCTGCTCATAGCGATCATTGGTTCGCTCTTCGTTTCGCTTGACCTGTATATATTCAACAATCTTCCGCTTACCACTGCAATACGGCAGGGAACCTTCACTGCAGTTTCCGGCATCTGCACCTGTGGTCTCCAGAACGCCAACCCGCATTACTGGGCAACCATTCCGCTTGCCATTGTCACCATGATGATGTTTATCGGAGGTGCCATGGGAAGCGCTGCGGGAGGTATCAAGGTCAACCGGGTTATGATGGCGTACGATGGAGTAAAGTGGTGGTTCCGCCGGTTCTTTGTCTCAAGTCGGGTGCTGGTACCCTTAAAGTTTGCCGGAAAAACCATCTCGCGCGAGGTCTCCGATCTTGCTATCTCCAAAAATATGCTTGTCATCGTTATCTACGCTTTCACCATATTTGTAACCACTGTCCTCTGTCTTCATCTCTATATCACATCATTCCACCTTGAACAGGTAGTTTTTGAGATCGTTTCGGCCCTCTCCAATGTCGGCCTCACCGTCGGATTCATCAGTGCTGCAAGTCCTGTCACGATCAAATGGATATTTATTATCCTCATGTGGCTTGGCAGGATCGAGATTGTACCGGTCATCATCCTTTCCCTAGGGCTCATCCGGGAAATCGAGGAAGATGCCCAGAACGAGAACCTTGGTGGTTCTTCGTTTGGCGGGGAGCGATACGGCTGACTGTCATGTAGAGTAGCGGATCTCACGGTACCTCATCCCTTATCTTGGTGCAGCGCTAATAGGAATGGCATAACGGTGGCAGATGGCTGATCTAAAAATTATCGGGACCGCCCATGTCTCGCAGGCAAGTGTCGATGAGGTCCGGGCTGCTATTGAAGAATATCAACCGGACGTTGTTGCAATCGAACTTGATCCATCCCGGTATGCTGCTCTCAAGAAACAGGCTGCAGATCCCACGGTCAAGGATGTCCTTGAAGTAAAAAATTTCAATACCCTCCTTGTCCAGTGGCTTCTTGCATACCTCCAGCGTAAGATTGGTCTCGATGTGGGAGTCGAACCCGGCGCCGAGATGAAAGCAGCCATTGAGGAAGCAGAAAAGCGGGGGATCGCGATCGGTCTTGTTGACCGCGATATACGCCTCACACTCCTCAGGTTCTGGAACTCGCTTGGTTTTTTCGAAAAGATCAAAATGTTTTGGGCACTTGTTGTCTCAATTGCCGAGATCGACAACGGGCAGGAGATCGATATCGAGTCCTTAAAAAATCAGAATGTTATTGATATGGTCATGGAAGAGTTCCGGAAGTTTTCCCCCAATGGTGCACGTGCCCTGATTGATGAGCGGGATGCCTATATTGCGCACCAGCTCGTCCTTTTAACAGCGCAACGTCCGGAAGGGAAGATCCTTGCTGTCGTCGGTGCGGGTCACCGTCAGGGAATCACCGGCTATCTCGCAAATCCCTCATCCCTTCCTCCCTTCGATACCCTTACCCGTGAGCCGCGATCATTTCCCTGGGCAAAAATTTTCGGCTTTGCCGTGACCGGTCTTTTTGCGTTCCTTCTGGCAGCTATATATTTCTCCGGTGTCGGCTGGGGCGTCCTTTTTGAGGCGTTCCTCTTCTGGGTGGTCATTCACGGTGTCCTCTCCGGCCTGTTTGTCCTGCTTGCCGGGGGTCATCCCTACTCAGCTCTTACGTGTTTCTGTGTGGCATGGATGACATCCTTAAATCCGATGCTCCATGCCGGATGGATCGGGGCCTATGTTGAGGCACGCGTACGCAAACCCCCGATAACTGATTTTCGGAAGATTTACCAGACCGAATCACTTTCAGAAATGGCGAAAATCCCCCTTTTCAAGGTGGTACTTGTAGCGGCACTCGGGAACCTCGGGAGCCTTCTTGGGACGGTCCTGTATTTTATCTTCCTCTTCCCGCTCCTGGGAATTGATCCGGCACAGGTAATCTCGCAGGGTATCCAGAATATGAGTGCGTGGTTCTTCGGATTATGGTAAATTTTTATTGCAGCGCGTGGATCTCGCCGTCAATCCAGTCCTGCACAACCAGTTTCATCTCGTTTTTTGTCATGCCCGGCTGGTAACGGACCCGGATCTCCACTTCCAGCAGGTCGAGAATCGGTTGAACGGTGGTAAAGTAGGCTGACGGGCAGGTGAAGCCACCCCCTTTGTCAAGATGCAGCATGACCAGCTCGTTGAGGTGCTCCATCTCTCCGGTGAGGTCGATGATGCTCTCAAGGGTCAAGCCCCCCGGTATATCAGACTGAAAAACATCGGCCTTACTGCTGTTGTATGCAGGGATGTCTTCGTTTTTTTCCGGATGCCGTTGTGTCATGGATTGAAGTCCTGGAGCAGTTCCATTCCCGTAACCGCGGGTGTCGGGAAAGATAAACAGGCTCGTCCTTTATTGGATTTAAATATTCAGCAGGTGTCTTTTTTTAGCATGAACAAAGTTTATCACGTGCCCGGCTCTTCAGTTGTTGTAGAAAACCTGTGAAGTGATGGCATGTCCAGTACTGCACTCCTGGTGATTGAAGGGCTCTGGTGGACACCGGAGGAGAAACCCAAACGCCCATCCGTACTGCAGTTTCTCGAAGGCCTTGAAAGTATCCAGGGTGATTTTAATATCTATTATGCGAACTTTTACGAAAAGGAGGGGTTCCGCCGGGCACTTGAGGATGACCTTACCAATACCCGCGAGGACCGGCTCTTTCTCTATGTCGCAGCGCACGGGACGGGAAAACGCATAGGTGGCCTGAAAGCCAAGACCGGCATGAAACTCCCGGCAATGTTCAAGGCTGTCAAGGATGCGGGGAATTATTCCAATATCGAAGGAGTGCTCATCGGTTCGTGCAGTGTCGGGAACAATATCGAGGATTTTGTGTCGACTACTAAGAACTCCTCCATTGCCTGGATCTTTGGTTATACCTGCGAGATTGGCTGGATGGCGAGCACGCTTATCGATGTCTCGATCTTCGAGCACCTTATGGCGCTCAAAAAGAGCGATCTCAAGAGCCGTAAGAAAATTCTTGATGCGTTCGAGAAAGCACTCCACCGCTTCAATGGGAACTACATCCTCTGCAAGGAAAAGCCAAAAAGTATTCCGTTAAAAGAAGCGATAACCCTTGTCGTCCAGCCCCGGGGTCCCAAAGAGAAGGCGCAGGACGAAACAGCCACGCTTCTGGCCCGTCTGGGCTGGGATCAATAAAAAAATGGGTGGTATCAGACAGGTTTTACTTTTATCTCCGGTTTTGGCAGGAAGGGAATGATGACCGCTGCAATCTTTGCGATATCCATGGACTGCAGTACGACCTTCCCCGGGCCGGTCAGGGTAGTGACAAAGAGCCCCTCCCCCCCAAAGAGTGCCGTTGTGATGCCGCCGGCAAGTGCGATGTCGTAACAGACGGAACTGTCAAACCCGACAACGAGGCCGGTCTGAACCTTTACTATCTCGTCCGGCTTAAGCGTCATTTCGATGATGTCCCCGCAGCAGTGCATAAATACCGTCCCTTCACCCGTCATCCTTTGGAGGATAAACCCCTCACCCCCGAATAACCCGGCCCGGATTTTATCGGTAAATGCGATATCGAGTTCTACTGATTCCTCGCAGCAGAGGAACGAGCTCTTCTGTGCGATAAACTCCTTTCCTGGCGAAACCTTCACGGGAAATATTTTTCCCGGCATAGAGCCGGCAAATGAGACGAATCCCGATGCATGCTGTGCAGTGAACTTTGTGAGAAAGACACTTTCCCCGGTGACAGCACGTTTCAGTCCGGAGATGATCCCCCCTTTGAGCTGGCTCTCCATCTCAATATTCCCGCTCATGTTCACCATCGATCCGGCCTCAGCAAAGACCCCTTCGCCCGGCAGCAGGTCGATCTTTGCCATCTGCAGGTTGTCTCCAATGATCTCGAATTTCATAGTCTCTGGTACTGGATTAGAGCAGGTGAGGAGAAATGTGTTGTGGGATTCTTCTGGGGAAGGGTGAATTGTCTTAAAGAACTGCCGGATGATAAGGATTACAGGGGGATTATAATTACACTCCCGGAAAAACGGTGTTTTTTAAGGAAAGCCGGGTCTCTTAAACAGTCCTGATGAAAAGAGGGCTTTTTTTAAGATACCTAACTTGGATCCCCGTCAAAACAAGCCTTAATACGATAACGCAACCATACTTGTGCAGATGAACGGGACAACACTTGCCGGCGGTCCGACCCAGGACGAGATCATGGCTGTCTCCCTTTTCAAACTGGGAATGACAGGAACCGATACCGTCCTTGAGATCGGCTGCGGTACCGGCAAGGTCTCGGTCGCGATGGCAAAGACCGTAAAAAAGGTGTACTCGCTTGACAAACGACCGGAAGCTGTGTCCCTTGCAACGGAAACCGCCCGCCATGCGGGTGCCCGCAATATTGATTTTTTCTGCATGGACGCGGTGGATTTCCTGAGAAACGATCAGGTATTCGACTGTGCCTTCCTTGGCGGTTCAAAACATCTCGAAGAGATCCTGCCGGTCCTTGCAAAGAAAGTAAAACGAACGATTGTCATCAACGCGGTCATGCTCAGCACGCTCGAACGTGCGGTGACGATCTTAAAAGGGCTCGGGATTTTTTCCGAGGTTGTCCAGGTACAGGTCTCTCGATCCTACGATATTGCCGGGAGCATCATGTTCCGGCCCATCGATCCGGTCTATATTATTGTTGCACGGGGTGCTGCATGCTCGTAGGTCTAGGTCTTGGTCCGGGCAACCCGGAACTCCTCACCCTCCGTGCTGTCCGCCTCCTCAAAGAGGCAGACACCGTCTTTGTCCCGGGCAGGATCGCCCACGACCTTGTCGCCCCGTACCGCGAACCCGTCATGCTCGATTTCCCGATGACCGACGACGAAGCGAAGATCCGCGAGTGTATCCGGGAGAATGCACGGAAGATCGCACCTGTTGCAAAGAACGGTCTTGCCGTTTTTGGGATCCTTGGTGACCCGAACTTCTTCTCCACGTTTTCCCGGCTTTGCGAGGTCATTGGCGAAACTCACCCCGGTATCGAATGCAGGACCGAGCCCGGGATCAGTTCCATCACCGCATTTGCTGCAGCAGCTGGAATCAGTGTCAACGAGGGATTCTCAGTCTCGGATGGAACTTTTTCGGATACGAAGATCCTCATGAAAGTGCGCAAACCAAAAGAGAAGGCAGGCCAGCTCCGGGCAGAGGGGTTCCGGGAGTTCGTCCTTGTCGAACGGATGTTTTTCCCTGACATGAAAGTGTACCGTAATGAGCACCTGCCGGAAAAGAGCGATTATATGAGCGTGATGTATGCCCGGAAATAATGCTGATACTGAGATCTGGTTCGTTGGCGCAGGTCCCGGGGATCCCGAACTGATCACGGTCAGGGGCAGGAAGTTGCTCGATGCGGCCGAAGTCCTGATCTATGCCGGATCCCTCGTTAATCCTGCACTCGTCGCAACATCTCCGGCTCCAGAAAAAGTGGATAGCTGGGGTATGAAACTCGATGCCATGGTTTCCCTGATGGTAGACCGGGCCCGCAGCGGAAAACTGGTTGTCCGCCTCCACTCCGGTGATCCGGCTATCTACGGTTCGATAGTTGAACAGATCGCGGAACTCAAAAAAGCAGGTATCGCGGTACGGATCGTACCCGGTGTCTCATCGGTCTTTGCTGCGGCAGCCGCACTTGGCACTGAATACACACCAAAAGGGGTATCCGATACGCTGATCATCACCCGGCCGGCCGGCAAAACCCTTGACCATGACTACATCTCCGAGCTCTCGATGAACCCCGCGACCCTGGCATTCTATCTCGGCAGCGAACACTTTTACGAAATAACAGAGAAGCTCTCCTGCCCCCGCAATACCCCGGCAGTGGTCATCTATCATGCTTCATGGCCCGACCAGAAGATTATCTCCGGCACCGTTGCTGATATCGCGCAGAAAGCACAGGACGCCGGAATCACCCGCTCCGCGCTTCTCATCGTCGGGCGCGCAGTAAGGGGAATTGATTCCGGGTACCAGCGGTCGCACCTCTACTCATGAACGATATGGTCGTCATCACGTTTCCATACTCCCGCAGGGAAGCAGAAAGAATTGCAGATTTTCTCGGTGCCGATATAGCTGAATATACATCCGATATTTTCAGAACGGCATTTTCTGGCAGGAAGCGGATCATTGCGCTGATGTCGATGGGAATCGTTGTCCGGAAGATCGCCCCCCTGCTGGAGGACAAATGGATTGACCCTGCCGTGGTAGTTGTGAGCCCGGACCTCCGGTATGCAATCCCGGTCCTTGGAGGTCACCATGGTGCAAATGAACTGGCAAAGGCTCTTGCTGGGCTCGGCATACAGCCGGTCATTACTACCGCCACGGAATCCCGCGGCCGTGATTCGGTTGAGACAATTATGGAAAAAACCGGGACCGATGTCATCAACCGGGATTCGACCCGGCAGGTGAATGCGGCCCTGCTGAACGCGGATATTCCGGTCCATGCTGTACAGGGTCCCGCAATCGTTCTTGCCGGCCCTGATGTATCGATCCTTCTCAGGAAGGGCGAATACTCGATCGGTGTCGGCTGTCGGAAAGGGGTGCACGCGGATGAGGTTGTTGAAGCAGTACGCTCCGCCCTTGCTGAAAACGGGATATCAGAGTCGGATATCCTCATTTATGCAACGACGACAAAAAAATTCCATGAGACCGGCCTTATCGGCGCAGTCAGTCTCCTTTCTGGCAATTTAATATTCCTTGACGACGATACCATAAACACACAGACGGGAACCGGGCCCTCGCGGGCATCCCGGATCGGACTCCTTGGTGTTGCAGAGCCCTGTGCCCTTGCAACATCAAAGAGAAAAGAGCTCGTCATGGGAAAGAAAGTCTACGGGAGAGTTACGGTTGCCATCGCACGCTGAAGGATCACCGGGAAGCCTTGCCATTGTCGGGCTTGGCCCGGGCATGCGGGATTACATGACAGCCCGGGCCCTCAAGGCCATCGCCGGTGCAGAGTACGTGCTCGGCCATGCCATGTATCTCGATCCGCTGGAGCCGCTGATCCGGGGCAAGACGGTCATCAGCAGTTCCATGGGAAAAGAGGTGGACCGGGCACAGCAGGCAATCGATCTCGCCCGTACCCATTCGGTTGCCATTGTCTCCGGGGGCGATGCGGGAGTCTATGGCATGGCGAGCATCGTCCTTGAGGTGCTCGAGCATTCCGGGATAATTATCGAAGTTGAGGTGATTCCCGGAGTTACCGCGGCGAATGCGGCGGCATCGAGGATCGGCTCCCCGCTCTCCGGGGACTTTGCCGTGATCAGCCTTTCCGATCTGCTCACACCGCTTGAAGTCATCGAGAAGCGGCTCGATGCCGTTTTCTCGGTCGGGATCCCGGTTGTCCTCTACAATCCCAAAAGCCGTGGCCGGCCGCACAATTTTGCCCTTGCGGTGGAACATGCCCGGAAGCATCTTTCAGGGACAACTCCTATTGCCATCGTGAGGAATGCACTACGGGAAGATGAACAGACAATCATCACTACCTTGGGAGAAATTGAAGAACATGAACCTGCCATCGATATGCATACGACGGTTATCATCGGGGGCAGCGAGAGCAGGATATGGAGGATGGGAAACGATGTCAAAGGAATCATTACGCCCCGGGGATATCACCGCAAATATGTATATTGATCCTGGTGCGGACACCAAAGAAGGCTATGCAATCTCAAAAAAATCCCGTACTCTTGCCCGGGAAGTTGTCGGTAATGTCACGGTCGAGGACCGGATTAAACAGCGGTGCTCGATCGCTGTCGGCGACTTCGGCATGGCAGAACTCATGCGGTTTAACCATGATCCTGTCCCTGCAGCCCTCGCCGCTCTCAAGGCTGGAGCCCCGATCATTACGGACATCCGGATGGTCCAGATCGGCATCCAGAAGAAAGGTCATAAGAGCGAGGTCATCTGCGCGCTCGATTATGGCGCAGATATTGTTAAAAAGAGAGAGATCACCCGGAGTTCCGCGGGTTTTATTGCCCTGAAGGAGAAACTCCCCGGCTCGATTGTTGTCATCGGCAACGCACCTTCTGCCCTCATCGCGCTCTGCGAAATGATCCGCGAGGGGGTCAGACCTGCGGTCGTGATCGGAACACCAGTAGGTTTTGTCAACGCCGCAGAATCCAAGGAACTCCTCCGGACGATCGACATACCCTCGGTCTCCAATGAAGGGACCCGGGGTGGGACTCCGGTTGCAGTAGCAGCAACCAATGAATGCATCACCATCTTCATTGAAGGCACACAGGGATGAAGGACCCGGTAACCGGTTTTGAGTATCCTGATGCATGGGTGGCAAAATGCACCTCCCCGGAGGACCTCCGGCTGGCAGAGCAGGGCTTGGCCGTGCTTACTTCAACCGGCTCGACCCTTTTAAGGGGGTTCACGACCGGCACTACGGCTGCCGCTGCAGCAAAAGCAGCTGTACTCTCGTTCAAAAAGGATACCGGAGCAGTCTCCCTCACGCTTCCCTGCAACATTATGGTGGATGTGGTGGCTGATGGACACGGGGGGCGTGGATCCTGCCGGAAATTTGCCGGGGATTACCTGTCAGATGTGACTGCTGGTCTTGAATTCGTGGCCGAAGCAACCCTCCAGCCCGGGAGCATAACCATACTTTTTGGCGAGGGGATCGGGCGCTTCTCGCGGGATACGCCGCGGTACCGGAAAGGATCGCCTGCCGTCAGTCCCCCGGCCCTCACCAGTATTGTCCGGTCCGTGCAGGAAGCACTTGATGCAATCGGAGAATCCGGTGTTTCCGTCCGGATTTCAGCACCTCTCGGTGCGGTGACTGCAGAAAATACCCTCAATCCCCGCATGGGGGTTGACGGGGGGATCTCCGTCCTTGGCACAACCGGTCTCGTAGAACCATGGGACGATCACCTCACAAAATCCACCATGGAACGGATTGCATCCGCTGATTGCCCGGTACTCACGACCGGGAGGATTGGTCTCCGGTTTTCCCGTCTCCTGTACCCTGGTCGTGAAGTAATACTCATTGGCGGAAAGCTCCAGGAAGCCCTTGATGCTGCCCGGGGCGAGGTTATTCTGTGCGGACTTCCGGCCCTTATCCTGCGCCACATTAATCCTGAAATCCTCAAAGGAACCGGATTTTTAACTGTAGAAGAACTTGCGGATTCACCCCACTTCCCCCCCATCCTGGCTGCAACCCTTCAGGGATTCCGGAAAAGGCGACCCCGGGTAACCGTTGTCCTGATAAACCGTGAGGGCAAAGTGATTGGTGAGAGCCCATGAAAATCATCGGTGTCGGGTGCGGACCGGGCCTGCTGACAGAACAGGCAATCCTGGATCTGAAAAAGGCCCGGTTTGCATATGGTTCGGACCGGGCAATTGAGCTTGCCCGCCGGTACCTCCCCCAGAACTGCTCGGTCAAATCAATCGATGACTACCGGAAACTCCACACGCTCCCGGACGATGCAGTCGTGCTTTCTACCGGCGATCCCATGCTTGCCGGCCTCGGGTACCTCAAGGGCGAGGTTATCCCGGGAATCTCCTCGCTCCAGGTAGCAACATCACGCCTCCATATCCCCCTCTCCCGGGTATCGGTAGTTGTCGCCCATGGCCGGGGCCATGAGAAAGGCATGCGGGACACGGTCGACGAAGTGCGGAGGGGAAAGATTGTCTTTCTCCTTGCCGACCCGAAATTCAATGTGGCAGAACTGTACAGCCGCCTTGCAGCGCTTCCCCGGCCGCTCCAGATTGCCCTCTGCGAGAACCTTGCATACAAAGAGGAGCGGATTGATGTGGGAAGCATCGACGCACCTCCCCAGCCGGGCGCTGCACTTTATTCCCTTGTTATCGGAAATTTTTAACCATAATTCGGGTGCATAAAAACGATAAACCTTTTTTCCTTGCGGCACTGATTCTCCTTCAGGGTTCAGATATGGATAAGGCAACAAAAAGGCAGTTCAGCATCGGGTTCTTTGTTATCGGGTTTGTATTGATTGCTATCCAGGACTTAAAACGGCTCGATTCCATCAATCTCGGGTTCACATGGCCGTTTGCCATCATGTTTTACCTCGGGCTGGTCTTCATGGCCATCGGGTATTACCTGAAATGATTCGGGGCACAATTCCGTCATACTTTCTTATTTTGATCAGGTTTTTTTTGATCACTGGCTTCAACTTTGATCTCGCACTGGCGGTCACCGGTGCACATGGTCCGGACAAACCGTGCAGAGAAATTCCTGTTGAGCTGGGGGATGCCGGTTAAGGTAAACACCATGCATTTGCGGAATGTACGGTTACCCTCCGTGCCGGCATCATACTCTCCGGAAAGGAGTGGACACCGCTTTACGACAATGACGGACCGGCCCTTTGCTATTTCCAGCGTTTCGCTCTTAAATCCCGGGCCAAAGAGGATAACCATGATAATACGCATCGTCTCGGCAAGATCCTGTGCGGTCCCGACCGGGAGCGAGAGGTTTTTTGCGATGGTAAATGCGGTTTTTGCACCTTCCATCCAGATCTCCTGTTCCAGTTCGTCATAATGGTCTCCGACAACAGGCCGGAATTTCCTGTCATACAGGGCGGGCAACTGCGCGGAAAACTCTGCTGCCAGCCGCCATTTCACGTCATCGGGAATTGAGTTGAGACCGGACACGGGTAGTTCACCTGTCCTCGCACCGGATATTACGTACCCTCTTCTTATCAATCATTTGCTGAAATCTCTGTAAAGTGGATGTCGGTTGATCCGGTTAATGCGGAGCGATCGACACAAAAGAACCGGACCTGATGATGAATCCTTCATCCTCCAGGTCCGCAATGATCCGGAGAATCCGGGAAGGGTCGTCAGAAAATTTTGCAACAATCGCTTTTTTGGTCATGCGTTTTTCCGAAAGCAGCAGTTTCAGGATACGGCCACGAATTTTCCGGTCCGATCCTTCAAAAGCCGGCTGTCTGGCGTAATGACTGCTGCGACGGTTGAGATTGGGAACTTTGGTCCGGAGATTTGTTCCCAGGTCCATGAGAGCGTTATACCATGTGCGGGGATCTTTTTGGTATAATGCCAGGCCGGCCAGGGGCAGGATTTCGGCATCAGTCACCATTTCACGGTTGCCAAAGAAGAAGTGGATGAAGACCCTCCGGATGTTAGTCTCGATGAAGATGACCGGCTGGTTGAAGGCAAATGCACAGATGGAAGATGCCGTGGCCCTGCCGATTCCGGGAAATGTTGCGAGGATACCGGCATCAGCAGGAAGCTGCCCGCCAAATTCTGCCATTACCCGAATTGCGCATTTCCGAAGGGCTATTGCCCGGCGGTTGTATCCCATACCCTGCCATACGGACAGTACATCTGGCAGGTGTGCCATGGCAAGAGAGGCGAAATCCGGAAATGCTTCCAGGAACACCGGATATTTCTGGATAACCCGTTCGACCTGCGTTTGCTGGAGCATGATCTCTGAGACAAGAATACGGTAGGGATCGGTGGTTTTCCGCCATGGAAGATCCCGTCCGTGATCCGCGTAGCAGGTGAGTACCATGTTCTGGAATTCTTGGATGGAATCAGGATCAGAACAAGAGTACCGGGGCAGGTGCATATCCGGGGGGATCTTTTGAGTTGATTTCATGCGGGAACCTGTACCTGCCGGAATGGGTGAGGATTATCTGTTCGCGGCCGCGATCTCATAATCGTTGATGTGGCGGTAAAAGGGAAGATATCCCTGTCATAATGGTCATATCCGCCGGAACATGGCATCGAGTTCTTTTCTCGTGAACCGGATCATGGTCGGCCGGCCGTGCGGGCAGGTGAACGGGTTCCCCATCCTGCGGAGCTGGTCCACGATACGCTGGCACTGCTCACGCGTGCAGACTGTGCCAGCCTTGACCGCACCCCGGCAGGCAACGATCCGCGTGATGCGTTCGCGGTTCGTGACTGATTGTGATGCTTCTTCGTTCACGAGGTCGCTGATAATCTCGTCGAGGATTGCGGTCTCTTCCATCCTGCCAAGTATGACCGGGACTGCCCGGACCAGGAATGAGTCTCCCCCGAACCCTTCGAGAATGAAGCCCTCTTCCGCAAGAGCAGGGAGAAGGTCCCGGAGGACCGCAGCGTCTTTTGGGGTCGGGTGCAGGACAACCGGACTGATTAGTTCCTGCGAGAGTCGTTTATCCCGGGGCTGCCCGCTCACCTGTTCATAGAGAATGCGTTCATGGGCAGCGTGCTGGTCGATGAGGAGAAGTTCATCGGTATTTGTACGGGCAAGGATGTATATTCCGCCGAACTCCCCGATGACTTCGATCTCCGGCAGGAGGGAGGATACAAGGTATGCAGGTTCAGATCCGGTGGATAATTCTGTCTGACGGAGACGCTGGTCGGTTGAGACCGTCCCGGCATGTGTACATTCGGAAACGCCGGCAGGGGGTCTGTTGTCTGCAAATGCATAAGTGACGGGGTTGTCCGGGGGAATATCCCGGATCAGGGTTTCCGGGGGTAATGCCGGTGATTCTGCGGACGGGATCAGGTCATGGGAAAGGAGGGCATCCTGCACTGCTTCACGGATTGCATCCGTGATCTCCTTCTCGTGCGAGAGCCGGATCTGTTTTTTTGTCGGATGGACATTCACGTCAACAAGGGTGGTGTCAAGGGTAAGGGAGAGGAATGCGACGGGAAAACGGTCTTTGGGAAGGAGCGTGCCGTAGCCGGCCCTGATTGCGTCATTGATACCCGCTGATGTGATGTAGCGCTGGTTGACGGATACGAGCATCCGCGCCCGGTCTTTCCGGGAAAGGGAAGGGCGGGAGATATAACCGGAAATGGTAAGGAAAGGCAGGGACGCTTCTACAAAAACAAGATCATGGACAACATCACTGCCGAACAGCCGGGCGATGGTGTCCAGCGACCGGGTTGTCCGGTCTGTGACAAGAAGTTCTGTCCCGTTGAGAAACAGGTGGAATGCGATGTCCGGGTGAGAGAGGCAGATGCCTTCGATGATATCATGGATATGGGCAAGCTCGGTATTCCTGCTCTTCTGGAATTTTTTCCTGGCCGGGGTATTAAAGAAGAGGTCCTCTACAAGGATGCTCGTACCGTCAGGAGAACCGGTGCCGGTAGTTTCCTGAATCGTTCCGCCAGCAATTTGGATACGGGTTCCTGCAACAGCCCCGCTCGATCGGGGTTTGGTGACAAGGGTTACCCGGGATACGGCAGCGATGGTAGCAAGGGCCTCGCCCCGGAACCCGAGGGTATGTATATGATGGAGGTCGTCGATGGTTGCGATCTTGCTCGTGGCGTGGGGCACGAACGCAAGTTCTGCATCCTGAAGTGACATTCCACACCCGTCATCCGAAACCCTGACTGCCGTGATGGAATCTTTCGAAGTTGTTATTTCAATCGACACCGAAGCTGCGCCGGCATCAATGGCGTTCTCGACCAGTTCCTTGACAACCGATGCCGGGCGCTCGACAACCTCACCGGCAGCGATCTGGTTGATGGTCGCGGGATCGAGGATCCGGATGCGGGGGGAATCCTCCGGCATGGTCATGACCTGTCACCCTGTTCCAGGGATCGTTTCAGTTCGGCAATGGTCGAGAGCGCCTGCAGGGGTGTCATATCATCGGGATTCAGCCGGGCAAGGGCCTGCAGCGTCGGGTGATCCGCAGCGGTCGGCTCCTTGTCATCGACCAGCAGGATCTGGGTATAGCGCTGCGGCTTTGTACCGCCGGGAACGCTGCGGTTCATGCCTTCGGAGAGCAGGGTGTCAGCACGCTCGGTAACCTTCTTCGGGATGCCAGCGAGGCGGGCAACGTGAATACCATAGCTCTTGTCCGTTGCCCCCGGGATCAGTTTCCTGAGGAAGATAACGTCCTTTTGGGTCTCCTTCACCGCGAAGTGGTAGTTTTTCACCCGTTTCAGGCTCTCCTCTGCGGTAATGAGCTCGTGGAAATGGGTGGCAAAGAGGGTCTTGGGGCCGCAGGCTCCTTTTCCATGGAGATATTCGAGCACTGCCCGGGCAATGGAACACCCGTCGACCGTACTGGTCCCTCTCCCAATCTCATCAAGGATAACAAGGCTTTTTGGCGTGACATTGTTGAGGATATTGGCAAGTTCGAGCATCTCGACAAAGAAGGTGCTCTGGCCGCTTGCAAGATCATCGAATGCGCCGACCCGGGTGAAGATGCGGTCAATGATCCCGATACCTGCATGCCGGGCCGGCACAAAACTGCCCGCCTGTGCCATAATGCAGATAAGGGCCGTAGCCCGCATGTAAGTGGACTTTCCTGCCATGTTGGCCCCGGTAATGATGAGGATTTGCGTGCCAGTACCGGAAAGATCCGTATCGTTGGGGACGAACCCGCCGCTGACACCCTGTTCCACCACCGGGTGGCGCCCGTCGCGGATTACCAGCGCATCGCCGCTGTCAAGCTGCGGGCGCACGTAATTCCGGGTCTTTGCAACCTCGGCAAGGGCTGCACTGACATCAAGGACAGCGATGCCGGTTGCGATGGTCTGCAGGTCAGGGACAACCTCCCGGAGGGTATCGATGACACCGGAATAAAGCTCGCGTTCGAGTGCAAGGACCTTCTCGTCAGCATTGGTGATGAGCGCTTCTTTCTCACGGAGTTCGGGCAGCGTGTAGCGCTCACCTGTCGCTGTTGTCTGTTTCCGTTCGTAATGGGCCGGGACAAGCGCGAGGTTGGGTTTTGTGATGTCAATATAATACCCGAAGATCCGGTTGTACCCGATCTTGAGGGATTTGATACCGGTCCTCTCCCGCTCCTGTTCCTGCAGTTTTACAATCCAGTCCTTGCCGGAGTGAAGGACCGTGTTTATGGAATCGAGTTCTTCGGAAAAACCCCGGCGGATAACCCCCCCGTTGCGGGCAATTGCGGGGGGGTCTTCGATGATTGCCCGCCCGATGAGGGCAATGGTGTCCGGGAGATCACGAATATTGGCAAGTGCAGACCGGAGGAGCGTGGGGATGGACGCAGGATCAAAACCGGCAAGGGAGTTCCTCAGTTCCGGGAGGGCGGTAAGGGAATCGGCAAGGGCGACCAGGTCTCGGGGCCCGGCATTGCCATACGAGATCCGTGCGGCGATCCGCTCGATATCCGCAAACCGGGAGAGGGCAGTGCGCAGGGTAAGCCGGGAAGCGGTGTTGCCAGTGCAGTATTCCACGGCATCCAGCCGGGCATTGATCTCCTTAATATTCATGAGCGGACGGATTAACTGGTGGTGGAGGAGGCGACTGCCCATGGGGGTCTTTGTCTGGTCAAGCGACGAGTACAGCGTAGCTCCTTTCTGCCCGTTACGGATGCTTTCGGTTACTTCGAGATTGCGCAGCGTTATGGCATCGAGCATCATCGACTGGCCGGATGAACGGGACGACAGTCCCGTGATATGGGCAAGCGGGGAATGCTGGGTCTCCTGCGCATAGCTGAGTGCAGCCCCGGCAGCACTGATGGCTGCCGGGTCGTCGCACCCGTACCCGGAAAGGGTGGCGACCTTAAAATGTGCGGTAAGTGCTTTTTGTGCCCGTTCTTTCCCGAACATGTCGTCCCGGAAACGGGTGATGATGACCCCGCGGTCGGCAATCTTTTCCGTAAGTACTCCGGGAACTGATGAGGGAACGATACATTCTGCAGGATGGTAGCGCGCAATCTCGGAGAGGAGGTTCTGGAGAGCAGGATCGTGGTCTACCATACTGGTAAAAAATTCACCGGTTGAGATATCGAGGAGTGCAGTGCCCCATGCGTGCCCTTGTGCATCCGGGCAGAGTGCCATGAGATAGGTCGCTGCTGCGGATGGCAGCATGGAGGGATCGATGACGGTCCCCGGGGTGATGATGCGGGCGATCTCCCGCTTCATGACCCCTTTTGTGGTCCTGGGATCCCCGACCTGCTCGCAGACAGCAACCTTGTAGCCTTTCCCGACAAGCTTTGCGATGTACCCCTCCGCAGCATGGTACGGCACACCGGCGAGGGGAATGCGGTTGTCGCCGCTTTTCGACCGCGAGGTGAGAACAATGTCCAGTTCCCGGGCAATGAGTTCGGCATCGCGGTTGAAGGTCTCATAGAAGTCCCCGATGCGGAAGAGCAGGATGGTGTCCGGGTGCTTCTCCTTCATCTCCTGGTACTGGCGCATGACCGGGGAGAGGCGCTCGCCGCTGGTGTCATCCTTGTCTGGGGGTTCGCGAACCATGGGTGAGAGAAAGGTGGTGCGCCGGAGAAATTAAGGGTGATGATAGATAGTTGTATCCTTGTCCTGCTTGAGTGAGTGGGATATTGGTGACCCCAGGTCTTTTGGAAGTGTTGGGGGATCCCCCTGGCCCATGATGTAACGACCCGATATGTGGTGCATTTTCCTGATGTTTTCAATGCCGGTACGCGGAGAGGACAATGAGCGGGGATGATACTGCGAGCGCGATGATCCCATATACCAGCCCGAGCGAAAACCCGATCCCGAGCAGGTGCATGAATCCCCCGAGGAGGTTTTCTGCAAGCGGTATCCCGCTTGTCGCGATCATGATACCGGCAAGGACAAGCAGGCCAAATCCGATGGCAGCATTTTTCATGTCCTGTGTACTCGGGGCCGCCGAGAGAACGAGGCTTATCGTCAGGTACAGGAACAGGAGAAACCAGCCATTGAACTGGGTAACAAGATTATCACGGAACGTGCTGATGATCCCTTCACCAAGTATTGCCAGGGTGTCCGGAGATCCAATGGACGGGGGAAAGGGTGGGAAGGTACAGCCGAGGTACTCGGAAAAGATCCCCGTGAGAACCGAGAGAACGAGCGGGATGGCAAAGAGTGGGGCGGTGCTGATTATCACGTCGCCAAGCCAGGGAAGGAGCGGGCGCGTGTGGGTAACCGATCCGCCACCTTTTGAGAAGAAGACGACCTTCCGGATTTGCGCACCGGTAACGAAACACCCGAGGATATGGGCGCATTCATGGATAATTACTCCCGGGGCACGGATAAAATAATAGAGGCCCCGGAGCGGCATAGCCGAAGCCCAGACATAATCGAGAAGATACGAGATGGCGATCACGATGATTCCGGTCATCATCACGATGAGAAAGCTGGTGGTATCCATGATCCCCTGCCCGTGAAAGAAGATGATTCCCGATCCATCATAATGGGTTGGTACAGCTGAAAAGCTCATTATCTTCCGTTGCGTATCAGCAGGTAGGAACTGGAGAGCCGGAAACATGTCATCTGGGTCAGGACCCGGTATGGGTCCGTTCAACCACCTTGCCCGGGAAAAAAGCCCCTACCTGCGGCAGCATATGCATAACCCGGTTGACTGGTACCCGTGGGGAGAGGAAGCATTTCGTCGTGCTGGGGAAGAGGACAAGCCGGTGTTTGTCTCCATCGGGTATGCCACCTGTCACTGGTGCCATGTAATGGCACGGGAATCGTTCGAGGACCCCGGGGTTGCTGCCTTGCTGAATGCACATTTTATTTCTGTCAAGGTAGACCGCGAGGAGCGTCCGGACATCGACAGTGTGTACATGGCCGTATGTCAGCAGATGACGGGTCAGGGTGGCTGGCCGCTCACGGTTGTCCTGACGCCCCAAAAAGAGCCGTTCTTTGCCGGCACCTATTTTCCCAAATACGGCCGCAGGGGCAGCATCGGCCTTGTCGATCTCCTCACCCGTATCGCCCGACTCTGGAAGGAACAGCGTGATGAACTGCAAAAATCCGCGGGGATAATAACTGCCGCACTCCGGCAGGAAACACGGAAAATGCCGGGGGGCACTCCTGAAGAGTGGGTACTTGACCGGGGGTTCGATGAGCTTGCTGCCCGGTTCGATCCCGTGAACGGGGGTTTTGGCAGGGCGCCGAAATTTCCGACCCCGGAAACGCTCCTCTTCCTCTTCCGGTACTGGAAACGGACCGGATCTTCCCATGCGCTCCTGATGGCAGAACAGACGCTCGATGCTCTGCGGTGCGGGGGGATCCACGACCATCTTGGCGGCGGTTTCCACCGCTATTCCACGGATGCACAGTGGCGGGTACCCCATTTCGAGAAGATGCTCTACGACCAGGCACTGCTCCTCATGGCATTCTCTGAAGGATGGCTAGCCACAAAAAGACCGGAGTACCGGAAAGTTGCAGAGGATATCATTACTTATGTCACCCGCGACCTGTCATCCCCGGAGGGGGCATTTGTCTCTGCCGAGGACGCGGACAGCCCGGGCGGGGAAGGGGCATTTTATACCTGGACCCGGGAAGAAATAGACCTGGTGCTTGGCAGGGAAGACGGGGCGTTTGCGGCGGACCTGTTCGGCGTGACCGGGACCGGGAATTTTTCCATACCTGAAACCGGGAAGAGGACAAATGTCCTCTTCCTGCGTAACGGCGATCTTCCGAATCCTGTCGAATCATCACGTGGAGAATCAGTCCGTCAACGGCTCCTTGCCGCCCGGGCGGCCCGCACCCGCCCGCAACGCGATGACAAGGTCCTCACTGACTGGAACGGGCTAATCATTTCTTCCCTAGCGCAAGCGTACCGGGCATTTGGCGATCCGCGGTATCTCACGACCGCAGAGCAGGCAATGCGTGCTGTTCTGGCACAGGTCCGGGCCCCCGATGGCGGTCTCCTGCACCGGTATTGTGACGGAGACGCTGCTATCCCTGCCTTTGCCGATGATTATGCATTTGTTATCCAGGCACTTATCTGCCTCTACGAAGCAGGCTTTGACCCGGTATGGCTGGAAACGGCAACCGAACTGGACCGGCATTTTACCGGACATTTCCATGACCGGGAACAGGGAGGATATTTTCCCACCTCCGATCTCAGTGACCTGCTTATCCTCCGGAAAAAGGAGATTTATGACGGGGCGATCCCGTCCAGCAACTCGGTAATGCTTGGAAACCTTGTACGGCTGGGGCACCTGACCGGTGATCCGACCTATGAAGCGCGTGCTTTTGCGCTCGCAGAGAGTTTTATCTCTGTTGTCGCACAGTCCCCGGCAGCGTATGCAGCATTCCTCTGCGGACTTTCCCACCTTCTCGGTCCGGCGACCGACATCGTGATTGTCGGACGGAAAGAAAAGGCCGATACATGGGCACTATTTGCACTCGTACGGGAGAACTACCTGCCCTCCGTGACCGTACTGTTCCGGGACACGGGATCATCCAGCCTAGATATTCTCGCACCGTTCACCCGCAGCATGGTGATGCAGGATGGGAAAGCAACCGCTTACGCCTGCCACGGAACGATATGTTCCGGACCGGTAACACGGCCGGAGGATCTCGCAGACAAAATATCCCGGAAAAATGAGAAGATCAGAGGTTCTTGAGTGCGACAATATCCTTGACACCGGCCAGTTTCCAGACCAGTGACCGCTCTTCCTCGGCGATAGCCACCGGGGCATCCATGGGGGAATGGCCGAGCGCGGCAAGGATGTTGCACGAGAGGTTGCGTTCAACAATGAGGTCGACGAATTTTTCACGGATGATCTTCTTCTCGATCGAGTCGTGCACTTCCTCCAGGTACCCGTGGAGAGTCACGAAGGTGTAGGTAGACAGGTCCTTGGTGTACTTCTCGATCTCTACCGAAGCATAGGGGCTTTTCCGGAAATATTCGAGTTTTTTCCCGTACTTGGTCGAGAGGAAATAAAGAAAGGATCCGTCGAAGACATACAGGAACGGAGCAATGTAGGGATATTTCTCGCCCTGGAATGCGATCCTGCAGACGTATCCCCGTTCGATCAGTTTGTCATATTCTGCCTTATCAGCCCGCGGGATCTTGATGATGTCCATAGACTCTCACACACCGTTCCCACCGGGTAACGATAAATCTTTTCAATTGACGGTTATATAAAAGAGAGAACCTGTCAGTGCATAACCTCATATCCCGCATTAATCCAGCCGGTCATCCCCCCCAGCACATTGGTGATGTTCCGGTAGTTGTGCCGCGCAAGGATGCTTGCCGCAAGGCTCCCTTTGAACCCGGCGTCGCAGTAGATGAAGACAGGCCCGTTTTCCGGGACAGTATGAATCAACTGGGGCAGTTCGCCGACATAGATATGGTGTGAATGGTCGATATGGCCAAATGTGCAGCGGTTCCTGATGTCCCGGACATCAAGCAGGAAAGAAGGGGTCGTTTCGAGCAGTTCTTTGAGCTGCCGGACTGAACAGGTAGGCAGGGTGCTGATCTCCCCGGCACCCTTTGACCAGGCCGGAAACCCCCCGGCAAGGATACCGGCAAGGTTGTCATACCCGAGCCGGATCAGCTGGCGGACAATCATTTCCGTGTCCAGGTTGAAATCATCAACAATAATAATCGGGTCCTCATAGGTGAGGAACCAGCCGGCAAATGAGGATATTCCTTCGCGCCAGAGAGAAATGCTGCCAGGGATATGGCCGGCGCCAAAACTCGTAGGGGCCCGGATATCGAGGATCTGGCACCCGGATTTCCGGAGCCGGTCGATATCCGCAACCGAAAGCGGGCGAAGGGGGGGCAGGTGGTGCAGCAGGGGAGTGCCTTCCCGGTTATAGCGTTCCATCCTGCGGAAGTACGGGGGGACGTAGGGTGATTCGGTTTTTCTTGCAGCGATAAACTGCTTCCTTCCTCTGGCGAGGTGCGGGTTTACTGATTTCTCATATCCTATGGTGGTGAACGGCCGGTCGGCAATCTCGCCGCCGCAGACAGAACCGGCTCCATGGGCCGGACATAGGATGACCCCATCACCCAGCGGCAGGATCTTCTCCGTGATACTGTCATAGATCTTTTCTGCCATCTCCTCTTTTCGTGCGCTGCCATAGAAATCCGTACGGGCAATATCGCCGGCAAAAAGGGTGTCCCCGCAGAATACCATGAAGGGAGTGTCGCCAGTATCCTTGTCACGGACAACAAGAGAAATGCTTTCTTCCGTATGACCAGGGGTTGTAAGAACACGTATTTCCAGTGGCCCGAAGATGAACGTATCCCCCTCGTGCACGGGCGTCCCAAAGGAAAAATCCATGGCAGCGCCGTGCCATATCCCGGCACCGCACCGGGCCTGGAGCTCGAGCGATCCGGAAACATAGTCCTCGTTCCGGTGCGTCTCGAAAATATGTGTAATGGTGAGATTGTTTCCGGCTGCAAGGTCAAGGTATATGCCACAGTCTCTTCTCGGGTCGATGACTGCAGCCTTTCCTCTCGAACCGACAAGATAGGAATTATGGGCAAGCCCCTCAGAAAAAATTCTCTTGAACAGCATGGGAAACCACCTTTTGTGGGAATATATCCCCGGCAGGGAAAAATGTTGGGGCAGGGGTGGGGTAAAGGTGATTACCGGGGACCGGGCTGGCGGAGGAGAATCGGTGTGGTATCTCCCGATTTCTCGCGTTCCCTGATCCGCTGTGCAATTTCGTCAAGGCTTACCGGGCAATACCCGATCACTTCTGCACTGACATTGACACGGCGGCCGGTGAAGTTCATGAACGGGTAGTTCCGGAGATCATTGTTATGGTGGTGCCCATGGACGACCCAGCCATCATATGACGGGGGTACTTCAGCAGGATCGTGAATGAAGAGGAACTCCCTGCCATCGTACTCAATCCGGACCGACGGGACTGCCCCGAGTTCCTCCTCATCATGGTTTCCGGCAATGAAAGTAACCTTTCCATGGAGTTTTTTACGGTAGTGCCGGAGGGGCAGGGTCTCCCGGCCATACCGGAGATCGCCAAGGTGGAAAACCCGGTCACCGGAGGATACCGTATAATTCCAGTTCTTGATGAGGACATGATCCATTTCCCTGACATCCGAATAGAGGAACGGACGGGAACAATAGCGGATGATGTTGGCATGGCCAAGGTGCATGTCAGAAATGACAAAGATTGTATCCGGGTGAGTTTTTGCCGGGTCGCGCTTCTCATAACCGGCAGACTGCCGGAATGAGAGCAGGGTCCGCTGCCATGAAAGGCTGGCATGGTCGTGGCCGGTCATGACCCACCTTCTCTCTAAAAAATCGTATTCTGCATAAATTTGTTCACCCCGCATGACCGTGATCCTGAGCCCGGTTTCATCCAGGAGCGGGGGATGAAATACCGGGACCGGTTTGGTCATGCCCGCATTTGAAAAAAGGTTCCTGAAGGCACTGAGGGCCCGGGCAAGACGGCTGCCCGTAACTCCCGGTGTGATTCCGGTTCCGGATAATCCGGAAAAAACCCGTGCCCCGGTGGCCGGATCGAGGCGGTTGGCAATGGTCACATGGAACCATTTTTTATCCGGCTCCCCGTCCCAGACATTGGCACTCACGACCCGGGAAACAAGGGATCCCGCAACTGCTGTGGTAAGTGTCTTTAAATCCTCAGATGGATTGACCGTGAACGCGATAACGCTGCCATGCATGCCCTCCCGCTTCTCCCATCCGCCGATGGTGAACCCGACCGGGCCAAAGGGTGCTGCTGCCTCTCCGATCATCCTGAGCAGGTCCCTGCTGCTGGTGTCATCCCGGAGCGTGAAAGGGCCAAAGAGGGTGACGTGGGGGTGTCGTTCCCGGAAATCATCGATATCGTAGGTATGGGCAATGGAAGTGACCATCTCGCGGATGCGCCATTTTGTCCGGCCGAGGCGGATCTCTACGAGGTAGGTATCATCCATAAGAGGTAACCCGTGCTATCAGAATATGTTCAAGCCGGATGGTTAATGTATTGATTTTTTGCCCTTCCAGCCCGGTGGAAAAATATATGGCTTTGCAAGGTCATGGGATGACCGGGGCAGGCATCATGGCATGCATCTGTTACAAGATAAGTTCGGGCAGGCAGTCGCACCCGATCACCTGGGTAACGCAGGGGACCTATCCGCGGACCGAGGCCGGGCTCCACGATGCACTCAGGCACGAAGCGCAGCTTATCGATTCAGCATTTGCCACAAGAATCATCAAGTCCCGCAATGACGATTGCCGGAAAGTATGGGTGGTCCAGCAGTGCAGGCCTTGGAAATGCTGCGAACCGGAAAATTCCTGAACGGTCGTAAGAACAAAAATTACCGGCAGTAAATACTCCCGGTCGCGGAGTGGCAAAACGCAAATCGCTTATTTTTTGTTCCCCGCTGCGGGGACGGTATTGCCCTGTGCAAGGTTTACCAGCATGACGAGGCCGACAAGGATCGTTGCCACGCCCCCGACACCCATGATAATCCCGATCCCCGGGGAAGAGGTTGTGGCCGTATAAACCCCCGCTGCTATCAGGAGTGCACCAATAAGGATTGCTATCACCGGGCCCATGACTGGTTCTGCGATAAAGATCACCGTTCGTATCTCCTGTCGGGACAGGATTACTGATTCTCTAGTTACGCCCGTTATGATATAAAAAATCTGCCGTAACCCATATGCTCATGTCCTTGCCGGGCGAATGGTAAGAAGATATGAGACCTCCGGTAACTACCGTGCTCTTTGATATGGACAATACCCTTTTTGATCTGGTCGGAGCCCAGATTGCCGCATGCCATGCCGTTGCCGGATATCTCGGGCAGGCTGACGGGAAGTCCCTGTTCGAGGACTATTTCATGAGCGACCTGCGGGGATTTGAATCGCACGAGAATATCCGGGATTACCTGGCAGATCGCTCTCTTCCTGTTGACGGGAACTATCGTTCAGCCTGTGAAATTTATGAGAGGGCAAAACTCGATCATATCGTGCCATACGCCGGGGTTTTATCTGCCTTAACAGAGCTCAGGAATGACGGGTACCCCCTGGGCATTATCACCGATGCCCATTCCCGCGACGCGACCCGGCGTCTCCAGAAGGCCGGCCTGCTGCCATTCTTTGCCGGGATGGTCTCGTACGATATGGTGATGGTCAAGAAACCCTCTCCTGAACCATTTATCTTTGCACTCGAAATGATGCGGGCGGGAACGGAAAATACCCTCCTTTTAGGGGACAGCCCCCGGCGGGATATACGGCCTGCTGCCAAGCTGGGTATCCGCACGGTCTATGCCCGCTACGGGGACCGGTTCTCCGATGTCCGTGAATGCCCGGAAGCGGATTTTGTCATTGACCACATGGATGAGTTCCTCCCGATCATCCGCTCGCTTGCCGCACCGGGGGAATAACCGGATTTCCTGGAGATCCCTGCACGGAAAATGAGCTCGACAGGGCGCTCTGCGTAAAAAAACCGGAAATTTTTCAGTTTTTTTTTATTTACTGCCCGGTTTTGACAAAACCTTAAAAAACGGAACATCTAACATAAGAAGATATGTATGTCCCGACCAAGATTTTTTTCACCAAGGGGGTTGGTGTCCATAAAGACCGGTTGGCATCGTTTGAGCTGGCATTGCGCAAAGCCGGCATAGAAAAATGCAATCTCGTCTATGTTTCCAGCATTTTCCCTCCCAACTGCAAGCAGGTCTCGAAAAAAGAGGGCTTAAAATGCCTCATGCCCGGTGGCATCACCTTCTGTGTCATGGCACGGAACGATACCAATGAACCCAACCGCCTGGTCTCCTCCGCTATCGGCCTTGCCCTGCCGAGCGATTCCGAGGAATACGGGTACCTCTCCGAGCACCATGGGTACGGGGAGACCGAGAAGAAGACCGGGGAATATGCCGAGGATCTCGCCGCGACAATGCTTGCCACCACGCTGGGTATCGAATTCGATGCCAATGCAGCATGGCAGGAGCGCGAACAGATCTATAAGACCAGCGGAAAGATCATCAAGACCAAGAATGTCTGCCAGTCGGCCGAAGGCGACAAGAACGGTCTCTGGACAACCACCATTGCAGTGGCAGTATTTCTCTGATCTGCCTTTTCTCCTCTTGTTCATCACTTTTTTGCAAGGGCGAGAATCTTACCTGCAAGAACCCGGACTGCAACCCGGGCCGGGCTGTCGGCCGGGATAAGGGAGACGGGTGTCGCCCGGAGATCTGCCTGTTCCACGGCCGGATCTTCCGGAATAACCGCAACCGGGTCCTCGCTGCCGATATCCACCGGGGCCGTGCCGGTCCGGTACCGGTTGAAAACAACCTTGATCTTACTCCTCTCAAGGCCCAGCTGGGTTGCGATCTCCCGGATACGGGCGATAGTCCGGAGTCCCCGTGCACCCGGGTCGCTTACGATCAGCAGGAGGTCCGGTGTACCGATGGTACCCCGTGCGATATGTTCCATCCCGGCTTCGGCATCGATGACGACAAAATGGTAATCCCGCTCAAGTTCCCCCATGCATTCCGAGAGGAGATCGTTGGCAAAACAGTAACACCCGCTCCCTTCAGGACGTCCCATGGCAACGAGGTCAAAACCTTCCGATTCAACAAGCGCCTGCCGGAAGCGGAAGCGTACGTAGTCGTGCCGGTTCATGCCCGGGGGGATATTCCGGGTAAAAGCCTCCTCCCGCATGCTCCCGAGGGTCTCGTGGACCGTGACCCCGAGGGCTTCGTGCAGGTTTGCGTTCGGATCGGCGTCTACGGCAAGAACCGGGGTCTCTTTCAGGTCAATGAAGGCGCGGACAAGGAGGGAACTGGTTGTTGTCTTTCCGGTCCCGCCTTTTCCGGAAATTGCGATGGTGAAGGGTTTTTCTGGCATGGTGTTTCGGGCTCCTGCCACCGGGTTCAGGGTTTTTTTGCCCGGATGCGGCGTGAAATTTCGGCTGCAGCCCCCATGATGGCAAGCGACTGGTCCCGGTCGGCAAACCGGATCCCGCAGCTGGGCGTGATCAGCGACTGTCCATCAAAGAGTTCCTCGGGCATGCGGGAACAGAGCTGGGTGCGGATGGCAAGGTACTTTGCATACAGGGAATCGACAGTCTCCGTTGCAAAGACCTTCTGTTCCGCAGGTACGATACCCCAGGCAATCACTCCGCCGCGTTCCATGTAGGAGACCAGGGTATCGGCATAGAGTAAAAATTCCTTTGCCGTGGCGTAGGCATCCATGGAGATGACCGAGGGATTGAGGCTGATGACAAATTCCCAGTCGGTGTTGGAGCAGCAGTGGACCCCGAGACCCCCTTCAACCAGTGACGCGATGTCTTCCCAGCCCGAACGGACGGTCTCTTTGTCCACCGGGACAACGGAAGATCCCAGCGATGCCAGGTAGGGCTCGTTCAGGACGATCACGGTCTCAGAAACACCGGTACACCGCCGCATCTCCTGTTCACACCAGCGGGCCTTGAGGGCAATCATCTTGGAGAGGACATCAGCAAGCTGCGTGTCGTAGTAGATGGGACGCTTGTTGGCATCCACCACCTGCATGCCAAACGTGACCGGGCCGGTGACCTGGCACTTGAGTAGGGGGACTGCCGGGATTTTCCGGGACATCATCTCGATGAATGCCGAAGCGTATTCCCGGTGGAGACCATAATCCGCAGAGTTTCCTTCGACAAAGTCCAGGTACACCTTCTCCATAGCGGCACTCTGGTCTTTCGTGCTGTCAAAGAGGAGCCGGTCTTCCCGTATCACCCTGCCCGGGAGCTGCTCGGAGTCATTGAAGACAATGCTTTCAAGCTGGCTCCGGTCCGGTAGTGTGGGAATGTAGGGAAAATCAGGAAAGATCCTCAGGACATCATCGCAGGCCTGCACCGGGTCCGTGTGGGGGAGGGCGCCGACACCGGTTGCACGGGAATGGGGGGGAGGGATCATCTTGGCCATACCGATCATCCCTTCCTGATCCTGCAGGACTCAAGCATCTTCTGGACCTGGGGGAAGAGGGTGAGGTCCGTGTGGGGAAGGAACGAGCTCGAGGTATACTCGTCCATGAACGAGGTCTCGGCATTGAGTTCGATATAGGCAATCCGGTAGGCGATGTCATCGAGGGTTTTCCTGGCCCTCCGGTTGATTAAGGCAATATTTGCCCCTGCCACCGCACCGTTCCCGATATTTTTGATCTGCTCAAACCCGATCTCCGGGATCAGGCCGATTGTCGTGGCATTCTTCTTGTCAAGGTAATTCCCGAAAGCACCGGCAAAGTATATCGTTGCAATCTCGTGCCGGGATACTCCTGCCTGCTTCATCAGCGTCACGCAGGCAGCATGAACCGATGCCTTGCTCATGATGAGGTTCTTGATATCGTTCTCGGTGATGGCGATATCCTTGCCGATATCGGTCTCGTTTGCCCATGCGATGACATACTCGGGGAAATGGTTGGTCTTGCGGATCCGGGGGTTGTTAATGTCCGTGTTGATCCGTCCCGTACGGTCGATGACGCAGGTGGCCAGCAATTCGGCAAGGAGGTCGATAAGCCCCGACCCGCAGATGCCCCGGGGGCGGGTATTGTTGATGGTGGTAAATTTCGGGGTGAGCGTGCCGGGATCGATGGTGATCTTCTCTATCGCCCCGGGGTTTGCCCGCATGCCGTAGAGGACTTCGCCGCCCTCGAGAGCGGGACCGGCCGCACCGGCACAGGAGAACATCCATTCCTTGTTGCCGAGTACGACTTCAAAGTTCGTCCCGATGTCAACCAGCAGCGAGATCTCGTCGCGTTCCCCCATGCCGCAGGCAAGGATGTCCGCAATGATATCTCCTCCGATGAAGTCGCTGACTGCCGGGAAAGCAAAGAGGCCCCCGTTCGGGTTGCAGGCAATGCCGATCCTGCTGGAGGCAACAGAGAGTGCCCGGCGGACGACCGGGACATAAGGCTCGGCAATCATGTAGGCCGGATCGATGCCCAGCAGCATGTGGGTCATGACGGTGTTACCGGCAACGACCACCTCGTAAATATCGTCCCGGTCGATCCCTGCCGTGTTACATGCGGTCGTGATTGCGGAATTGATGCTCTCGACTGCCAGTGCCTGGAGCCGGGTCAGTCCGTTCCTGCGGGCATAATTCACCCGGGCAAGGATATCCTCTCCGCAGCTGATCTGTTTGTTGTAATTGGACGCAACACCGACAACCTTGCCGGTGACCAGGTCCCAGAGGTAGACGACAACTGTGGTTGAACCGAGGTCCACCGAGGCGCCGTAGATACGCCCGGAGGTATTATTCTCCTGAAGGTCGATGAGCCGGTACCCGCCCGGGACGAGGGCGATGGTTGCAGTGACTTTCCAGTCGCTGTGGCGGAGGATGGAAGGGATCTCCCGGAGCACCTCAAGCGGTGCATACATCTTCTCTGCCACCGGGCCGCCGCTCTTCTGGATCCCCCACAACAGCCGCGAGAGGTCCGGGGACGGGTCGCTCAGGCTCGGGGGCTGGAGCTCGACATAGTATTTCCGGACCGATGGACGGAAATCGATCTCCATATCCATCCCCTTGATGAGGATCTTCTGCTCCTGGATAAGCGTGCTCTCGGGAACCATTACCTGGAGATCGCCCTGGACCAGGGTTGCACAGGCAAGGCAGGCGCCTTTTGCCAGTTCATCTCCTGTAAAAAACCTGCCATATTTCAGCCGGTCGAACTCCGTCCTGCCGGACTGGATATAGACCACGCATTTGCCGCATTTGCCCTGGCCGCCACAGACGACATTCATGGAAAGGCCGGCCCGCTGGGCTGCATCGAGGACCGTAGTCCCGCGTTCAACTTCGATTTTCCGGTAGCTGGGAAGAAAGGTTACCGTCCGCATATGCCCTGTCCCTTATTTCTACCATTGGGAAATGAGAGGGAAATAGCCTGCGGTAGTTACAGGAACCGAAGGTCACACCCATCACGAAAAATTATCCGCTGCTCTCTTTTTTCCATTCTTCCTGGAGGTAATCGCCGATCTCGGCAGCATCGCGGGGCCCGACCAGCACTTTCCAGCCGGTAGCTTCCTGGATCCGGCCGGACAGGGGAGATGCATAACCGGGGATGATAAGTTTCCGGTGCGCAACCTCCTCTTCGACGCCGAACTTTTTTAAGGAGTCCCGCACGAGCACTTCGCTCAGTTTGCCTGCTGCAACCGCGGTCAGCACAGAGAGTCCTTCGGTATCGACAATGAGCAGGAAACAGGGGATCCGGGTCGATTCCAGGTACCCCTGGAGGGTGAAAAACGTCAGGGAGAAATTGACCGTCATCAGCACCGGGGCGTTCCTGTCGGGGGTGCCGACCCGGTACAGTCCCGGGTTCATCTGGATCGGCTTCTGGGGGTCGGTGTAAATGTTCTGCCGCAGGGTCAGTGCCGCCCTTGCCGGGCCCGGGGCAAGGGGAGTCGTGATGATCACGGATGCGTATTTTACGATCCCGAGGGCCAGGGCAGCGTCCTGCCGGCCGGTCCGGGCGGCATCGAGGTAGACCGGGTAGCCAAGCTCGGGGACCTGGCGGGTGATGGAAAGCTGCCGTACTGCCGTTGAACGGGTGATGAAATCTTCAAGCGATTCCGGTGCAAGGTCCATGACAAGATCCTGTACTCCTTCGGCCGTGCAGTCTTTCACCAGCCGGACAAGCCCTTCGAGCGTAGCAGCCATGATGACGAGCGGGCACCCATGCTGCCGGGCAAGGGCGCACATCTCCTTAAAATTTTCTTCTGTTGCTGCATGGAGGAGCGGGCGGTAGGAGCCGCAGTGGACAAGGGCAGCCGGGAAGGCGGCCGGGTTCCGGGAGATGAGGATGGGGGGAAGGTGCGCCTCTTCCTTCTCGACTGCTGCAACGGCCCGGGCAAAGGATTCCGGTGAGCCGCTTGAATTTTCTATGGCAATACCATTGAACCGGAGATCGGAGCCGACACGGGTGAAGATCTCGTTTTTCACTCTCCGCGTGACTGCTGCGATCTCCTCCACAGCTTGGGTGTCAGTGACCCTGAAAATGATGCCGGGCGGGTGGTAAAAGGTCTTTTCGTGCCGGTAGAGGACCGTCTCTTCCCCAACCTTGAACGACCGTTCCCCAACCCCGACCTTCACCAGCCGTATGGGAGGCCGGGTGGTTGCACCGAGGACGGTCTTTGCCTGTTCGTCAAGGTAGGGACAGAGGTCCACGTCCGCTTTCCCGCCGGCAAGTTTCATCGCAAAGGTGAGGCAGGTGGGATCGCCGCACTCCTTGCAGTTCTTTTTCGGGAGGAGCTTGTAAATGTCAAGTGCCTTGAGTGCCATCTCACCGCACCTCCGCAGGAGCGGCGGTCCGGGTGAGATCCGCGAATGCTTTCCGGAGCAGGCCGATGGTTACCGGATGGCGGACGCAGATGATCTCGGCACCGGCGGCAGCGGCAGCAAGCCCGGTGTAAAACTCCCAGGAAACCGCCATCTCGTCCCGGGTCTCTGTACCCGCCTCCCGGACCTCCTTGATGGTCAGGGTATCGGCCGGTGAGCAGATCATCGGCATGGCGAGATCTGCATCTCCCTTGAGCGCGGAGAAGCGGATCCGCTCCATTGCCGAATAGGAATACTCAAACCCGTAACCGAGGGATCCGGTGTAGGGGTCGATCACGATATGGTTCCGCTGAACCCCGATCTCCCGCAGGAGGATATTCAGCTGTTTTGCAAGGTTGATGTCGATGGGCGACTGGGCGATGATGGAATGGTTGTAGGCAAGCGCTGCTGCCGCAATGCTCCGGTACCGCCCTGCTTCTGCAGTACCGAGAAGCAGTCGCTCACCCTGCCCGGTCTCGCCGCATTTCTGGAACACTTCGCTGTCGATCTTCGGCTCGTTGGATCCTTCGATGATAAGGGGGAGTCCTGTTGCGGAAAGGACCGATTCGACTGTTTTTCCCACAGCCCCGATATCGGAAAAATTCCTGACTTTCGTACTGGTCAGGGAGAGGCGGACAAGGTCGGCGCCATAGGTTTTCTCCGCAGTCTTTGCCCATTCTGACGGGTTGTTTACCACGTCACCGCAGTAATCCCGGATGATCGGCGACCAGAATGCCGGGTCGTCGCAGACCTCGAACGCAATCAGTGGAGGGCAGGAAGCGCTTTTTTCCTCAAGGAAGGGAAGTGTCGTACCTCCGCCGAGCTGGTACGCGACCCTGCGGGTCCCGCCGTCGGTTTTTGTCGCGCCGAGCGTGACCTGTCCGATCGTCCCGGTCCAGCCAAAGGAAACATCGTATGTCATTAAGGCCACCTCACACCAGCGGTTTCATGCCCAGGGCCGGGTGGTGTACCTTTTCCAGGAACACGGTCAGGTCTTCGATGGTAGTTGCGGTATTCTCATCGGCAATCTTGTCAAAGAACCCGGCCATTCCCTGGTCTGCCATTTTCTTCTCGAAGCGGACTTTCAGTTCTTCTTTAAGCTGGGCCGGCATCCAGACAAGACGCCCGATCCCACCCTCTCCCTGCAGGAAGCGGTCGGAGAGGATATAGTTCTTCGATATGCCGGCAAAGCCCGGTGTCTGGGCTCCGCCGCCGATCGTGCCGGCAAGCGTGGAGAAGGACATCCCGGAGGGAGTCATTCCCTTGTACTCCCGGTTGACCACCATGATGCCGTTGACTTCCGGCAGCATCAGGGCAATGGCCTCGAAGCAGCCGCAGCAGGTCATCGGGTACTCCATGACGCTGTAGAGCGAGCAGCGGTCGATCTCTCCGTGGCTTGCCTTCTTGACAAAGCGGTTCACGCCGTCGAATTCCCCGTTCTGGAGGTTGATGACGGCCCCTTTCTCGATGGGTTGGTTTGCCCCGGCGGGGGATATCTCGTAGGCAATCTTCCCGTCAAGCCAGCTGATGGCCCCGCAGAGCGCCGGCCGTTCCGGCGTGATGACGCAGACGTGGTTGGGGGCAAAGGTCTGGCAGAGGGTGCAGGAATAATAGGTCTCGACATCGTTGTCCCGCATTCCCTTGATGCGGGCATCCCGTTCAGCATATACATTCTCCGCCTCTTTCTTTGCTTCGAGGACTTTTGCAGGGTCGGTGATGAGGGTCACGGAGACTGCATCAAGGAGCTGGGGGAAGTCCATGCGGAACTTGCTGGCAAGGAGCTTGCCGATATGCTCGATCCTGACCCCTTTTGCAACGGCTTCCTTCGAGAGCCGTACCCAGATGAGGTCCCGCTGGGCAACGTGCCACGACCCTTCGCCATAATTGACAAAGTTGTGGATCCGCCGCTCAAGCACCGGCTCGTAGTCCTTCTTCATGGTCCTGCCGGCAACTTCGATGATGATGCCGAGCGGGTTTGCCGATCCCTCTTTCATGGAATCTATTTCGGGCCCGATGACGGTCACCTGGCCGTCTTTGACGGAACCTGCCTCCTTCATCCGGAGCAGCTCGAATGCCGGGGACCTCCCGCCCCCGAATTCGGCATACATCTCCTCTTTGCGGATGCTCTTGCCCTCAAATGCCGGGGAGCACCCCATCGGGATGGGGATAGCGGTGACATTGACCCGGATCCCTTTCTCCTCCATACCGAGCCGGACTGCATTGTCGGGAGCAGCCTGGATCCATGTCCCTCCCTCGTACCCGCCAAGGGAGATGATGGGAAAACCCAGCACCCGCATGCCATCCACCAGCGCGATCTCCTCATCGCTCAGCCCGGGAAAGACGATGACGATTGCCTTTGCCCGCTCGGCTGCATAGGCCAGGAGGCGGTGGGTATCCCCGGGAGTGACACCGCCAAACATCATTGCGACCCGGGCGATGATATCCACAAAATGGATGCCGTGGAGGGGCTTTGAACCAAGAGGGATGAGACGGTACTCAAGTCCCAGTTTTACCCCGGCTGATGAAAGGGACGGGATGATCTCGCCGGCAAGGAACGTGAGCATATATTTTTCCTGCAGTTCCCGGCAGATGGCAGCGGCACTTCCTGCTCCCTGCGGTTTTCCGATGACGAGGGCGAGTCCGAGAATACTGCCATCGACAAGGGAATACCCGAGCTTCCGTATGACCATGTCGCTGATAAATCCCGTGTAGGGCTCAGGCTCTTTTCCCTCTTTTGCCGTGGCCTCGGCAAGGATGCATTCCGAAGCAACGATTGGGTTGTTGCCGGCCCTGCCAAAAACATCCGCTGCAGCATTTTTATCATGCACTGCAATTCCCGTCAGGGCAAATGATATCGGAAGATGGTATGCAGTCTCTTCGTACGAAAACGGTGTACTGATGGAAGAGATCCGTAATCTCAACTGTTCGTCGCCATGTTTTTTGGCCAACTCCACGTCGGTCATAGTCCTTGTCCCTCTGATCAGTGGGTTACCCGGTATGATAGATATAGTTTCGTTACCGGGTAATTTTAAAAAAACTGCAGAAATCTTTCCGAATGGAAAAAAAGGCCCCGAATGACAAAAATATATATTCGTTCTCAATGATAATCTTTTAAAAGAGATGACACAAGAATGGGAAAAATCCAGTCCATACGGTTAATCGGCATCCTCGGCCTGCTTGTTGCACTTATCATCATGGTCCAGCCGGTCAGTGCCGTGAACGGTACGATAAGCATCACGTCCCGGGGTTCCGGGGGCAATTATATCGGTGATAACATTGTTTTCGATGGTTTCAACTCGTTTGGCAATGTGACCCTTATTAAAATTACCGGCCCGGGTCTCCCGGCTGAAGGTGTCCCGGTCTATGATATGCATGGCCAGGCGGGTTCGGGTAACATCATCCCGATGAATGACGACGGATCCTGGAAATATGTCTGGTACACGGGAAGCATCAAGAACCAGGACAAACTCCAGACCGGACGGTACTACATCACGGTATTCGACCTCACCTACCCGGAAAAAACTGCATCGCTCTCACTTCTCCTTAAAAAGCCTGACTTCTATGTCGATGCAATCCCCAATGTAGCCGTGGCCGGAGATTATATCCAGCTGGTGGGAATTGTTGAAAAAGGCAGCACCAGTGTCCGGTTTGATCTCACCGATTCTGCCGGAAAACTTGCCCATTCGTATGAGACATCGGTAAGTGCATCCGGGTATTACAACCAGGGTTTCCATGTCGACATGGCGCCGGGCATCTATACCATTACCTTAACCAGTCCCTCCAGCAAAGCCGTGTACCGGAATTACCTGACAGTACAGCCGGCCGGTACGCCGCAACCATCTCCTGTAACCGTTATCAGTACCCCGGCTCCTGCCGGCACCGTTGTCCCCGCCCCGGTAACGACCAGTTCCCCGCCCCTTGTTGCAGGGACCGGCAGATTGTCCCTGTCATCCGCCCCCTCCGGTGCAACCGTTTACGTGGATTCGGTCATGGTCGGGACAACCCCGATGGAGGTAGGACCTCTCGCACCCGGTAACCATGGTGTCGAGATCAAGGCCCCCGGCTACCTGACCTACTCGGTCCAGGTAACTGTCAAACCGGACCAGACAACGGACGTGTCCCCGGTTCTCCTCAAAAACCCGTCTCCCCTGCCCTTATCCCTGCTGACCGTAATTGCCGGCCTGCTCATCTCGTTTGCTGTCGTAATTGCCGGTGCAAAACGCCGCAGGGACTAAAATTTCAACACCCTGTTATCCATTTTTCATACCGTGACCGGTTCCCATTCCCCCGCTAGCGGCAGAAAATATTTCGCAGGAAACAACAGAATCTGATACCACAACCGGTGATTTTTCTCATGAAGCAGTTTTCCTTTGTCGCACATATGCCGGATACTCCCGGTTCGCTGCACCGGGCAGCTGAGATCATCAAGAAATATGACGGGAATATCAACCGCATCCAGTTCGATCGCCGGATTGATCCTGGGACGGTTTTCTATGAGGTTACTGCCACGGACGAGGCGTATGCCGGGATTACCCGGGACCTTGCCGCTATCGGGTACCTCCAGACTTCGTTGAAACCGCTCGATTTCCTGAAGTTCTGTGTCTACATGCCCCACCGACCGGGCGCATTGTATGAATTCCTGAACCTGACGACATCAGCTGGTGCAAATATCGCGTTTGTCGATTTTGATGACAAGGGCCGGCACCCCCACCGCCTCACGGTCAGCCTGAACCTCGAACAGAGTACGGTCGTTGACCAGCTCCTCGACCAGCTGAAGTCCCGCTACCGGATCGAGATTCTTGAGTACGACAAGACCGGAAGGCATCTTGACGACACGGTATTCTATGTCCGGTATGCACAGGCAGTCCGCGAACTCATCGGCGATTCGGAAGATGAATTTCTCCTCTCGTTCTTAGCAGATACCAATCACATTGCGCAGGAGCTCATGGACCGGGGGTGCGATCCCCACCAGGTCTTTGACAGCGTCCTCACTACCGGCCGGACCATGAACGCAACCAATGGCGGGAAATTCTATGCCGATGTCCAGCAGTTCGAAATCACCCCGTCTGTCACGCTCTTCTGTTTCCAGGTCCCCTGCGGGGGGAGTCTGTTCGTGCTCCGGACTTCGGACGAGATGGTGATGATCGATACCGGTTACGGGATCTACCATGATTCCGTGATGGCCCTGCTTTCACGGTATGGCCTCGGTGACAAGCGGAAACTCTCGCGCATCATCGTGACCCATGCGGATGCCGATCACTGCGGCGCAGCGGGGTTCTTTTCCGTGCCGGTCTTCATGCACGAAGGCACGCTCGATATCATCCGGACCAACAACCGGGCATACGGCTCCCGGAGCGATCATTCAAGTCTTGATGCATTCTACACCAAGATGATCAACCTCTTCTCGAAATTCAATATCCCCGGTGACATCCGGTGTTTCGGGAAGCCGGACGACAATGCACGGGGAATCTTCCCGATCATTAGCAGGTTCCGGATCGGCGACGTGGCCCTTGAAGTCCTTGACGGGCTGGGAGGCCATACTCACGGCCAAGTCTTTTTGTACTCAAAGGATCATGGCCTCCTCTTTGCGGCCGACAGTGTCATCAATTTTGCAAGCCTGACCAAAGAGCGGGCGGATTACAGCTCCCTTGCAGCATTCCTGGTAACATCGGTCAATGTCGACAGCGAATATGCCCGGAAGGAACGCAAAGCCCTGCTCGACCTTGCAGCGGAGACCGACCGGGCCCTTGCAGGAACCGGGCGGCGGTGTTTAATTTGCGGGGGTCATGGTGCGGTGTCGATGCTTGAAGACGGGAAGCTTGCGGCTGCCGGGACAATCGAACGGTATGAGGCTGGGAAAACAGAATAACTCTTTTTAAAAAGGGATCCCGGCCATGCAGACGGGTCAATAGTTCGTCACGATGATCTCAAAGGCGCCGCTCCGTTTCTGCCCGTTACAGTTGATGAAGCGCTTTGCATTGACCGTGTAGACAGGATAATCCCTGTACAGTTCCTCGACTTCCGGTGACTTGGAATTGCTCAGCATCAGCAGGACCCCTTTGTCGGAGAGTTTTTTGAAGACCCGGGCAAGCCGCTCCTGGTCCTTAAATGTGAAACCACCGGTCGTGTAATCCGTGAAATTCGCGGTTTTCGAGAGGGGGTGATACGGGGGATCGAAGTAAACAAAATCTCCTTTTCCGGCATTTTGCACAATCCGGGCAAAATCCGCGTGGCGTATCCGGACCCCCTGGAGCATCTGGCTGAATTTCATCATGCTCATGGCTGAAGGAAGGCTCAGTTTTGCATGACGGCCGAACGGAACATTATATTTTCCTTTCCGGTTCACCCGCCAGAGGCCGTTGTAGCTGTGTTTGTTCAGATAGATGAGGAGGGCGGCCCGTTCAACCGCATGCTTTTTTGTGCCGATAAGCGTGTTGAATTCTTCCTTGAGATGGTTGAAGGAGTCCTCATCGTTCCGGAACTTCTCATCGGAAAGTTCCTCAAGAAGGGCACCGGGATCCTTTTTTACGACCGCATAAAGGTTCACGAGCTCCGGGTTTTTGTCCCCGATAACAGCGCCCGAAAGTTTTTGCAGGTTGGCAAGCTCGACTAAAAGCGCCCCGCCCCCGATAAACGGTTCGAAATAAGTCCCCCACCGGTCCGGCAGCCGACCGAGTAATTCTGAACGGAGCTGGCGTTTGCCGCCGGCCCATTTGATGAGGGGGGTTATCACAGGATAATTCTTGGCGATCCTGCCTTAAAGATCTTACCCGGCCGGCTTGGTATAGGCCCGGCCCCACCTATTCGAAATTCTCATCTACTATAGAGATGCATCTCTAAACGAGAGAATCATGGAGAGCCACAGGGTACAGGAAATGATGCGGCTGATGGCATCAAAGATCCGGTCCATAGCAAACACGATCGCTGACGAGGATGTCAGGAAATTTCTTGACGAGCTTCTCAATGCGAAACGGATCTATGTCATCGGTGCAGGTCGCTCCGGCCTTGTTGCCAAGGCGTTTGCCATGCGCCTGATGCACCTCGGCCTGCAGGCATACGTGGTTGGCGAGACCATCACCCCGGCGCTGAACAAGGGGGACCTCATGGTGGTATTCTCCGGCTCCGGCAAGACCAAGACCATTGCCGATATCGCCGAGACTGCGCACGAGATCGGTGCCCATACCTGCCTCATCACGTCGAACGCGGATTCCCGTATCGGGAAACTCTCGGAGTGCATCGTCATCATCGAGCACCAGCGGGATGCAGTGCAGGACGATGCCGTGGAGTTCGAGATCCGGCAGATGATGGGCGAGCACAAGTCCTTTGCCCCGCTTGGCACCCTTTTTGAGACCGCCTCCATGATCTTTGCCGACGCGGTCATCTCCCGCCTCATGGAGATAACCAAGACCGACGAGAGCGCACTGAAGAACCGGCATACGAACATCGAGTAAGGAAGGTGAGAATGTCATGAAATTCTCCGGACGGGTGGCGGGGATCGAGATCTCCGGTATCCGGAAAATATTCGAGGCCGCCGGCCCGGACTCCATCAACCTCGGCCTCGGGCAGCCAGACTTCGATACCCCGCAGCACATCAAGGACGCGGCGATCAGGGCGATCCAGGAAGGAAAGACCGGTTACACTGCCGGGAACGGAATTCCCGAGCTGCGGGCCGCCATTAGTAAGAAATTCAAGAACGAGAACGGGATCAAATATCACCCGGACCAGATGATTGTTACCGCAGGGGCAAGCGAGGCGCTCCATATCGTGATGCAGGCGCTCGTCGACACGGGCGACCGGGTCCTCTGCCCTGACCCGGGATTCGTCTCCTATACCGCGCTTGCAACCCTTGCCGGCGGAAGGCCGGTCGGCGTCCCGCTGACAAAGGGACTCCATATCGATGTCGAGAAAGCCAAGAGCCTGATGGACAATGCGAAACTCTTCGTCCTGAACTCCCCGGCCAACCCGACCGGTGCTGTTGAGAGCAGGGAGTCGATCAAGGCGATTGTTGAATACGCTGCCGATAAGAACGTCACGGTAGTCTCCGATGAGGTGTACGAGCACTTCATCTATGGCTTGAAGCATCACAGTGCCGCAGCGTTCGGCGATAATGTCATCACCATCAATGCAACAAGCAAGACCTATGCCATGACCGGGTGGCGTCTCGGGTACCTCGCAGCATCGCCCGAGATCATCGGGCAGTGCCTGAAAGTCCACCAGTACTGCCAGGCCTGTGCCACCTCGATCTCCCAGTACGCTGCCCTTGCCGCGTACGAGGGACCGCAGGATGCTGTCAGTGTCATGCGGGACGAGTACGAGGCACGCCGCGACCTTATCTGGCAGGGTCTCACCGACATGGGCCTGCCCTTCCCGAAACCGGAAGGCGCGTTCTACGCGTTTGTCCCGATGAAACCGGCGCTGACCGGGAAGATCATCGCAAAGGGCGTCATTGCAGTACCCGGCACTGCGTTCGGAGCCAATGCACCGGAACACACCCGGTTCAGTTATGCCACATCGCGACAGAATATCATGAAAGCACTCGATCGGATCAAAGCATCAATGTGATTACCATGGTCAAGGAACTTTTACAGAAATTATCCAATGCCCACGGAGTTTCGGGCAGTGAAGGCAGCGTCTATTCGGTCATAAAAAAGGAACTCAAAGGACACGTGGACGAGATCCGCGAAGACGCGATGGGAAACCTGATTGCCACAAAGAAGGGGAACAACTTCAAAGTCATGCTCGCGGCCCACATGGACGAGATCGGGCTGATGGTGAAGCATATTGACGATAAGGGATTCATCCGCTTCGTTGCCCTTGGCGGCTGGTACGGCCCTACGCTCCACACCCAGCGCGTGATCCTTCATGGGACAAACGGTCCCTGTTACGGGGTCGTCGGCGGCAAGCCCCCGCACATGATGGACGACGAGGAGCGCAAGAAAGGCGTAAAAATCGACGACATGTTCATCGATGTCGGCGCGGTCAACAAAGAAGAAGTCGAGTATCTCGGCATCGATGTCGGCACACCTGTTACCATCGACCGCGAGTTTGCAAAACTCGCCAACAATCGCGTGACCGGCAAAGCATTCGACAACCGTGCCGGTGTCGCGATGCTCATCAAGACCTTAAAGGAAGTTAAGTCTCCGTTGACCATTTACGGTGTCTTTACCGTGCAGGAGGAAGTCGGGCTCAAGGGAGCCCGTACGAGTGCCTATGCCCTTGACCCTGACTGCGCCATTGCAACCGATGTCACGATCCCGGGCGATCACCCGGGCATCGAGATGAAGGATGCACCCGTGGCAATGGGCAAGGGCCCGGTCGTCACCATTGTCGACAGCAGCGGCCGCGGACTCATCGCAAACAGGAAAATCGTAGGGTGGCTCAAAGCAGCGGCGGATGCAAATAATATCCCCGTCCAGCTTGAAGTCGGCAGCGGCGGGACAACCGATGCAACGGCCATTCACCTGACCAAAGGTGGCATCCCGAGCACGACCATCAGCATTCCCACCCGATACATCCACTCTCCGGTTGAAGTGCTGGACCTTACGGACCTTGAGGCAAGCGTGAACCTGCTCAAGGCAGCGCTTGCAAAGAAGCCGGTCCTGTAGATTTTTTCCCAAGCTCTTATTTTTCCGGATTTACCCGGATTCCGTTCTCATGATTGGGTCACTCATGATAGCGGGAACCTGCAGGTATCAGGAGATTCTCCGGTATCCCGCTTTCGGTACCCTGATCTCAAACCTGGCTCCCTTGCCGGGTTTGCTGGTCTCGGCAATCGTACTGCCGGTGATGGCAAGGATCTCGCGCGAGAGGAAGAGACCAAGACCGGTATGTTTCCCGAAACCGCGTTCGAAGAGGTGTGGCTTATCCTCCGCGGATATTCCTGCCCCGTTATCCTCGACAATGATGACAAGCCCGGCATCCTGCTCCTCCCGGGATATTTGGATCCTGGTCATCTTTGATCCCCCGTACCGTAACGCATTATCGATTAAATTGTAGAAGACCTTCTCAAGGAGCGGGTCGGCATATATTTCGAGATTGGGAACATCGGCAATGAGGCGGGTGTCCTGCAGAGGCAGTGATGAGCCCGCCCTTTTAATTTCAGCCTCAATATTTTGCCATACAGGGGCTTTCACCCCCAGGTTCTGGTATTCTCTCGTAAAAGCGATCTGGTGCTCAATGGCATTTGCCGCCCGTTCTGCTTTCATGAGGAACTCCGAGGTCTCGGCGGTATTATCAAGGGACTCTTTCGAGAGTTCGAGGAATGCTTTGAGCGAGAAGAGCTGGTTGTTGATGTCGTGCCGGGTGATACTTGAGAGGAGGTTGAGTTTCTTGTTCACCTCCCGGAGCGCAGTCTCCATCTGCTTGCGTTCGGAGATATCCCGGATAATCCCCACAACGAATTCTTCCCCGTCGCCATTACTATAAAGTGATTTCTTGGTCACGATGGTGTAATGGTTTCCGCGGGCATCGGTCAGGGCCTCCTCATTCTCGTTCTCTTCCCGGGTTCTCATGAGCTCCCGGTCCTTTGCCCGATAGATGTCAGCCTCTTCTTTTGGGAAGAAATCATAATCGGTCTTTCCCAGGAGTTCTTCCCGGGTATGGCCGATGAAACGGCAGAACCCGTCGTTTAATGTCACAAACCGGAATGCACGGTCCTTGACAAAGACGGGATCGGGGATGGTGTTGATGATCGCATCGAGGTAGTTTTTTGACTCCCTCAGGGCCCGGGCTATCGCTTTCTGCCGGGTAACATCGCGGAGCGATTCGATGGCGCCGACCGTCTCCCCGTTATGGTTGACCAGGGGGGTTGCCGTCAGCCAGAAATCGATCCGGGTGCCATCAGGGCGCACATTCTCGACCTCTGCCCTGACGGTCTCCCCGAACCAGCGGTGGTGGGGGTACTGTTCCGCAATTGCAGTATGGTCATCGCGCAGTACCAGGTCGATCAGGACCGGGCGCGGTTTCCCGTAAAACCAGAGAGAGTAAGCATAACCCCCCTTGCCAAGAATTGACCCTGCAGGAATACCGGTCAGCTGCTCTATGGCCCGGTTCCATGCAACCGTCTTACCTTCCGCGTCGATTACCATGGTAGGATCGGGAAGGAAATTGATGATGTCGGCAAGACGGATGTTGGCATCCCGCAGCTCCTGTTCCATCATCTTGCGGGAGGTGATGTCCCGGTTGCTGGCCCTCCGGCCGATGAATTCTCCCCGAGCATTATAGATAGGCTGGCAGACATGGGCGATCCACCGGGTTTCCCCGTTCCGGTGGATGATGCGGAAATCGACTGCACTCGGTTGCTCTCCCGCAAATCCTTCTGAAAGGTGGTGGTCGAGGGCATGGATGTCGTCAGGACAGATGATCTTCCGGAGAAGCCCCTTGTCTTCGGCAAACTCCCGGGAAGTATAACCGGTAATCCGCTCGCAGGACGGGGTTGTATACAGGAACGTCTCGTCCGGGGCGATCCAGTACTCCCAGTCATAGGTGTAATCCGCAAGCATACGGTATTTCTCCTCGCTCTCCCGGAGGGCATTCTCGTGCTTCTGCCGTTCGGTGATATCGCGCCCGATGACCTGGATGCCGGTAACCTGCCTACCCTGGATCACAGGAGATGCAGAGAATTCCAGAACAACATAATCCCCTTCTTTTCTCTTCATCCGCAGCGTGAGCTCTTCCTGGGCAATGCCCCGGATAATTTTCGGGATTGCGTCATTGAGTACCGGAATATCATCCGGGTGAATAAAGTCCTGGTACCTATGGCCGGTGATCTCCGCAGGGTCGTATTCCATAATTCTGGTGACCGATGGCGAGACATACCGGGCCATCCCGATTGAATCAGAAAGCAGTATGATATCGGAACTCCGTTCTGCCACGCCCCGGAACTGCTGTTCGTTCTCCTGCATCCTCAGGGTGAGGAACGAGACAACCGCAGCGATCACAAGAAACATTGCGATCCTTCCTGCCGCGGGAATTATCTCAATGAGAGGGTCCGGTGCAAGCAGGATTACTTCGCCAAAATAGATTGCAGAAATGCAGGACGCAAATAGAATCCCGCGCCGGGAATAGAAATATGCGGCAAGGATTATGGGGATGTACAGGAGGTGGGGTACGACACTGGTGATCCCGAGTACGAGCCCGTACCCGTTGACAATCAGGATCGCGGCCGTGATGCCGGCAATAAGCAGGGCCAGGATTTTCGGCTTCTCCAGCAGACTGTAAGGAAAGGAACGATCCATGTTCCCGAATCACCTCCTTTGATTACGGAGTCTGTTCTTGGGGCGAGCAGATAAGACTTTTTACATCGGGTGAGCGGAATTATTCCGGATATTATTCCGCGATTCGCTAAAACCCGGAATATTTTTTGAAGAATACCTGAGCCTGCCCCTTGGGAATAGTCGTGTCTGACTATCACTGCCGGAGAGATTTCTTGCGGGAAATGTATGGTGGTTGGGTGTCGTTTGTGTATCCGATTGCCCGTCCCGGTACATTTTTTCGGCAGGAATCACCAAAAACCGGTCGCGGGTTTCCGGGGGGCTGTTTTGGACCCAGCATGGCGCGAACTCCCTGGTTTTCGTGCCAAAAATCGGCCGGTATAGATCAGTCCGGGGTTGAAAATTCAGACAGGGACCGGGTTCAGGCTGTTGCAGGAGGGTATTACGGGACCGGGAAGCGCCATACCCTGTTTAACGGCTTTGCAGATTTTACGTCGGTGGAATACAGGTATCGCGATATGTTTCTGATGAATAATTGTGGGCAACCCTGAAATTGTATCTTTGGGGGGTTGCACGTTCCTGAGGCGCCGTCTCCGTCGGAGAACGGTATCCCCGTTTTCCTGTTTTTCTGATCCAGAGGCAATAAACCCGGAAAATGAGGCAATAATTCCCCGGTTTTCGTGATTTTCTCGGCAGACGCCTGCGGTAATATTTAGCAGCATTTGGTTGGCAGAAAATGAGGTGAAACGTAATTTAGCAGGTCCCGGGCCCCTGTCCTGGAACCGGATGGGTGTAATGGCCGTTTAAACGGGGGTACGGGTTTTACGTCGAAGAATCTGTTGATTCTTCACATCCTCCCGGTTTGATTACCTGTCGGACGTCGAAGAATCTGTCGATTCTTCTCATCCTCCCGGTTTGATAACCAGTCGGACGTCGAAGAAATGGATGGCGCGGGGAGTCAATATTGGAGAATAACTGGGGGCAATCCGGGTATCCGGTGCACACGGGTTGGGAATGATAAGCCCCCCTCATATCATTTCAAGGGGACCCCCCCTGGAAAATTTTTCGCAGACCCCGCATGAAAATTTTCAGGCAACCCCTGCCTGAAATTTTTTGATCGACCCTCCGGCCCCCGCCCGCAAAATTTTTGGCAGGGTCTGCCATGCATCTGTGGATAGGCACGCCGGAGCCTGGAAAAAATTGTAGGTTGTACAATAGTTTTGTAGGTAAAATAACCTACAATCGCTTCAGTAACTTACACCTAATTTGCGCGATGAAAAATTTTCAGGCAGGGTCTGCCGGAAAAATTTTGACCGGGGCCTGTTTGAAAATTATCAAGTGAAGGTGAGAGAATGATCCGGGTGTCTGTTTATCCGGTATTATTTGCGGTTGGGTGTTGGGCCGGGTGCGGAAAGCGAGGTGGACGCGCAAAACGTCCGAAGGCTTTGCCTTCTTCTTTATCAGCTCGGATGACTTTCGAGATTCTCTTGTCTCATATCAGATAAGATTCGAGATTTTGCGCAACCGAATTATCGTACTTATCAAACGTGCAGAACCTAGCCCTTGAAAAATGCAAAACGCCCCGGCCGGGACTTGAACCCGGGTCAAAAGCTCCGGAGGCTTCTAGGATGTCCACTACCCTACCGAGGCACGTTCATACTCTGCGCTGGTTGCAGAAGTACCACATAATTAACGCCATGCAGGCTAATAAACCTCACGTTGAAACGATTGATTCAGGGGTTCTATTTCAGATATTTCTGCTCTGTAGAAATCCTAATCAAAAAGCGTGTTGTACCGACGACCGAAAGATCTAAGGTACAGTGTCTCCTTTTCTTGATTGTGAAGTCAAATAGAAAGGAGACAATTAAGAAATTAGCGAGCCGGA
>Ga0209340_1000384_pt1 | contig 49353 bp, 41 predicted proteins | sample EPASupsiteSAE323_FD_187266 | JGI IMG/M metagenome (GOLD analysis project Ga0209340, IMG submission 187266) | Bioremediated contaminated groundwater from EPA Superfund site, New Mexico - Sample SAE3-23 (SPAdes) (version 2) | ecosystem: Environmental > Aquatic > Deep subsurface > Groundwater >... | reverse complement strand
AGATGATCCTGCCTGCATCAGAGCTCTTGGCCCACATACTTCCCTGACCATCAGGGAAGCACATCCGGTAATTATGTCCGCAACCGGATTCAGACGTTCTGCTTCTTCTTTTGAGATCCCGGTTGTATGGACAACCACGATGATAGCACCTGGATCTGCCTGTCTGACTCTTTCAGCCGCATCAGCACCGGCAACAGTAACAGCCAGCGACTTAAATCCTGCCTGATGTGCAATTTCTATCCCTTTCACAGGATCAAGCATTGCATTCTCAGGGTCTGTTACTATCCCACCCTCATCCAGTATCCTGTCTATTATCTCCTGAATCGGGGATGTACTCACAAGGCCGGACATCCTGCCGCCGATACCCTGGAGCATGGCAGGGTCTGATACCACAACAGTTCCTACACCATCACCGGCAACAATCACAGCCTCAATTATTCCTACAGACAATGCTGCTCCAAGCATTTCTGTAGCTCCAAATCCAATAAACCTATCTTCATCAGTTATCTGCCGGTCAGGCGTGCACATCCCAAAAGAGTTTATCCTGTGTTCAATATTTCTTCTGACAGATTCAGGAGTGATCTCTTCAACCGGTTGTGCAAAACGCCTTGCAAGAGGGCACGACTTTAGTATGGGTTCTCCTACTTCAACTATTCTGCCATCCCGAATTACAATCCGGCTTTTACCAATCGCTTCGATGATATGTTCTTCAATCATAGAACCTATTGTACTCTTCATGAAGATATATAAGAATAATATTGGCAGATATGACAAATCCTTATACTCTCATTTTTCCAATGTATACAAACGATCCATTACATGCATGTAATCAAAAGGAAAAAGACATCAAGGTGTACAGGTTCTAAAATTGTTTATGAATATCTTTTAAGTGACCCGATAGATACCGAATTTATCTCAATACTAAAGAATCATGGTGTAATGGATTCGAGACAACTGGGAAAACTTGTATTTTTTTCTTTTCATGAAGGAGAATGGCTCAGTATGAAAGGAATGTCAGGAGACAATATCGTACATGTCACCCACATGAAATCGGATAATAAAAGGGCGGAAGAGTTCATCAACAGAGTGGTGCAGATGCACGAAAAATGTACAGAATCTTAAAGGTTTAACCTGGGATATACTTTGATAGATAAAGGATAATAAGATTTAGAAGAACCCGCATCTCAAGCCTATACCCTGTTATTAATATCCTTTTTTCACCAATCTCATTATTACATGCAAGATGGTACTACTCTCCTTCATGCCATCCCGGGAGCTGGCTTTCATCTATTTCTTGAGAGGTTTAAAACCTCTCTTTTAGCCAGGCCTCTTGATACCTGGCTTTTTCTTCCGACCAACCGGTTGATTAGAAAAGTAGGGGAAACACTCAGGAGTTCTGATATCACATACCTACCTGATCATATCTGTACTCCTGATCAGTTCTGTGAGTATCTGATAACTAGGTATGGGAGGACAATAAGCCAGGTAAAATCCTCTGCAGCCAGGATAATTCTCTCTGATGTCATGAATGAAAATCAGAAATCTCTTCCTCTCTTTTTCGCCCAGCGCACCCCATCAGTAAGAACCCTTCAGAATCTCCAGACTCTGATCTCGGTTATTATCAGAAGGGAGATAACATACCCGGGATGTCTGAAAGAACTTCAGACAAGTAAGAGTGATCAGATAAACCTGATAATTACTTCATACAAGGCCAGGCTTTCTGAACTAAGCCTGGTTGATCAGGACAGCATGCTTGATTGGGCTTTCTCTTTTCTGCAGAATAACATGGAGTCCAATAATGTCCTGTCTCTTAAGGATGTCTATTTTTATGGTCTTTTCGAACCGCTTCCCCTTGAAAAGAAGTTGATTACATCAATTCTTGAGTATTGTCATCATGGGGAGTACATGATTGCAGAGGGTATGGATCCAAAGATATTTGCTGATACCGGGCATTGGCTTGAGCCTGCATATGAAGAAAAGATCCCCTCTTTAGATGCAATGGAAAAGAGAACCGCAATATTCTCTGAAATATCTACCGGGGAGGATCTTCTACCTCTGCCGGGCATATCCCTGAACTCGTGCAGAGATCCAGCACATGAGATCAGGAGTATTGCAGAAGAGATCAAAAGGCTTCACATATCAGGTGTACCTTATAGTGAGATCACAATTGCATTTCCGGATCTCAGGTACGCCCTTGTATATGCAGATCAGATATTCCCTGATTACGGAATTCCTTATGTCTCTTCATCAGGACCGCTTCTTACCAGGTACCCGCTTATTTCATTCTACCTCAAACTTCTGGATTATATTGATAAAGGGCTTCGACATGAAGATCTGATAAAGCTGATTCAGAGCCCTTTTTTGAATTTTTATTGGATAAGAAGAGACGGAGATAATGCCATGAATGAGAATGAGGATCATACTTCAACAGATCCCACTTCTCCTTATGAAGGAACAATATGCAGGCTTTCCTATAAGGATCTGGATATTATCTCCCGGACATACGGCATTGGTTCCGGATATGTTGACTGGGATCAGCATGCAGAGCGAATAATAGGGATGGTGACAGTGGGAGATGGAGATTCTGAAATCTTAAATTCATCTGGAAACCTGAGAGGATACGTGCCTGAACGCCCTCTTCCTGTTCATGATATAATCATGACGCTTGAAGGAGTCAGGAAACTTATGACTGTCTTCGCGGGAATGACCGGGAAAAAAAGTATCCGGGAACACATCCGGATTTTTAAAGATATCCTGAAAGAGATCGGATCACCTACACCTGATCAGGAGTTCATAGGAAAAGATGGAGACCTTGTTCTTACAAAAGATGAGACTAATGCACTGAAAGAGTTTTGGGGGGCTCTTGATGAACTATCAATTCTTGCAGCAACGGGAATTATTACAAGAGGTTATCAGGATATTTCTGTCCCGGTAAATCGTTTTATCACATTTTTCCGCCTTATTGTCCAGGATATAACAATTAAACCTGACCCGGATAAATCAGGAGTGTTACTGACAGGAATCAGGGAAGTGGTTCATCAGCATTATCCGTTCATATTTCTTGCATTCTTAAACGAAGGTCTGATTCCACACCTTTCTACCAGACTTCCATTTACAAACAGATCTGAGAACAACAGGATGGAGACCCGGACACTTGGTGATATTCTAAGACAGGAGAGATATTATTTTATCGCTGCCCTCCTTTCCGGAGAGAGAGAGACTTATCTCAGTTACCACCAGCACCGGGATGATCGGACGGCACTGTCATCCCCCTTTCTTGATCCTCTCACGAAGAACTACAACCTGAAGACATGGGGAGATAACTTCACAGATAACGGGATCCCGGATGGAGATAATCAGAATAACGGGAATAATGCATTTGATCAGTATCATCTAATTTCAACCTCAGGTTCGGACTCATCAGCTTCATTGACTGCAGGAAAATTAATCCGGCAGGAAAGATGGGATGAAGTTATCAGGTTTCTTGATAGCAATGAAGATTTATCTTCAGTAATTAAACGAATCACAGTTGAAAGAAACTACAGGTTCAGGCTAAACCGATCGGAATATGACGGGATTATCGGAGATGACCCTGATATTAAGGATAGATTAAACAGGAAATTCGGTCCTGTTCATCGGTGGTCTGCAAGTATGCTTGAGAGTTATGCCCGTTGTCCTTTCAGGTTCTATATCGAACGTGTGATCAGAATCAAACCTATTGAAGATCTTGGATTAGACCTGACGCCTTCGGCAAAGGGAAATCTCATCCATTCCGTACTCTGCAGATTTACAAAGAAGATGAAGGATGATGGAAAGATGCCGCTTCATAAGGAATCTTTTTCTGACGCGGTTGATGCTATAAATGCAATTGCAGAGGATGAATTTGAGAAGGTTTTATACCGGACTGCACTCTGGTCAGCAAAGAAGAAACAACTCATCGGGGGGAGGGATATCGGAACCGGGATCTTTGAGAAGTTCGTATCCGCAGAGATTGAGAGACTTTCTCCCGGGGAAAACGGACGAATCCCTGCAATATATACACCAAGCCACTTTGAATACTCATTCGGAGCAGTTCATGGATCAGATGATGATCCTGATTCAACCAATAAGCCGGTTGACCTTTCAGAGTTAGCCAGGGATATCGAAGCACAAGCACATAGAAGAGGGAAAGAAGAGAATGAGGAGCAGGAAAGGTTTGAAGATAGAACAAAAAATCAGGAATACAATTCCGGATACCAGGAACCGGTTCTCTTCACCGGTAAGATTGACAGGATAGAGATTACAGATGATGGAAAGTTCGGAATCGTGGATTATAAGACAGGGATCAGGATCCCATCCACGACTGACATAGCCAGACGGGTTGCTCTCCAGTTGCCCTTGTATATTCAGGCATATCAGAATATTTCAGGACTTTCCGGGGTATATGGTTCTTACTGTCATATACAGCGGACTATTACCCATACTATCAGCCTTTATGATCCAGAACATAAAAACCACCTCCCTCTGGGAAAAATGCCCAGATCAGAGCCAGACTGGAGAGGAATAATGAACGGGGCAATCCTTGATGCATGCCAGTATGTAAAAAATATCCATGCGGGAGTCTTCCCGATACAATCTGGTTCGGGTTGCAGGGCGGACTGGTACTGTCCATATGCAGTTATCTGCAGGTTCCAGCCGGACAGGGGATCCAGGTTATCAGAGTGGATCAGATACCCGCTACCCCAAGAAGGGGAGACTGATGGCTCAAAACCAGTAGATCATGATCCTGATAATAAGGAGGAATAACTATGAGAACTGGAGCCACAAAGAGGCAACGTGAGGCCATAGAGAATCATACCCGGAGTATGGTTGTAACCGCAGGAGCAGGAACAGGGAAGACATTTGTCCTTGTAGAGAAGTATTTAAGTCTTATTGAGCAGGAAGGTCTCCGTCCGCGTGAAATTCTGGCAATGACCTTCACTGATAAAGCTGCCGCCGAGATGAAGGAAAGGGTTCGGGAGACCATCGGGAGAAGAATTAGCAATGAACCTGAAAACGCCTTCTGGAAAGAGGTAGCTGAAGAGGTTATCATCGCTCCGATAATGACCTTTCACTCGTTCTGTGCACATATCTTAAGAGAGTTTGCAATTGAAGCAGGACTTGAACCGGGTTTTCAGATAATTGACGAAGGCAGGACACTATCTATTCATAAAGAGGCTTTTGATCATCTACTGAAAAGAACAAAACCGGATAGTAAGGGAGATGCACTTGTCAGAGTCCTTGCACAGGTGGAAAAATTCAGATTACAGGAGATCCTCGCAGTCATATCAGACCGGAATGACAGGTTCGGGACATTCTTTGATGAGTTAAGTAAGGATCAGGCAGGAATTATTAAACAATGGCAGAATTATCTTAAATCTGTAAGAGAACCAGAAGTAAGTAGATTCTTTGCCGAAAAAGATAATACGACTGCAATTTCCGATCTGATCCGGCTCTCAAGAAGATACTGTGGGGCTGAAGATTCAGCTGCACAATACCTTGAGAAAGTAAGCCCGTGTCTTGTGGATATAAGGGTGGATGCATCACCCATGGAATTATCTAAAGCAGTAGAAGGCTTTCTTTCTGTTAAACCCAGAGGCAGGATCGGATCAAAGAAGGTATGGGAAAGCGACGATCTGGTACTTTTAAGAAAGTCCAAGGTTCATCTGACCTCTGTGCTTTCAAGAGTTGCCCCCTACTTCTCCCTCTTCCTGGATGAAAATTCATCCCTCACAAGATCTACAGTTGCATTTTTTTCAGATCTTGCAATTATTTCAGGTGAATACCAGCATCACTATAATTTACTAAAGCAACAGGAATCCGGCATGGACTTTGGGGATCTCATCACTCTTGCAAAAAAGTTTCTGCATGAGAACCAGGACCTTGTTTCTGAGCACTTGCGACCAAGGATAAAATATATACTTGTAGACGAGTTTCAGGATACCGATCCGGCACAATTTGACATAATCTGTGATATAATCGGGGAACTCAAACCCGGGACAAGGGGCCTTTTCATCGTTGGTGATCCGAAACAGTCCATATATCTTTTCAGGGATGCTGATGTAACCAGGTTTAAAGAGGCACAAAGCAGAATTCTGGTGAACTGTAAAGGGATCCTTATTAATCTGGATACAAGTTTCAGAAGTTCACGTGAGGTTATAGGAATCGTAAACTACCTGTTCGAAGGATTATTTTTTAGAGCGGAAAAACCCTGGGAGTTTGGATATGAACCTCTTGTAACCTGTGATGCCCGAAGGGACAGTCCGGGATCTTTCCAGATCATGCTCCCTGAAAAGGCGGAATCAGGCGGAACTTCCTCTGATACAAAGGAGATTGAGGCGGGTATGGTTGCAGAACTGATCCACCGTATTGTTGAGAGCGGAGCACTTCCTGTAACGGACAGGAATGGAAGTATCAGGCCGGCTGAATATGGAGATATCGCTATCCTTATCGAAAGGCGTACGCATTTATCCAGGTATATCGATGCTCTTTCAAGGCTGGATACTCCTTATTATGTCCATGGGGGGATCGGTTTTTATTCCCGGCAGGAGATCTGTGACATATACAACATTCTCTCCTTTATCTTGAGGCCATACGATGATGCAGCCCTATATGGGACTTTAAGGTCTCCATACTTTTCCCTCTCTGACAGGATCCTTTTCCGTATTATGACTAGCCCTGGGCCGGTAAGAGGAGCTACCCTTTTTGAACGGATGGATTTTTATCTGAAACAGAACGGGAATAAGAGGGAAACCGAAAGTATAAAGGCGATAACAAGGGCTTTTAAAATTCTATCCGGATGGATAGAATATGCAGGACGTACACCTGTGGTTATCCTCATTTCCAGGATAATTTGTGAATCTAATATCCTTACAATTTATGGGGCCATGGAACAGGGAGATCAACAGATAGCTAATCTTGAAAAACTGACTGGAATTGCAAGGATAAGATCAGAGAAAGGGGGTTATGGACTGGCAGAACTTGTATCAGACATGACCTCTTCAATAGGCACAGAAGAAAGAGAGGGTGAAGCAGCAATAGAGACATTGTCAAAGACATCTGTAAATATTATGACAGTCCACGCTGCAAAAGGGCTTGAATTTCCCGTTGTAATCCTTCCGGATATGGGTTCTTCCCGGGAGGGAAAACTCCCTTCGATTCTATGTGGAGAAAGGTATGAAGTTGTCGGAGTTAAGTTACCGGATCCTGATAAGGATTACGAGATAGCAGAGACTCCCGTTTATACAGCATTGAGTCTTATTCAAAAAGAAAAGGAATCTGCAGAACGTAAACGGTTATTTTATGTGGGGGCTACCAGGGCACGGGATCATCTGATATTCTGTGGAAAAAAACCCACCTCATTTTACAGGACCGTGGATGAAAGTTCAAACCGGATAGACTGGGTCTGTACCCTTCTTGGCATAACCGATGAACTGATCGTAAATAAGGAGAGCATTTTTATCGAACCGTATGATAAGGGAGATCCAATCGAGATAAGAATTCTCACTGATCCTGATCAGTTAACCAGAGAGTGGGCATATGATCAGCCATCTCTGTTATCCCCTCCTCCTGAATACCTGAAAAGAAAAGGGGAGAGGGATTCCTATTGTTCACTTCCGGATGTATCTCTTCCATTAGAAAAAACCAGGAAAGTATGGGGCCTGAGCAATATTCTTGAAAGTATGAGGCATAATGTAAACAGTAATCCTGAAAAATTTAAAATTCCCGAAAGCCATGAAACAGGACCGGAAGAGACTGGAATCATCATCCACCAGATTTTTTCAGGGGCAGATATTAAGAGTGTGCTTAAAGCTCATGGTATCAGTTCAGATGAGGCTTTATCCTGGTGCCGTGAGAGATTAGAGTTGTTTCTTAATCATGGTCTGATAAAACAAGTAAGCGAGAATTATTGCGAACTAGGATTTGTTCTCCCTCTTGGCCAGGTTTATCTTGAAGGAAGGATGGACAGGCTCTGCAGACTTGATGACGGGAAATGGATTGTTATTGATTATAAATCAGGAGATTGTGAGTGTGCAAAGTTACAACTTTCGGTATATGCTCTTGCAGCAGAGAAACTAACCGGACAACCTGTAATTGCGTGTATTTATCATATTGATTCTGATGAACTTGAGTTAGTGGATACTTACCCTGAAGAGGAGATTAAAGAACAGATAGAGACAGGGATAATTCACCTCATAAAGATGTAGATATATTAATTTTCCGAATCAGCAATTAGATTTAAAGAGTTCCTGCGAAACATAATCTACAGGCAGAAGATATGCAGGTTCTTCTTTTTAATAGGTGCTTAAAATCATTATTATGCCTGTCTGGCGATGGCTCAAGGAAGATGTATCATGAGACAAGAAATGGTATGTATTGAGCCGAATGGAACCGCCTGCAGGTTTGAATTTACATTCAAAGAGAAAAATCTCGATAACCTGATCAGAAAAATTAACCGGTATTAATAATACCGGGGTTTTCTGTCGTCACTTTGTATTACAATATCCATGAGTCTTTTCGTGAGGTTTCTGAGATCAGATCCAACAATCCGGTCCTTTGATATTGTATATAAGACATCATCCATAAACAGGGATCGAAGCACTGTAGATCCATACCACCAGTCATCGTCAGACGATCCCGCTCCTTGTTTTATTTTACCTCTCTCTGTAAAACCGGTATCCGGATTTATTCCAAAGACATAGGTTCCCTGCCAGGTATCCTCGGTATAAGAACCCTCATACTTGCTGCCTTCTACCGGGACATGTGTGACTTCCCTGATTGGAATTGCCATTATATTTTTCTCTTTATCCAGCAGAAATGCCCGGTGATCAGATAGAACCGATGAATCTGATCCCTTCTCACCGATTACAATACTATCAACCAGTTTCGGATTGTTTACGTTAGTAACGTCAAAGAGCGCAATTTTGACTCCGGTTGGTATGATCGCTCCGGAATTACTCTCCATGGTATCCTTTCCAACTCCTATAAGATGGGTTTTATCATAAGGGTGCAGGTAATCTGAATATCCTGGGATTTTCAGTTCACCAAGAAGACCCGGATGGTTGGGATTTGAGAGGTCTATCACAAAGAGAGGATCGGTGTTCCTGAAGGTAACCAGATAAAGCAGGTCTCCTATAAACCTTGCAGAATATATCTTTTCATCAGGGGCAAGGTGCTCAAGCCTTCCGATAATTTTCAGGTCCGGATCTAATACATAGACATTACTGTATTGTTTTTCACTTGCAGACAGATCATTAACCGTAGTAGCAACCCTCAAATTTCCCTCGTTTTCATCAAGAGAGAACTGGTTTAAGAGGTATCCTGGCACTGTCCCGGTGGCTTTATAACTGATATCACCATTATTAATGGCAAACCGGTGGATTACTGATTCTTGATCCGGTTCACTGGTTTTTGCTGATTCTTCAATAGTTTGATCCCATCTATACCAGGGACGCTGTTTTTCATATGCAATGAACACGTTATCTGGTGAAACATACAGTGTGTTATCATATCCAAGCAGAAATGATTCAGCTTGGGGTGCCGTATTTCCCTTAACAGGAAAAGATGTCAGAGTATACATCCGGTACTCATTCATCGGGAATGGCGGGCACCAGATTGAAGATATCTCAATAGTCTTGTTATCGTCATAGATTACCGGCATCCTGGGATTATAGTAATCAGGTGTATCTTTGGTAAGGAAGTATACAAAATCCCCAATCATCCGTGCATTTTTATATGAACCGGGACCAGATATCTCCCTGACTTCTTTAGGATGAGTTTTATCAGAGATGTCATATATAATGGCTTTTGTTTCTCCTGAATAGTCCGGAACCGGAACCTCTGATCCTTTTGGTGTATACCAGCGTTCATTATATGTATCGGTAAAAACTACAAGTCGATCCCCGGCAAGGAACAACTCTGATATTGATCCCTCAACTGGTATTTGTGTGATGATCTTACCCTGCTCAGGCGGAAATGCGTCAACGATGTTTAGTATCCCTCCACTCTCAACATAGATGTATTTCCCATCATTTTTCACAAAGTCTGCTTCATCAACACCTGAAACCTGAATATTGGTTGTGGAATAATCGGTTGCTCCCGTTCCGGTGGAACCAGAAGATATCGCCACAGGAACAGTTGATTTTGCAATAGATTGTTCGGGTGATGCCATTGATTCTGCCATATCCATCATAGGCAGGACTCCATCTGAGCCGGTTAAATAATTAGTACCGTATCTGGATTGTGGTGTGATATTTTTCAGGTATTCCTTTAATTCTTCATCGTTTTTTATCTCCATCAGACCTGAAACGGAGGTGTCAATTGCTGCTACCTGGAATATTCCTACAAATAAGACAGATAACAAAAGACAGATAATCAGGCATATTATCTTATCATTGAGTGCCATAGTGATTTTATAGACATCTAAAAGTTAATTAGTTGTCTGTGATAATCCGGATATAACAAAAATAGTAAAAAGGAGTTTAAATGTTTGTCAAGATTGTTTCATGAGAGATAAATAAATTATATGGTTTATGCAGGTATCACAACAACCCTATTCTTCATTTCTTCAACAGTACATAGATCCCCATATAATTCAGTCATGTTTTCTTTTGTAATCGTCTCTTTAGATAAACCATATGTGAGAATTGTTCCTGTTTTCATTATAACAGCACTATCACAAAACCACGAAATATGATTTGGATCATGGGTACATGCAAAAATTGTTTTTCCATTCCGTGCTAGTTTTCTAAGCAGTTTCCACAATCTTATCTGGTTTTTAAAATCTAATGCTGAAGAAGGCTCATCCAGGAGCATTACTTGTGTATCCTGATTTAACGCCCTTGCCAGAATTACCAGTTGACGTTGGCCACCTGATAATTCGGTATATGGATTATCGGCAATATCAATAATATTGAGATCTTTTAAGATATCTTCAGTTCTGATAAGATCCTCTTCTTTAGGTCCACTAATTGGACTTATATAAGGATTGCGTCCCATGAGAACAACTTCTTTTACAGAAAATGGAAACATCGGATTATGACTCTGAGGAACATATGCTACAACCCGGGCAAGTTCTCTGGGAGATAATTCTTTGATTTCAGATCCATCAATCATAATAGAGCCATTATACGGATGACTTCCACAACAGCATTTTATTAGTGTTGTTTTTCCAGAACCGTTAGGACCGAAAAGACCACATACGATTCCAGGCTGCACTATAAATGAAATACTGTGCAGGATTTCTGTATTACCATAACCGCTGATGCAATTCTTGACTGTAATCATAGTTATCTGAAATACAATGAACGATTTCTCCTGATGAGATAAAGAAGATATGGTCCGCCAATTACTGAAGTAATAATGCTAATTGGGATTTCTGCAGAAATCAGAGTTCTTGCGATAGTATCACAGAGAACAAGAAAAATAGCCCCAATAAGAACACTAGCAGGGAGTAGAATCCTGTGGTCCGGTCCAAGGAGCATTCGGGAAACATGGGGCATTATTAAACCGACCCATGCGATTATTCCGACGGTTGAAACAGATATTGATGTAAGAAATACGGCTATACCGAGGAGAAGAGTTTTTATTCTGCCTACCTGAAGACCAAGAGATCTGGCATCTTCTTCTCCGATAGCCAGGAGGTTAAGCTGCCATCCTAAAAAACATGTAATAATCATCCCAACTAGAAGTTGTATCCCGATTGCTGATACATCGTCCCATTTTGTTCCACCAAATCCACCCATCAGCCAGAAGATAAGATCCTGAAGTTTTCCATATGGGGCAATGGTTTTCAGGATTGCAAGGACAGCATCAAATAGTGCTGTTACTGCAATTCCAGCTAATATAATATTTACCAGGGGAGTTTCTCGTTTGTTGGATGCCACCATATAGGTTATGCATGCTGCCAGAACACCAAACAAAAATGCAGACCCCTGTAGGGAAAAAATCATGAGCCCGAACATTATTGCAATTCCTGCTCCAACAGCAGCTCCTGATGATACACCCATAATATATGGCTCAACCAGGGGATTACGAAACACTCCCTGAAATACCGCTCCGGATATTGCAAGTGCCCCACCAACCAGGGCTGCAAGAATTACACGTGGAATCCTGATCTCCCATACAATAATATCATAAGTTAGTTCCGGGATTGATCCAAATCCAAGGTGGCGAAATATTGTAAGATAGACATCCTGAACAGAAATTGGATATACCCCTATAGTTATCGTTACCATCATGGTAACTATCAGTAAAATTAGAAGTGCAATAAGAATTAGTCTTTTTTTTCTTCTTTCAGGAAAAAGAACAGATAAACGTGGCATGATGGAAAAAAATTAAAAATTCTTTTCCTTTGTCCAACTCATACCGATGATATCATCATATAATTTTATTGCTTCATCATCGTTAATATCATAGATTTTCTTCAGATAATCAAGACTCCAGTCACGAACATTGATGTCCTTAAATTTATCCGGATATGCACCCTTTGCTTCAGTCATCAGAATCATCGGAGTATCAAGTCCATAATCTCCAATCCAGGTCATATCACCAACCGATACAACCCTGTCATTCTTTACTGCATCAACATTCCTTAACTCTTTAAAGGTATCATCTTCCTTGAAAATATCCGGATTCAACCCTTTTTCTGAATATGAAGTAAGAACGATGACTTCAGGGTTTAATTTAATAATCTGTTCTGCTGATAATTTTTGTGCAGATAGATTTTGACCGGATTCCAAACTCAGGACATTTTTAACATTTAATATATTATCGGAGAATTTAGCATCTCCATACGCACCAGGCCATGTTGGTGATGGAAGTTTATCTGTTAATCCCAGAAACATTACTTTTGGTTTTTGATCATTTGGAATGTCTTTTGTTCGTTCCTGAACTTCTTCTATGCGTTTTTTCATTTCTTCATTAATTTCTTTAGCTTTTTCCGGATTGTTAAAAATTTCTCCCATTAGTGTTACGGTATCATAGGTTGCCTGGTTATCTTTATTACCATATAATCCGGTCCCCTTCACAAGAACGAGCGGTTTTTTGAGGGTTTTTTCAATGGTGTCTATATCCATAACATTCTGTGCTTTATATTTGTCTCCCTGGGTATACTCAGTATCTTCCCATATTACAAGATCCGGATTCGTAAATGCCAGAGTTTCTGCATTCAAAGGAGTCTGCCATCCATTGATATTTGGAAGATTAATAAACTCTGGATTAAGGTACACATACTCATTATTTTCTTCATGATCTTCCCAGTCAAAAAGTAACCCACCAGTTGCTTTTATCTTATCACTGACTCCAAGTGCTCTGGTTAATTGCGCAAGAAATCCAGCATTCATAATAACGACCCGTTCTGGATTTGCCGGGATTGTTATATTATTCCCCCGCATATCAGTAATTGTTTTTGTACTATCAGCAAGAACAGATCCCGATATTCCCCCTACTAAGAAAAAAACCAGGAATATCGCAATTATCCCCTTTACTCCCGTATTAATATGGAAAACATTTCCTTTCGTTCTTAAGTATGACATGGTAAGTCTCTATGTGTAAAATTTGTTAGCAAGTATGAAAATAAATAAATTTGTATTATTATTTCATTAATTCCAAAACTATTGTTTTTTGTTTAAGTTCATTGAAATCGTAAGTGTCCCGTATTACATTGGAAATTTTATTTATGGAAAAAGTCAGTCCTTATAAATTTTAGTCATTGTACCTGGATATATGTCAATTTCCTGCAATTTCCTGATACTAAATGATTCGGAATCAAGAGTAAGTAGCATTTCAGGAGCATTACTATAAAAGCATCAACCTTTGTACCAATATCCGGAATTTTTTTCTCTTCCACTGAACCAAATACTGTTGGTTTTCCATGATCTGTTGAACGTGTCAAATAATCGGGTGATGAACAATTCAGGGGATTTTTATGATTAAAATTTGATTATATTTCCGGGGCTTCACTTTCAGGAATTGGTATAAGTGAACTCATAGCATCCGACCCAAAATAGTACTCTAAATCGTATTCATAATAAGGTTCGAGATTATATGGCCCAGCTTTGTACCATGAGCCTGCTTTAATATATCCATCATAACTTCCAGGACTAATCATTTCAGTTTCGGTATCTCCATTGGGAACATAAATAGTAAATACTTTATTTTTTGTTCCTTCAATAGTCCAGACAACTGTTGCATCCTGTCCAATATTATTTGTTATATGAATTACAGTGTTCTGATTATTATTTAATCCAAAATTATCTGATTCTCTATTATCAGCGAATAAATCCTTTCCACTCACTAAGGTTCCTGCCAAAAAATTCACCATGAGAAACATAAAAAAAAGAAAAATTGCCCCTTTCATAAATTTTATTTTTACCTCTTGGAAAATAAAACTTATTATAACACTAAAATATCAAGTTAAAAACATGTATTTAGAATTATTTCGATAGATCTCTATAGAAACGTACATGGACCTCTTGGCGGTTCACTCCCTAATATATGATAATTCCATCTTTAACTTAAATAAGTTACCGATATTAGGTATTTTTCATCGGAATAAAATTTTCACGAGTTTATCCGGATAATATGGATATTCCCTCTGTATTAAGAACTATTCGTAATTGTATCTATACAATTTATTCTATCATTATTAATCCCTGGTTACTCCCGGTGACTGACTGGCCACCGGACGGGGTCACTATGAATGTATCCTCTATTCCTACCATCCCCACCCCTTTTATCCCTTTTTTTGGTTCAAGTGCAATAGTCATACCCTCTTCCAACGGCTCATTAAAATTATGAGCAAGCACCGGCATCTCATCAACCAAGAGACCGATACCATGCCCTAAAAATTTTACTCTCCTCTTCCCAAATCCCATAAAATTCTCCAAAAATTTTGGATCCAGACTTTCCATTATCTTATCATAAATCTCTGAAGGGATGGCTCCGGGTTTAAGGTATGAAGCGAGAGTCTTCTCTACCTCCACACATCTGAAATGTTCGTCAATCACGTTGTCAGGAAGTGCTTCTCTGAACATATACGTCATTGTTTTGTCTGTATGATATCCGTCAACCCCACAACCAACATCAACAAATACAAGATCACCCTTTTTTAGTAGTCGTTCCCTGTTCCCGAGTAAGGGAACTGCAGGGGACATTCCTAAACACCCTCCGGGCCCGTCAAAGTATGTAGGATATATTGTACTTTCTCCAAATCCAATCTGACCGAGGATCATTTCTGTGTTAAACGCACCAATTCTGGCAGTTCCATGATGCCCTTCCCTTATAAGGCTATCATAAATACTAACCGCAAATTCAACCTCATTCATCCCTTCGGAGAGCATATCAGGAACTTTCTCTTCCAATACAAGCTGGTGGATTTTTCCAGCTCTTTTCATTAGTGACAACTCATACTTGCTTTTAACCGCCCTTACCATCCCCATATCTAAATCAAGTGAAATTACTTCTTTTGATGGAAAATATTTTGCAAATCTCTGGTAATGGGCCAGAGGAAGAATTTCAGTCTCAAGATAGATTGTATCGGGAATTACAGGATATTTCTTGGCAGCATCCCTGAAACTGTTCATCTCTTCGATCATTGGAAATTCAGATTCAAGAACTGCCCGTTCGTAACTTCTTTTTACCCAAAGAACCGGCTCCTCATCCCGGGGAATAACAAGAATACTGTTCTGTATTGTCCCGGTGAAATAATATAGATTTATATTTCCAAAGAAGACCGATAGCTCCCAATCAGGATGTTTTTCATCCATTCTCTCTCTGAACCGGTCCATCCTTGCATTTAGTTCTACCCTTGGAACAATATTACTCATGTAATAATATTGGCATTCTTATAAAATCAATTTGCTTAAATATTAAAAGAAATAGTACAAATGATTTATACTCTGGAGAATATGAATGGATATTTTATTAAAACCCATTGGATTTGTCAGATCTCCTTATGAAAAGAGAAATGACGCACCCCGTCAGGGAAGATTATCAGATAATATCTCTGAAATTGCTCTGGATAAAAAGTATATTCCCGGACTATTCCGGCTTAATGAAGAGAAATACATCTTTATCCTCTGCTGGTTTGATAGATCAGACAGAACAACACTGAAAGTGATTCCTCCTCATAAGTCCACTGAACGCGGGGTTTTTGCTTCACGTTCTCCTGACAGACCAAACCCGATCTCGTTGTCGCTGGTTGAACTAGTAGATGTAAGTGAAGAAGGTGTTTTAAAAGTCAGGGGACTGGATGCTCTGGATGGGACTCCTGTTCTGGATATAAAGGTATACTCAGAAGAGATAGACACAATTCCATCAAATATTAAAAAAACATAATTCTCTTAAAAAATTTTTATGTTTAAAGTAATACCTGATTCTTATCATATATCGAGGCTTTTATCGGTATTATTCTTATTCCTGAAAAAAAAGAGAGTTAAATTTTCTTGGGTTTATACTCACATTACCCCGTATCTCTCTACTGTCATCTGGATTTCCCTGATTCCATCGACAAATTCCGAATTCATGGAGAGCAGAGGTCTGACATCAGGTTCATGAAGCATCATCATCTCTTCGTAAGGTAAGTAGAATTTGCCTGAGAACACTCCCTCAAGGTCCTTGAGCAGTTTATCAACTTTCATAATATCTGAAGGAGACCTGACACGGTTTACCACCAGATGCACGTATTTTATCTTAAGATCCCTGGCTAAACCTGCAGCATGTCTTACAACCTGGACTGCGTTAAAAGTCGGATCCGTCACCAATATTGCCTGATTAAACCCTTTTGCAATAGCCCGGCCAAAATGCTCCACCCCTGCCTGGGTATCCATGAGAATTATCTCACCTTCCCGGAGGTTGATATATCTTACCACAGCATCGAGAAGAGTATTTTCAGGGCAGAGGCAGCCTGTTGCAGCCCTTACAACCGTTCCCATGACAAGTATATTAACTCCGTCAGGCCCCTTTATTCCAAATCTTAAAGTAACATCTGACACATCAGGGTTAAGCGAAAGCATAAGCCCATATCCGGAGTCCGGTCTTGCACCAGTCTTCTCTTCAATGTAATCAAAATTCTTTGAGAGCGGCAAAATTGAGGCCGCATCTTTTTCCGGGACACCTATTGCATAAGGAAGATTCATCTGGGGATCTTCATCAACGGCAAGAGTTGAAAAACCTCTTCTTGCAAAAAGATGTGAGAGAATGGCAGTAATAGTCGTCTTTCCTACTCCTCCTTTCCCGGTGATGACAACCCGGAAACCCTGCCCGCTTCCAGGACCCGATTTCACTTTTAGTTCATCAGATACGCGGAATAATCTCTCCTTTCTCTCATTGTTGCTACTCATCCCTGGGAAATACCCCCTATCATTCTCCTGGTGACTAATTTCCTCCTGCAGGCCGGACAAAGCATTTTAATCTCGTTAATTATCCCAGGATCTAGGATTGCAGAAGAGTACTGTATCATCTTTTCAGATGCAAAATATTCCCCGCATGTTTCACAACTGACAAGTTTAACGCTTGTATCAGACCATGAACGCATTATCCTCGTGTCACCGGAATTTTCAATGGTTATTGCCTTTGTCGGGCAGACACTTGCACAGGCACCACACCCTGCGCAATCCTGGTTCTCCTGGAAAAAAGGTGTATTAACCACTGTATATGGTCCTCTGTTTATGAAATTAATCGCACATGTACCCATTATCTCATTACAGACTCTTACACAAAGTCCGCAGAGGATACACTTTCCTGCCAACGGATCATCATGTACTATCTTTTTCAGAAACCGGGTTTTGGTAACTCCATATTTTTCGGCCATATCCTGGATTACATCCGATTTTGGTGCTTCAGCCAGATATAACTCAAAAAGCAGACTCCTGTGCCTGATTATATCAGGAGTATCAGTCAGGATTTCAAGTCCCTCTTGAATATGGATAGTACACGCGGGTTTCATATCTGTCTTTCCACAGGTTACGACCTCAACCATGCATAACCTGCAGGCACCATAAGGCTCCAGTGCTTTTTCATAACAGAGATGAGGAATGTCAATTCTCTCCCGCATGGTAGTCAGAAGCAGAATTTCACCTTCTTCAGCCTGATACTGATTTTTGTTGATGGTTATCGTTACCATCTTTCTGCTGACAGGCATCTTTATCCACCTTTACTCTCTTCTCCGATGAGCTGCTCATACTCTTCATTGAAATACCGAAGGGTGGTAACCACCGGGTTTGGTGCAGTCTGTCCAAGCCCGCATAGAGATGTCTTCTGAATAGTGTCGGAGAGATCTTTGAGCATTTCGATATCCTTTACTGTTCCTTTTCCTGCCATTATCCTGCTTAGAATAAGGAGTAGGTGCTTAAGACCTTCCCGGCACGGAACACACTTCCCACAAGATTCACCAGAGGCAAAATTAATAAAATACCGTGCGATATCGACCATATTGGTGTCTTCATCCATAACAACAAGCCCGCCTGAACCCATCATTGTCCCTGCACGGTTTAGACTCTCAAAGTCAACAGGCGTGTCAAACAGTCTGACCGGAATACACCCCCCCGACGGCCCCCCGGTCTGGACAGCTTTGACGCTTTTACCCCCTGCTCCTCCGTTTCCGATCTCAAATACAATCCTGTTTAAGGTCGTTCCCAGAGGGACTTCAACCATCCCTACATTCTCAACCTTACCGACCAGAGAGAAGACTTTGGTCCCGGTGCTTCCCTTTATCCCGATATCAGAATACCATTCCGCTCCTTTCGTAATGATAACCGGCACATTGCACCATGTTTCAACATTATTAAGATCAGTAGGTCTGCCCCAGATCCCTTTCTCTGTAAGTCTGGGTGGGCGAAGTCTAGGCCTGCCGGTCTTTCCTTCAATTGACGCAGCAAGGGCTGTTGATTCACCACATACAAATGCCCCGGCTCCGGTAGCTATCTGTATATCAAAATCAAAACCGGAATTCAAAATATCTTTTCCGAGAAGCCCATAATCCCGTGCCTGGTTAATTGCAAACGTTAGTCGTTCGATAGCTAGCGGGTACTCTGCCCTGATATAAATGAGTCCTTCATTGATTCCCATTGCATATGCCCCGATGAGCATCCCTTCAAGAAGCATGTGAGGATCGCTCTCCATTTCATTCCGATTCATATAGGCTCCCGGATCACCCTCATCGGCATTACACACAATGTACTTATCTATGCCAGGAGCCTTTTTTGTAATCTCCCACTTCAACCCTGCAGGAAAGCCAGCCCCTCCACGTCCCTTAAGCCCTGATCTCTTGACCTCATCAATAATATCATCGGGGTCCATACCGGTAAGCGCCCTGCATGCAGCGTAGTACCCCCCGATAGCAATATACTCGTCGATATCCTCAGGGTTAATAAAGCCGGAATCCCTTAATATCACCTTTCTCTGGTGTTTAAAGAATTGAATCTCATTATAATCAGGTATATCTTCAAATCCATTCCCATAAACCAACTTTCCGGAGATATGGTCCCAGTCTGATATTTTGCACAGAGCCAGCTCATTTGGTACTTCTCCTTTCAAAGCCAGGGAAATAACCCGGTTAACATCCTCACCGGATACCTTATGCAGGAGAACCATGGCTTTGCCCGGAATGACGACAGAGACAATAGGCTCTTCCCTGCAATAACCTACGCAACCGGTCTTGACAAGCGAAATATCATGTCCGTTTCTTTTTATGATATCCATAATCCTGTCGTAGATCTGCATGCCTCCAACTGCAATTCCGCAGGAAGAAAGCCCGACTCCAACTCTGGGGTGGCCTGGCTCGATCTTTTTCAGGCCGGTCTTTCTCACTAAATCAAGATCTGCCTTTGATATGATCTTCATTTCTCCCACCCGTACATCTTAAGAATATCAGGAACCTTTTCCGGAGTTACATATCCATAGAGATCAGAGTCCACATGAATTACCGGAGCCATACTACATGCTCCAAAGCATCGTGCAATCTCAACAGTAAACCTGTTATCTCCGGTTGTCTGGGAGTACTTTCCGTCAAAACTCTCATCCGGAATATCCAGGAGATCCTGGAGTGTATCTAATATCCTTTCCGCACCCTTTACATGACACGGTGTTCCCATGCAGACCGTAATAAGGTGTTCTCCCACCGGTTTCAGGCTGAAAAATGAGTAAAATGTGACCAGTCCGAAGAGTTGTGAAAGTGGGACATCAATCTTTACAGAAAGCAGTTTAAGCGTATCCTTTGGGATATACCGCTCCTGCACCTGTATCTCTCTCAAAATTCCAAGCGTCTTTCCTGAAGGATATTTAAATTTTGAAATAATCTCATCAAGTGCCTTCTCATCCATTATGGTCTCCAAAAACAGGATATCTGAAGATCAGATATTGAGGGCCTTCCTCTTCCGCTCGATCTCTGTTTCAAGCAGATCTGCTGCCTTTACAGGATCAGGTTCTACAGCAAACGCCGAATTTGTGATACCTTTAACTCCATCAGCTAAAAGGTTCAGGACATTTCCGCTTCCGAAGATCTTCGGGGGGATACCAAGGACTGTGAAGACACCGGATGTGACAAAGTAGGTTCCGATGGAGATGGCTTTCTGCGAGTACCATTCCGGCGCAGCGCCTCCAAGCGGGAGATCTCCTATCCCAACCCCTAGTTCCTTTGCAACATTTGCAGCCAGTACCAGGATCCTCGAACAGTCAACACAGGAACCCATATGGAGAACAGGGGGGATTCCAAGCAGCCGGCATACAGATGCAAGTCCATCTCCAGCCATAGATGCAGCCTCAGGTAGTAAAAGCCCGGCCTTTCCGCATGCAATCGCTGCACATCCTGTCTCAACCACCAGGATATTCCTCTTAATCAACTCTTTTGCCAGGGTGATATGCCCATAGTCCTGCTTTATCCTCGGGTTGTTGCATCCGACGATTCCGACAACACCCTTAACACTCCCTGCAACAATTGCATCGATTAAGGGTTTATACGTCCCGCCGAGTGCTGCTCTGATGGCCTCCTCTGAAAACCCCGCCATAAGTTGCATCGGTTTCTCCGGTATCCTAACCCTGTCCGGATTTCTATTCGGATAGTTCTCAATTGCCAGTTTTATTATCTCTTTAGCTGTATCCTGAGCATTTTCAGGCGTGAATTCCTTATAGATTGTCCCCATTATCTTTGCTTTTGTACTGGTAGTAACAACCTTTGTATGGAAACATCCTGCCGTTGCAGGGATTGAATGATAGATACACTGATAATCCACTATCATAGCCTCTACAGCACCGGTGGCAATCGCAAGTTCCTGGTCAAAGAAGGATCCTGCAAGGGGAATTCCGCTTCTCATCAACAGTTCATTTCCGGTACAACACATACCAACGAGGTTAATTCCTTCTGCTCCCTTCTCTTCTGTAAATCGTATAAGTTCTGGATCTTCTGCTGCGTTCACAATCATCTGTGAAAGAAGGGGATTATGACCGTGTAGCACGATATTGACTTTTTCCCTGCTCAGGGTAGCAAGATTTGACCAGGATGTTAATGGTTTCGGAGTTCCAAAAAGAATATCTGAACATTCCGTCGCTGCCATTGACCCTCCCCAGCCATCAGAGAGCGAAGTTCTCATGGCATGAAGGAGGATGTTTACATAATCCGCATCTACACCCATGTGGATCCTATGCATCGCTTCAACGATCTCCCGGTCAATTCCCCTGGGTATAATGCCTGCTTTCTTCCATATTTCTTTTGTCTGGGCAGGAGCCCTCTCTACGAACTGAATTGAATTCTTAATCGTCCCATACTCCTCGAGGATTCCAAGGGCAAGATCTTTGGCAATTTCATTGGAATTTCTTCCTTCGGTTATTATCCCGTATTCAGATGCAAGCCGGATAAGTTTCTCTTCGTCTTTTATCTGGTAGCCCTGGCCCTTTCCTTCTGCAGTCTTAAATAAGACCTCGACGACCTCCCTGCCGTGATCAGAATGGGCTGCAGCCCCGACAGAAAGATCGTCAAGCAGGTTTCTGGCTACAATCGTGTCAACATTTGCACCACACACTCCATGGGAGGTTTTTCCCCCGAAGGGATCTATCCTGCATGGACCCATGGCACAGTTATTGCAGCAGACCCCGAGCTGACCAAATCCACACTGGGGTTGCTGGAGTTCAAACCTGTCCCATACTGTCTCAACTCCCTCATCAAGTGCCTTTCTGATGATCTCCTGATCCGCTCTGTCTGATGCTCTTCGTTCTGCTTCTGTTCTGATTGTCTGGTCTGTCATTTTTATTCTCCCTGATTTTATGATAATGTGGCAAGTTTTCCCATCACAGCCTTAAACGCCCGGATATTTTCAGGTATTACAGGAACTTCTGATTCTGCACCCTGTGACATTATCAGCCTCGTTGTAAAGTCCCTTCTGCTAACCCTGATGAGATCGTTTACATCGCCATATTCAAGTGCACCCGTTTTGCAGGCCTCTGCACATGCCGGAATACCCCCTTCATTAAGTCTCCCGATGCAGTTGTCGCATTTGGCATTGACTTCCCTGTTTAGATCCGTCAGAGGAACTTTTCTGAATTCGATTATTCCAAAAGGACAGGCCATAGCACAAACAGTGCACCTGATGCATTTCAGATAGTCGACAAGAACAGAACCGGTTGTTTCATCTCGATAGAGTGATCCGGTGGGGCAGACCTGCATACAAGGTGCGGGTTCACAATGCCTGCACCTGTTTGGAAAAGTCAGGTAGTTGTCAACGACCTCAATATGAATGCGTGGGCCGGACTGCGTTTCTTTCTTAATTGCGGATAATAGGCCCTTATCCGACGAGTGTTCTATGGTACAAGCCACTTCACAGTGTCTGCACCCGACACATCGTTCCTGCCGTACAAATACAGTTTTCATTCATGCTACCTCAATAATTGTCTGAATTTTCTTTCAAAAATCCCGAATGCGTTTTATACAGAGTGAGTAAAACTGATTCTGTTTCAGGTGCCAATAAACCTTTTTAATAAGCCTTGAATGAGAGTAGTTTATATAACGATTATCTTTATAGTTGAATCAAAAGCAAAAATTTATTTTTGTGAGCCAATCGGGAGAATAATAATTAAAATCTGATCTGTAGTTATTATTAATGGGAAAACAGAGTATCTGCAATATCTTTGGCCTTCTCTTTTTCACTTACCGGGACAGGTACTTTAATCTCAAACGGATCATATATTCGTCCACCTGTAAGCTGGAAAAAATCAAAGATCAGAACAGGTTTTTTTCCTTCTTTATACGTAACTCTGTTGCATTTATAAAGAAACCCAGAATATGGATATATTTTTCCCTGGTAAATCAGCCCTTTCCGACTTATCCGGGCTTCTGCCGGCATTTTTTCTTTTTGTTTCCGATAGTAACCAGGTGTAATTTTTGCAACGACAAACATCAGGATTGCAATCCCGATCATAAAAATTCCTGTTTCAATGCCCCCTTCAGGTACAAAGATCATAAAAACAAAGGCAACTATCAGAATCATTCCGTCAATTACAATAAGCATTACTTTATTTCGTTCCTTGTGTTCTTCATATTCATATGTTATTATCTGACTCTGCCATTTAGGATCATATGTCCAGTGTGCCATGAGTTCGGTATCATTAATCACCGCATCATGAGCTTTTGCCATCGGATAGAATAAAATGCCTGCAACTGCCAGAGATGAAACAATTACGAAGAAACTTATAAATGCCAGGGCACAGCCTCCTTCAAAACAGGGAATATATGTAATGCTAATAAGAAGCATGAGAACTGAAAACACTGCAATAATAATACATTGCATAACTCTTTGTTTACTGGTATTTTCCATATTGACTGTTGATAAAAGGAAGGTGAAATAAGTATTTATGAGTAGAGGAGATAGGGGGAATCCTGGATGGCGATAACATAATATGCTGGTTTAGTGCTATTATCGCATCACATACCCTCATAGTTCCATGCCACTTAATCTAATACCACCAGCCAGTCACGATCTTTGAAACATTGAAAATTTTTCCTCTCGAAAATCAAGATAACTGTATTATAGATGCACCACATTAATACAAACAAGGATTTTCGCTAAGATCATTATGACTAATCAACCACATATGGATGAGAACTATCAGTATAACTCTAATATGAGCCAGAGTGCTGAAAGCCAACTTACCCGGTCTGGTAATATTGATAATGATTTGGATGTGAAGTCTCCGGAAGAGATTATCCGGGAACTCCGGGCGCATCAGATAGAACTTAAACTCCAGAATGAGGAACTGAAGAAAGCAAACCTTGATCTTGAGTTAATCAGGGATGAATATATCAATATCTATGAATTCTCCCCGTTAGGGTTTATATCCCTGAACTCAGAAGCAGTGATCACCAAACTTAATCTGACCGGAGCAATGATGGTCGGATCGGTTAGGCAGCAGGTGATCAACACCCGATTTCGTAAATATGTTTTATATAAAGACCATGACAAGTGGGATCAGTTCTTTATCACGTTATTACACAAGAGGGAACATTTAAACTGTACGATCCGTCTTCAAAGGCCTGATGGAACCTTGATCTTCTGCTGGATAGAAGGAATTTCTGTGGAATCCGCTGATGGTTTGATTCAAATCAGATTAACAATAGGAGATATTTCATTGCAACAGGAAGCAATCCTCAAATCAAATCTCAATACGAGAAGAATTCTCTCACTTCTCAGGCTTTATCAATATTCCTTTGCCAATGATTCAGAATTTCTTGAATATGTTCTTGAAGCGAGTCTGATGTCTGTTTCAAGTAAGATTGGATTTATAGGTCTCATTAATGACAATGAAAAGACGATGGATGTACATGCCTGGTCGAAAGAGGCTATGGCTTCATATGCCGTGCAAACAGCACCGCTTCACTTTTCTGTTGAAAAAGCAGGAATATGGGCTGATTCAATACGGAATAAGTGCCCGGTCATATTCAATGATTATGAAACCCTAAGACCTGACGGAAAAAACCTTCCACGAGGACATATTCCATTAACCAGGGTGATATCAATTCCTGTAATCAGGGATGCAAAGGTGGTTGCGGTTATTGTAGGTGCGAATAAAGATATCCCGTATAATGAAGACGATGAAAATGCCCTGATGACTCTGGCTCATAGTGCCTGGGAACTCTTTTTTCACCGCAAATATGAGCAGAATATTAAAATAAATGAAAAACGGCTGCGCATCGCACAGCATATGGCAGGGTTTGGAAACCTGTCTTATGACATCAATGCCAATACCCTCGTTATATCAGATGAACTATGCAGGATATTGGGGATTGAACACTCTGTCTGGAAAGGGGTTTTAGAAGAATTTATATTATTTATTCATCCGGATGACCGGGACATGGTTCAGAAGGTTTTTACGGATCTCATCGAATCTGGGGGTAGAAATGAACTTGAACACCGTATTGTCAGACCGGATGGAACAGTACGATGGGTTCATTCTATTAAGGAAAGGATAGATAATCAGTATGTAAACCAAACGGTGATTGAAGGAATTTTACATGACATAACTGAACGGAAACAATCAAAAGAAGATATGATCCAGGCTTTTGTCCAGATCTCAAAAAATGCTGAAACTCTGGCAATCCTAAACGATGAGATTAGAAATCCTCTAACCGTCATCAGTATGGTTGTTGATATGGAAGAGAGCAAATATAAAGAAATTATATTTAAGGCAATAAAAGATATTGATTTGATCATCGACAGATTGGATCAGAGATGGCTTACATCACTTAAAATCAGATCGTATCTTAAACAACATCATGGATTCTGATATGGCAAGTATGATCTATTCATAATATCATGTAACTGGAACTATTAACCCAAAAGATCGGGTTTTATTGAAAACCGAATTCCACTTTGAGGTTATAACCTTAATTCTTTTATCACTTCTTTGCTCATTATTATCCTGAAATCAGGATTTTTGTTGGCATTCTGATCTCAATGCTAGAAATTCCGCTGATAAAGGATCTCTTTTATTATGAATTATTAAATGCCAGACTCCTCTATAATAAGTCATTTACATGCAATCCTTTACAAATTTCATTTTTTCCGTCTTCGGGATCGTAAATGTGTACTTAGTCCCTCCTTTGCGCTCAAGAATAACTCGTGCATTGATCTGGCTTGTCAGTGACTTCACCATACGCAAACCAAGTGTATTCTGGTGTTCAAAATCGATATCATCAGGAATACCGATTCCATGGTCCTGTACTATCAGAGTTAATTTCTCATCATCTTCAGTGCCGGTGATGATAAGATCCCCTGTTGCATGGTCCGGGTATGCATACTTCATGCAGTTAGTGATAAGCTCGTTGCAGATCAAACCTAATGGAATCGCTAAAGTAATATCAACCATTACTCCTCTCAAGGCAATATCCGGTTTGATTTTTTTTACCAGGAGACCATATGACTGAAAAATACCGATTGAGAGCGCCTGTATATAATTCCCGAGATCCATCCGGGAAATAATATTGGATCGGTAGAGGTGCTCATGAACAAGCCACATTGAACGTACCCGGCTCTGTGTGTCATGAAGTGCATTGATAATCTTTGGATCATTGAGTCCGCGTATCTGGAGATTTAAAAGACTTGTTACTGTCTGTAAATTGTTTTTTACCCTGTGATGTATCTCCTTGAGCATTATCTCCTTTTCGGCTAACGAGGCTTTTATCTGATCCATCATCTTCTTGCGCTCGGTGATATCAATTACTAGCCCGATAATAACCTCCTTTCCAAAATAGTAACCTTTGTAGAATCGGCACTCTGCGAGAAAAGTACCCCTGTTGCCATTAAACCCCTCAAACTCAAAAATCTGGGACTCATGATAAAATGCGGATTCAAATTTGCTGAGAATCTGGCCAATATCAAAAGTCCCTGGAGAAAAAAGAATGTCAAAAGATTTACCAAGAAAGAAATCACGGGGCTTACCATACATGTCAAGTGCACCCTGGTTTATCTCAAGTAGTCTCCCGTCAACATCAATAATCCAGATAGCTTCTCCGACTGTATTGAATAAATCGTGATAAGAAGTTTCACTATCCTGTATTTTCTTCTCTAATCTCTTTCTTTCGGTAATATCCCTGATAATAACCATATATGCAGGTTTGTCTTCCCATAATATTCCTGAGAAGCGAATCTCACACACAGCAACAGTTCCGTCCTGCCGAGGGATCTCTATCTCAGTAAGTTCACCTGAAGTGACGGGGAATCCGAATGGTATCCCTGATAATTCTTCCAGTGACCTCCTGAATATTTTCTCAGCAGCAGGATTTGCATATATGATAAAATATTCGGCATTAAGAATGATCATTGCTTCCGTATTCTGCCTAAAAAGATCGAGGTATTTCTGTTGTCTTTGTAATGTGCAGGTTATATCGGTAACCACTACTATTGCACCCGAATAATCCCCATTTTCATCTTGCGTGGAAGTTACTGCAATGATTACATTAATTCGAGTTCCTTCTTTTTTCAAAAATTCAGATTCAAATCTCTCTTTGAACCGTATCCCGTTCTCCGTGTAATCCCAGTTATCCTTTAAATTCCTTTCTTCAACGAAATCAAGCAAACATTTCCCCTGGATCTCAACCCTGGCATATCCCAGCATCTCTGCAACACATTCATTTGCATAGATTATACTCGCACCAGCATCAATGACAAGTATCCCTTCATGTAAGGTAGAAGCAACGTCCAGGTATTTTTTCTCGGTCGAATGCAATTGCTTCTCTATCTTGTGTCTGCTCAGGACAAATTCGATGGTTAAGAATAGTTCACGTAGATTATATGGTTTAATAAGAAAATTGTATGCATTTGTCGTCAATGCCTGGTTGACTGTTTCATTGTCTGAATAAGCGGTGAGGAATACAACCGGGATATCAGACATATGATGAATTTCTTTTGTCGCCTGGATTCCATCTATATCTCCGTTGATATGTATATCCATCAGAATAAGATCTGGTTTCTTTTCTGATGACATATGAATGGCAGACTCTCCGGTTGCTGTCTGACCGACAACGACATACCCCAATTTGTCCAGTTGATGATGTATCATTGTTGAAATACTGACTTCATCTTCAACAATCAGGATCTTACTTCCCTGCGGCATCTTATTCTTCACCGATGATGAAATATTCTACCAAATATTCTCCCATTATGATTCCGGTTATCCTGAAATAATCACTTGTTAATTAAATATTTCAATCTACGGTTTGCTTCTTCTGATATAATGAGTTTACCAGCTCCCAAAGTGGCACCTTACCTTTCAGAAAGTTCAACTACACCGGTTATCGGAGTGAGTATGGACCTTGTAGGGGATGTAACCGGAACCCTTTATATGCTTCTTTCCAGAGATGATTTTGAAAAAATTTCAATTCTTATCAAAAATATCTCACATGGGGAGATGAGCGATGATGAGAATTATACACTTTCAACAGTCGCTGAAATTGGAAATGTACTCGCCGGGGTATATCTAACCTCAATTCATGACTTCTCTTCCCTCACCATCTATCATACCATACCATGCACTGCAGTAGATATGATCCAATCCATCATTGATGAAACTCTGGTTAATTTAAGTAAAACTGTTCCTGATATTTTTATCTTTATTAATGAATTCGTAATTAAAACGCTGTCTTTCAAAATGTATTTACTCCTGATACCTTCACCAGATTCATTCGATCGTCTTGTAAGTTCGCTTCAGACCATACGCAGAGGCATACACGATTCATGATCAGGGAAGTTCATATGGGTGAGGGGTTCATTTCAAAATCTCCGGATATTATTATGTCTCAGGGACTGGGTTCCTGTGTAGTTGTGACGATATATGATAGCAGGAACAAGATTGGTGGTCTTGCTCATGTTATGCTACCGGATTCCAAAAGATATGAACCCGGTATGGTTCCGTATAAATATGCAGACACAGCAATTTTATATCTGCTTGAAGGACTTAAGGCAGGTCTTTCTGAAAAACCTTATCTCATCGCCAAGTTGGTTGGTGGAGCACAGATGTTTAAAAAACTGGACCAGACAGATGTGGGAATTGGTATACAAAACATAAAGGCGATAAAGAGAATATTGCAGAATGAAAAAATACCTGTTGTTGGGGAAGATATTGGTGGACATGTAGGGCGTAGCGTAGAATTCCACCTCGAATTCGGCACACTCTTTGTCATCAAAATCGGCGAGAACCCCAGGAGTATCTAAAGAGTATGGTCACGAAGACTGAAGATCTGATAAAGGAGCGAATCCGGTATCTTAATGACCAGACTGATTTTACTTCAACCATTTTTAATACTCTTGTAGGATACGGTATCATTGCTGCAGACTTTGATGGAAATATCATCGCATACAATGAAGGAGCACATCAGATTTTTGGCTATAGTCCCCAGGAGATAATCGGTAAAGAAACAATAGAGTTCCTTTTTACAGGTGAATTTATCACCAGTGGCATGATGCAGAAGATTTTAAATCACATACTAGGGATTGGACGGTACTCTTTTGAAACAGAACTAATAAGAAGAAACCGGGAACTGTTTCCAGGTCATATTATCATAACCCTGACCAAAAACCGTGAAGACCAGGCTGTAGGATTAATTGTCATTGTCGACGATCTTACAGAGCGAAAACAAATGGAAGCCGCAGCGGCAGAAGCAAGGGAAAATGCCGCGAGAAATACAAAACTGGAACGGGAACTCCGTATGTTCCGTGAGGTTTCATCAACTTTAGAGGAGATCACCCGCTCTGCAGGGGAAGCAATTAGTGTAACAATCGGGGAAAGGTCTCTTCGTGACTCATCACCTGAACTTTTTGCCGATAGTATCACAAAATACACTCATATTCTCGATGATGCACTTGAACAGATCACTCATAAAACTGATGAGACGGTTTCAGATGAACTGCGAATCCTTGCCGGACAACTCGGAATTCTCCGTGCAACGCCTAGGGATATTGTAGAGATACATGAGCAGGCAATAAAGTCAAAAAGGGAAGTAAATAATCTGCAGAAAACCCGTGCCTACATTGAAGAAGGGCGGTACTGGATTTTTGAACTTATGGGATATCTTGCATTATTTTATCGGATGCAAGCAAAAAACCTGGTAATAGAATATGACCCAAAAAAACCACATTCTGATTGTTGAAGATGAACTCCTGATCGCCGAAGATCTCCGTGATGTACTGGAAGAGATAGGGCATCAGGTTATCGGGATATCCAAAACCGGTGAAGAAGCAATAACTTTTTCTGCAGAACAAGACCCTACCCTCATTCTAATGGATATTAACCTGTCAGGTGAGATTGACGGGATCGAGGCTGCTAAGCAGATCAAAAACAGAAAGGACATTCCCATTATTTTTCTGACTGCATATGCAACCGATACGGTTATTGCACGGGCTAAACTGATAAGACCATCCGGATATATACTCAAACCATACAATGAAGCACAGATCCGAACATCTATTGAGATCGGCCTGTATAACCATGCACTCGAGCGTCAGCTTAAAGAACGTGATGCTATTATCCGGATGCTGGTGAACGCAACAGAAGATTCTCACATGCTCATAAATGCATCCGGCACTGTACAATACATCAATGAAGCGATGGGCAGAAAAATCGGGAAAAATCCTGATGATGTGATCGGGATACCTGTTGAAGATCTTGTGATGACTGGTGGTTTGTGTCCTTCGGTTTTTAATCAGTTATCATTGGTAAAAACAGGGGAAACCATCCATATGGAAGAAGAACAAGATGAAAACTGGTATGAATATTCCCTGATTCCGGTTATGGATACAAAGGGAAAGGTGACTCATATCGGGTATTATTGCCATGATATCACATTTCATAAACTGATTGAACGTGGTCTACACGATAAAGTCCAGGATCTCGCAGTAGAACGTGATATGCTAGAGCAGACCAGACAGGAAGTTCATCGTGTAAATGAGGAACTAAGGGCGTACAATATTGCACGTTCTGCAGAGATCACATCAATTCAGAAGAATATGGCAAAGAATCAACTTCTCCTTTCCCTTATAAATGCAGGGGATGAAGCTCTTAAAGAAGGTCTGGATGAACCGGCGTTTCTCCAAAAAACCTGTAATCAAATAATATCTGAAGGAAAATATCTCCAGGCATGGATCATTTCAATCAGTTCATCAGGTATACCTGCTTATATGGAGATGAGTAACCAGAATCTTATCAATTTACCGGATTTCACAAGTGATGACGGATATTTGAGGTTCTGTCCTGCTCTGGGTATAAATAATACTACCTCTATTATTGCAGGTGGTGATGTTTGTATATCCTGTCCACTCTTGGCACAACATAATGGCAAATCTATTTTAACTGCACCGATTCTGGATAAAGAAAACCTCATTGGAGTAGCCGGAGTAATACTGAGCTCAGAAGAGATCCAGTCAGAACATGACGAACAAATGGTATTTAGTGAGATTTGTATAAGTATCGGCTTTGCACTTCAATATATGAGATCATCAGATAGGGAGAAACAGGCACTTCAGCAAATTTCCAAAAATATAGAAATGCTTTCTATTCTAAATGATGAAATAAGAAACCCACTATCAGTCATATTAGGTATGACAACACTCGATGAGGGAAGTCACACACAAGTTATCGTCGACCAGGTAAATAAGATAGACAATGTGATAAAAAGGCTTGATGGCGGGTTTTTAGAGTCTATTAAGATTTATGAATACCTTAAAAAACACTATGATTTCTGATAGTAATTTATCATGACATATGAATGGAACGAATACCTGAATTCCACAAGATATAAATTTTCCTCTTTAAGCAGGGTAAATATTTACAATTCAATATAGCAATTGGATCTATGTGAATTCTTAACCGTTCTTACGCGTTAAAACAGGGATTTTCATTGGTAAAGAGTAGCGTTTCTGGTCTATGGACAAAAAACATATATACTATTTAGTTCAGAGAAGAAGATGAAATTCCAATGAATATTCCAGAAGAAGTGCTCGATGGTGTTCGTGAACTTATCACGATTGGGGTTGGACTATCAGGTGGTATGCTCAATCAACTCACGAACGCTCATGTTACACTAACAGTTCCTGATGTCCAAATCTCAAACGTGGCATCAGAAAACTATATGAGCACTGTATTGTATCGATTATCTTTAGATAATACATCCTATGTAACCCTTAAGTTCTCAGGAGAACTCACCGGTTCATTCAGTCTGATGATTCCATACCATAGTGCTCTTAATCTTGTTGTCATTCTTACCGGAGAAGAAGGTTCTCCTGATGAAATGGATGCTCTCCGGGTTGAGACACTTCTTGAGGTCGGAAATATCATCATCAGTGCCGTGATGAGCGCTGTAAGTATATTGCTCACCTCCCGTTTGTCTTTTGAGTTTCCCAGCTACCGGTCAGAGAAGACACTCAACCTCATAAGTCCCCTTATCCTGAACCAGTCAGATGTTGGTATTATTGCCAAAACCCATTTTTCGGTCTTTCAGAAAGAGTTCGTAGGCGATATTTTTATGCTTCTCACCCGGGATTCGTATCAGCATATAGAAAATCGTATTTTTTCCATTATGAATGAAGGACTATGACGGAACTCGAAAAAAATGTTAAGTGTTCTCTTTTTCTGAATACCCTTCCGGTTGGTGTCTGTATCATCAGAGAAGATCACATAATCTCATCCTGGAATCACACCCTTGAGAATTGGACTGGTATTCAGAGTATTGACGCTATTGATAAACATCTCGAGAATGTTGTTCCCGTATTTACAGATCGAATAATCAAAGACAGGGTAAATGTCATCTTCAAGGGTGGCGGTCCGGTCATCTTTTCATCCCGGTTTCATCCAAGAATCTTCCCTCTTGCGTCTTCTACTCAAAATGAAGGAAGAGTTCAACGGGTATCTATCTCCCCATTCGAACTAACTGATGGAGAGGCACGGGCGATGATTGTAGTTGAAGATGTGACTGCAATCACAGATCAGGTTCTTAAATACCGGCAGATAAAGGATCAGATTAAACATGAATTTGAAGAGAAAAAGAAGACTGAACAGGCTCTTGCAGTAGCAATCAGTAAATTAAACACCCTAGGTTCGATTACCCGACATGATCTGAACAATATTCTCACTGCTTTCCTTGGATATCTCACCTTTGCCCAGAATGAAAAACCGGAAGGAAAGATTGCCGAATATCTAGAAAAGATGGAGCGGGCAGCAGGAGTGATGAGAAATCAAATTGCATTTGCTAAAGATTATCAGGAGATGGGGAATTCTCTTCCGACCTGGTTCAGAATTGATAAACTCGTTAATTCTTCAACAAAAGGGATGGGATTCTCCGGAATTACTATTTCAGTTGATACTAATACCCTTGAAGTTCTTGCAGATCCACTCATTGTTAAGGCTATGTATAATCTCTTTGAGAATGCAGTCAGACATGGAGAGCATACTACGATAATCAATGTTACCAGTAAAAAGATTGATGATGATATTGTAAAAATAATTGAGGATAACGGGAAAGGAGTGCCTATCCAGAACAAGAACCGGATATTTGATCGCGGTTTTGGCTCTAATACCGGTCTTGGTTTGTTCCTTGTAAGAGAGATATTGGGGATCACCGGAATGCAGATCATTGAGACCGGTACAGATGAAAAGGGGGCACGGTTTGAGATTCGGGTACCTGCAGGGCAGTTCAGATGCCCTGAATAAATAATTGGAATTCGCGGGGTTATAGTTAATGATTGTTTATTGTACCATTATTCGGAATAGATTTATGATAATGAGCGGTTTAATGAGGATCCATGACTCAAATATTAATTGTTGATGACTCTCTTTTTCAGCGTCGTATCATTAGTGCTCCATTGAAAACCGAAGGGTTTGAAGTGATGGAAGCAGTAAATGGAAAAGAAGGGCTTGAAAAGATAATTGTTGAGAAACCGGATCTTATCCTTCTTGATATACTTATGCCGGAAAAAAATGGGTTTGAGGTGCTTAAAGAACTTAAGGCTGCACAGAACAAGATTCCGGTGATCATGCTTACATCTGATGTTCAGGACACCACCAGGGAAGAATGCCTGTCGCTTGGTGCTCAGGCTTTTGTGAATAAACCGGTAAAAGCTGGGGATCTCATACCGGTTATAAGATCAGTTCTTAGCGAAAAATCATGACTTCAGTTACAGAACCTGTTCTTGATGGCATAAAAGAACTGGTCAATATCGGGATTGGAAGATCAGCAGGGAGTCTGAATGCTCTCACAGGTCATCATGTCACTCTAAATGTACCTGATGTCAGTATCTCGCGTATTGAAGATCTGAAAGATGACATCTCTTATCCATATCCATCATTTTCAGTAATAAATCAGGATTATTGCGGTTCGTTCGTTGGCACCACACTGCTAATCTTTCCTCAGAAGAGTGCAGAAAGCCTGTTTAAGTTGTTAACCGGTGAAGAAGGAAGGAATGAGGAGAATGATGATCTGTGGCAGATGACTCTTCTTGAGGTAGGAAACATCATCATTAATGCAGTGATGGGTTCGATATCCAATACTCTTGGAAATAAACTTAATTTTCGTCTGCCTGAATATCGGGAGGATTCTTTAGATCACTTGATTGATTCTTCCAGTTTTATCAATTCGAAATATGTTATTGTTACTCATGCACTGTTCTCTGTTGAAGATCAAAATATTCAGGGTGAAATTTTTCTCATCCTTGCGGATCAGTCCATTGATGTTCTCGCTTCAAGTATTAATGAAAAGATGAAAATAATTAAGGAATGTTAGGTCTATTATTTTTTTTTGATTAGATCTGTTAACATTCACTGATTTACTCTCTCTCTTTTTTCAGTGTAATTAACAAATATTTTTAACAGGGCAACGAAGTACATAGATTGGATGGAAACCCTTGATGTTTTATTACAAAAAGCAAAGGAATTTCACGGAGAAATTTGTCCGGGTATTGTTTTGGGAACCAGGATGGCAATAGCAGGGATGAGAGAACTTGGAATGGATCCACTCAAAAAAAATCATGATCTCATAGTATATGTAGAAATTGATCGCTGCGCAACAGATGCTATCCAGGCTATTACCGGGTGTTCTCTGGGTCACAGGTCCCTTAAATTTATGAATTATGGTAAATTTGCTGCTACTTTTATAGACACCGGAAAAGACAAAGCTGTTCGGATTGCTACTTTACCAAAAAGATCCGATCAACCAAAAGATATGAAAGAAGTGGCAAGGATATTATGCTATGCCCCGGAAAATGAGATATTAAAGATACAGGATGTGAAAGTTAAGATTCCAACTGAAGATATGCCTGGTCTTCCAAGTCATGTTGATATCTGCTCAGGATGTGGAGAACAGATCATGGATGGCAAAGAAGTTAATTCAGATGGGAAAATCTTATGTAAAAATTGTGCAGCAGGATCTTACTACACCGTAATTGCAGTTTAAGGAAAAAAATGCATAAGCACAATAATATCCCGGTTTTTGAAAAAAGCCTGGAAAGGATAAATGAAGAGTACCTCGATCAGGGACTTACACCAGGTGTAATCAGGTTAGTAGGTATTCATCCGGCATGGAATACAATTGTAGGAGACGGTGGAGAATGCGGGGTTGCCATGAGTTTTCGGAGTAACAATCCAAATTATGGTGATAAAGAGACATTCTTTGATCCTGAAGAGTTAAAGCCGTTCGTTGGAATGCCCATTTCAAAGTTTATCCGGGATAACATAAATAAAGAGAGTGTCAGGATAAAATCGTTAGTCCTGGCAGCTCTAAATGCCCTTTCCCAACCACTTATAACAGAAACAAGATTAAAGAAGAAGGGGTTTGATACAAGTCCGGATTTGAAAAACATGGTAAAGAAGGAGGATATCGTTGCTATTGTCGGTTACGGAGGCCTTGTTAATGAATATGCAGGTAAATGCAGGGAACTTCATGTAACGGACATGAGACCTGTAGAATCCTTCAAATCGATAATAGTTGGGGAGACGGTCAGGTACGGACCGGCAGATATCCACATTCACTCTGCCGAGGAGAATGAAGAAGTAATAACAGAAGCTGACGTTGTTTTTATTACAGGTTCTACGCTTGCAAACGGGACTTTCGAGGAGGTAATTAATTTGGCTGAGAATGCAAGAGTCCGGTGCTTGTACGGATCCAGTGCCCAGCTCCTCCCCGATGCCCTGTTTGAATCCGGAATAAATCTTGTGATGTCTGTTGCTGTCACAGATCCGGCCATATTTGAAGAAGATATTATGAATAGTTCTGATCTTGAAACCTCGCTTAAGAGGCATCAGAAAAAATATAATGTGAGTGCATTTTAATAAGAGAATCAAATGAAACCAGAAAATTATACTGGTGAACCAGACCAGATACTAAAGGATACTATTGTTCTTCTTAAAAAGAGACTTCCGGATTCATTTTCTGATGTTAAACTTGAGAATATTGGTATTGGTGTATTCTTTACCGGTGTAAAACTCAGTAATGGATATGGAGGAATCTGTTTTACTCCGGTGGATCTGATTCCCGAAGCTGTATGTTGTGCAACTGCTTCAAGTGCAATGCCATTTTGCGGAGATCTTATTGGAAAAAAACTCGATGACCTCTTAAAATACGTTGATTCCAAAGCTCCCCTTGTAAAGGCAGTGATAATTAGTATAATCAATGCCCTCTCCGCCTGGTATATAGACATCAGTCCTGAAGGGACTTATCATATTGAGTATGATAAAGATGCTTTTGACCTTGTGGATGATACCGATCCTTCCCTTCCGGTTGTAGTAGTCGGGGCCCTCTGGCCGGTTATTCACCGGTTAAAAGAAAGGGACTCATCGTACAGGATATTTGAACTTAACAGGAATGCCTTAAGAGAAGATGAACTCCCTTTCTTTGTTCCGCCAGAAGAGCAGGATGAGGCTTTAAATTCTGCCGGGGCTGTAGTCATGACAGGAGCTACACTTGTTACCAGTACTTCGGAAGACCTGCTTTCACGGACTCCTCCAGGTATACCTGTGATTATCGGAGGGCCTACCATAAGTATGATCCCGGATATTCTCTTTGAGTGGGGGGTTACTGCAGTAGGAGGAGTTATGGTCACTGATCCAGATCGTCTTCTGGCAACCATCATGCAGGGTGGTTCCGGATACCACTTCTTTGGCAGATCTGTAAAGAAGATTCTGATAATGAAGGAATGAATTCAGTCCGATTGGATGAAGACAGATGATATCTCCAGATAATGAATCAAAGTATGGGATACTGTGTGATCATCCTGAATACATCGGACGAGTAATCTCTATTGAACGATATGCATCAGGAATGCTTCCTTTCATCCCGAGGGGGCTTCCTGTCTACCAGTCGCATGGAATTTGTCATTCAAAAGCCATAATAAGGTATATTAATCAGTTTATCAGAACATCAGGTTCTGATCTAAACCCCGGAGAAATTTTTATTCTCTGTCTTGCAGCCTGGTTACACGATCTTGGATATTTAAATCCAATGTCAATCCAGGATCGCAAAAAGCATTCTGAATTCTCTGTAGAGATAATAAGAAGCGATCCTGTCATCCTGGATTTAATAAAAGAGGAAGAACTTTTTATCTTAAGCATTATTATCAGGCTTCATGATACCCATGCCAATCTTTCCGGTATAGATTATGAAAAAGGGGATCGTACTCCGTTACTTGCAGCACTCTTCAGACTTGCAGATTCATTGGATCTGGGATCTGACAGGTGCCCGGGTTATGTATATAACCAAATCCGGGACTTTCTTGATGAACGCAGTCGTCAGCACTGGCGGGCTCACAATAACATACACGAATGCACCATAGATTATCCTTATATCCGCATTTTTGTCTCTGATATACAAGACAGGGATTTTAAAAGGACCATAATCCCTCATCTTGAAGATGATTGTTGTTCTTCAGGCAGAATATTAGAGCAATACGGATTTGTTCATCCGGTTCCTGTTTACCAGAAGACCGGCAACATAAAATTATGATGAGAGCATGTCTTCAAGAAAACTACAGGGTCATGAATTAATCCGCAGGAAATCCTTATGCTGGCGGGCAATAGAACGAACGGTGTATGCTGAAAAAGGGGCTTGTCGCAGATCCGGTAATCCTCGATGGAATACTTGATCCCATGAATCCACCTGTTCTGGATGAGACATGGAAAGATGTGAAACTGGTTTACCATAGTCAAAATTCAAAAAAATTATATGATCCACCAGGATAGTGCAGGGATCTCTCAAAGAATTCAGGTTTTAAATTTATATCCAATCGGGATGAAAACTAGCAATAATGTACTTTGATTAGTCTCCCAACCTTCTTGATCAAGAGAGAAGCATAAGAAAGTAATTAAACAGGTTGCCGGAAATCAAATTAATAAGATCCTTAAGCGAGTCCTGTCTGTGTGCCTCGTATCCGGATAATGTTACAGAATCACGGGTAAATGCGACTTTGTTTACTCACCGTCCGGATCATTGACTGATACCTCTTTCTGATCTATTAAAAACCACAGTTTGTACATTGATGATCAGGATCAGAACAGACACTTACTACCTCATCAAGTACGGATCCTGAATCAGTCGGGCAGAGACATCCGGGTCTGTGTCTTACAGGGATGCATACCTTTCGGCCGGCAATGTTTACATACTCGACTTTTACATCGACATGATAAGTATCCCGAAGGGTATTACTTGTAATAACGGTATCAGCCGGACCAATAAGGGCAAACTCCCCATCCCGCATTATTCCTACCTGATCTGATACGATAAAGGCGTGATCAGGATAATGGGAGGTCATGACAATGGAGATTCCCCTGTCCCTTAAGTGCTCAACAAGAGAGAGTACCTGCATCTGGTTGCCAAAGTCCAGGTGGGAAGTAGGTTCATCAAGCATAAGAACTTCAGGTTCCTGAGCTAGAGCACGGGCTATCAGGGCCAACTGGTGTTCTCCTCCACTCACTTCGTTTACAGGTTTATCAATAAGGTGATACACACCGGCTTCTCTTATCGCCTTAACAGCAATTCTCACATCATCATGTGAAGGAGAAGAGAAAGCAGAGATATAAGGAGCCCTTCCCATCAACACATATTCGAGGACTGTATATGGGAAGGCTACATCATATCCTTGTGGAACGAAGGCAACTTTTTTTGAGAGATCCTGCCGGTCCATCTTTTTTATATCAGCTCCATCAAGTCTGACAGTACCGCCACCAAGATCCAGAAGATCTATCAGGCACCTTAACAGGGTTGATTTACCGGTCCCATTTGGACCGAGTATACAAAAAAGTTCACCTGAACTGATGTTAAATGAGATACCTGAGAATACATCTCTCTTCCCATCCCAGCTGAATTTAAGGTCTTCAGCAGCCAGTCTTATGCCCATCCTGTCTTCCTCCTCCAGAGCAGATATGCAAAGAAAGGTGCTCCCAAAAGTGCGGTAAGGATTCCGAGAGGGATCTCCGTAGTGACTAGGGTTCTGGAGAGATCATCCATTATTAGAAGGTAGGAACTACCAATTACTATTGTCATAGGGAGAAGCCGGCGGTAATCCGGTCCTGTGATCATCCTGCCCAGATGAGGAACAACAAGTCCTACCCAGCCAATTATCCCGCTTATACATACCGAGGCTGCGGTTAGTAATGTGGCACAAAGGATAATAACCCTCGTAATCCTTTTTAGATCAATTCCGAGTGTTCTTGCTTCATCTGCCCCGAGAGACAGGAGATTTATCCTCCAGCGGATTAGCAGTAGTACTATCCCTCCAAAGAGCATGGCTGGTGCAATGTTGATAAGATCACTATATCTTACCGAGGAGAGACTACCCATCAGCCAGAAGACTATTGTCGGGAGTTTTTCATATGGATCAGCTATGTACTTTGTGATGGAGAGAAGTGCTGAGAAGAATGATGAGATTATCACTCCGGATAGTACCAGAACCAGGATCTGGTTATTTTTATATAACCTGCTTAAGAGGTAACTGCAGAACACGGCAATAGTGCCCCCTGCAAATGCAAATAACTGTATCATCCATGAATAAGAGGAGATCAGAATTGCCAATGCTGCACCGAATCCGGCTCCCGATGAGACACCAAGGATATCCGGAGAAACAAGCGGATTTTTAAAGAGACCCTGGTATGCTGCTCCAGCCATTGAAAGGGCTGCTCCTACCATTACCGCAGCAATAATTCTCGGGAGCCTGACCTGGAAGATGATCGTTTCTTCAGCAGCTGACCATGTCTGTTCCATGGGAATTACCGGAGAGAAAAGGATCCGGAGAACATTATCCGGTGGTATCTCATATCTCCCAAGAAAGAGTGAACAGATGATAATTATGACTGGAAGGATATATAGTAGGATAGTTAAGGGAAGTGTCAGGTGCATCTTTTCGATGAGTTTTGATACTTCTTCGTGAGAGCCTGCCTGAATATCAGGTTCGTCAGATTCTGTTTTAATTCCGGGTTGAGAATCAGCATCAGGGGATTTCATTAATACTCCTGCAATTACTCAAAAAAGACCAGGACCAGATCCTTATCGCTTTCTTTTTGAGTGTACCATAAAACATATTAATTTAATATTTTGTAAAACTGATGTTAATCTGGTTTACTAAACCGATATGTAAATGGGAATATTTTATTGTCACAATGTCAGAAAAACAGGGATGATATAAAATCAGGTATGATCCATTTTTACTCTTTTATCCACCAGATCTTGGCCCTGAAAGAGTCTTCCTTCAAAATATATGCATCTTTATTTTTTATCAGTTTGGTAGAGAGATAATCCCTTAATACCTCTTCCTGTTCTGGAGTTGTGAGATTAAGTCCTTCTTTCTGATCAGATACAGCCTGATCTATACTTTTGAAACGGTGAATATTCTCTTCCTTAGTTACTTCAACATTAGCATAAATACCCATCTGATGCAGAAGATTATAGATAATATTAGGTTTTCTTACAGGTTTTTTAGGGACTCCATAAAGCTTTTCCCATATCTCACCATAGTGTCTTTGCCAGGGAGAAACCATGTCAGCAAACCAGAAGACGTAGATATATTTACTTGAAGCCTGATCCATTTTTAATAATCCATCTCTGAGATCCGGAAACCCTAGTGAGTATGATGCTACTACAATATCATAAGGCATAAAAAGATCCCTGTGGATATCAACATCTTCCCATTTTTTTTGCACCACAGTGATCTTTCCATTTCCTTCTTCCCTGATATTTTCCATCAGGCATTCCTGCATACCTTCAGAGGGTTCCACTGCTGTAACATGTGATGCTATTCGCGACAATGGAATTGAGAGAGTACCCGGACCTGCCCCTATATCGAGAACTCTTGAGGCAGGTGTAATATTCATCGCTGCGATTCTACCCCTGGATGATTCCCAGTTGTTTTCTTTCATCGCATCGTTAAACCTTCTGCACCTGACCGGATCCATCCACCTTCTGCCACAATTAATGACTCCCTGTTTTATTTCCTCTTCCCCTTCAGGTTTTTTCCAGGCTTCATTCCAGTCTATTTCATTAACATCAAGCATGAATCAATACATTCCATATAAGTCAATAAATAACTATTGAAATTACTTTTAATCACATGATAAGTAAGTACATGAAAAATTAGCGATGAAACCCTGGAATTTTGTAATTAAACCCTCCCGAATGTCAACTGTAAACCGATTAAGTTAAATATTTAACGAAGTAAATGGATATATTGTAAAGAGGCTAATACATGGTAAAAGTTAATGAAATTTATGAGTTTCAGACTTGTACTGCAGATTGGAACGACATAGTAAGTAAGTTCCAGTCGGACATGAATGCCGGAAAGGAGACTGTAATTGATCGTGTAATTGCAGGTGAGGTTGTCAGATGTGTTGTAACGGGATATTCATGGGATAAATCAAAAAAACCATTTCAGCCGATGAAACAGAAAATTAAGGTCCAGGTTACTGAAATTATTAAACCAGATCAGCCTTCAGGAAAAATGAATAACTGATCATACCTTTTTAAGACAAAGCCCGGGGAAAGACCGATTAATTTTCACTCCCGGGTCATAAAATGATACAATATTATGACTCTGTTTTATTAGCGCTTACATCTTTCGATTACACGCTGTAAATTAAAAGAGGGGGATTTTTCCCCTTTGGTGTGCAGAGAAATTTATGAAGACTGTTTGTTGGCAAGGATGATCGGAGTCTGATTCTGAAGAATGTTATCCACCTGAGATGAAGTTAAATCAACTCCGTAAAACTTCTTATAAAAATCAGTAATCTCATTCCTCATATCAAATTTAATTACTTCCGGGTAGGCTACACTCTGCATCCATAATGTACCAAGGATTGATTCAGGTACCGGAAGTTCCCAGCTCATTATGTATTTTGGCATTCTGTATACATTCTTGGTCTCAACCGCTGGGAGTGACTTCCATGCAGGATCTGCCAGAAGTTCATCAACGCTTACTGTGCAGTAAGGAAGCAGAATTACGGAATCAGGATTCCAGGTGTAGATCTGATCTACAGAAACTTTGTTGCTGCCACCGGAGAGTTCTTTTGAAACACTGTCAAGTCCTGCTGTCTTGGCAATATCAGTTTCATAATAATCGCCGCCAAATGTTGAGAGAGGATCTGTCTGTCCAAAGTAAACTGTCTTTAGTTCTTCTTTTGGAATACCTGCTGTAGTATTGCTTACCTCAGCCATATTCAGATTATAGAAATTAATATATTCTCCAGCCTCCTTTTCCTTGTCAAATACCTGACCTATTATCTCATAACTCTTAATCATGTCCTCAGGTGTTTCCAGATCCAGTTGTATTAACGGAACACCTGCTAATTTGACTTTATCATTCGACTCTGTATAAGTATCTGATGATATAACAAGTTCAGGTTTAAGGGCTAAAAGTTGTTCAATGTTAACGTTCGTCTTACATCCTGCTGATGGCAGTGACGCTAACTCAGGTTCGGTCGTGTTGACTACACTCTTATCCGACGGACCGATACATGTACCAACCAGTTTATCAGAAGCACCTATTACAAAGATAAACTGGCTTGTAAAAGGATCAACTGTGACTACTCTGCTAACATTAGCAGGAATTGTAACTGAATTTCCTGTTGAATCAATAATAGTCTTGTTTCCATCTGCCGACACAATCGCCGGGATTGATAATAACCCAACAATTAATAGAAATAACAGAATAAAATTGGATTTTTTCATTGGATACACCTCATCAAGAAAAATCTTGACAGATGTATATGTAGTAAACACTTGTCTAATAAATCATTCTAAATTAGTTTGAAGTTAACTATAATCGATTTATGATATTAAGCTAATCTACAATAAGTTCCAATGTTTCATTATCCTGGTCGGTTAGATCTTCTTTATAACTCTTTTTGGAGAATAAAGAAGAAATTCTTGCCTTTAGGCGATCAAATAATAAACCAGGAGAGATTGGATCCTGAATCGTTGAGAGGAGTGCATCAAGATACTCCATTGTGTAAACCTGACATCCGGATTGGCACGTGATCTGAATTACCGGGCTTTTTAAAATTCCGGAAATTATTGTTCCATCTGCTTTATGAACTGAATAAGTCGGGGAGAGGTACTGGTACCCGGTCAGGACCGGTTCACCCCTGGATAACAGTTCTATTACTTCTGATGTTACAGGTCCGGAAAGCCTGTATTTAACCATAATCCTCCCTTCAGAAAGTTCACTTACATTCATCATCTTGCGGATATGCATAAATCTCCGGAATCATCCATAATTGTGAACTCTATTAAATTTTTTGACATGTTATTTTTCTGTACTGCCACTTTTTTCAGTTCTTTGTTTCATTAAACGCTCATCAAGAGTACCCAGAAGGGAGAGTACAGCCGGCATGATCAAGATTGCCCCGACAAGTGAAAAGACCACTGCAATTACAGTCATTACGCCAAAGTTTGAGATCATCGGAAATGTGGAGAGCATAAGAGCTGAAAATCCAAAAGCCGTAACCAGCCCGGAGACTGTAACAGACGCCCCTACCTTTTGTACACTGCTCTTGATTGCAGTTTTGGAGTCAGGAGACCGTTTTCTCTCCTCAAGATACCTTTCCATTATCAGAATTGTATATTCTGACGATACTCCTATAGTAATTGCCCCAAGAGATGCAGTAATAAATGTGTAATCTATTGAGAAAATCCACATTATTACCGCATTCCAACCGACCACACAGATAATCGGAATCATTGGCGCTATAGCGACAATCTGCCTGTATGCAAAGATAAGGAAGAGCAGAATGAGCAGGAATGCCAGATTTGTCATTATTGGCTTATAAATTAAAATATCATCAAGGGATATGGCATCAAGTTCGAATGATCCACTGGAATGAGCAGATAACCCTGGTGGAGGTTCCAGCCACCCGACATTAGCCAGTATTACCTCTCTGAGATCACTCATCTGTTCTGCTGTCAGGGATACTGTCTGAAACTGCATTAATCCTGTAACACTACCGGAAACATACATATTTTTCTGATTATCTGGAATATCTGCCAGGATTTCCTCGAGCTGACTTTTGGAATCCGGAAGATTTCCCCCGTTATACTCCTTTACAAGAGAGGCAATGCTTGTAACGCCGGTAATCTCGTCAGGATATACATCCAATATAAATTCTCCGTACCTGTCCATCCATTGCAGAGTATCTAGGGAGGTGATATCGGATGCAGTTACCATCAGTTCTACGGGAACCTGGGATCCCATAAGATTTGTTACCTTATCCATTACAACCTTGGCAGGCATATCCGCCGGGACCATCGAATCTTCAGTGGTATCAATAGGAATCTGTTCGTCTATAACCATTCCAACCCCGGCAAGCATCAATACAAGAATCAGAAGGATTATGGGGGATTTTGCTATTTTCCCGGAAAGACCGGATAGTACCTGATTATATCTTCCAAAGAAATCAATACCCTTACCTGTTTCCACAACCTTTGGTTTATACTTCATCAGAAGGGCAATCGCAGGGAATCCAAATAATGTGGCCATATATGCACAAATTATCCCCAATATTGCTGTTACAGCCAGATTAACAAGCATCGGAAGGGGTGTGATAAAAATTGCGATAAATCCCATTGCTGTTGCTATCATTGCATTAAGCACTGCAAAACCAGTATTGCATATGGTAGTTCTGACAGCTTCGTCTAATGGAGCACTTTGTAATTCATCGTTAAGTCTTGATTGAAACTGGACTGCATAATCGATTCCAAGGCCCAGTAATACGGGAAATGCACCCATAGCACCAATATTTATCTGTATCCTGAAGAAACCAAAGACCCCGAAGAGATATACAAGTCCCATCATCACAAACAAGAGAGGAAACAGCCTGTACCTGACCGAACCAAAAAGGAGGAAAAGGGCAATAAGCATCAGTGAAAAAGCCCCTAAAATAAGGACTACGGTCTGACTGTTCATTGCAGTGATCATCTGCTCATTAAATGCATCATTCCCGCTGATCTCTATATTAACACCGGGAGGGAGTTCGGCATTGTCAATTACAGTCTGGATGGGACCAAGCAGAGATGTCGGATCCCCTTCTGCCGTTATTACCCCGAGACTATGGACAGAATCCGGAACAAGTTCTTTTTGATCATCTTTTGGAATCCGATTAAATGCCGCCTTAATTTCTGTCTGTGAATGGGGAAGGGTTCCCCCGTTCGCTTCAATTATCGCATCAGATATAGTCTCAGTTCCTATTACTCCGGGGATGTGTGATAATTCTTTATCCAATACCTGAAGATCATAGAGAAAGGCGTAGTCCAGGGGCTTTGCAACCGTAATGTAGAGGATGACAACCTTCTCTTTGGCAAAAGTATCTGAGTATTTATTATACCATATCATCGAGGGATCGTCGCTATAGAGGTAGGTTGAGGTTCCTGACTCCATAGAGATGTTTCCCATGACAATAAAAGAGCCAAGAAACAGAAGACCCATTATAAGAAGAACCTCTGCCGGCCTGGCTATTACAATATCAGCAACCTTGGAATAAATTGAGGATATCAGGGTCATTTCCCACCTTTTCCAGAAACACCTGTCATGATAAGACCATCCTGCCTTTCCTTTTCATTACCAGGTATCCCAGAATCAGAAGAATCGATATTACAACTACTAATGATACAGGGGACATAAGCATCGAAATTACGCTCTGTGGAACGGTATTTAACTCGATCTGCATCGGTTCAGAGACAACTATCATACCATCCTCACCTCTGTATTTAACATCAGTCAGTACACTATATGGTTTTACAAGGGCCTTTGAACCAAGTTTAAACTGATAAACCACCTCTGCCGATTCACCTGGCAGAATATCACCTAATATGGCGCTTGTAACATCAGATGAGACCGGAGATATCGGGACGATCTTCGCTACTGCGTTACTTGCTATTTTATCCCCGATATTTCTGTACTGGATCTTCACCTCTGTCGATCCGCTGGGTTCAATGCTGGGTTTTTCATATATAAGATCAAATTTCGGGCCGGTAGATACAGGTATTCCCAGTGCTACAGGCATTGATTTGGTTAATAGCCCGTTTTTATCTTCATAACTTATTACAAGTGCCGCTGGAAGGTTTGTTGAATCAATATTGTCTTTAAGCTGAGCTCTCCAGACCACTTTTCTGGTCTCACCTGGTTTGAACTCTCCAAGAAAGTAACTCCCCTGATAGATGGAGAGGGGACTGTTCTGACTGGTGACAATCGCTGCAGTTGCATATTTTCCGGTGTACTGACCGGTATTGGTAATATTTGCTATGATTCGGCCGTCCTGACCAGAGGACAGGTTGGAAGTCCTGATGTCTTCCACTTTTGTACTGACAACTCCCTTGATCGTGACAGGAACCTTCAATGTCAGATTCTGGATCTGATAATGATAAACGTTTGTACCGGTGCCCTGTATTGCAATAGAATCGACATAACTGGAGTTTATAGCCAGAACAAGATCATATTTTCCTTCATGGGCGAATTCAGGAACAATGACCGGAAACACTACCGGAACCCGTACAGATGGGGGAAGAATTGGTATCGTAAAAGGGGTACTTACTATATCCAGTGGTGAATCTCCCGGATAAAGAGTGAGTTTAGTCCCAATTGCGATGACCGGGCTTGATATTACCGGATCTACCGGATCCAATATTTTTTCAGGATTATGGCCGACATTGGCAATTTCAATAATAAGGGGTTCTGCACTCCCGGGTTTAAGTTCATCATCACCAATAATAGTGGCTGAGAAGACCGGTTCACCATATGGAAACGGAACCGCCAGTGCAGGTTGACAACAGAAGCTCCCAATAAGGAGCAGCATCAGACCAATTATTATCCAGGATCCTGGAAATGTCCTGTCTGATATTAAAAAGGTGGAAGCATTAATGCCATTCATCTTCCCACCGTCTCTACTGCCGTGTTCGCCTGTAATAGAAGAAACCTCCCCCTATTATGATAATAACCAGTATGAGTCCTGGCAGTAGCCAGTTATCTGAAGAACTGGCAGTTACATCCACCGGAACTTTTACAGGATCTGATACATACTCGGTGAGGTTTATATCATTATATCTGATTTCAGAATCCAGAGCATACTGTTTTGGGGTAGTTCCACTATTTACATCAAGTTTAAACATTGCGGTTTTAATGTCTCCGGGATACATGGTTCCAAGATATGCCTGATCATCCTCACTTGTAAAAGGATCGACGATGCTAATCTCAGCCTGGGCATTGTAAACCGTAATAGGCCCTGTATTTTTGTACTGGACCGAGATATCCCCTTTCTGTCCTGATGCTACTGATGAGGAACTGTTTACCAGCGAAAACATCACTTTCGGCTTAAACCCCGCACTTAAATCCACTTTGTCAGTCTGTGCAGGAAGTCCCTGATAATCCGTATATTCTGCCCACATCTTCATTGGATACTGAATAGACGGATCTGCATCTGTTGATACTGATACCTTAAAAGTAAGTGAAGTCTCTGCTCCCTGTGCCATATCCCCGGCATATACTCCATCCTGGAACGGAACAATCGGACTAGTGCCAACAGGTTGTATGAAAAACACCGCATCTTTTGCATTATCAGAACCTGAATTGGTTACAGATACGATAATATGACCCTCTCCTCCGACATTCAGATCCCCTGAATCTACTGAATTAATATTCAGAGAAGCGGCAGGCCTTATCTTAATCGGGATGTAAATAGTAGTCTCCTTATCCTTAAACGAGTAATCTATTTCATCTTCTCCGGTCTGCGTTGCCATGTACATACACTGGTAGGAGAGATTGAGAGGGAGATTATATGATCCCGCTGAAGCTGATTGTGGAACAGTCACAATATATTTGTTTGTGGTTACCTTTCCTGAATCCAAATCTCCGATTATCTGTGAACCTGATTGTATTTCCACAGGTGTGTCTCCTTTCTCCATTAATGCTGAAAGTCCGAGGGCAGTCGTTGGAAGGTAATCCGGTGTTATTGCCCCACTTTCTACGAATTTCATATCAATAAGGCCTGAATTTGATATTGAGACAGTAATATTGCTCTTTTCACCAATAATCAGTTCATTGCTACCTATAATTCCTGCAGACAATACCGGTTCGCCTGATGAATATTTATCACCTGCATAAACCGGGCAGATTGAAAGTATCAAGAATAAAAGGATAATTGCCCCGCTATTCCAGGCAATACGGGAGTGATACATAACTAAAGTTCTTTTACATTGTAGATATAAGTTATGAATATAATCCATAGAACTCTGTTTTTAAAATGTCCGGATAATCAGATGTTATCAATTGCCTAAATCAGGTTACAATATTAAATATCTTTAAAGGCCCAGACCTTATAATATTACAATTTATGGCTGATTTTTATTGTCTGACCGGGACTGATGTTCTTACATACCAATGGATACTCCCCCCGAATATCCCGGTAGCTATCGGAGAACTTGCAGTGATAACTGATGATCATACAGGGATGAGGTATATCTCCAGGGTTACCCGGATATCTCATGATCCTGCATCAGGAGGTGTTAAAGCTACAGGGCTTCCAATCGGGTGTATCGGAGATGATGGAGTATTCCGAAAACCAAAGACCATTCCACCTCTGAATTCACAGGTAAGATCACTGGAAAGATCCGAAAATAACATTCTTAAACATTTTATGGGAGAGATTGAGGTTGGATTTGTCACAAGCGGATATCATCAGGTAACCGGCCTTCCGGTAGGAATACCGGCATCGGTCTTAAATCAGCACCTTGGAGTCTTCGCTACAACTGGTATGGGAAAGAGTAACCTCATGAAGGTGTTTTGTGCATCTGCAATAATCTCAAGGACAGCAGGTGTTCTGATAACTGATCCCCATGGAGAA
>Ga0209340_1000383_pt1 | contig 49363 bp, 47 predicted proteins | sample EPASupsiteSAE323_FD_187266 | JGI IMG/M metagenome (GOLD analysis project Ga0209340, IMG submission 187266) | Bioremediated contaminated groundwater from EPA Superfund site, New Mexico - Sample SAE3-23 (SPAdes) (version 2) | ecosystem: Environmental > Aquatic > Deep subsurface > Groundwater >... | reverse complement strand
TAACCATAGGAACCAAAAGTATAAACATGGCGCAGTTCCTATTTTTGGCTACCAGTGCAACTAACCTTCTTAATAGTGGTAAACCAACAAATACCACTCTAACTGTGGGGAGTTATTCACTGCCTGCCAGTAGCACTGAAAGTTTGAATAATGGGGCGCTTACTGTGAGTACTTATGTGGATTTCGCTAACAGAATTGCGCAGTACATGGCCGAGAACAACCAAGCACCACCCTATGGTCTAATGGGCTTGGGGCAAATCAGTTACCAGTCACAAATTTATCTCTACAGCAGAATACTAACCAGCTACAAAAATAATGGAATACTACCAACCACAGTAACTATCAAAGCATGGAGCGTATCCAACATTCCCATAACCAATTGAAATGGCTTAAAATTCAATTATGTGATGGTTCGATCATTTAAGAATGTCGAAAAAGCATGATTAAAGCGTAAATGTATGAATCAAAAGTGGAAAAATGAAATACATAGAACTTCTTATTCCAGCAGTCTTACTGCTGGTAATGATCTCATCCACAGGGATGGTATTTGCTTCTTCATTTAGCGGATACATATCCGTTGAGTTCGACAAAACCACGGCAAGTGTAGGGGACACAGTCACCATGACAGTAACTGCAAGTAATGAAGGATTGGACAGCTGGTATCCTGTAAAAATCTATGCACCCATACCATCTGGAATGCAATACATATCTCATACAGTCCCTGACAAAACCCTGCAAAACTACGATCCAAGTACGGGAATATGGGATGTGAATAGGATGCGCCACGATGAAAGGGGGCACCTGAAAACTTTGATTATAACTCTTAAAGTACTCCCTGAAGCAGCAGGTGAACCATTAACCGGCACCGCGACTTTTGACACCCTCATGATTGAAGGAACTGGCGAAAATTTAGTGGCTGCAGGCCTTCCACCAGTTAGAAATACCATTGTAACAATTGAACCTGAACCTGAAGAAGATGAAGAAGATGAATCTGGTAATGGTGCTGGAAGTGGATCAGGAAATGGAACGGGTAATGGAACTGGAAGTGGTAGTGGTACTGGGGCCGGTAACGGATCCAGTACCGGTTTTGATGCATTAACACTTTCAGGTATGGTTCAAAATTCTAATTTGATATCCAATTCAACAGGTTTAGGTACAGGACCAAACAGTCTCGACATGCAAAGTGGGGGAGGTGGGGGGAATGGAAAAACTTACGAAGTTTTTAACAGCACTTCAGACTCCGAAACAGATCCAAAAGATTTGGTTTATGGGTTTGTTGCACTGGTATTAGTGGCCCTAATCTTCCTGGGATACTTATACGGGACCAAAAGGAAACCATAAAATACTAACTAAATACTAGTTTTACACACAATTACTTTTTATAATCGGTGTAAACTAACAGTACCCATTGACAATATGTACAATAATGCACAACAGGTGATTCAGTGGTAGCTTCTATCTACGATATGTTCAACAGTTCAATGCATGCCATCTCCCAGAGTCTCTTGATACCAGTAATGGCAGTTCTGGCAATATTCTTTATATATGCTCTGGTTAACCTAGGGATTCTTTTATCTGAGTATTACAGACGAAGAAAACTTAACTACGATGTTAAACAGTTAATTACCCAGTTTTTATTAGTAAAGAATCACAGAAACTCTGATGAGATAATTAAAATAATTAAAACAGGTCAACTTCCACTCAGCCATAAAGAAGTTCTGATAACTCTGATAGAAAGTTCCAATCAAAGTCCAGAATTCAGAGAGTCACTGGCCCTTAAAATGGTAGAGGATGAGGGCATAAAATCGGCAAAAAGATTGGAAAGAACCGATATAATCGCCAAAATCTCCCCTGCAGTGGGGTTAATGGGAACTCTGATACCCTTAGGCCCCGGGCTCACTGCTCTGGGTGAGGGAGATATTCAAAGCCTGGCCAATCACCTTTTAATAGCATTCGATGCCGCAGTACTGGGTATGGCTGCCGCAGCCATAGCATTTACTATATCCAAAATAAGGCGCCGCTGGTACGAGGAGGAAATATCCAATCTGGAAACCCTGGCAGATACCATCCTGGAGATTTTGAAATGATAAAGCAGAAAATGCGCAAACGCAGGAAAGAATTACTATCCAGTGATGAAGAGATCGATCCCATGATTTACGCAGTGAACATGGTGGACTGCATGCTTGTACTGGCAGTGGGATTTTTAATATTCAGTATAATGTCCATGGGTCTGCAGAGTGTGGTGTTCAGTGACATGTCTACCCAGGAGAGATCAGAACTTTCTCAGGCAATAAAAAAAAGCGTTCAACTGGAAATGGGTCAGGAGCTCAACGAAACCCCAACTGTAGGATCCAGTGGTACCACAGGATATGAAGATTTGGGAAACGTGTATAGAGATCCCCAAACAGGAAAGATGATATTAATCACGAATGGTTGAATTTAATAATGCAAATAAAGGGTAATATCTCTTAATTTAGACAAATAAATCTTACTAAACCTAAAGGAGTCTCAGACAATGACAATATTTGTATGCATGGATGATACCGACAATCTCAACTCACGAGGTACCGGGAGACTGGCCAGAGCAGTTGCAGAAGAACTGGCAAAAACTTATCCGGTAAGGGGAGTTACCAGGCACCAGTTATATGTCCACCCTGACATCCCTTACACTTCCCACAACAGCTGTGGAGTTATCCACCTCAACATGGATGGTTATGAACACTTGGATGATATTTTCGAGATAGCAAGAGAAGAAATGCTCGATGACTTCATAGATGGTAGTGACCCGGGATTATCAGTGGCAAATCATGAGCAGATAAAACCATCCCTAATCGCATTTGGAAAAGACGCTCAGCAACTGGTTTTAACCCAAGAAAAAGCCCGAACCCTGGCTATAAATCTTAAAATACGTTTGGAAGGCCTGGGAGGAACAGAAGATGGTGTAATTGGTTCAATGGCAGGATTGGGTCTGGCTTTAACCTCTAATGATGGCAGGTTTTTGCAGATTGGAAGTATAAGGGAATTAATTGGACCACAAACAGTCCAGGCTTTGATAAATGCAGGTATTGATGATATTTACACCCTGGATGGTCGGAGGGTGACCAGTGGAACCATCTGGAATGAAGAAACCAAATCAGTCAAGCCATGTCCAGTAAATGAGAAGGCAATTCTTTTTGTGGAAGAAGTTGATGGAGAGCTAAGGGCGGTTAAAAGAAACTAACAGTAGCTCCAATTACCTATTTTTTAAACGGTTCTTTCTTAATTTTTACTCTTGGTTCCTTATTTTATTCTCCTAATTCAACTCACATATCTCCCCTCATTAAACTCAATGATTAATTTTCTTTTAATTCTATTATTTCCTATAATTTTTGGCAGTTTAAACCTTAAAAACATTCACTGCTGATGCCTTAAATTCTAACCAGACTCTAGAACCTATGGTCAGTTGCATATCTGTGAATGATTTTCGAGTTATATAAACCGAGAAAACCTCTCCCACATCAATTCTAAGATCTAAAATACCTCCAGAATCCTTAATTTCTTTAATTTCACCATTAAATTCGTTAAGAGCACTGGTCTGTACTTTTGATCTGGAAATGGTTATGTCCTCTGGCCTTATGCTCATATAAACATCTCCTTCCATCATTGATGAAGAATAAACATTTATCGTTCCAGTATCGATCAGAGTAAGGCTATCTTCTACTCTGCGAGAGATTCCCTTCTTCACATTCCTCACTCCCACAAATTCGGCCACAAATCTACTTTTCGGTTTCCTGAAAACTTCTTCTGGCTTTCCAATCTGGAATATTTTCTTATTGAGTATGGCGATTTCATCTGAAAGGTGCTGACCCTGTATCAAATTATGGGTGGCTAGGATGACGGTAGTTTTCCTTTCATCACGCAGTTTTTTCATGAAATTCTCAATTTTCTCAGTGGATTGGGGATCCAGGTTGGCGGTGGGTTCATCTAAAAGAAGAAGATCAGGGTCAGTGACCAGGGCTCGGGCCAGGGCCATTCTCTGGGTTTCACCCCCGGAAAGGGTGGATGCGTCCCTTTTTTCATAACCGCCCAGACCAAGTGATTCCAGAAGATCTTTAATTTTATCCTGATATGAATCCTCGTTTTTCCCTCTGATCTTTAATCCATAGCATATATTGTCATAAACAGTTCCCTTAAAGACGATGGGTTTTTGATAGACCATTCCCATCTTTCTTCTGATATCCAATTGATCCTTTTTATTTTTAGGAATTTCCCGGCTATTGAAGGTAATTTTTCCAGATGAAGGTTTTTCAATAAGATCAATAATACGTAGAAGGGTGGTTTTACCGCATCCTGTAGGGCCTATAAGTCCTAAAGTGGTCCCTTTTTTTAAATAAAGGTTAATATCTTGTAGGACGTTTTTTCCGTCATATTTTTTTGATAAATTCTGAATTTCCAGCAGATTCATGTTATTTCTCCTGGACGTAGTTTAACACCAGATTTATTATTAGAGCAATCATGAGTAAGATGATTCCCAGGGCTATGGAAAGTTCTACGTTACCTTTGGATGTTTCCAGGGACATGGTGGTGGTTATAACTCGGGTGTAACCCCTGATATTTCCCCCTATCATCATTGCTACTCCCACCTCAGATATGGCCCGGCCAAATCCCAAGATAATAGCTCCCAGAAGGGCGTATTTGGCTTCACTCATAATGGTTTGAATAGCCTGAAATTCACTGGCACCGAGGGATAGGGACAAATCTCTTATTTCGTCTTTAACACCACTTAATGCTAAAATGGTAAAACCAGTTATAATAGGGAGGACAAGTATCGTCTGACCAATTATCATCCCTCCTGGTGTAAAAAGAAGTTCTAAACTGCCTAACGGTCCTTGACTGGATATTAACAGAAAAACCAGTAGACCTACCAGAACAGTGGGCATGCTGTAAAGAGTCTGTATAATATTTATAATGGTTCTTTTTCCCCGAAACTTTCTGAAGTGTATGTATCCACCTACGGGAACTGCAATTACAGCAGCTATAACCGTGGAAGTTATGGAGATGTAGAGTGTTCTGAGGGTTATTTCTATGACTTCAGGGTCCAAAGTAACCAGCAAGTGTATGGCTTCGAAAAATGCATTTATTATCTCGTTCACTTAACCACCAAAAAAAGAATCATATAGGGGATTAAGATTTCCCCTAAATAAAAAACTAACTATTTTACAATAGGGTTATTTCGTTGGCTCTGCCTGATTTGCTAGTGGTATGAATAACTGTTGACCGTACTTTTCTTTACCATACTCACCGACAATAGTCTGACCTTCTGTTGAAAGCACAAAGTCTACCCATTTCATTGATGCGTTGTAGTTCACATTGGAGAACTTCTCAGGGTTCACTGGTATCATGGAATAGATGTTCAGCAGGTCTTTACCCTGGGTAACGAATGGCACCAAAGTTATGTTACCTTTGTATGCTAGATAGGTACCTGAATCGGATAATGTGTAGGCTGATTTTTCATTGGCCAGGTTTAAGGTGTCTCCCATTCCTTTACCAGATTCTATGTACCAGCTCTGTCCCTGAATGGTGGTGTTGTAGTCAGCACCGGTTTTGTTCCAGAGCTGCACTTCCCTGTTATGGGTTCCTGAATTATCTCCCCTGGACACGAATTGAACCGTGGTAGGATTTGCTGCGCCAGCAGCGCTGATCTTGGAGAATGCTTCAGTAGCATTGGTTCCATTGATCTGGGCAGGGTCACTTGCTGGTCCTACAATGTAGAAGTAATTGTAGGCGAACACATAACGCTGGGTACCGTAACTCTCATTTATGAACTTCTGTTCCTGGGTTTTGGAGTGAACCATTACCAGATCCACATCACCCTTTTTCCCATATTCGAGAGCCTGCCCAGTACCGGCTGCAATAAACTGCACATCAATATTGGGGTTTTGTTTTTCAAAAGCTGCTTCTAAAACAGGCAATAAACCGGTGTCTTCCAGGCTGGTGGTGGTAGCAATCTTAAGGGTTTGCTCCTGACTAAATCCACTGAAAACAAGACCGGCTATTGCTACAATTGCAATAATTATAACTGCTAGCAATGCTATTTTTGTATTTCGTTCCATTTTAATCTCCTCTAATGATTGAATAATAAGTATATCGATCTGTATATATAACCATATCGAAACTTTGTTTCTTATATTTCATAGTTCAAGTTTTAATAATATTTGGTTATAGAGGATTCATAGGGTGGGCAAATTCTGTTTAAGTAGTTAATTAGTTATCAATCACCATAATTGGGAAATTTAATATAATTTATAGAGAAAGATCATAAATTATATTTGTTGGTGTTTACAAAATAAAGTATGAGTAAAGAAAATTTGTGGGGTGAAATCATGAAAATAAGCGCTAGAAACGGTTTGAAAGGAAAAGTAGAGAAAGTTGAAGAAGGACCAATCACAGCCAATGTAAAACTAAAAATAGAGGCTCCAGCAGAGATTACAGCAGTGATAACCAAAGAATCCGTGAAAGATCTAAACATTAAAGTTGGAGATGAAGTGGTGGCAATTATTAAAGCCACCGAAGTCATGGTTGGCAAAGAATAACCAGTTGATTCAGGGGACACTTCGATCCAATGAATTAAATTAATTTCCTTCTTTTTTTGTATAATTTTTATCTCCGATTAAATTTCCGACGTCTTTTATAGGCTTTTCTAGCACTCTTCGCTATAAAATCAGATATATTCCTAATTTTGGTCTCTGAAGATTCTTCATATGACTTCAAGAACCAGTTGACCATTTCCAGTCTAAGGGGTGTTAATGGGGGGGAGTTGGTGAGAAGAAAAAAACAGATTTCTCCTAGATCTTCACAGGGGTCTCCTTTTATGGATTCTTCAAAATCTAAACCATAGATCTCTGAACCGTTCCAGATGAAATTGCGTAAATTACAGTCTCCCTTCAAAATATTACCATTAACTCCTTTAATTTCATGTAAATCTGCCATCCACTCCCCTAAACTTTCCAAACATTCTTTAAATTCCAAATTTTTTCTAGGATCAACCCAATTTTGTTCTTCAAGTAGGTGGGAAATGGTTTTTCCTGGAACATATTCAATTAATAAGTAATTATCTGAATCCTCGGGAGAGGATTTGTAAAATACCTTCGGAACCCTAATGCCTTCAAACTCCAACCTTTTTAAATTGGCAGCTTCAACTAATGATCTGGAGTTTTTTGGAGTGGGAGGATATATTTTAAGAACAAAATAATTATCTGTGATGGTTTTAACCTTGAATGCTTGGTTTTTAAAACTCTTAAATTTTTTTAGAATTTTAAGATGCCCTTCTTGATATTGGGGGATCATTTATATCTCCTTATGTAAATTTTCCAGTTATTTTTAGTTTTTTGCCCCTTTTTAAGATGAGTCTTGCTATCGGGATAATATGGGAATATATGAAAACAAGTCTATTATTATTGTAAAAAAATAGGGAATGAGGAGAAAAATACTCCTCCAATTTGGGAAATTTTTATTTTCCTAACCGTTCTGATTCCCAGACTGCGGCAGCAATGGTGTTACGGGCCAAGTACAATACTATCACGGCAACTGCTACTATTAAAGCTCCCAAAATCCAGAATATTAATCCGGAATCTGAAGAAGCAGGTTCAGTACCAGCTACAGTTGTAGCAGTGCTAGCTGCAGGTATTGGTAAACCGGGGGCAATATTGGCTGATGTTCCCTGAATTTGTAGGGCGCTGTTAGATGTGAATCCACCAATAAATCCTGATAACTGCTGTCCCAGGCTGTTTCCCTGTCCATTTCCACCAGGAGTTATTGGGGTTGGAGTGGGGGTAGGTGTAGGGGTGGGTATCACGAAATTTTTGATGAAATCTGCTGGATCTCCACCAGCAGCAACCATGTTGCTCAGATCACTTTGAGTTAGGGGTATGGTCCTGACCACACTGAATGCTGTCTGCACGGTACCGTATAATGCTTTACCAGGGAAAGCCTGGTCTAGATACCAGACAGCCCAGTACATGGTTTTGTAGTAGTTACTGTTGGCTGGTTGTAGCTGGTTAATAATAGCAGTATTCAGATCCAGAAGCATTGCTTCACCAGTGTTGGTTGCAGTATTCCATCGCACAAATATACCTGCAGCACTATTTTCAGTGGAATATCTCAGTCCAGTAGTGTAGTAGGTTCCTTGTGCGGCTGATAATCCCAGACTGTCAATAATGACCTGTTCTTTGCAGTGTGCGGTTATTGCCAGGTAGATGTAGGCTTCATTGGCCCCTAAGGGTAAGCTGTTTTGCACATAATCGGCAATGAGGTAACCCTGGGTAAGTCCAGAACCGGGGCATCCACCGCTTATTGCGGATTTTAGGAAGGCATAAGGCATTCCATAGGCCCACTGGTTAGTTAAACTCACCAGATAATAATCCTGCTGAGCAGAGTCTGGTATGCTGTAGGTATAGGCATTGTATACTGCTAAAGATTTATCCCAACCTGCAGATCCTGATTCACCTGCTAGATTAGCACCGCTGATGTCGAAAACATCATAAGAAACACCATTGTAAACCACAGGTAATATTTCCAGAGTTTGGGTATTCTCATTGTACTGGAGTAATACTGAATTCAACTCTCCGTTAGCACCTTTTTGTGTGAATAGGAACCATAAAGGTGTCCATAATCCTCTTTTGAGACTGAAAAGGTTACCAATAGTACTACCAGTCACACTAATAATCCCATCTAAGGCTCCCAGTGTTCCCTGGTTGTCCAGAAGACTGTATCCTGCTGAAGTTATAACCAGCAGATTAGAATCTCCGTTGTTGAATCCCAGTAATCCCTGGGCTATTTGAGCTGCTTGAGAACCAATAGTTTCCATTGATGCGTAATTGTTAAGGGGTAGAATGTTTTGATACTGGTAGTTGTGGGCGTAGTTAGGAAGATTGTTGATATATGCTTTATCAAATCCATGTCCGGGGTTGAAGATCACGTTGGTCTTGGTGGGATCATTGGGGTCGATAATGGCAGTACCCCACAGATAATCGAAATCTGCCTTATTGATGGTGGCTAACTTATCCACGGTAACCAGTGAAGCTGGATCAGTTTTCATCTTGGCAAAGAGCCATGTAATGTATTTTAGTTCACTTAAACTTCCGCTTACCACGGTTATGCCGGTTTGTGCTGTGAACTGGTTTAACAGGTCAGTGTTGTGTTTCATCAGGGCTAAAATACCGGTGTTGGTGTCCCTATTCCACATGATGTAGACGTTTTCGTTGGGGTCACCATTATTAAGTGCCTGATAGTTGTAAACCTGTGATGATCCACTTCCAACCCATTTTAAAGGTACCACATCTAGTATGGTCATGGGAACGTCATCGTCTCCGGCACCAGGACTAACCATTACATGGTAGGATTGCTGGCTGTTGGTCAATGGGAAATTTTCATAAAAGCTCTTTGAAGATACATAACCTGTTAAGAGCCCTTCAGAAACTCCACTGGTGCCTGCAATTTTCAGAAGGTCACTAGGTGCTCCATTGGCCCACAAGTTGGCAATGGCTACTATGTCAAAGGCGTTGTTGCCTAGAGCGGCTATTATGGTGTTCCAGTTGGATTCGGCCATGTTTTCTGAGATATAGACTGTAGCACCTGAAGCTAGAGTGCCATCAGAGTTTACCTGGAATTTTTTGGCTAAAAGTACGTTGTTTTCTTTGGTTACAAATGTATATTCCAGGGGATCGTTGGGTTTGTTGAGTACTACCAGGTTTCCTTTACCATAGGTTACCTGTTGGTCGGGGTTTAAGGGTGCGGTGGTATCAACCACTGCTTGTTGTCCACCTTCGGTACTGTCACCGTTTAGTTCTGCTGCACCAGCATTGGTTATTACCAATGTTCCATCGGCAGAAGTGAACCCTAATTGGGTGTCTGCAATTGCATTCTGCGTTGCCGCTTGTCCTAAGTTATAACTTTCATTTTCAGCAGCCGATGCTGCTCCACAAATGGTCAAAGTGAATACAAATGCTAGCGTTAGTAATATCGCTGTTTTTTTCACTTTTTCACCTCCATTTAATTTTTGTTATGTAAATCAAGATTTAACGAATTAAATATAAATACATATCGATAAAAAAAATTAATAAATAAATCTTAAATTGATCTTTTTATTAAAAATAAAGATCAAATAATCAATATTTAACGAATTATATAAAATTACATTTCAATAATTTAGCTTATTTTTGGAATACAAATGGAATTTAGGGCGCAAGGACCTCATGGGATACTAAATAATAATTATTTATGATTTCACTAATTTAAGTATAAAGCTTAATTGCTATTTCATCTTTTAATGATAGTGCAGGATAAAAATGTGATAAAATTAAAATCTAGAAAATAGCTTTTTAGACTATTTTTAACTGAGTTATAGTTCTATGAAGTTACTTATATGGATTTATTGTTTTAGCATTCAATTATTTAATAAAGATGAAATTTAGTGAGAACATTATTTAAAGGAGCTAAAAAAAGAAAAAAAAGAAAGGAGGAAGAAATTGAATTTTTTAATGTCGTGAAATATTTGATATTTTAAGGTTAATCCTCCAGAAGATCTGCCAATCTATTGGTCCATGCCTTAGATTTAACATTTTCCAGGTTCATGTTTTTCCTTTTAAGGATGATACCTTGCTGTGGGCATGCTTTGGTACAGGCCCCACATAGGATGCAGAAAATGGGATTTATAACAGATTTACCTTCCACAATACTGATGGCGTTACATGGACAGACATCGGCACAGGCATGACAGGAGTCGCCTTTACAGGTGAAATCATCTCGAAGGAAGATTTCTCCTTCAAATGGTTTGGTAACTTCTGCAGCATCAACTGGGCACACTTCCTGGCACCATCCACATTTTATGCAGGTGTCCTCGTCCAGGATTATGTCTCCTTTGATCTCGGGATTTACAATTTCATCTCGTTCCATACAAGTGGTACAAACGATTTTAATGGCGTCAACTGGACAGGCACGTCTACATATGCCGCAGTAGATACATTTGGATTCATCAATATCAACTGAACTGGCAATGGAGGGATTACTGGAGTTGATATCGTTTCGATCCATGGTGATGGCCTCTGCAGGGCACATTTCTTCACATACTCCACACTGGATACATTTGTCCTGATCGACTTCTGTTTCACCACGAACCAGTTCCTTCACGTCCGGCAGGGATCGCTGTAGGAATATGGCATCCGTGGGACAGGCAGTACTGCAACGTCCGCAGTAGATACATGTTTCAGAATCGATGGAAGCATCATGGGTCCATAATGGATAATTATCCATTTTTTTGGTATTGATCCCGTTAATATCTAATTCTAGGGCATCGAATGGGCATGATGATGCACATAAACCGCAGAGACAGCAATCATTTTTATTGATAGTTAGATAATCCATTTTAACTAATCCGCGGGCTATGGGGAGTAATGGCCCCATTTTGATCGCGGTGGTAGGGCAGACATCTGAACATATTCCGCAGCCTACGCATTTTTCATTCTTATGGGTGAGGGAGCGGATTTCCTTTCCCTCTCTTTCCACGGAGCTCATGGTGATCATCCTTTGCTTATGGCTTGATTTGGACAGTTTTGAATGCATAAATCACAGTCGTCACAGTTTTCTGGGACTAAAACTGGTTCACTGTCAACCTCTTTTATAGCGCCTTGTTCACAAAGCTTAATGCATAATCCTTCACCAGGGCAGTCTGCGATTCCACCACATTTTTCTTTGTCAATAATTACAACCATTAACTTCACTTCCCTATACTTGTACTATAGTCACATTAACGATATGCACATATAAACATATTGATTTTATTCTGTCATGTACATATATGCTGATAGTTGGATACTCAAAATGAAATTTAAAAAATAAGCATAAAGATGGATGGTAGTTCTGTTAAATAAGCCCTTTTTAATTAATTATTTGAAAATCTTTAAAAAGAATAATCATCCTTTGCTTATGGCTTGATTTGGGCAGTTTTGAATGCATAAATCACAGTCATCACAGTTTTCTGGGACTAAAACTAGTTCACCGTCAACATCTTTTAGTGCACCCTGTTCACAGAGTTTTACACATAATCCTTCACCGGGGCAGTCTTTAATTTGACCACATTTTTCTTTGTCAATAATTACAACCATAAATTTCACTTCCCTTTAACTTGTACTATAGTCACATTAACGATATGCATATATAAACATATCGATTTTTGTAAAACTAATATTGTACTGGTACTTTCGATACTCCAAATAAATTTAAAAATAATGGAGGGTGAACTTTTAATTAGTCCTTTTTAAAAATCTATTGAAGAGCTTGAAAACTTTTAATCATCCTTTGCTTCAATGATACAACACATGCCATCAGGGCATTCATGTTCCAGTTCCACCAGAAAGTCTTTCATTTTTGCAACATCAATTGTGCTCATGCCTTTAATCATTTCGCTCTCCATTTCGATCTGGATAACTCCTTCATTGTTGGTAACGACCTTTCCAGGAATATAACATCGTCCTAGAGATAATCTGACTGTATCCCCTGGTTTAACTTCTTCTTCAATATAATGGCAAATTTCATCGCAAGTGGCACACATTTGTTTAGATTCTTTCATCACTTCACCTCATTAATTCTTATAATTTGGATCTTTATATCAAATCAAATTTGTGTATATGTTATAAGTATCTTACTTCTTATACATGAATCTTCAATCAATTACTCAATCTTAAAACAACTAATATGTGAGTCAAATTCCAAAACTTCAATCCCCTAATCAGTAAGAGGGGGATAAATTAATATAAAAACTAAAAATCAACTGATCATGGATATAATATTTTTATATTCATATTTAAGTTATTTAAATGGTAATAAAGTTTATTTAATGGTGATAACCATGAATCCAGTGCAGTACAATCCCATAGGAATAGTACATTCCCCTTTCAAAGATCCTCATGGAATGCCAATACAACCTATGGGTGCCAGGGGAGTTAAAGGACAGATCGAACTGAATGGGGAGTATGAATCTGGTTTGAAAGATTTAGATGGATTCTCACACATAATTCTCATCTACCACTTCCACCTTTCTGAGGGCTATTCTCTTGAGGTAAAACCTTTCTTGGATAGGGTTAAAAGGGGAATATTTGCAACAAGAGCACCTAAACGACCCAATCCCATTGGAATTTCGGTGGTTGGCCTGGAAAAGATTGAAGGGTCCAACTTATACATAACCAATGTGGATGTAATTGATGGAACCCCTCTTCTGGATATGAAGCCCTACATACCCTATTTTGATAAGGATAAAAATGAAAAAGTGAGTATAGGTTGGTTTGAAGATAAATATCAGGAAGTCAAAGGGAAAAAATCCGATAAACGATTTGTGGACTGATTAGATTTGTATAGTTGGTTTAAAAATTCTTTAAAAATAAAGGTGGTAATTAAAACTCTTCCATATTGGATATATCCATTAACATTTCCACTGCCTTGGCTTCCACAGATATTCCTGCTTCTTTAATGGCGGCTATGGGATTTAAACCACCGGGTGCAACTATACCCACATGATAACGATCTACCTTGGCATTGTAGACCAGTTCACTGGGTTTACCCACTTTCAGGATGGAAAAACCAGCTTCTTCTGTTTCATCCAGAACATCCAGAGTTTCTGGCCGGGCAACATATGGAATCTCCCTTAAACTGGCCAGAATTCTTCCACCTTTTTTTAAAGACTTATTCACCGAGGTTAACCCCTTTGATAAGTATATTTCGTGGGGATCGAGGGATGATCCATTGTAGGCTGTGAGTTCAATAAATCTGGGGGATTTTCCTTCAGTTTCCAGAATACCACCATACTGTGGTGTGGAGGCAATACCATTCTTGGTTAGTATACCATCAATGGTGAGACTGCAAACTGTGGCCAGACCTTTTTTCCCCTCTGGTCCAGGAAGGATCTGGAAGTATTTACTGGTACAGTACTCGGGACGGGATGCCATAACCTGATCAAATATTTTAAGCCCTTCTTCCAGGTCTTCCTCCTTCAAGTAGGACACGTTCACGATTACATGTCCTTTAATGCTTTCCGGGTCAAAATCTACTTCATGTATAAGGTTCCATGCCTTGGAAAGGAGGAATTTAACTTTTTCCCCCCGTTCAGCACCTGCTTTTTTGATCACATTTTTAGGAGTAGCTACTCCTTCCATTTCTGAGAATTCAACGGTGTTCTCGGCCATTTTAATGTCAACATCGTAGCCTGCTTCTTTAGCAGCGCATAAAGGTGAAATACCACCAATTACTGCAATACCCACCATGTCTTTATCCACAGGAATGCCCAGAATCGATTCTCCGGGTTTACCAATCTTCAAAAGCCCGGATACGCCTATTTTCTGGAGGTTTTTGAATAATTTAAGGGCTTCATCTCGGGCAGTGGCAGGTATCAATCTGAAATTGGCAGGAATATCTCCACTACCTGAATCTACTAATTTTAAAACTGAAGTCATCTCCTTGTCGGTGAAGGCCTCCAGGGGGGTCATGGAAGTCTTTTTATAAGCGATAAGTTCAGTGAAAGTCCTGGGAACATGATCTATTACCTCCACCAAACCTCCGAACTTGGGAACCACAGGAATACCTGCTTTAAGTATCATACCATCTATGGTGGTACCGCAGATAGTTTCCATCACCATCTGGCTTTCATCATTGGGGGGTGTGGTGATCTTAACATAGGGACTTACTGCCACTCCCTTATTGAAGATGTTTTTAATGATGCCCATTATTTCTTCATCATAGTCGAATGTGGATGAGTTCACCACTACCTTTCCTAATCCGGTTGTGGGATTCAGGGTGGTTTGGTACATCATATCTTCAAATTTAGCGAAAATAAAATCAACCTGATCGTAAATAAGGCCTTTCTCGAGTTCTTTAACACCTTCGGACGTTATTCGTCTCCCCGCATATCCTATTCGCTCGGTGAACCCCTTTTCATCTAAGATACGCATATGATATCTCACTGCTCTTTCACCAAGGTCATATCCCTTCTTACGGAGCTCTTCAGCTATGGTTTTTGCCCCTAAGACCTCGCTTCTGTCTGCCAGGATCCTCAGGATTTCCATCATCTTACGATCAGTTTCCTGTGGCATCGATTCACCCTTCTATTTTAGTATTAGTAAAATTCTACAGTTTTAAGGAAATCTTATTTCTATGTTATAATAATTCCCGTTTCATTTATGAATACTAGTATTTTAATCCAATTTTTATAATTTTAAGAATGTTAGTTCTAATTTATTGGAATTGATTTTAAATACTTATGGTTAAAATCGAGGTACGAAACTTCTAAGTGTGAACAAGGTACGAAAAATAAAAGAAAAAAGAAAAATAGGGAGTTTAGATCTGCAAGTATTTTTCCAGTTCGTACTGGAATACCTGAATCCGGTAATCGTCCCATTCTTTCCTTTTTAGATCCATGAACTGGGTGTACACATGGTCTCCCAGGGATGATTTAACCACTTCGTCCTTTTCCAGGGCGTGGTATGCTTCCCATAAACTGGATGGCAGGGTGTCAATACCCATTGGTGCCAGTTCTTCTGGGCTTAATTCGAATACATCGATTTCAGTTGGTTCTCCGGGGTGGATCTTGTTATTGATACCGTCCATACCTGCTTCTAGCATGGCTGCGAAGGCCAGGTAGGGGTTACAGGATGGGTCTGGGCATCTGAATTCCACACGGGTACCGTTACCACGGGATGCGGGGATCCTGACCAGGGTGGATCGGTTTTTCATTCCATAGGCAATGTACACTGGTGCTTCGTATCCAGGTACCAGTCGCTTGTAAGAGTTAACTGAAGGTGCCACAATGGCAGACAGTGCTTTTGAGTGTTTGAGTAAACCTCCAGTGAAATACAATGCTTCTTCTGAGAGCTGGTTTTCTCCATCAGGATCGTAGAAAACGTTTTTACCATCTTTGAACAGGCTCTGGTGGCAGTGCATTCCACTACCATTCACACCGAAGAATGGTTTGGGCATGAAGGTGACCATGGAGCCGAGGTTATCAGCTATGGCTTTGATGGCCTGTTTAAAGGTGATAACTGCGTCTGCGGTTTTTAGGGCGTGGTCGAATTTGAAGTCAATTTCGTGCTGTCCTGGTCCGACTTCGTGGTGGCTTACTTCCACATCGAAGTTCAGTTCTTCCAGTCCAAGGACCAGTTCCCTTCTCATGTTGGTTCCTTGGTCTACAGGTTCCACATCGAAATAAACACCTTCATCATGGGGATATACGTTTCCTTCTTCATCCATGTCTACTATGAAGAATTCTGGTTCTGGTCCAACATTGTATTCGTAGCCAAGTTTTTCGACTTTTTCCAGGGTTTTCTTCAGTATGTAACGAGGGTCGCCTTCATATGGTTTTCCTTCCGGCCAGTAGATGTCACAGATGAACCTGCAAACACCCTTCTCATCAGGTCTCCATGGTAGGGAGGAGAAGGTATCAGGGTCTGGTTTTATAACCAAGTCACTGTTGTTAATATCTGCGAAACCTTCGATGGATGAACCGTCAAATAGAAGTCCATCTTTGATAATATCTTCTATATCATCTGGTCTTACTAGGGGAATCGCCATATTTTTAGGAGTCCCGTGTATGTCCACAAACTGCAGCCTAACGAACTTAGTATCGCATTTTTCGATATCTTCAATAACTTTTCCAATCTTGTCTTGCAATTTAGTAACCTCCGTGATCTTCACCGGAAGGATGTTTCCTCTTACTGGTATATAAATGTTTGTGGATGATAATTTCAACTGATAAATTTCACAATAATTTAAAATCAGATTATACTAAAAAACCAATAATAGCCATTTGTACTGCGTATAAAGTTCAAGTGAAAATTCATTTTGTAGATAATAAAATTAATACTTTGCACTTATAAATATTTTGGACTTATAAATTAAAAACGAACCACTGAAAATGCTTCTTCTTTCATCAAATCAAACATCAGCACACGAGGGGCTATTATGGGAGTTCCTTTACCTGTAATGATTTTAACGGCTTCAAAAGCCTGGAGACACCCCACGATATTGGGCACTGGTCCGATTACTGGTGGAACTTCTTTACTGAGGCTGGAAACCTTTGAAATGATTTCACTGGTTAATTCTTCTCCCTGTGAGGGTAATTTAAATAATTCTTCATAAGATGGTGTGGAACGGTTAAAAACAGTAACCTGGCCCATGGTACCATGGATGGCTCCGTGGATAAAGGGAATATCCAACTTTTCACTACACCTGCTCACAATAATACGGGTTAAAAGGTTGTCCAGAGCGTCAATCACGATCTGGCTCCCTTTTAAGATTTTTAAAACGTTTTTATCATTCAGTTCCTCGTTAAAAGCTTCAACCTTTATGGAAGGGTTAATAGATTCAAGTCTTTCTGCAGTTACCTGAGTTTTTGGCGTTCCCACACTTTTTAAGTTGCTCATGAGCTGTCGGTTAATGTTGGATATTTCAAAAACATCTTTATCAACTATCCGAAGCGTTCCAACCCCCATTCTGGCCAGCATCTCAGTTGTGGCTCCACCTATCCCTCCACAGCCAATGATAGTAATCCTGGAGTTTAAGAGATTCAGCTGTTCATTTTCACTGATGATTCCCTTTTGCCGGTCTAACATTTCCCAATAATTTTTTGCATCATATTCAGATTCAGCGGGCATAAACTACACCAAAATAACCATTCAAATTTCTTTAGATATATTTTAGTCTGGTGTTGTTTATTTTTAATATTTTGGGAGTTGTATAACCACAACTTATATATAAAAAAATTATATATCATAATTTTATATATCTAATTACGACATAAAATTTAGGAGTTCATCCCTTATGGAAAATATATTAAACGGCATTAGATTTTACTTCAAAGACAAGAAAAATAGGATAATACATGCTTTAACTGGAATCTCAATGTTAATACTTACAGTATTCGATTCAATAAACCCTTACGTTAGAATTGGCGTTTTTGCAAGTGCAGTGGGGTTTAATTTAATTAGAATGAGGTATTTTTAAGGTGGAATTAATATTTTAAAATGATATTTTAAAAGATCTTAAAGAAAGACCAAGTTTATGGTATGGATGCAAATTGATTTATTTTTTTGATTTATTGGTGGAGTAAAAAAATTTGAAACATGCACTCAAAAGCGCTACGAAATTACCTGACTGACTGGAAAAACCTTCTAACCCATAGTATTGTGGGTGTGACCATATCGCTTATCGCTTTTTTCGTCCAGTGAGTCCCTATAGCTCCAATTGCATTTGTCGGGGTGGTGGTTACGTTCAACATCATCCAGAGGTACCAACCTATTATCAGTGTATGGTTGAAAAATGAGGCAACGTAAAAATATTTGAACTTTTTTTTCTATATTTGGGATGGTTAGGAGTGTATAAAAAAAATAAAAGATTGAACTTGTATAAGTTTTTTTGGAACATTAAAAAAAGAGTAACTATCATTTACTATTATTGGTTAAAAGAGTGCCGGGGGCGGGATTCGAACCCGCGACCTCGCGGTATCCCAGGAAAAAGTCAGAGCACTTGCTTAATACCCTATGAGCCGCGCGCTCTAACCAGCTGAGCCACCCCGGCATGGCTTATATCCTGTTCATTCTCATCTAATTTAAAGTTTTCTATGGTATGTCAACTTACAATTAGGGTATTTTATTATCTATTAAATGATTTATTATATTAATGAATTTTATAAATTAATTTCTGGATTGTTTAATAATTATGAATCAAATTTTTTGACATGAATACCAATAGTTTGTTTGGATTGTAAAAACAAGAGGTGTTATAATTGGATGAACACGTGATGGAGGCCCTGGGAAAATCAAAAGTAATTATCAAGAATGGGAAAGTATTGAAAGTGGAAGAACCATTAATTGATTACTGTCCTTTATTTCATAAATACCGGGGAATAAAAAAACTCACACCTCAAGTAATTAAAGAGAACATGGAGTTCCGCATCAATGATTTTGGCATGTGTACCAGCCAAAGGAAATTAAAAATGGCGGATTTCCTATCTTTCGGCATATCCGAAACATTGGGCACCTTACTGGATGAAAACATCATTCAATGTGCTGTGATAGTGTGTGAAGGCTGTGGTACGGTAATTGTGGAGGATCCGGAACTGGTTCAGGGAATAGGTGGTAGGATTTCTGGAATAATTAGCACCACCCCCATAACGGAAGTGATCACAGTCGTAGGCCCGGATAAAATATTAAATCCTGAAACTGCCAAAATCAATCAAGTGGAAGGTGTAATAAAAGCTATTAATGAGGGTTACACAAAAATTGGTGTGACTGTGGCTTCTGTGAGTGATGCCCGGAAGATCAGAGAGATTGAAAGTCAGAATAAAGATGTTAAAATTTATATTTTCACAGTTCACACTACTGGGCTTTCCCGTGAGGATGCAGAAACCTTATTTGAACAAGTGGACGTGATCACTGCATGCGCATCACTGCAGATAAGAAAAATTGCTGAAGAGAGGGATGTATTTTCAGTTGGAGCATCCATACCAATTTACGCAGCCAGTAAAGATGGTGAAAAATTCCTTAAAATGAGAATAGAAAAAATAGGGGGAGTGAAGGAGAAAAAAGATGCTCGAATTCCTGATCCACTCATTTAGAAGATCATATAGGTGAGGGTCTTCTAAATTACTGTCATCAGGTTAATCCAATTCAAAGATATTGAATTAAAATCCTTCAGAGATTAAAATCATTCTCCTGAATCAGCAAGTGCACGTATAAGTGAGCTCTGGGTTATAAGACCCACTAAATCGCCATCTTTCACTACTGGAATCCTCTGAAAACCCTTATCAGCCATGATTCTGGTAATAACCATGAGTGGAGTGTCTTTCTTTACTACCTGGAGGTTTTTACTCATTAAATCACCCACTTTCAGGCCCAGAGATTCTCCTCCAGCTAGTAAGACGTCTCGATGAGTTATTATTCCCACGAGCTGTTTTTCATCCACTACTGGTAGGCCTCCTACATTGCAGCGCATCATCTTCAGTTTGGCTGCTGCTACCAGGTCATTGGGAGAGGTAACATGCACTTCCTGGATCATGATATCCTGAGCATGCAGTTTTTTTATCATAATATTTAATTCTCAACTACTTCCTAATATATAAAACGAGGGTGAGAAAAGTGACTCAGTTGTACCAGGCTGGCAAGGGCCAGACCACAGACGAAATACGAAAAGTAGCAGAATACGAAGGCATAGACGTTCATAAACTCACAAAAAGAGTTGCTAAAGGTCATGTGGTGATTCCAAGTAATAAAAACCGGAATACCAAACCATGTGGCGTGGGCAGGGGGCTGAGTACCAAGATCAATGCCAATCTTGGCTCTTCCCCTGAACTGGAAAATGTGCAATTGGAAGTGAAAAAGGCCAAGATAGCAGTAGAATATGGGGCTGATGCAGTGATGGATCTTTCTACTGGACCTAAATTCCGCGAAGTCCGCAAGGCAGTAATGAAATCTACCAATCTCCCTCTGGGAACTGTGCCTATATACCAGGCAGGAATAACTGCTTCCCAGATGCGGGATGCAGTGGTTAACATGGAAGAAGATGACATGTTCCGGGCCATTGAAGAACAGGCCCGGGAAGGAGTGGACTTCATGACTGTCCACAGTGGTATCACCCTGGACACCGTGGAAAAAGTCAAAAGATCTGAGAGGATAATGGGCGTGGTAAGTCGTGGTGGTGCTTTTCTAACAGCATGGATACTACACAACCAGGAAGAAAACCCATTATACAAAAATTATGATTATCTTCTGGAAATAGCCCGAGAACATGATGTTACCATCTCCCTGGGTGATGGACTCCGGCCCGGTTGTCTGGCCGATGCCTCGGACATACCTCAGATTGGTGAACTTCTAATACTTGGGGATCTGGTTAAACGTGCCAGAGAGGCAGATGTGCAGGTTATGGTGGAAGGACCAGGACATGTCCCCCTGAACCAGGTGGAAGCCAACATGCAAATACAGAAAACAGTTTGTAAAGGCGCACCGTTCTACGTTTTAGGTCCAATTGTCACTGATCTGGCGCCAGGATACGATCACATAACTTCAGCTATTGGAGGGGCATTGGCAGCCCGTGCCGGGGCCGATTTTCTGTGTTACGTAACCCCTGCAGAACACCTCTCCATACCGGGCTTACAGGATGTTAAAGAGGGTGTTGTTGCATCAAAAATAGCTGCACAGGCTGCAGATGTTGCAAATGGGCTTAAAAGTGCATGGGCAAAGGAAATGGAAATGGCAAGAGCTCGAAAAAATTTCCAGTGGGAAAAACAGTATCAACTTGCATTCGACCCTGAAAAGGCTAGAAAATGTCGTGAAAGTAAACCCACTGCTGAAAGTGATATGTGCACCATGTGTGGGGAATTCTGTGCCCTGAGGATGGTACGGGATAATATATAACTTTCAAATGTGGAGACAATGCTATTACATAACACTACTTATTACATAAATATTCCATCCATTTTTTTTTTATTCATGTCAGTTTATTAATACCAGATGTAACATAATAACAGATAGAATTACGATGAATAAGGGCAGTGATCGTTAAATGGTGAGGGTTGACTGATTAGATTAGTGATACTTAGGAGGAAATCAAAATGTCAATGCAGCATGTTGAAGGTGAAAACAAAGGTAAAGCAGTCCTTTTCGCGTTAAGTACTTGTGGTTGGTGTAAAAAGACCAGGACGCTCCTGGAGGATCTAGAAGTGGAATATGATTATATTTACGTTGACTTACTGAAAGGGGAGGAAAGACAGGAAGTAATTCAACAAGTGGAAAAGTGGAACCCTCAACTTTCATTTCCAACCCTGGTTCTAAACGATGAGGAGACCATTGTGGGATTCAATGAGAATAAAGTGAGGGAGATCTTGGGATGAACCCGGCTATCACAGAAGATGATGTGAACACTTTTTATGAGAGGTTGAAAGATGAAACAGAGGCTGTTGGTTATCACCTGAATCCTGATGAAGCTTTTACCAAGGAACTCCTGGAAAGCATCCTCATAAATCAGGATCGTTACGGTTACGGTGCCTGTCCCTGCCGCCTGGCATCAGGAGTCAAAGAAGAAGACGTGGATATAATCTGCCCCTGTGATTATCGTGATCCTGACCTGGATGAATTCGGGGCATGCTACTGTGGGCTTTATATTTCCAGTGAAGTCCTACAGGGTGGAAAAAAATTAACTTCCATCCCCGAGAGAAGACCAGGGCCCGGAGAAAGGCAATCACCAAAAGAAACCTTACAAAAACAAATATTAAGCTCTCTTACTCTACCTGTGTGGAGATGCAGGGTTTGTGGATATTTATGTGCTCGTGAAGAACCTCCTGAAGTCTGTCCAATATGTAAAGTGGGAAAGGAAAGGTTTGAAAGGTTCATTTAAGGTATATCTTTATTACTAACATTTAATCCTTATTTATTTTTCATAAACTCTTCATTGTTCTACAATTTTTTGATATGGCTGTTAATAATCAATTTTACCCATTATTATTCATCTTTAAATAGTCTACACTAAGGGAATATTTATTAATCTCTAATAATCATATGATCATGCAACTTAAATTAAGGTCACAAAAATCAATAATGAAATTCATTGAATAAAATCATAATAATTAATAAAATCCCCTTATAAAAAAAAAGGTGGAAGTGAAATGGACTATATGTTTGAACTCTACGAGCAAGTTAAAGATGACATGAAATTTTTCATAGCCTCAGATGTACGGGCTAAGATACTAATTAGTTTAAGAAGTGGATCCAAGAATCTGGCTGATTTACGTAAGGAGATCCATTTGAGTTCATCAACTATTTTACATGGAATGAATCAACTGGAACAGAAAAATTTCATTTTCCGAGAATCCGGAAATTACTCCCTATCCCAGACTGGAGAAGTAGTAGCCAACAAATTAATCGATGTAATGCGTTCTTTCTATTCCTTAAACCTCTGCGAGGGCCTGTTCTTAAACCATGACATCAGTTGCATCCCTCCAGAACTCTTCAAAGACATAGGTTGCCTGGAAAAATCATTCATAGTGAAATCCACCAGCACCAATATCATGAGGCCACAAGAGGTTTTATCAGAATTCCTATCTAAAAGCAAAAACTTTAAACAACTCACATCTGTTTATAACCCATCAAGCATCCAGATTTTCCTGGAAACCCTGGAGAAAAATGGAAATGTTCAGCTTATCATGACCGAAGGAATCATTGATAAACTGGTGGAAAATGTTGGGGAAGAAAAACTGCAAAAATGGATCAACGATGGTAAGTTGCAGTTAATGAAAATCGATGAAGATGTGAAGATCTCCCTGACCACCGGTGATAACTTCATTGCCCTGGGCCTATTCTCAGCTGACGGAGCTTATGATCTGAATATTTCCTTGATTAGTCATGGTGAAGAGGCTATTTCATGGGGTAACCGGTTATTTGATCACTACTTCCAGCAGTCTACTCCAGTCAAGGTGGGGGCACTGGAAATTCATGATGAAATACTGGCCATAGAAAAATAATTCTAGTTAAATAGAAATAATGGGCCCAGTAAAACCCATCCCCTATTTAATATCAGTTTGGATCGTTTTTTAAAAATAGATAGTAGGGGTTATTTCTTTTCCATCCCTTTTTTTCTATATGTTTAATTTTATTATAAACAGCTTTTAGTATGTTTAGAGTGCTGTTTTTACCATATTGGTCTCAAAAACGTCTCTGGAAATGTTTAGCCAATTTATCTTTTCAGTTTATAAGTATAAAAAGAATTATTGGCAAATAAAATAACTATAAATGTGATTGATCCATACCAATAATATCTGAGATCTTAATAAATAATACTCTGTGGGATGTTATGGCCGAAGAAATAAGAGTTCTAATATTAGAAGATGTGCCATTGGACGCTGAACTTATAGAAACTCAGCTTAAACGAGAAGGCCTCCAATTCACGTCTAAGATCGTGGAAAAAGAAGATGATTACCGGAGAGAACTGGCAGAGTTCCAGCCGAGCATCATCCTGGCAGACCATTCACTACCTCAATTCGATGGTATCACTGCCATGAACCTGGCCCGGGAAATCACCCCCAACACACCCTTCATCTTTGTAAGTGGGAAAATAGGTGAAGATTTCGCGGTTGAAATGCTTAAAGAAGGCGCAACAGATTATGTTCTTAAAAATAACCTCTCAAAATTACCACATTCGGTTGTAAGGGCCCTAAAAGAAGCTAAAGAGAAACTTGAGAAATTAGTTGCCGAACAGGCCCTCAAAGAACGTGAAGAGAAATACCGGACTCTTTTTGAATACTTCCCAAACTACGTGGTTGTTCTGGGATTAGATGGTAAGATCATTGATCTTAACCATGCTGCGGCCAAATTCAGCCCATTATCTCGTGATGACACCATTGGCATGTATTTCACTGATCTCCAGTCCATCACTGGAGAGGATTCATCCTACTACCAGGAACTATTCTCCAAATATCTGAAAGAAGAGGATGTAGAACCATTTGAATCACGTTTAATATCCAGAGAAGGGGAAATACGTTTAATGGAAATTTATCCAGCTCCTTTACTTAAAAATGGGGAGTTATTTGCAGTTCAAGTTATAGCTCAGGATATCACCGAACGGAAAAAGGCAGAAACAGAAATAAATGCATCTTTAAAGGAGAAAGAGATGCTTTTAGGTGAGATCAATGGCAGGGTAAGTAACTACATGAACATGATATCCAGCCTCCTGGAACTCCAATCAGTTTACATGAAGGATGCGGAGAACCGGGAAGTTTTAAAGGATAACAAAAATAGGGTCAAATCAATGTTATTAATCCATGATGGATTCTCCCAGTCTGAAGACTTTGCCCTCATCGATTTTTCACAGTACATCAAAAAACTCATAGAACTCGTAGTCAGTTCATACCATGTGGATACTGACCGGATAAAGATGAAAACCATGACTGATGGGTTGATGCTGGATATTGACGCAGCCATCCCCTGCGGACTAATCATCAATGAACTGTTAACCAATGCAGTAAAACACGCCTTCCCTGGAACCAGTGAAGGAGAAATTTCCGTGGAATTTGGGCTGGATAATCATGAAAACAATGTATTGATCATTAAAGATAATGGTGTGGGACTTTCTCCCAGTATTGAATTTAAAGAAAGCGGAACCATGGGTTTCCAACTGGTGAACACCCTGGTAAACCAGTTAAAAGGTAGCATAATACTTTCCAGAGATAATGGCACCACTTTCCAGATTATCTGGTCTGAATCTGAGTATTAATATTTTAAAATCTGTTATTTAGAGTTTCATTTGATTTTTTCACGATTCTCTAAAATTTAACAGTAATTATTGGTAGTTAGTGGGGGCATGATCTCCCTCTGTATTATGGTATGAATCCGGGACGATTAATCAGGGGATTATTTATGAATTTAATTTTTTTTAAAAAAAAGTTGTAAATTTAAATAACATTGACTTTAATATTATTTTACCGAGTAAAAAGCTTAAATACATGTTTGAAACAGTTGAGTGAGTTTAATGGTGATGGTGCAATGCTTTACAAGGATTTAGTGGAAGTCTACCAGGATCTGGACTCCACCACCAAACGTCTGGAGAAAACCGATATATTGGCCAAATTTTTAGCTAAAGTGGGAGATGAAGAACCTGAACTCCTCCCCATAGTAACTTTACTATCTTTAGGGCGTATTTTCCCCACATGGAGTGAGGAAGAACTGGGGATCGGATCAAAACTACTGATGAAAGCTATTTCCCAGGCAGTGGGGGTTTCTCCAGAAGATGTGGAGAACCGGATGCGGGACACTGGAGATATTGGCGAGGCTGCCGAGGAGTTATACCAGAAAAAGAGCCAGGTAACTCTATTCAGTCGACCAATTACCATATTAAAAGTCCACCGTAATCTGGTGAAAATGGCTGAGATTTCAGGTAACCGGGCTCAGTATAAAAAAATTGACTATCTAATGGAACTCTTATCATCTGCATCCCCCTCTGAGGCCAAGTACATCACTCGTACTGTCCTGGAAGAACTTCGCGTGGGTGTGGGGGAAGGAACCATCAGGGATGCCATTTCACAAGCTTTCAACATACCCAAAGAAGTTGCAGAAAGAGCTCATATGCTAACCAATGACATGGGGCTGGTGGCTGAGGTGGCCCGAATGCAAGGGGAGGATGGCCTGCGCAAACTAACACTTAAACCAGGAAAACCCGTAAAACCCATGCTGGCACAGTTATCTCCCGGTATAAAGGAGAGTGTGGAAGAAATGGGTTGGGCAATCTGCGAAACCAAATACGATGGGATAAGGGTTCAAATACACAGGCATGGTGATGAAATTGATATTTTCACCAGAAGACTGGAAAATATCAGTATGGCACTTCCTGAAATCTCGGATTATATTAAAAAATCCCTTCCGCATGAAGATTTCATTGTTGAGGGTGAAATAATCGCCAGTCGAGATGGAAAACCAATATCATTCCAGTACATGCTTCAAAGGGTGCGTAGAAAGTATGAAATCGATAAAATGATTTCTAAAATTCCGTTAACTGTTTATTTATTTGATGTACTCTATTATGGGGGACCTATCCTGGATGAACCGCTCCATGAGAGGAGGAAAACCCTGGAATCAATAGTTAAAGTAGAGGAGGGTAAACTGGAGCTTTCTGCCCAGGTTAAAGTCACCTCTGAAGAGATTCACAAGGCTCAGGATCTCTTTGAAATTTCAATTAAGGGAGGTCATGAGGGGATCATGATCAAAGATCCCCATGCACCTTATATGCCAGGTATAAGGGGTAAGAAGATGCTTAAATTAAAAGCAGAACCAGAAACCCTGGATCTGGTGGTGGTGGGTGGAACCTATGGAACTGGAAAACGAGCTCATTTCATTGGCTCCTATTTAATGGCTCTTCAGGATGAGGATAACCAGCTCAAGCCCCTGGCCTACGCTGCCACAGGGTTGGATGATAATACACTAATGGAACTTTCCCAGATGGTGGAACCCCTTATTGTAAGTAAGGATGGTAGGCAAGTAAAGATAGAGCCTTCAGTAATTCTGGAAATTGCCTTTAGTGAGATAGTGGAGAGTCCTGAGTCTGAAACTGGATACTCCCTTCGTTTCCCGGTGGTTAAGAGAATTCGTAATGACCTGGGCTTGGATGAAATTGATACCCTGGAGCGGATTGAATCCATTTTCAGAACTTCTTAAGAAAAGTTGAATAAACCGTTGTAACATATTGGATTAGATAAATAGATGGTATTATTCATTATTTTTTATTTTATCTCCTATTTGAAGTTATTTTTTATTTAAAGTTCCATTTTTAAGAAATATAATATAATATATTTCCAATGATACATTTTGCATCATTCAACCATACTTATTAATAATAGCTCATAATAGTATTACTGTGGTTGTAATGGAAGACAAGAAAATCTTCAAACTGGCTTTATTCACTGCTATTCTGGGACTGGTGGGGATGATGTTCTCTGCCAATTATATAACGCCTCAAAAGGTTCAAATTAAAGACATGAATCGGGGAATGCTCGATAAGGAAGTTTCAGTTGAGGGAATGGTTACGGGAGTCACTCAGTCCCAGAAAGGGGGAACCTATTTTCTGGAGTTGATGGATGGAAGTGGGAAAATTAAAGTGGTTGTATTTGAAAGTGCAGCATCTGAAATCCAAAAATCCAGTATAAACATTGAAAACTTTAAAAATAGACGTATAAAAATTGTAGGGAGAGTTACTGAGTATCAGGGTAGTCTGGAAGTGGTGCTAAAGGATGCCAGTTCACTGAAAATAGTGGCATGAAAAACATGCCCCTGATTTATTTATTGATGGGAAATTCATAGTTTGAAAATAAATGTTTAGATATTAATCTTTTTTTGAAGCCTTTAAACCGAGGGTGTATCCTTTGATATCATCCAGGATATCCTTGGCATAGTAGGAGGCAAATATTATTCCCAGGGCACTAACCACCCAGAAGGATGCTAAACGATCCACCATGGCTATGCTTCCACCCACTGCACTGGAAACTCCGAAAAGCACGAACAATCCAGTGAGTGATAGTTCAATGGAACCAATACCTCCGGGTAGGGCAGATACTATTCCAATGATGTTGGCCAGGAGGAAGATGATGATAATGGCCACGAAGTTGATTTCAACGTTGAAAGCAACAAAAACAACGTATAACCTCACACATTCCAGAAGCCAGGAAACAGCGGTTAATATGAATACCACCAGCAGATTCTGGAAGCTGCTGAATGTTTTGGTGTATTCGATCATACTGCGTAGCCCTTCAGTGAACTTCTGATAGAAGTTCTCCACCACCTCTTCAGAGATGGGTAAAAACCGTAGTATTGAATGAATACGATTATAAATCCATAAACTGGTATCTTCTCTCCAGTTGATTAGATAGATAACTACTAAAAGCCCTAAAGAAGCTAAACCTCCCATTACTGCTATTAATCTAACTTTTGGGAGTAAGCATGCGCATAATATTAATAAAACAGCTACGATAACTCCGTCAAAGAATCTTTCGGTTAGTCCTGCGGATAAACCCTCTGAAAGGGTTATTCCATTGATTTTTTTACCGGCAACAGCGTTTAAGACTTCCCCTGCAGTGCGCATAGGGCTGAAGTTTCCTGCAAAAAGTCCAATGGTTTTGACAATGAAGTTCTTCTTGAATTCCCAGGGTTGATTAATGATGTAACCCCAGCGTAATGAGCGTATCCACACTACAACTAGGTGTATGCCGACTGCTAGCAGTATTAACCATGGATTGGCAGTTTTTATCATTTCCCACATTTGCTGGGGGCCGATCCAGATTATTAGGAGTGCCAGTAGCAGGATACTTACCAGGAAAACATAGTATCTTTTCAAGGTCAGATCCTCCGCAGTAATTTACATATCAAGAGGCGCAGCGTGAACATCATGTAATGCACCACATGTCGAGCGCGAACATAAGATTTTTCATTACCATAAATACACTGTATTGGACTTTCAGCCACCACCAGATCGTTTTCTGATGCCTTACAAAGGACTTCTGATTCATAGACATAGTCGTTGTAAGATATGTCCACAAAGAATGGGGCTGCTTTTTTAGATATTACTCTAAACCCGCACTGACTATCAGTAATATGGTAACCGGTAACGAATCTTATCAACCGGGTGGTTATTCCATTGGAAAGCCGACGTTGCAGAGGCATGTTTTGAGGGGCCATGTTAAGGAAGCGGGAACCTATTAACAAGTCAACACCATCCATTCCCTCTAGGAGTAGGGGTATGCAGCGGGGGTCATGTTGACCATCTCCATCCAGAAGAACTATAAGATCATAGTCATCTTTAATGGCACTTTCAAGCCCAGTTTTGATAGCTGCACCTTTACCTATATTTTTATCATGTTTTAAAACTTTTGAACCCGTATTTTTTGCAAGTGCTGATGTTTCATCGGTGGATCCATCATCAACAACCATTACGTCTGAATATTTTTTAACACAATTAACCACGTGCACTATGGCATTTTCTTCGTTGTAAGCGGGAATAATAGTTATGATTCTCATTTAAATTCCTGTAATCATTAATGGAAATTAACAAAGTCAGCAAATAATATTATACTTATAAATTAAATATTTTCATTTAATATAAAGTCATGGTGTTCCAATGAACTATTCCCAAGTCTTACGAGAAAAACCTGTTTTACTGTTACTCGTCCCTGCCGTAGCAGCATTTTTCATAGCACTGATTCCTACTTTAAAGTACGGGTGGCCTTTGGGTGGGGATATTTTTTATCATGTTCATCTGGCCAAGTTATACTTGGAACAAGGATTGATCTACTGGGATCCGTTAACATCCGCACCATACGGGCGGCCTATTTCTTATCCTCCCATTTTTCATTTGTTATTACTTTCATTCGGCCTTATTTTTGGGGATATGTTCGACGCGGCCCGATTTTTACAACCAGTACTAACCCTGTTCTTATTTTTCTCCTTTGCTTACGTAGCTTACAAACTTTATGAAAGTATTCTGGTAGGTGTTACTGCAGGATTCTTTATATTTTTCAGTGTGGTCTTTCAAAGATTTATCTTACCTGGCCCGGAAAATCTGGCCCTCATACTGTTTCCCCTGGTGCTTTATGGATTTTATCTTTCCACCAATAAAAAAAGTTATAAATACGCTTCAATATCAGGGATCATGACGGGAATAGTATTTTTAACCCATATGCTCTCTGCATCATTTTTGTTTTTGGTAACATCCCTTTATGCCCTCTTAATCAGTTTAAAGGATAAATCAATTCTAAAGTACTGGATTGTATTTGTTATTTCTGCTTTTCTGGTAGCATCAATATGGTGGATACCGTTACTAATTAAATATGGGCTTGTTTTTAATTCAAATGGTGATGCTCCATATCTGGTGAGTTTTTTAAGCTATCCAAAGTTTTTCGGGATCTTAACACTCCTATTTGCATTTTTAGGTGCCATTCCAATGGTTACAAGAAGATCCAAACAGGATATTTTAATATTAACCAGTTTAATTTCAATTTTAGTTGTCAGTAACCTGAATTATCTGGGTGTATCTATTTTAAGCAACCGGTTCCTGACATTTGCCCTTTTCCCCCTTGTAGTCATGGCTGGATTGGGGGTTAAGCACTTAAAAACCATAATTGCACAAAAAAACATCTCCCGGAAGTTCTACTGTATTTTCATCGCTTGTGTTTATATATCATCAGTTATGATTGGATATTCCATGCTGGCTGATGTTGACAGTGGATTTATCTGGTTAAGGGCCTCTGACAGTGAACTGGACATTGCAGAATGGTTCCAGGAGAATGGGGATAAAAAAAGTGTGGTGGTAGCGTATAACTTCAGAGATCCATTTATAGTCGCTATCAGCAGACAACCAGTGGCGGTGGGAGGTTATGGTCAGGGTATAGTACAGTCCCTGAATATCCAGAAATATGCAGATGGAAGGGTGAATCAATCAGATTACATAAAGGATGATGTGGGATATGTGGTTCTGTTTTCAGGTATGAAAGCCCCTCCCTACACCACACTGGTATACAAAAATAATAATTACGAAATTTATACTTTCAACGAGATGCTTCCTTAACTTCCATTTAAATTAGGATAATCGGATATCTCCGGGTTGGATAACGCACTGGTTGTATTAAGGTTCAATCAGATTTATTCCAGAATCAATTTCAAGTTCTCTCCAGGCTGATAAGTCCATCAGTTGCCCCTCTTTATCACTGACATCGGTGTTCATCATCAGGAATGATGAATTCTTAAAAACATTCAGAGGGAGCTTCAACACTAACATGTCCCCCTGAACTTCAACTGTGGCATTCATTTCAACTTCAATGCTGTTAACAGATTTTTTCTCATATTCTGCAGTGCCATTTTGAACCTTAACATCCAAACGTTTAAATTGTCCATTCTCCAGAAATCGGAAATGGCACCTGTAAACCAGTTCACGGTTAATATCATGGGCAGCGGCTATGATGATATAAAAATTCTTATCATCACGTGCCACGCCCACGGAACTCATTTCATCCGATGTTTTAAGAGTTTTAGTGTTATAATCATATCTTACATCTTCAAATGAAGATTGTGGCATTCCTGTTTTAGAAAAATTGTTATCATTAATAAATTGCACGTTAACTGGTTGCGGTGTGGCGAAAAGTTCGTTAATTCGGATGAAAGATTTCAGATACCCTTTGGTGAGAGAAAGGGGGAGTCCATAGGAATTAATAGCTTCTTCTTTTGTTTTCTCTTCATCTGCAGTTAGAGGGTTTTCTATACAGTTAACATCAAAGTTCTGCAGTTCTGGGGGAGGTGTTAAATTTAGAGATGGCTGGTAGTTAGGGGGTGATGGCCATTTAGTCCCACCCTTATGAATCAGATAAGTGTATATCTTCCCTTTAAAGTTCGTTGCAGCGGCAGAATACATTACAAATGCATTGGTAGCCCAGTGATCGCGATGTTCATCCAGTCCATCCGGAGTGATGATGATGGTGGGCTTGAAATCAGTTATTATTTGTTTTAAGTTTCCTGCTACATTCCCTCCGGTGTAAGTAGCATTCTGCTGGTAAGTGAAATTATAGGGGGAATGATCAAAGTTGTTGAAGGGGGTGTTGCTGGTGTAGAGTTTATCAGGGTCCCAGTAATCCTCAAACAGGGTTTTGAGGCCGGTATCAGGATAACCCAAAAATATAATGTTACTTTCATTCACACTCAATTTGGAGAGTGCATTCAAAGCTTCTTCATGTCTCAGTTCTGAAATTTCAGTGGAATTGTTTTTATTATTTTTTTCAAGGTATTGGGATAATTCTTCTGGTGTGGCGGCACTGCTACCATCCGTCATAACCACCACGGTTACAGTGGCATTCATATCCCTGGCCTTTTTTATCAACCCACCGGCAGCCAGTGATTCATCATCAGGATGGGGAGCAATAACCAGAATTCTATCACCACTCTGGATTCCGGGCATCTGAGAGTATTCTGGAGTATCCAAATAGCTTAAAAATAAATATGATAGGGTGATAATTGTAATTAAGCCTAAAACGATTAAAAAGAGTTTGTTACGGTTTGACTGTGGGGATGGAGGGAAAGTGGTAGTCATATCAGTACCTTTAATGTATTTTTATTCTATTTTTAATCATTTTATTCTTTTTCCCTCACTTTATAGGATTGGGATTACTAAAATTCTTTTAAAATTAATCAATGACTTAATTAAAATTAATCAATGACCTAAATGTTATTTATGTTTAAATCGATAACTTCCAATTAAAATACCATGAGTTTAGTTTACTAATATTTATTTATCATCTCAGACACCGGTGTGCCCTATGGAATATGAAAAAATAACTAAAAATAAGTCTGTTCTATTACTTTTGATTCCAGCCATCCTTGCGTTCTTCGTGGCCATTATTCCCACTTTAAAGTACCAATGGCCCTTAAGCTGGGATATATATTACCATGTGCACCTGGCCAAACTCTACTTGGAGCAAGGACTCACCTTATGGGATCCGTTAACCTACGCACCCTTCGGAAGACCTATTTTTTACCCACCATTATTCCATTATATTTTGGCGGCATTTACCGCCCTTTTTAAAGTTGATCCCTTCCAGATTGCCCGATATCTGCAACCAATTTTTGCATTTGCCCTGGTTTTATCATTCACCTACGTTGCCTGGAAATTTTACAACTTAAGGGTGGCTCTCTTAGCCGGATTCTTTTTGTTTTTCACCTCAGTATTCCACCGGGCCATGCTACCTTTACCGGAAACCCTGGCCTTAATTTTATTCCCCCTCGCAGTATACTTTTATTACCGTGCACTGGAAGGAGATGGATATAAATTCGCTGTTTTAGGAGGTATTATTAGTGGGTTGATGATGCTAACCCATAATCTAACTGGATTAATAATGTTAGGAGTGGTCCTACTTTTCACATTAGCCCTTAAACTGCGAAAGGATAAAGTCAAGTACAGGTCTTTAGGGATATTCCTGGGATTCACCCTTATAGTAGCCGCTCTTTGGTGGTTTCCCCTGCTAATCCAGTATGGTTTCGTTTTCCACAACCCCCGGGCTGTTATTCAAGGACCTGTTCAGTACATTATCATCCTGGTTAAGACCATGGGAGCACCTACCCTGATATTCACCCTTTTATGGGTAAGTTTCATGATTATGGGCTTAAAAAAGGATGATCTGGAAAGGTGGTATAAAAAATTATCCCGTAAGGAGATTTTAATTATTTCCTGGACATTATTCCTGTTAATATTAAGTAATGCCTATTTATTAGGATTTTCCATACTCATAGATCGTATATTGAACTTCGCAGTCTTTCCAGTGGTGCTTATGGCTGCACTGGGATTGGATTACATACACTCCTTTAAGGGTAAAAAATCGGTTTATGACCGAATATACAAAGTTATAGTTATTATTTTAATCATATCTGCAGTCTGTTCAGGAGTATTCTATGCTTTATCTGTAAAACCACTGGTCAATGACTCTCAAAGAGACTTAGCCCAGTGTTTTGCTCATAATGGTGACGGTAGTGGAGTGGTGATGTCACTCACTGAAGGCCTTGATCCGGTGATTGTCTCGGTGTCCAGGCAACCAGTTTCCACTGGAGGTTACCAGCCAGGTATGGTTAAAGTCCTTGATCGAAACCTTTACTACAGTGGAAATTTCACTAAAGAAGATGTTGAGAGGGATAAAATCAGATACTTTGTGGAACAGTCCCCACTAATTCATCCCAGTTATTTCACCCTGGTTTACCAGAACAAAGATTATAAAGTCTGGCGGGTAGATAACTAGATCGAGTACGCAGTGATAACATTATCAGATTGAATAATAGGTACCCAAGATAACCGAAACTATCAAGGATAGTATATAGCCATTATCATGGATATCAAATACCAGCATTATCAGATTAGATATAGTATTTAGATCACAGCATTTCAGAACGTATTAACCATAAATATAATTGTAAATTATTGATTAGTTAATCTAATCAAGTTTAAATTAAATCAAGCGTTTAAATGATAATTTTAAGGAAGTGCTTTTAATGAAAAAGTTATTCGGAACATTTGGGGTCAGAAGAATTGCCAATGAAGTATTAACACCAGAATTTGCATCCAAACTGGCTGCAGCATACGGAACACTGGTCAAGGGATGGGTAGCTGTTGGGGGAGACCCTAGAACATCCACTCCCTTAATAAAACACGCTGTGATATCTGGACTCCTCTCATCAGGATGTCAAGTGGTTGATCTGGGAATACTGCCCACACCAGCAGTCCAATACGCAGTTCGGAACTACTACGATGGAGGGGTGATCATCACTGCCTCCCACAACCCTCCACAGTACAACGGGATCAAATTCGTGGATGAAGATGGAATTGGTATAGCTGAAGATATGGAACTTGAGATCGAGGCCATGTACTTTAACGAAAACCCAGACAGGGTGGCCTGGGATGAGATTGGGGATGTAACCACCAATCCGGGCCTGGTTGATGAGTACATTGATGAAGTGATACAGCGGGTGGATCACGATGCCATTAAAAAAGCCAATCTCAAGGTAATAGCAGATTGTGGTAGTGGAGCTGCCTGTTCCACCACACCTTACATTCTCCGCAAACTGGGATGCGAAGTCACCACCCTTAACTGCCAGCCTGATGGTCACTTCCCTGGGAGAAACCCGGAGCCAACTGAGGACAATCTCCAGGAACTCATTAAAACAGTCAAAGCCACTGGAGCTGATCTGGGAATCGCCCATGATGGGGATGCTGATCGTACCATCTGCATAGATGAAGAAGGAAGCTTTGTAATGGGGGATAAAACTTTCGCTCTGGTTGAAAAACAGTTACTGCAGGAAAACCAGGGAGGACTCATAGTTACCACCGTGGCCACATCCACTGCCATCTACGATATAGCAGAAGAATACGGTGGAACAGTAAAGGCAACTCGGGTGGGTGACCTTTTGGTAGCCCGGGAACTTAAAGAGAGCGATGGATTATTTGGTGGAGAAGAAAATGGAGGTCTTATTTTCCCTGACTTTGTTTTGGGTAGGGATGCTGCACTGTCCACTGCCAAAATCGTGGAAACAATGGCCCTCACAAAAAAACCGTTATCCAAGCTGGTGGCGGAACTACCGACCTACCAGTCAGTGAAGATGAAAGTGGAATGTCCTGATGAACGTAAACAGGAGATAATGGATAAAATCGCTGTTGACACCCGGGAATATGAGATTGACACCACTGATGGGGTGAAAATCTTTCGTGAAGAAGGATGGCTTATCATCCGACCTTCAGGAACAGAACCAATCTTCAGATGCTTTGCAGAAGCTAAAAACATTGATGATGCTACTAAAATGGCAGAATGGGGCATATCCCTTGTTAATAAGCATTTAGGAAACTAATAGTAGTATTTAGACTAAATTAGCTTTTAAAAACTAATATATCATATACTTATTTTTTTTCTAAAACTTTCTCTTATCCCCCTTTCTTATTTTTCCCTTCTTTTTTGTCCAGGATCATCAAAATAAAAACCGTAAAATTCCGCACAATAAGCGCATAATGGAAATTTCCCATAACGGTAGCGGCTTCCGTCCTCTTTATTCATATAAAACTTTTTACCACAAGTGTAGCAAGTTTTAATTTTTTCATCTTCTTCATTTCCACGGTGTATTTCGCTTTTTTCACTATTTGGATCAGAATTTTTAAGTGATTTACCTTTTGTTACTTCATTATTCTGGATGTTAAACACCACCATGGATTATGAGTCTATTAAATTCGTATTTAATCATTTGAATGGATATGATTGATTATTGTTCTATGGTTAAAGTAGTGTTCTATGGTTAATTGAATGGTAGATTCATTTATTGGTTTAGATTTATTCCTTGATTAATCTAATATTTATGGTTAACTTACAATGTATGCCGGGTTGACTTTCAATATCAGTTAAGTATCATACCAAAAATATCATACGAAAATCGAAAAATAAATTATGAATTGGTGCACAGATAATAAGATCATGAATAAAAAAAGAAAAATCGCCTGGGGGATTACGGGAAGCGGTGAAAAACTGGTGGAAACCGTGGAAATCATGCAACAGATGAGGGATGAATACCATAAACAATTCGACATAAGGGTGTTCATTTCCAAGGCAGGAGATCAGGTTTTAAAATATTATAATCTCTCCAATACTCTAGAGACGAAATTTGACAAGACCTGGACTGAGATCAACTCCAATGCCCCCTTCCTGGCTGGACAGATTCAGCTGGGAAGGTATGCGTTCCTTTTGGTGGCTCCGGCAACATCTAACACGGTGGCTAAAATATCACTGCGCATAGCAGACACCCTGCTCACCAACGCTGCCATAATGGGTCAAAAAACTAACACACCACTTTACATCATGCCCACCGACTTTAGGGAGGGTATTGTAACCACTAAACTCCCTAATGGTAAAGATCTGGAGTTGACCATAACTCGTGAGGATGCAGAGCATGTGGAAAAACTGTCAAAAATGGACAGCACCAATGTATTTGAACATCCTGAGGAGATACCAGCCATATTCCGTGAGCACGCTGAAATGCTTAAGTGATCTCTAGTTAATAGGCAGTTTTTTGAAGATTCACATGGCATTTTAAGGTCTAAATAAGCTCTTAAATAGACTATTAAGTGGGGTTTAAGGTCCTAAATGAGTTTTTTGAAACCTTAAAGTAGTTCTCTTCGCAGTTGTAAAGTGACGCTGAACTTTTTAATGGGAAGGCCATCATCCACATCATCACTAAAGGGCGAGATCCCTCTGAAATAGTATTCCACTGGTCCGGTATTATCAATATCAACAGGCACAGTTTCCATATCATCCAGTGTATCAAAAAAATCATGTATTTCCATTAATTTATCTTCCGAACCACTGAATTTAACAACCAGGGCTCCCTCTCTTCTGTTTTGGAGTGATATGTATCTATCATCCACATCTATAGTTTTATCTTTCTTTTTACTCCCACTAACCCTATGAAATACGATATTTGCCATAATTCAACCCCCTAATCTGTTTTATACACTATAATAATTGGTTTTTCTGGGATATAAATTTTGAGATATCACATGGATTTTATAATCATTTTTTGGAAGAGAGATAATTCCTCATGATTAGGCTCTTCAGGATGAAAATCTAGATAAGAACTATTTTTAAAGAAATTAGTTTTTTTAGAAAAATGAAAAAAATAAATAAAAAATTAAGGCATTAAATAATGAAAATAGCTAATTAGGGGGTTTATGTTATAATTTATAACCTATATTCCTGAGGAATTTCTGCCTATCAGCCACATCCTCTTCAGTCTCAATAGATTGCGGTTTGAAACCATCAACAACTCCAATTATTCCCTTCCCCTGTTCGGTTTCAACAATCAGGACCTGAACTGGATTGGCAGTGGCGCAGAAAAGATTAACCACCTCAGGTACATCTTTGATTCGTTGGGTGAGATTTAGGGGGAATGCGTTACCAAGGAAGATCATGAAACTGTGACCACAACCCATCTCCAGCATTTTTTCCCCGGCAAGTTTCTCTAGATCTGCATTGTTACCAGCAGTTCTCACCAGACAGTCTCCTGAAGCCTCTCCAAATGCAAGACCAAACTCTGCCTGGGGCACGGTATTCACTATGGCCTCGTAAAGGTCCTCCACAGTCTTGATGAAGTGACTTTGTCCTAAAATAAGATTACAGTCATCTGGTGCTTCCAGTTTAACAATTTTAATGTTAAGTTCCATTACACATCCCCCATTTATCATTTTTACCATCTAATATTATCGTCCATTAACCTCAATATTCATCTGAAATTATATCTGCATCTGTAATTATATCTGTCTATTTAATAATTAGAATTCATGGCATGTTAATTTAACCTTTAAAGGGATTATTTTCCCTTTTTTGAAGTTTTTCCAACTGGTTATCTGGGTCATTGGTAATTTATTTATAGTAGCAAAATTAAATTGTCATTAACAATCATTATAAAATTGGTGTAAAATTATAGATATAAGGTGGAGCATAGGATCAAAAGAGATAGAAATTCAACTATCTTGTACACATTAAAATAAAATCCTGTTAGTTTTTATAAACCATTGGCAAACTAGCCAAGGGCTTGATTAAAAAGGCTTAATCACATCTAATGTGAGGTTTTAGTTATGAAAGAGAAGATGAAGGAAATTGGGCTGAGAATAACAGAACTTCGAGAGCTCTCAGATATCAGTATTCAGGACATGGCGGATTACCTGCAAATTCCCCTGGAAACCTACCAGGAATATGAAGCAGGGAAAAAAGACATCCCTGCCAGCATTCTCTTTGAAATTGCCCATAAAATGGAAGTGGACATGGGTTTACTATTAACTGGAGAAGAAACCCGGATGCACATTTTCAGCGTAACCAGAAATGGAAAAGGAGTGGAAGTAGGTCGCAGAAAACAGTACCAGTATGAGAACATGGCGGAAAAATTCATACACAAAAAGGCAGAACCATTCATAGTCACTGTTGAGCCTAAAGGTGAGGAATACAAGCCATCAACCAACACTCATCCGGGACAGGAGTTCAATTACATTCTGGATGGAACCCTGAAAATTTACATACACGATAATGAGATCATACTCCATGAAGGAGATTCCATATTCTTCGATTCATCATATGAACATGCCATGGAAGCCCTGGAAAATAAACCAGCCAAATTCCTGGCAATTGTAATGTAAAAAGGGATATTGGAATTTTAAAAACCATTATGATACTGAAAATGGATAATAATCAACATATATTCAGAGAATCTAAAAAATTGATAAATAAAAGTTTTATTAAATAACTGGTGATAAAAAATGTCATCTTTACTTGAAAAATTCGTTTCACAGGTGGATTTTGAGTCTTATCGAGATTTTAAGGATAATTTTCGTATAAACATACCTGAAAACTTTAACTTTGCCTATGATGTGGTGGATGAATATGCTCGTTTGTATCCTGAAAAAATTGCCCTGGTGTGGTGCAATGATGATACTCACAGGATATTCACCTTTAAAGATATGAAAGAATACTCAGACCGGGCAGCTAACTTCTTCGCACAGCAGGGTATAAAAAAAGGAGACAGGGTGATGCTAACCCTGAAAAGCCGTTTTGAGTTCTGGTTCTGTATCCTGGCCCTGCATAAATTAGGTGCCATAACCATCCCTGCCACCCACATGCTCAAAACCAAGGATATTGTGTACCGTATAGAAAACGCCGGTATCAAAATGGTGGTGTGTATAGCTGAAGATAGAGTGCCGGAGTACTTTGATGAGGCCCACGCGGAAATGGGAGACACCGGCCTGGTGAAGGCACTGGTGGGGGATGAAGATAGGGAGGGATGGTTTAACTTCCGGAAAGAGATCAAAAAGGCATCCCCTGAATTCAAGTACCCTACAGGTGATGAATGGGCTGAAAATGAGAATATAGCTCTGATTTACTTCTCATCAGGAACCACGGGTATGCCTAAGATGATCATGCATGATCACACTTACCCCCTGGGCCATATAATAACCGCCAAATACTGGCAAAACGTGGTGGATGATGGATTGCATTACACTGTGGCGGATACAGGATGGGCCAAGGCCATGTGGGGTCAGATATATGGCCAGTGGATTGCAGGTACGGCAGTGTTTGTATATGATTATGAAAGATTCGACGCCGGAAAAATGCTGGATAAGGCATCCCATCATGGAGTAACCACCTTCTGCGCACCGCCCACCATTTACAGATTCTTAATAAAGGAAGACCTCTCCCAGTATGACTTTTCAACTCTGCAATACGCTGTAACTGCTGGAGAACCCCTGAACCCTGAGGTTTACAATAAATTCCATGAATTCACTGGCCTGCGGTTAAGGGAAGGATTTGGCCAGACAGAATGTGTGGTCTGTATAGCCAACTTCCCCTGGATAAAACCCCGCCCAGGGTCCATGGGAAAACCTGCCCCTGAATACGACATCCAAATCATGAATAACGAGGGTAATCAGTGTGATGTGGGTGAAGAAGGAGAAATAGTAATAAAAACCGCTGATGGAAAACCCCCTGGCTTATTCCGCGGATACTACAAGGAAAAAAATAAAACCGAAGCTGCCTGGTACGATGGATTTTACCACACCGGGGACACCGCCTGGAAGGATGAAGATGGCTACCTCTGGTTCGTGGGACGTAACGACGATATGATAAAAAGTTCAGGATACCGTATAGGACCTTTCGAAGTGGAAAGCGCAGTGATATCCAACCCTTCAGTCCTGGAATGCGCCATAACCGGAGTTCCTCATCCCGTAAGGGGACAGGTTATAAAAGCCACCATTGTACTGACTGGTGATTATGAACCATCTCCTGAACTGGCTAAGGAAATACAAAACCATGTTAAACAGGTCACTGCACCCTACAAATATCCCCGAGTTGTGGAATTTGTGGATGAACTACCCAAGACCATCAGTGGAAAAATCCGCAGGGTAGAAATCAGGGAAAAAGATGAAAAACAGTAGAATCCAAGGTCAATACATCAAAATTGATATTTATTGTAATGATCATACTTGGATTCTCTATTAATCCCTATATCTTATTTCCATGATTTTTTAAGGTTATTATTAGATTTAAAGATGATATTTGAAGATTAACAGGATGATATGAATTATGACAAATCGCAAGAAAGAACCCTATCCAGTTTTCAATGAACTGGAATGTAAGGCATGTGAACGATGCATACGCGCCTGCCGTCCTGGTGTCCTTAAAATGAGTGAAGACATTAATGAACGCGGTTACCATTACGCAGTTTATCAGGGAGAAGGATGCACCGGTTGTGGGGACTGTTACTACACCTGCCCCGAACCATTGGCTGTGGAAGTTCACATACCCCGAAAATCCCGTATAAAAGACCAGAACAAACCAAAAAATGATAAAGAGGGTAAGGAGGAAGACAAATGACTATCCAGCTAATCAAAGGCAACACTGCAGTTATCATTGGTGCAATGTATGCTGGCTGTGACTGTTTCTTCGGATACCCCATCACACCAGCATCCGAAATCTTACACGAAGCCTCACTGTACTTCCCCAGAGTAGGCCGCAAATTTGTGCAGGCAGAATCAGAGGAAGCAGCCATAAACATGGTTTACGGTGCAGCTGCCGCAGGACACAGGGTGATAACTGCCTCATCAGGCCCAGGTATCAGCCTCAAACAAGAGGGAATATCCTTCCTGGCGGGAGCAGAGCTCCCCTGTGTAATCGTGGATATCATGCGTGCCGGACCCGGTCTGGGAAACATCGGACCAGAACAGGCAGACTACAACCAGCTGGTCAAAGGAGGAGGCCATGGAAACTACAGGAACATCGTCCTGGCCCCTAATTCTGTGCAGGAAATGTGTGACTTCACCATGAAGGCATTCCAACTGGCAGAAAAGTACCGTAACCCGGCAGTGGTACTGGCAGACGGAGTACTGGGACAGATGGTGGAAAGACTCCACTTCCCCTCAGAAGCCATAACACCAACCTACGATGAATCATGGGCTGTAAGGGGCAACCACCAGACAAGGGAAAACTTGGTAACCAGTATCTTCCTGGACTTCGACCAGCTGGAAGACTTCAACTACCGTTTACAGGAAAAGTACCAGACCATCCGTGAAAACGAGGTGGACTACGAGGAATACTTGGTGGATGATGCCGAGATCATCCTGGTTGCCTATGGTATAAGCAGCCGTGTGGCACGCTCAGCAGTGGACCTGGTTCGAATGGAAGGTGTAAAAGCAGGATTATTCCGCCCTAAAACATTATTCCCCTTCCCAGAGGAACGATTAAGGGAAATAGTCACCAGCAGGGATTGCCAGTTTTTATCAGTGGAAATGAGTAACGGCCAGATGCAGGAAGACATAACACTGGCAATTGGCTGCCAGCGTCCGGTGGAACTGGTTAACCGTATGGGTGGAAACCTCATTGACCAGAAAAGCATAGTAGACAAGATCCATGAAATGGCGGGTGGTAACTAATGATGGACAAAACCATGGATAAAGTGGGAAGAAAAGAGATGGTAAATGAAAAAATCATCAAAAAACCAGACTCCATGCTGGATGCATATCCCCGTAAAGGAGGAAGTGCACCCACCGCCACTCACTACTGCCCTGGATGTGGTCATGGAATACTGCACAAACTCATAGGAGAAGCCATTGATGAACTGAGAATACAGGACCGCACCGTTATGACTAGTCCAGTGGGATGCGCAGTTTTCGCCTACTATTACTTTGACTGCGGACATGTACAGGTAGCACACGGCCGTGCACCCGCAGTGGGAACTGGACTATCCCGTGCAGAAGAAGACGCAGTGGTAATATTATACCAGGGAGATGGAGACCTGGCATCTATAGGATTAAATGAAACAATTCAGGCCGCTAACCGGGGAGAGAAACTGGCAGTATTCTTTGTGAACAACACAGTCTACGGGATGACTGGGGGGCAGATGGCACCCACCACCCTGGTGGGAGAAGTCACTGTCACCTGCCCAACGGGCCGTGACCCCCGTTACATGGGTTATCCCATGCACATGTCAGAATTACTGGATAACCTGGATGCACCGGTATTCATTGAGCGTGTCTCTGTTTCAAACCCTAAAAACATTCGTAGAGCTAAAATAGCAGTGAAAAAAGCCCTTGAGGTTCAAAGGGATAGTAAAGGGTATGCGTTTGTGGAAGTACTCTCACCATGTCCCACCAACCTCAGAATGGATGCCCAGGCAACAGAAGATTTCGTTAACAATGAGATGGCTAAAGAATTCCCACTTAAAAACTTCCGTGACCGTCGAAGCGAAGCAGAACCCCTGTGCAGAGCAAGGAGTGATTTTTCACTAGATTCACTGGAAGAAATCTTCGAAGTTAAGGATGACACTTCATGGGCGGCCAGGGATGATCCATCCTTCCCGAGAAAGGTGGTTCGAATTGCAGGTTTCGGAGGCCAGGGAGTTCTGAGTATGGGACTCACACTAGCTCAGGCTGCCTGCAATGACCAGCGCCATGTATCCTGGTATCCTTCCTACGGACCAGAACAGCGAGGCGGAACATCAGACTGTACCGTGGTTATTTCTGGTGAAACTATAGGATCCCCGGTATTACAAACTTCTGATGGGTTGGTGGCTATGAACCGACCTTCACTGGAAAAATTCGCATCTAAAGTGAGGGAAGGTGGACTTATCATCTACGAAAGCAGTATTGGTGATTTTGAATCCCCTGAAGGACTTAGAACCCTAGCCATACCAGCTCGTAAGATAGCAAAGGAACATGGTGTGAAAAGAGCAGCTAACACAGCTATGCTGGGAGTTGTAATGGAATTAGGATTAACCGATCTTCCAAAACATGTTTTTACTGAAGCAGTAGAGCACACCTTCCGCCGAAAACCCAAACTAGTACCAGCCAATCTGGAAATACTGGAAGCAGGTGCCAAATGGGCCCGGGAAAACATTAAAAAATGAGAGATATGATGGAGAGCAGATAGGGATAGATGATCTAGTAAAATCAGAATATTCCTATTTAACTTTCCATCTTGATTCTTCTTGTTAACTTCCGTTCTCTTTTACTTCCATACTCTTTTTGTTAACAAATCCTATTATTTACATTTATTTTTTATTTTACCTTCAAAAATCGTTTTTTAAAGAGTTTTACAGATTATTTTTTACATTTATTTAGTGGGGGAACGATTTTTATTTCGATGGTTTTTACCTATTCCGGTCCGAGGGTGTGTCAAATTTTAAGTAAATTGTGGATCATATTGTTAACTGTATCATAATCATAATAAAAATTTGAATTTGGATTGTAAAAGTGGGGATAAATTTTAGGGGTGAAATAATGCCTGTTTTTCTAAAAGAAGAAGATATTTCCCTGGTTCTCTGTGGTGAAGCAGGGCAGGGAATCCAGACAGTAGAGGCAATACTGGCCCAGGCTGTAAAACAAAGCGGATACAACATTTTCTCAACCAAAGAATACATGTCAAGGGTTAGGGGAGGTCAAAACTCCACTGAAATAAGAGTATCATCCCACAGGGTGGCCTCATATGTGGATAGAATTGACATACTACTTGCTCTGAGTTCAGGGGCAATAGATCACCTCCGGGACAGAATTTCCCAGGATACCCTGATCATCGGAGATCCAGAACACATCAAATCTGCAAAAGAGGAAAAAACTGCTGGTTTTAGTTTAGATTCTAATTTTATAGAGGTTCCACTCATGGAAACTGCCCAGGAAATGGGGGGACCAATATTTGCCAATGTTATCGCAGCCGGGGCTCTGTCCTGCCTCTTGAACATTCCCCAAGAAATATTCGATGGCCTGATCAGTGATATGTTCACCAGGAAAGGTCAAGAAATACTTCAAAAGGACTTAAAAGCAGGTGAAGCTGGTTACAATATTGGTAAAGGGTTAATGGAATCTGAAAAAACCCCGATCCATCTTTCATTACATGGTAAATCATCAGTGCGTGACGAGCTCCTGATAAATGGTACCGATGCCATGGGATTTGGCTGCCTTGCAGGGGAGTGCAGATTCATGTCATCGTATCCAATGACCCCGTCCACCCCACTCCAAACCTTCCTGGCCAGCAATGCACACGACTTTGAACTGGTATACGAACAGGCAGAGGATGAAATAGCAGCCATCAACATGGCACTGGGAGCATCCTACGCCGGTGCCAGGAGCATTGTAGCCACATCAGGAAGTGGATTCGCACTGATGGAAGAAGGAGTGGGCCTGTCAGGGATGATAGAAACACCAGTAGTCATATGTATCGGCCAGAGACCAGGGCCGGCGGTTGGACTACCCACCCGCACCAGCCAGGAAGACCTGAACCTGGCACTTTACTCAGGACCTGGAGAATTTCCACGTGTCATATTCGCCCCAGGAAAACTGGAAGACGCATTCACCCTTACTCGTCTCGCTTTCAATATGGCTGAAAAATACCAGGTACCTGTTTTCATTCTCTTTGATCAGTATTTCGCAGATTGCTACTATAACATACCTTCCCTCCCCCTGGAAGATGTGGAAAATGAGAATTATCTGGTTAAAACCACTCCTGAATATAAACGGTATCTGATCACCCATGATGGGGTCACCCCACGGGGAATACCGGGATATGGGGATGGACTGGTAGTTGTGGATTCCGATGAACATGATGAAGCGGGCCATATCACCGAAGACCTTAAAATAAGGACACAGATGGTAGATAAAAGATTGCAGAAGATGGAACAGATCATGGAAGATGCAGTGGCCCCGGAACTGGTTGGGGGGGATGATTATCATAGTCTGATCATTGGGTGGGGTTCCACCTACTGGCCCATTAGGGAAGCTTTGGAAAATATCACTAGGAAGCATCCTGATGAAAAATTGGGTTTCCTCCATTTCAAACAGGTGTATCCCTTCCATAAATCAGTGGCAGAGTACCTGGAAAAAGCCGAAGATGTTATCATTCTGGAGAATAATGCCCAGGGTCAGCTAGCCAATCTCATAAAACTGGAAACTGGATTTGAAATACAAGAAAAGTTTCTAAAATATGATGGAATGCCATTTTCAGTGGAGGAAGTCGAAGAAAGAGTTATGAAATTCATGGGAATTGGAGATGATGGCATTAGGGGAGATGATAGAGCTCAGGATGGGGGGGAGGTGTTAAAATGAAACCCAGAGACTTTGACATGCCCGATGCTGATGTGGCCTGGTGTGCAGGATGTGGGAATCTAGCCATTCTGCGCAGCCTCAAAACCGCACTGGCTGAACTTGAAATACAACCAGAAAATCTGGTTTTTGTATCCGGTATTGGCCAGGCCGGTAAGCTCCCACACTACATCAAAGGTAATCTATTCAATGGATTACATGGAAGATCATTATCTCCAGCAACGGGTATAAAAGCAGCAAATCCAGAGTTAACAGTCATTGATGTCAGTGGTGATGGTTGTATGTATGGGGAGGGGGGAAACCACTTCATGCACACCATAAGACGTAACCCTGACATCACCAACCTGGTGCATAACAACATGGTCTACGGCCTCACCAAGGGACAAGCATCACCCACCAGCCAGAGGGACTTCAACACACCACTACAGGTGGATGGGGTTTTCCTGGAACCCTTCAACCCACTGGCCGTAGCTATAGCACTGAACGCATCATTCGTAGCCCGAGCATTCAGCGGGGACCGCAAGCAAATCATTGAAATCTTCAAAGCAGCAATAGAACACAAAGGATATGCTATGGTGGACATATTCCAGCCCTGTGTGACATTCAACAAGGTGAACACCCGTAACTGGTTCCGGGAACACACCTATTACTTGGAGGATGATCATGATCCACTGGACCGGAATGAAGCATTCCGCAGGGCCACTGAAACCGGAGAGTATCCCCTGGGCATATTCTACAAAAACTCAAAGAAAAGTACATTTGAAGAAAACCTAAGCATTTACCAGGAGGAAAAAACACCCCTTTTCCAGAGGAAATTCCATAGGGGGAAACTCCAGGCGCTGGTGGAAAGTAAAAGATGATTAAACCCATAATTCATCAAAATAACTAATGTTTTGCACTTGAAAATTTGAGGTGGAAAATTGAGGAAAATCAGAATACTATCATGGAACGTTAATGGAATCCGTGCTGTGCACAAAAAAGGATTTAAAGAATGGCTCACGAAAGACAAACCAGATATATTATGCATCCAGGAAACTAAGGCTGTTCGCAAACAGTTCCCTGCAGATATCAGGAATGTTAATGATTATCATCTGTATCTTTCCGAGGCAGAACGCAAAGGATACAGTGGCGTGGCTACCTACACCAGTATAAAACCTGAAAAGGTGGAAAACGGCTTTGGAATTCCCAAATTCGACAGTGAAGGCCGCACCCTCATAACGGACTATGGAGATTTTGTCCTGTTTAACATCTACTTTCCCAACGGTAAAATGTCCCCAGAACGGCTCCAGTACAAACTGGATTTCTATGACTCATTCCTGGACTATGCCGATGCCCTTAAAGAAGAAGGACGCAACATCGTGGTCTGTGGTGATGTGAACACAGCACACAAAGAAATCGACATAGCACGCCCCAAGGAAAACGAGAAGATATCCGGTTTCCTCCCCATTGAACGGGAATGGATGGACCGGTTTCTCAGTCATGGTTACGTGGACACATTCCGGGAGTTCAACCAGGAACCCGAAAACTACACTTGGTGGAGTTACCGAACCCGTGCCAGGGAACGGAACGTTGGTTGGAGACTGGACTACTTCTTCGTGAATCAGGAATTCATGGATAACATCGAATATGCCTTCATACTTCCGGATGTAATGGGCTCTGATCACTGCCCGGTGGGAATCGACATAAAACTGGAGGATTAATAAGCCCTGGGATTTATTTATTCGCAATTTTAGCTTTGCAACGATTTTAGTTTCACATTAAATAAAGAGCAGTTTTTTAAAGAAAAGAGAGTGTTATGAGTTAATTGTTTTATTATGGTTTGAAGCCCTGATTGAAATTGTGAATTTTGATTGAATTATTAAAAAAATATCTGGAAGGATAAAAATGGACAAATTCGAGGAAAAAATGGACAAACTATCTTCAGAAGGTCTGTCTGATTCGGAAATTGGTGAAAAACTTTTAGATGAAATGGGAGATCTCTGCATCTGTCCAGACTGCCCAATGTACAACCAATGTGCTCAGGAAAAATACGAAGGATTGTACTGTGTACTGGGCAAATCCGCATGTAACCTGGAAGAAGATGACTGTATATGCCCAGAATGTGAAGTAGCAGAAGATATGGAACTTAAAAACGATCTTTTTTGCATCAAAGGATCAGAAAAAGAATTACGGGGACTTTAAACAGTTATCTCTCCCTTATCTTTGCTATTTTCAGTCACTATAATTTAAATTTTTTGTTTGCAAATTCTTTTTTTAATATTTGTGTTTATAGATTTTTATCTTAGAATTACCAACCAATATATAAGGATTATATTAAATTTGAAGGATTAGTCTTGAAAATGAAATTTGGCTGAAAATGAAATAGATTATTGATTCGAATTAATAAAATTATAGGTTGAAATTAATAAAAAATTAATGGGAGAGGGCTTAATTTGTCAAATTCACTTCATCTAAGAAAATTAGAGGGATGTTATGAGTTATCGTGGAAGAGCTAAACAATTTTTAGAATCACAGAATATTTCCATTGGAGACATGATCTCCATAAAAAAAAATGGCACTGAATACAGGGGTATGCTCTTAGACCGGGCTGAAGATGCTGACCAGATGCATATCGTACTGAAGATGGACAGTGGATATAATGTTGGTCTAGCCCTGGCCGAGGCTGAAGTTAAACTCCTTGAAAAGGGAGATAAACCTGAAATCAATCTTCCTCCACTGGATATCCACCGAGACCCTGGAAAAATGGATGTATCCATAATATCCACAGGAGGAACAGTGGCATCCATCATTGATTATAAAACAGGAGCAGTGCACCCGGCATTCACTGCTGATGATCTTTTAAGGGCCACCCCTGAGCTATTGGATGAGGCTAACATCAGTGGAAAGGCCATAATGAATATTTTAAGTGAAAACATGAAACCCGAGTTCTGGGTTCAATCTGCATGTGCAGTGGCTGATGAAATAAATGAGGGGGCGGATGGTGTGATAGTGGCCCATGGAACAGACACCATGCACTACACTGCCGCTGCTCTAAGTTTCATCATGGAGTCACCAGTTCCCATCGTCATCACTGGTGCCCAGAGAAGTTCGGACCGACCATCCTCCGATGCATTCCTAAACCTGATGAGTTCAGTGGCGATGGCCAAGTCAGACATAGCCGAGGTCACAGTCTGCA
>Ga0209340_1000380_pt1 | contig 49625 bp, 81 predicted proteins | sample EPASupsiteSAE323_FD_187266 | JGI IMG/M metagenome (GOLD analysis project Ga0209340, IMG submission 187266) | Bioremediated contaminated groundwater from EPA Superfund site, New Mexico - Sample SAE3-23 (SPAdes) (version 2) | ecosystem: Environmental > Aquatic > Deep subsurface > Groundwater >... | reverse complement strand
CAAAGGCTTTGGCATCGGTTCAGGTTCAAGACCTTTACGTAAGGATGAACAGTATCGCAAACCGTTCAGACGTTACCGTAAAGCCCACTGACCCGCGAATGCTTGAGGTTATGGCGATACTCACGAAGCAAGGCATTCAGGACGTAGGACTGACAGATCAGCGGTTTACCCTTAGGCGTGCGACGCAATTTCCGATACTTCAAAAGGTGCTTACTTTTAAGCTCACGCCGGACGAAGCAATTAAATTGTATCAGCAGAAACTTACTGAAACCAAATGATTCTCCTACTGCCGGCGGTTGCGTTCTTCGCTCTTTTCGTGGCGTGGCCGCTGGTGGTAGTCTTTTCGCTTTCTTTACAGCAGACTAACTTCATTACTTCGTCTTTTGTAGGGCTGAAAAACTATATTGACTCCCTGAAAGACGAATCATTTAGACAAGCTATTGCTAATTCTGTCCTGTATATGGCCTACATGGTCCCAGGACACGTTTTGACCTCATTACTCGCAAGTCTGGCCGTCTTTCGCTTGCCGAAGCGGTGGCACGATTCCTCACGTATTCTGTTCTATCTTCCTGTCTTGTCGGGAGGTATCATAATCGCGCAAGTATGGCGGTGGGTCTTTCACATGGACGGTCCCGTTAACTGGTTCCTTACTTCTTTAGGAGGTCAAGCTGTAAACTGGTTTGGTCAAGGTTCTACGGCTATTCCTGTGATATGCTTCATCGTGGTAGTTTCTAGTTTCGGCGCTAACGTGATAATAATGCTTTCGGCAATGCAATCAATCGACGTTGCGATATTCGACGCGGCCAAGATCGACGGTGCGACATGGAAACAAACCAAGTGGAGAATAATAGTCCCGATAATCCTGCCTACTATCGGACTGGTTACGCTTCTTTCTGCGATAGCTTCTCTCCAAGTAGTTGAAACGATTATGATGCTTGCACCGCAAGACTTCGCGGCGACTATAACATATTCAATCTATCGGTCAGGCTTTCTGTTTAGTAGGTACGGCATGGCATCGGCGCAAGCGGTTATCCTTTTACTTATTACCGTAGGGATATCCTTGATAAAAAGACGGTTAGAGCATGAGTAAGTTTATTCTCGTGCTAGTTTTCGCGCTCTTACTTGCACCGCTATACTTTATGCTTATCGGGTCTTTTCAAGACATTCACGGTGTTATGTCAATGCCGCCGTCACTCATCCCGCATAATCCGATCATGGGGAATTATGAAAGGATGCTTGCGTGGCCTCTTGCGAAGTGGTTAAGTAATACGCTTTTCGTGGTATTCTTTACTGTGTTAATAAGTGTATCTATTTCCGCAACTGCCGGATATGCTTTTGCATTTTATAAGTTTCCGCTAAAAAAGACACTGTGGACGCTGTTTCTTGTGGGTATAATGATACCTAGAATATCTTTACTGATTCCGCACTATATCATAGTTAGGAAGTTAGGAATACAAGGTGGCTTGTGGGCGGTTATCCTTCCCGCTTGCTTTTCTCCTGTAGGGCTTTACCTTGCCAGGACGTACTTTGAAACCGTACCGAAAAGCCTGTTAGAATCTGCACGGCTTGACGGCTGTAACGAAATCCAGGTTCTTTTCCACGTGGTAGCGCCTGTTTCTAAGCCGATCGTTACCGCGTTATCGCTTTTCGCGGCGCTTGCATCGTTGCAGGATTATGTCTGGCAGTCTCTTGTCCTCTTGAATCCTTCACGGCAAACGCTTATAGTAGGGATGATTAAGGCTGTAATGAGTAGAGGCGGCACAATGGAAAACGTAAATCCACTAGGCCGTAGTTTCGCGGTAGGTATCGTTTTACTTTTCCCGCTTCTCGTGGTATTCTTAGCGGCGAATAAGTATTTCGTAAATTCTTTGACTGGGGCCTGCAAGGAGTAGAATATGGGACATTATGCGGCTGAAATGGGAGATTATAGCGATTATCTTAATTCAAGCGAATATAGAGAAGCAATTAAACGTGATGCAATGCATAAGCAAATAATTTCTGCAATAGCTATGGAAAGTCTAGGCCCAAGAAAGGAATCTAGTTTTGGTCAAATTGATCAAACTATAACAAAAGAACAGCAAGAAGAAAACAGAATGCTTGCCCTTGAATCACGCAAACTACAAATATCCCTTGGTGCAACAGAAGCTAAAGTAAGGCGATTAATTGATTTAGGTGAAGGTATAATAGCTAATTCTTTTCATCATGCAATGGATGATTGCGGCTGTCCTTTCTGTAGTGCTGTCGCAGCGTGGCGTAAAGAGGTTGGAACATGACCGTCATAAAAGTAACGTGTCCCGATTGCGGCAAGATCATATCCGTGCAGATTGCCACTATCGACAAACTACGCTCACAGGTAGCGCAAGTTACGAAAGACCGCGATATATACAAGCAGAAACTAGACGCTATCGAAAATATGCGGAAAACTAATCCATTAGCTGAAATGTTTGGAGGAACTAAATGAGTATTATTCAGGATATATTTATTATATGTTTTTTTACATATGCGGTATATTGTGGTTACAAGGTAATTAAACAAAACATAGGCGGTAAAAAATGATTCTCGGACTTATCACGGCACGCGGCGGGTCTACTCGATTACCACGGAAAAACGCGAAGAAGTTTTGCGGACATCCGCTAGTTGCGTGGTCTATCATACAGTCCATGTGTTCTAAACTCATTGACCTTACCGTACTTACCACGGATGACGATGAAATAGCGGCTATCGGTGAGAGATACGGCGCAAAGGTTATCAGAAGGCCAGTATGGGGGAATGACACGACGGCGGGGGTTCCGTACCTTCACGCTATGGGGGAATTGGCAAAGGAAGGGATACATCCAGACCATATCGTGACGTTTCTTCCTACTTCACCGATCAAACTTCCCGATGATCTTGACAGAATGATTGCGATATACCTTCAATCTGGAGAGGATCAGATTATGACGGTATCGCCGGACAGGGAACATTTCATATTTGAGAATTTGACAAGCGTGAAAGAAGGGTATAGAATAGGTTATCACGTCAAGCCGTTCCTGGCCGATAAGTTCTGGACGTACTCGAAACTGTGCGGTGGATGGGGCGTGTCGAAAGCTGAGTGGCAAGTTGAAAGGTGGAGGCGAAATGGCACATCTGACGCTGAACTTGACCAGAAGCGCGAAAAAGGCTTTGACGATAAGATACTTTGTTACTCCTTGTGGCCGTGGCAAGTCTTTGAAACTGACTACATAGAGTATTTTGAATTGTGTGAATTGATTATGGAAAAGTTTGTACTGAAAGGGCGCGGACCGCAAGTATATATCGACTACGCAAGATCGGTCGGCAAGGATTACGGATTCAGTGAAGATTACTCGCAATACGCGGGGAATATGGGACAACAGGGGTGAGATGATGAAATGGTTTCTTAAACTGCGGCATCGAATGGCATTTATGACTGGCTACATAGTCTTGACAGCGTTCATTCCTGTTGAGTTTTGGCGGATTATTGCTCTTGCTCCCGTATCCCTGTTTTGCGGATATCTTGAAGAGTATCTTAATGAAAAGGAACAGAAATGAGGCGAGAATCAGACGTACGCAGTAATTCATCACTCTACAATCAAGGCACGAAAGAAAAGCAGCTTATCTTCGAGGAACGCGCAACAGTGGTGAACTTTCACACTCTTTGGAACGCGTATCACGAAGGCCGCGCAAGGGATATATCCGACGAACCGAAAGAGAAGAACACGCCGTGCATTATTGTGGGTTCGGGTCCTTCGCTCGATGACGAGATACCCTACCTGAAAGACTGGACAGGCGGCATCATGTGTACGACTTCCCACGCGCTCACGCTTATGAAGCACGGTATAGAGCCTACGCATATCGTAGCACTTGACCCATTTTGCACTTGGGAAGAAATAGAGGGCGTGGATTGGTCGAAAACGCGCACGAAGCTGGTTTGTCATCCTGGGGTATGGCCGTCACTTATCGAGAAGTGGCCGAACGAGTATCTACTTTTCCGCGAAAACTCTGGAAGGAACGATTCTTTCTATTCCGGTGTGCAGAAACGAATGTATACATGGACGGAAGATAATGGACACGGCATAAGGTTTCCGATCTTTCACTTTATGATAAAGACTGAGATTACCCTTTTCGCCTGTTCACCGCCCATGCAGATGTACGTTGCTCAGGTCTTGGGGTACGGTAATATATTCCTTTGCGGCGTAGACTTAGGCTTTCACTCTGGCAAAGAACGGTTTACGTCATGGGAAGTAAAAGACGGCGAATGGGTGGAAGTGCCGCATCCTCTTGAAGACGATACCGCAACGATTATCGGGAATAACGGTGTATTGACCCAAGACATCCACCTGTACTACAAAAAGAACTTCCTCTCGGCATGGCGACTGTCAAAGCAGACGGTCTATAGTTGCGATCACGGGCTTATCACGGAAGCACCTTACAGACCTATTGACCTAGTTGTACGTCATCAAGGCAAGCATCCCAAGCACTTCCCGAAGCAGACAGAGGAATACGTTGCTTCAAGGCTAGAGCCGTATCTTGCGGGCGTAGGGGCGTACGTTATCAAAACGTCTAACGGCTTGGCTTTCGTCGAAGCACTAGACGCAGAGAAAGACCTTCCGGCGTATATGGGGTCAATTCTCCAACAGTACCAGTGTACTACCTGTCATTCTCAAGCGCAAGGCAATGATGCGAAAGACCATTCCGGCGAAGATTGTCCGGCGTGTACCGAACAGAAGAAAATCAATCCAGCTATACCAGTTGGAAAACTCAAGAGACGCGCAGAGGTTGACATAGACGCTAACATGAAGCGGATACGGATGATGATTGAACGGTCGAAAGAGATTTTCGGCGTAAAGAATGAGCCTGTCATAACTTCCGATGAAGTGCTAAAAACGAAAGAGGAACTAGAGAAAGGCGTTATCGGGACGGCGATCAGTCCTGCATAGTGTTCACGTATCCATGAACATAGCGGGAATCGTGAACGTGTTGCAAAATATCTGAAACTATGCTATAATAGGGCTTAGTGACGCTCACGTACCAAGTGTACGAGGAGTTGCGGGGTCGCCCGATTAGCGATTCTCGCTTAGTAGATCGCCCTTAATGGGTGATAGCAAAAATCCATTGACGGTTTCGCGTAGCGATTCCGAGGGCAGCGTGGCAGCCCGTTCAGTGGTTGGCAGATCGGAAAGACGGTCAATTTTTACGGAGGCACGACTAAAGCCGATGTACCAGAAGCGTACCATTCCAGTACCGTATACCGGACGCTATCGATATAGCTACAAGGCGCACGGTGAGAATGCGGAATTTCATGCAAAACGCGGAACGGAAGTATGGTCGAAGCGCGGAAGTATTGCACACGTAAACGGGTGGGACATAACGAATCCAGACTATAAGACCGTGACCCACCGTATCGAGCGCAGATTGGCAAAGCGTGAACTATACGCGGCTCTACGTGAAGTAGCGTAAAGTGATACCTAAAGAGGGGCATTATGGCAACGTCAACCGATGGCGGGAAGAAGAAAAAGCACGTCAATAAGTACAGCGATGCTATCTTGGTGAAAAACAAGAAGCGCAAGGCGAAGAACTACGAGAAGCACCTTGAGAAAGCAAGCGAAAGACGGCTTCGCAATCATCCGGGGGAATGACATGGACGACGACAAGATTCTAGCGACCTTTCACGCATACGATCAGGAAGGTATCGATCTATACTCCCACGCTATAAACTATCTTTGCGCCTTGAATGACATAAAAGAGTACATACGCGGTCTTGACAAGTACGGCAACGGTTCAGACGAAGTACAAGAGAAAATATCGAAGATACGCGAAGATATGTATGACATGCTTGCAAGATATCACTTGCCGGAGGATTGAATGGACGAAGTAATCTGCATTAAGCACGAAACCTGTCCAAGTAAAGACTGTGAGCATAAATATCCGCACGAGAAAACAAAGCCGGAAGATGCGTATAATTGTTGCGAATGGGGCGAGTGTAGTTTTTTTAATACAAAGATAAGATGTGTTAGGATGGGCGGCAAGCTGTGAGAGTAAACCTACTTTATCGGCTTTGCTTTGACGTTTCAGAAGTAAAGATGGTTGGAAGTAACGCTATCGTTACAATAACACCGAAACGATGGTTCAAGCGGTTTTTTCGCATAGGCGAAAGACGCGCAGACAGGAAGCTACGCAGCTTCACGAGGAAACCATGAAAGTATCAATTTGGAGCGACGGCGATAGATCGGTAGGCATAAACGGATTCTCGGCTACTGTTGACATAGGCGACTTCCTTACCGATAACGAAGATATGAGGGACGATACAAGGGAAAGCCTTATAAGGTGCTTTAGTGAGCTATGGGACGAGAAGGCTTACGTGATATTCGATGACGAGATAAAAGATGTGGACTTTGACTATGACGCGAAAGACTACTATAGGATAGCAAGATGAATAAAGAAGATAACCTGAAAAGAGGGGGAATAACCGCCGAAACAGCACCGATTTTAGGACACAACGGCGGGGTTAAATCAGCAGAAGTAAAACGTGAGAAAAAGCTCATGTCGCAGATATATTCCGAGTTCCTTATAAGCAAGTTTAACGTCAAGACAAGCGAAGGCGAAAGGGAAGTAACCGGAAGCGATCTTGTCGATGAAGTAATGAAGAAGGTATTGAAGAAAGGCGGCTCTCCGGCTGTCTCGATGATGAAAGAGATACGCGAAGCAACGGAAGGAAGCAAGACGCAAGTGGATCTTTCCGGTGGCCTTGACATAACCTCACTTACTCCCGAGGAAAGGGCAAAAAAGATTGACGAAATCATTGCAAGACGAACAGGAAGACCTGCTACTAATTGAGTATGATGCTCAATCGAAACGAGAGGAAGTAGCGCCCATACTCGAACCGTTTAAACAGCATCATCGTATAAAGATAGTACGAGGCGGAAGGGGTGGAGGCGCGAAGAGCTACGGCATAGCTTCCCTGCTTATCCAGGCCGCGAATTACGAAAGAAAACATATTGCCTGTCTCCGAGAAGTACAGCTAACCCTTGAGGAATCCGTTCATAAGCTCTTAGGCGCTACCATACAGCGATTAGGCTATAAAGACTGGAAGATAACTAAGGAATCCATAGACAACACGCGCACGTGTTCACATATCATATTCAGGGGCATTTCCGACCTTCGCGCAGATCAGCTAAAATCGCTGGAAGGCTTTGATATATTCTGGCTAGAGGAAGCGCAAGACATATCGGACGGTTCCCTTGATGTGCTACTTCCCACACTAAGGAAGGAAGGCTCTGAACTATGGGCTTCAATGAATCCTAACTTGGAAGTGGACCCGATCATATCAAGGTTCATAAACCGCAAAGACGCTTTGATAGTAACGGCACGGCCTGGGAAGCTCGATAATCCGTGGTGGACGAAAGAGCTACAAGCCGAAATGGAAGCAGACTTTGCGCGTGATCCCGAACTAGCCGAGCACATCTGGAACGGCGCTCCGATGATACAGGGCGCACGGTCTATATTCTCACGGGTAAAGATACGTCAAGCGATGGATAGAGTGCTGGACGTTCCCGATGACGCGCCAGTAGAGATAGGCGTTGACGTTGCAAGGTTCGGTGACGATCTTTCGGTGATATACAAGCGCAGAGGAATGAAAGTTATAGACAGCAAGAAGCTATCCCATAGAGACACGCAAGAAGTAGCAAGGGTAGTATGGGACATGGCCGAAAGAGACAGGAACGTCAAGATAAAGGTTGACGATGATGGGGTAGGCTGTATAACTGGAAATACAAAGGTTTTTACTCCAAATGGTTGGATTTTAGCTACGGCATTAAATATAGGCGATAGTATATACTCAAAGAATAGCAATGGTGAATTAGTTATAGAATCAATACGCGGATTGACTAAACATGATGATACGCGAGTAATAGAGTGCGATGGTTTCGAGTTTTCATTCTCCCACGTATTGCCCTACAAGACTAGGGTAAAGTATCCATTCCTGCAAAACTCATGGGAAAACGCTCTGCAAAGAAAGCATATAATTCTCGATGACGAAGTAAAATACAGCGCAAAAGATACTGATTTTGTATTATCTGGACACAATATAACTATGCCTTATGGTGGAACTAAGATAGTAAGAAAGGAATTAAGCGTTTCGGGTGGCGATTTTTGCAAGCTTTTAGGATGGTTTGCAAGTGAAGGATCGTTAGACCACAAGAGAAAAAAGGTAATAATATCGCAGAAGAAGCCGCTATATCGGCCAGAGATAAAAGAGATTATAGCGATGTTTGGCGCGGTAAAAGAAACCGATGCAGAGTTTTCTATAAATAACGTTCCACTATATAATTGGTTGAAGGAAAACGCATATCAGGATGGTTGCGGATTTTACAACAAGATAGTGCCAAGGTTTGTTGCCAATAATTCCATAAGCAATATACAAATATTCCTAGATTCATTTTCTCATGGCGACGGCTTTACAAAAAATGGTGTAAGATATTTTATAACGTCTAGCAGGTTTCTTGTTGACGATTTGCAAGAGCTTATAATCAAGACCGGCAAGAGGTGTGGCATATATAGAAAGTCATTAGCCGGAAGCTGTTCTATGATAGAAGGAAGGCAACTTACTAGAACAGTAGACAACTATTGCATTTTTGAGTACCAGCAGAAGCAGAAAGAGTATAGACCTGGACTTATTACAAAAGACTATAAAGAAAAATACGAAGCTGTTTATGAACTAAGCATAACCGGAGAAAGTAAGCTATTTATGGCGAAATGCTCCAACAATAAGCCTATCTGGACGCATAACGGCGGCGTTAGCGACAAGCTCCGAGACATGGGGGCTTTCGTCATAGGCGTACACAATGGCGCGGCGGCACATGACAAGGTTCGATATACTTCGTGCGCGGATGAGCAATGGTTTAACTTCCCGATAGATGACGCGCAGATACCGGACGATCAAGCACTCATGGAAGAACTATCAGCACGGCAGTATTCCTATACGAAGCAAGACCAGAAGAAGATAGAACCGAAAGCCGACTTTAAGAAGCGTTTCGGCCATTCTCCAGACAGTGCCGATGCTCTTTTGTTATGCTTTTTTCACGCCGACGAGATAAACATTCCCGACTATTCCGCAAGCGAGCTAGGGTTATAACGTTTTGCCGACGTCAACAAAACGATACGAGTGTCGATTATACTCTGCACCATTTTCGTGACGGCGGGAATATGGTCTATGCCGGATTAGCTGTTTTCACGTTCCTTGCTTTTGCCCAAACATTAAAAAGTTCGTCAAGCATTAATTTAGTCATTTCGATACTTACGTCATCGCTAATGTCTATTTCTGAATCAAAACAGTTGTCTATCCCGTCAAAAAAATACTTTATGACTAGGCTACCTTCTCTTTCAAAAGACCATATGGTTACAACCTTTGAAAGATCAAGCATATCTCCGCCTATCCTTATACAGTTTCCAACGATATTATAAAAGCTATTCATAACTTCCTCCATGTTCCAGTATATCACTTCTCACTACCTTGTCAAGCACTATATTGAAAATATCACGAAAGTGTGCTATAATACACAATATGCAGGTTTTCAGATGCGATTCATGCCACAAAGAGATTCGCAGGGAAGAACTATTCATCCACAATGGTACGGAAAACGGTTCTTCTTACAGGGTCGAACTGTGCCAGGATTGCGGGGTGAAGTTTGCTATATTCAAAAATGACCTTGACGCTAAGTATCAGGCGGCTATAAAAGATTGGTTCAGGGGGAATAATGTTCAAAACTGAAAAGACTTCATTAACTACCGACGATATCGAAGAGTATATCACGAAGCATGAGCATGAGAACGTTCCGAAACTCAAGAAGATGTGGCGGTACTATATAGGCGACAATCCTGGGATCAAGGACAGGCCGACCGCGAAAGAGGGGAATCCCGATAACAAGACCGCCGTACCGTATGGCCGAAAGATCATCACTACCTTTCAAGGATACGCGTACAGGCCGAGATACATAACTTATAACCAGGGCACAGCAGACGAAGCGTACTACAATCAGCTTATGGCGACGTTCGACGCTAATAAGGAATGGATAAAGACATCACGCAACGGTAGGAATACTGGGATTTATGGCTTGTCTCACGAAATGGTCTATATTGACGGAGTCATGGGCAAAGACCTTTCCGTTAAAGCCGAGCCTAGATTTTTCAACGTTGACCCGAAAGAAATTATCCTCATTTACGACTATTCGCCCGAACCTGTCAAGAAAATAGGTATACGGTACTACGCTATAAGTGACGGTGTATTCAAGGTCGAAGTATACTATCCAAGTAAAGTACAGGTCTACGAAAGGAAGCTCGATCAGTCGGGGAAGTATAACTACTCTGCACCTGCTGAATCCGTTAATTTCTTTGACGCTATACCTATCGTAGAGTACGCAATGGGCGACGAGAAGGAAGGACTTATCGAGCCTGTTGTATCATTGATCGACGATTACGACGTTCTAGTATCTGATAGTCTCATCGAGTTTTCGCGCTTTGCCAATGCGTATCTCAGGATCGTAGGGGCGGGGATAGTTGATCCACAGGGAAACCCAAAAGAAAACCGCAAGATCATGCAGAGAATCAAGGAAATGCGTATATTCAATAATCTGCAAAAATCCGATGACGTTTCATTCCTGACGAAAGACATCCCGAAAGAGTTTATCGACTTTATGACTTCCGAGCTAAAGAAGCAGATACACGTACAATCTCACGTTCCAGACTTTGCCGAAATGACAGGCGCAATAAGCGGCGCGGCTGTTCAGAGGATGCTGTTCGACTTCGAGAACGTATGCTCAAGCGCAGAGGCAGATTTTGACGTAGGGTTGAATGAACGAATTGCGCTTATCAATACGATCTACGCAAAGGCCAGAAAGCCGGTGAGTGAAGGGATCGTAATAAACCATAAGCGAAACATTCCCTTGAATCTGCAAGACTTCGCGCAAGCGGCGTTGACCTTGAAGCAAGCCGGATTCTCGCGCAAGCTAATAGCTTCCGTGCTTCCCGATGATATCTTGTCCGACGTAGAGGAAGAACTCGCAGAGCAAGATAAAGACATGGAAAGCACGTTCCCCGATGTGGACAACGTGCCGATGAACGAGGAACCGATAGCGGAATAATTCCCCAAAGTAGCTTAGGCGAAATGGTGCGGAGCCGTCCAATTAAGGGCGGCTCTTGCTTTTACTTAGGCCAATCCTTGCGGGGTACGCCGACAAGCTCGGGGTCGAAGGGGCGGTAGTGATCCCACAGGCAGCCCTTTGAACCATAGTAATCAGAGGCAAATACTAGGCATCCATTTTTGCCCATCTGTTTGTAAAAATATTGCACCATCGCAGGGCAACGTTGATCATCCGTTTCATCCCACACAAACACCGGATCGCCACGGGCGGGAAGGTTTAACTTGCGTATGGCGGCGTTTACCTGCTCTGTAACACGATCAAGACACGATAGTTTTATTCTGATTGACGCCGACTTTCCGCTTCTTCCTTGGTCGCCCATAAGCGGCATTGACCCATCGGGCGCGATAAGGGATTTGTCCCAAGGGCAGGCGGGGAAGGTGAAATTGCTTTCGCTTAGCTCGCTACCCCGATCTTGTTTGCCTTGCCATGTGCAACTTTCTTTTTGGGGCCTGACAGTGAATTGAAACCATCCAATTCTTTCGTCTTTCGCCGCCCATACTCGATGCTCCCGGCAGTAGTCGCGGATGTCCTGCTTTGCTGGTTCAGCCGGAACTTTACGAGGAACATACTCAAGACCGTCGATAAAAACTTGTTTCATAATTGCCTCCATGTTCTAGTATATCACTTCTATGTATACTGTCAAGCGATATATTGTAATTTTCGCGCAATCGTGCTATAATACATCATGGATTTAGTAAAGCTAGAGGATCGCGTAGCAAAACAACTCTTGACCCTCGAAGCCGATTACGAGAAGGAAATAGCCCTATCTCTCCGTGACGCTCTCAACCAGATGCGCGGGGAAATGGCACGAATCTACGAGAAGTACGCAACCGCCGGAAAGCTCACGAAAGCCGAAATGACGCGGTATAACCGATACGCAACGATGGAAAAGCAGATGCTATCGGCGCTCGATCCTGCACTAAAGGCGAATCTCCGCACTATTAGGCGGTTGACTCCCGAACAGTACGAAGCGTCTTTCTTCCGTTACGCGTGGAGCGTGGATCAGTCTACCGGACTCCGCTTGGCTTGGGGCAACGTCAACAAGGCACAGATAGCGGCGGCGCTGGCTAGTGAATACTCCAAGATATCCCTAGAACGATACGGCCTTGACGCTAGAATGGCGATACGTTCGGCGCTGAATAACGGGCTGTCTCTTGGGAAGAGTTACGCACAGATGGCAAGCGACCTCAAGAAAGCCATAAATACTACTAACTTCAAAGCCTCTCGCATCGTAAGAACCGAAGGACAGTACGCGGTAAACGCGGGGCAAGAAGCGGCATACCAGAAGGCGAAAGAAAACGGCGTGAAGGGCCAGGAACGCTGGCAGGCGACGCTTGACGGTAGGACACGAGACCAGCATCAAATAATGGACGGTAAAGCCAAAGAGGAAGATGGATTATACCACTTCCCGAACGGCGATACCGCGCCATATCCGGTATGGGAAGGGCTGTCGGCTGAGAACAGGATAAATTGCCGATGTCACGAAATCCTTGTCATTGAAGGCTATGAACCGCAGCTACGCAGGACGAGAAGCGAAGGCGTGATACCGTATCAAAACTACACAGAATGGAAGGAAGGGCTGAACGCTAGAGGAAGGAGCGCGTGAATTGTGCCATGATGCTTGTTACAATGCTACAAAGTGAAACAATGGGACAAAACTACCTTGAAACCGGAACCGGAATACTATCGCATTGCCTTACTCATAGTACAAAACGCAGACACATTGAAAGCAACCGTAGACAGTTTGACGACACTTGGCAGGAATCATGGTAAACCTTGACGCTTCACTTGAATGGCTCAAAGCCGAACTACGCAAGAAGGCCGCGCTAAAGTCGTACGGTGATATTACGCTATCGTTCAAGCTAACTGAAGGCCAGATAACGGATATACGCAAGGAAAGCGCGGAGACTGAACATTACGCGGCTAGGCGGGATTAGCTTTGCGCTATGGACGGCATCGCTAGTATTGATTCAGTAAGTGCGTTCTTTTTTCTTGCATCTCTGATTGATCTGGTTGCAACACGAATATTTTTTCCGCCCTTAATCTTTACAAGGCTATATTCTTCGCCCCATTCAATAAGAGTTCCATCTTTTACAGACATAGAAAAAGAATTATTAAACAGCCTTTGAGATACATAGGTTACTTTTGTTCCTGATTCTATCATTGGTATTCTCCTTGTCCTATATTATTATTGAAAGATTCCCGTACGCCACTCTTCGAACTTTGTTCTGTTTTCCAGGTTGAATTTTTCCCACAATGAAATATATTTAAGTGTGTTTTTAACCTCGGCTGGTCCCAGTTCAAATGGATGCAGTCTTTGCATCGGAGGCAATAGCTCGTTCATTTTGTTTATTTGATAATAATCGTTTAGAACGTGGCGAAGGGTGGCATCACACATCTCTATGAGGCCGTATGGCTCAAATAGCGGCATTGAACCATCTGGAGCAATGAGGCTGTCTTGCCAAGAAACTTCGGGGAAAATGAAATATTCAGGCTGTGCAAAATGTATTAGAGCAAAATTAGGATCGCTTGTTATTTCCATACCAGGTCTTTTGCTATGGAAAGCCCATACATCCATAGGCGTTTTTCTTGCCCATACATGGCGCTCTTTACAGTATTCCCTTATGCCTTGTTTTTCAAGAATAAGTGCTTTAACAGGGGCATATTCAACGCCATCAATAAAAACGTGTTTCATCGCATTCTCCTTTCCCTTAGTATATCACCACTATGTAAAAAGTCAACACATTTCAGCTAGTAAGTATGGAAAAAGCAGACATACTGGTTAAAATACTACACATACGTATTCTTATCGCTTGTATTGCATTTCCGCTAAAACTATGATATAATACTCACGTACTGACTCGGAATCGAGAGGTCATCCTTCGGGGTGGCCTCTTTTTTTATGGCTACGTGGACGGCTAGAACGATCACGGGGCAAGGGGAGATCATGGAAATTGCAGAGATTGCGGAGTTTTTGGAAAAGGAAAAGGGAAACGAAGGGGTCAAGGCGCTTTTGTCGAAGTACACGCAAGTGTCGCCTGAAAGTGTAAAAGCGTTTTTGGAGACGCAAGACGGCTCACGGCTTATTCAGCCTATAGCAGACAAGCGGGTTCAGGATGCAATCAAGACTTTTAAGGAAGGGCATTTTGAGGATGAAGTTCGGGCAAGGGTAGCGGCTGAAACGTTGAAGATCAATCCGATTGAGACGAAGGAAATGAAGCAGATCAGGGAACTGCAAGAGAAGTTTGACAAATCCGAGAAAGACCGGACACGTGCCGAGCTTCGCAGACAAGTAATTGAACTGCTTTCGCAAGAGAATATCCCCTCATGGTGGATTGACGATTTCGCTGGAAATTCTGTAGACGAAGCAAAGGTTTTCGCGCAGAAAGTGAAACAAAGTTACGATGACGAAATAGCGAAGGCGACAAATAAAATACTTGCTAGCGGGTATAAGCCTCAGTCTGGAAATGAGCAGAAAGACCCCTTGAAGATGTCGCCCGCCGATAGGAAAGCCTATTACGAAGCAGAAGCAATGAAGCGACTGGCTCCGAAGGCATAAAAGGAGAATCACATGGGACTGGAAAATTTCATCCCCGAAATCTGGAGTTCGAGCCTTCTGGTTCAGCTTCGGAAAAATCACGTCTTTGCTAATCTCGTTAATCGGGATTATCAGGGCGATATCAAAGCCGGAGACACCGTTCGTATCACCGAACTCGGTGCTGTTACTGTAGGCGACTACACAAAGAACGGCACTCTCACGTGGCAGAATATGGACTCGGCGCAGAAAACCCTGCTTATCGATCAGCAGAAGTACTTCGCTGTCAAGCTCGATGATATCGATGCCGTGCAGTCGAACGTAAGACTCCTTGACGGTATCATGCAGGAAGCCGCGTATGGTGTTTCCGACACTGTAGACGCGCACATTGCCGGACTCTATGCACAGGCCGGTGCTACGGTTTCTGCGCTTACTGTTACCGCTGGAAACGTTATTCTCAACGTGGCTAATCTGGCTCTCAAGCTCGACGAAGCGAACGTGCCTACCGGTGGTAGGTATCTCGTTATCCCGCCCTGGTACAATCAGCACCTCGTCCTTGCTGCTTCCGGTGCTGTTTCTGCGACTGCGACTTCCAAGGTCATGGATGACGGGCTTATTCTCAATGGTTACGTCGGCCAGTTCTACGGCTTTAACGTGCTTATGAGCAATAACGTCAACAACAACGGGACCGTGTGGAACATCATGGCGTTCAATAGGTCCGCGATCACTCACGCTGGACAGGTTTCTAAGGTTATGGCAACTCCTATCGAAGATGGCTTCCAGGAAGGTGTCAAGGGTCTTTATGTGTACGGCTCCAAAGTTGTACGCCCTGCCGCGCTTGTGTATTGCGCTGCTACCAAAGGCTAAGGAGTAAAAAATGGCTAGTACAACTCTTTCTGTTCTTTCCGCGACTCTCGCCGGTGCTACTATCACTGCGAAAAGCGCTGTCGCTTCCTCGGAGACCCTCACGGTTTCCCCTACCACGGCGCAGGGTAGTCTTGACTTCGCCACTCTCCATATCCGCGTAGAGAATCAGTCCACCACGGCGAGCGTCACGCTTTCCCTCGGCGCTGGTTCCGGCTGGTCCGGCGTAGGTACTGGAGCTAAGTCTATCTCGATTGCAACTGCTACCACTGTGCTTATCGGTGGGCAGGACTTCGAGAGCGCACGGTTCCTCGCAACCGCAGGGACTAAGACGATCACGTTCACGCAGACTGGTACTGGACCCACTAGCTGGGAGGCGTATCAGGCCCCGTCCACACAAGAGTAGTAGTAACTCTATATAGTAAAGGGGATTAAATGATTTATCATGTTGGCTATGTTTATAAAACCGTAAATACTCAAAACGGGAAAATATACATCGGCCAACATGCTCGTGAAGAGTTTGATCCTCTTTATTATGGTTCGGGAAAACTAATTCTTGCGGCACTAAGAAAATATGGAAGGCAAGCGTTTAAGGTAGAAGTTTTATATTGGGCTGAAACTTCTGAAAGGCTTGATGAAGCTGAAATTGCTTTTATAGCGGCCTTTGATTCAACCAATCTTGACGTAGGCTATAACCTTTCATTGGGTGGCGGCATTGAATATCGTGGTAGAAAGCTAAGTAAACCTGGACTCGAAAGAGTAAAAGAATTAAGAAAAGGTAGGGTAGGCTGGAACAAGGGAAAGAAAATGCCTGAAGCGCAGAGATTGGCTATGGCAGAAAGAATGAAAGGAAAGAAGTTTCCTGAGCTTGCTTTACAAAGGGCAATAAAAGCTAATACCGGAAGAAAATTAACAGAAGAACAAAAAAAGAAAATGAGTCTTGCCATGAAGGGCAAAAAAGGAACTCGGAACGGAATGAAGACACCTGAAGAAACAAAAAGAAAACAGAGTGAATCAAACAAGGGAAAACATTCTGTTCCTATGCCTGAATCCGCAAAGGAAAAACTGCGTCAGTATTGGAAAGGCAAGCCGTGGCCTGAAGCGCGAAGATTAGCTGAAAAAAAACGGCAAGAGGTAAAACATGGGACTAGCTGATTCACTACCAGGGACGTACATTCCGCGTGATTCTGTTTCTGGCAATCTAAAGATAATCGACCCTGCACACGAAGAGATTCACGCAGGGAAACACTTCACGGCAACGCATCTTTCTAAAGTAGGAACTGGAACGGCTGTCTCTGTTATGATTACTACTCCGGCTTCTACTGTGGGACTTATTCATTTCGTATGCTCTGTATCTGCTGACAAATCAGCAACGTGGACGCTTTCGGAAGAACCAAGTGCTACCGGAGGCTCGGCTCTCGTTGCGCTGAATAACGATAGGAACTCCGCAACCGCTAATCCTGCAACACTAGCACATACTATTGCGTATACATCGGCTGGTACTGTCATGGAAACCCACATAGTAGGAAGCGCATCGACCCCGCAATCAAAGACGGGCGGTCTCGCAGAAGCAAGGAACGAATGGATACTGAAACCGTCAACGAAGTATCTGATTTACGCTATCGCTGACGCGGCTGATACGAACATTAAGGTCAACATTCCTTTCTATTATAGGTGATACCATGGCAATATTGACCGCTTCTGAGGTTTCTCTGTACTCGAACATTTCCGCAAGCGCGGCAACTATCACCGCATCGGGACTGATACCTATCGTTCAGCAAAGAGTCCTTCTCTTGGCGAATAACTATTTCAATACCGGAATCGGACTACTTTCGACGATGACGTTCTACCCGTCGAATAATTCAGTAGTAGCCGATTCGTCTTTTGCGGATGAAAACCTTGTCGCCGGTGATGACGTGTTTATACTTGGGTCGTACAGGAATAACGGAGTACACACAATCGCAAGCGTTACGACTGTTACGATGACGCTATCCTCTGCAACTACAGTAGTAGACGAGCTTTCCGGTGCTTCGATATTTGTTTCTCTTATCCAGTGGCCGACGTTTGTAAAGAAGGTAGCCGCTGAAATGATCGCGTATGACTACGATGTAAGACCCAATGTTACCCCAGGTGTAAAGGCATTTTCTATCGGTCCCTACAGTGAGACTAGGACGATGGATCAAGACGAATTTGGCTATCCCAAGAGCCTTACTGACCAGTTGAAACTTCGCAAAGTGGTACAACTGATATGATACGCGATGCCCTGAATCTTCGCTCCGCTGTCTCTGTCATAAGAATAGCCGAAACGAATGACGGCATGGGCGGGATATCTACTACGACTACTGCAACGGTTTTAGATCGCGCGGCAATCTGGCAGAATGGCGCGAATAGCACGTATCTGTCTAACCGAATCTCTCTGGTGTCTACTCACGTACTCGCACACATCCCAAGTTCGTATGCGTGGACGGTTGACGATAGGTATGTAAGCTACGCGGGAAAAACCTACAACGTGAAGGGAAGCGATGACGTTATCCACAAGTCACTACTTACTATAGTAGGTTTGGAGCTAGTGGAATGAACGTATCTATTAGCAAGGTATGGAACGGAAACGCGGTCAAGATTCAAGGCCGCAAAGTAGTAGGAAAATCCATCTACGAAACTGGCCTAATCGTTGAATCACAAGCCAAGAGTCTATGCCCTGTAGATACCGGACAGCTTTCAGCATCTATTACAACCAAGTCTATTGATAGGGCGAGCGTACCAGGACCGGAAGCAAAGCCGGAAGATATCATCAAAGCACCTACTGACCCAAATGAAGTATTGGTAGGTACGGCATTGGAACATGGCGTTTATCAGGAATTTGGAACTATCAAGATGGATGCGCAACCGTTTCTTCGTCCTGCCCTAGACTTGGCAAAAGGAAAAGTATTGACGGTACTTGAAAAAAATGGGCGTTTTGAGTTTGCGGAGTATCTACAATGAGGGGGTACTAATTTGCGTCCCCACCAGGCAGTTGGCTACGCAATGATAAACTCCACAGCTATCAATACGATAGTTGGAGCGTCTACAGCGTCACGGATTACGCACGGAACGAGGCCGATGTCATCGAGTCTTTCTTCCCTACCGGCGATAAACTTTTACGAAGTATCAGGGATTCGCCAGTTTGGAATCGGTACATCTACCTTTTCAATAAATTGTCGGGCTACGACTCCGGCGGTTGCAAGATCACTGGCTGAAACAGTAATCGAGCTATTCAACGGAACGTCGGGAACGGGAGTTTACGGAACGTGGAACGGATTTTCAATAGCACGAGCATCGTTGCGAAACGACGCGGGACTAATTATCGAGCCGGACAATCTATCCTATAACGCGCCGGTGGATATCCAAATCGTCTATAACCTAGACGGAGTATCATAAGGAGTATTTATGGCTTATCAGAATAGTGCCGTAACCGGAAGCACTCTCATCCTTGGCAACTATAAGATAGAGACTGCAACGGTCGGTACATCGGTCGGTGGCACTTGGGTTAATCTCGGTGCCGGTATTGTCAATTCCTTCGCGCATAATCAGGAGAGGTACGCGGTTCAGGCCGGTAACGCTCCCGATCCGCTGGAGGGAATCGCACGCGAAACGTTCACAATCGACGGCGAGCTGATTCAGTATAATTCCACGAATCTCGCACTGCTCTCAAGTGGTGGCGTTACTTCGGCGGCGGGTGGTTCAGGCGTTACCGTTCTTTCGGGCGGCGGCAATCAGACTCTTACCCCTGTGGCGTTCAAGCTCACGAATACCAGACTTATCGGCTCTGTTACACAGTCAACCGTCATTATGGTATTCAGTGGTGTTGCCGATAGTGGTCCTTCGTTCACCGCAAAGAGCGACAACGATGCCGATCCCATTAACGTAATGCCGTTCAGTATTACCGCGAAGCCGCTTTCTACTCTCTCAGCGGGCGCACAGCTTTATACGATCACTCACACCTATAACGCATAAAGGATAGTATGGAAAACGTGATAGACCTTGACATTCTGCAACCAGAAGCTAAGTACGTCAAATTGCATGGCAAGACTTTCAACGTCGCTTTCGTGCCGGTAGGGATAACCTTCCAGACAGAAGCGGTAATGAAAGAGATTCGAGCCATACGCAAACAAGAGCTAGAGCCTGGGGACGCAGATACCGAAAAGGCGTTCGATCTTACGGTTAGATTATGTTCAACGTTTACCTCGTTTTTCGATCCTGAAATGTCCGAGGAATGGATAAGAAAAGAGTGTTCCGCGAATCAGATTAAAATCTTTGCACAAGCAATAAGCGGCGCGCTGATCCGTTCTTATAAAGGCGTGGGAGAGTACGGAAAAAACTGAAAGAGGGTCAGGGTGACGGACTGGTTCACCTTGGCCCGCTTTTCGTGCGGATGGCGTTATGGTTCCCGTGGGCGACGAAAGAATACATCCTACGGGAAATGTCTCTAGGACAGTTGATTATGTATCACAATCTCGCGGTAGAAGAAAAGTATCCCGATCCCGAAAAGAAGAAGCACAAGAAGCATAGCGATTATGCGAATGCACTTAAGGAAATGACTAATACAGGACTGATAGACCGCGATGATCTAAAGCGGCAATATGGAGATATCGATGGCTAGAAATTTAGGCGATATGGTTGTTGCCATAAAAGGTGATAGCTCTGGTCTTGATAAATCCATAGATAAATCAGAAAAAACGCTTGATAGTTTTTCAAAGTCTATAGGAAAGGTTGGCCTTGCTTTATCAGCCGGAGTAACCACTCCCCTTGTTTTGCTAGGTAAAAAATTCCTTGAATCGTCCGGCCAGTTCCAGATGTATCAAACATCTTTTGAAACTATGCTAGGATCGGCTGGAAAAGCGGCTGCTAAAATACAAGAATTGCAGAAAATGGCTGCCGCTACACCGTTTGAACTTTCAGACTTAGCGAGTGCTGCAAAAACCCTTTTACAGTTCGACATAGCACAAGAAAAAGTTATCCCCACACTAAAGGCACTTGGAGATATATCACAGGGTAACGGGCAAAGGTTTCAGGCGCTTTCTTTAGCGTTCGGGCAGGCGAGCGCATCTGGCAAACTAATGGGTCAAGACCTGTTGCAGATGATTAACGCTGGATTCAATCCATTACAGGAAATAAGCAAAAAGACCGGCGAAAGCATATCTTCGTTAAAAGAAAAAATGAGCGCGGGCGGGATTTCTGCCGAAATGCTTTCAGATGCTTTTGTATCGGCAACCGCAGAGGGCGGGAAGTTTTTCGGTGGAATGGAAGCGGCTTCAAAGACACTTCCCGGTTTATTGTCAACTCTTAACGATGACTTTATGACAATGGGAAGATCTTTTAGTGATAATATGCTTCCTGCTGCAATGGACGTTGTAAAATCTCTAAGCGGCATGGCAAAATGGATTGCCGAACTTCCCGAACCAGTAAAGAGCGCGGCAACTTCTGTAGCATTATTCGCGGCGGCACTTGGCCCCACTGCTTTGGGCGTGTCTGCTGTAAGTAAGGCAATGGCATTATTTAATACAGCCCTGCTTACTAATCCAATTGGTTTAGTTATTGCCGGAGCAGCTACTCTTACAGGCGTAATGATTGGATTGACCTCTGCAATGAAGTCTGCTGCTGAACAGGAACTATTCAAAAATACCACTGAGCAACTTAAACAAGCAAACAAAGAAGGCGAGAATGTCGCCAATTCCATATATAGAATCGCACAGGAAACCGGACTTACTACCGAAAAAGTGTCTGAACTGGCACGAGAGGCAGGGTTAGTAACCGAAGAAGTAGAAGCGCAAGTTGACGCAGTTGTAAAAGCAAGCGAAGCAGAAGATAAAAGAAAGGGACCGCTTTCTGAAACACTAAAGCTAAATCAGGATATAGCAGAAGCCGCCGAAACAACACTTTCCGCTATGGAAGATGGCGTTATTGAAACCATGTCAATGGAACGCGTGGCAAAGGCTCTTGCGGAAACATTCGGCGTATCAGAACAGAAAGCGATAGGTATACTAAGGCAAAATCAAGGGCTTACCGCAGAGCAAAAGGCGCAGCTTGAGAATCTTGGCAATCAGTTAGGCAAGATTGAGGAAATGGAGATTGCGGCAAAGCGGTACAGACAAGCCCTTGCCGGAGAAAAGTTTGACTACCTAAAAGAGCAAGAAAGGACGTTTAATCTTTCGATTGCGGCCATAGATAAATACAATAAAGCGTCAAAGAAAACAAAAGAGGAACAGCTTTCCGCAGACAATGAGCTTATAAAATCACTGAAAGACATTGGAAGGACAGACTCTAAAGAATATGCTGCGGCTATAGCTAGGCAGAAAGCAAGGGCAAAAAGTCAGGCAGATGAAAAAGAATTTGAAGAGGCCAGAACTGCGGCAATCGATAAATACAACACCGAGATTCTGGCTAATCAAAAACTACTTGATGCCGGACAAATAACAAAAGAAGAATTTAATGAAGCAGAAAAAACAGCAATAGACGCAGTAATTAAAGAACTTATACAACTATCTGCGCAATATAAAGACCTTTGGGGAACAGGAAATCAAAACCTGTTAGATGGATACATAGGAAAACAAAAAAAAGTAGTAGATGGATTAAATGCAATTGGAAATACGGTATTACAAATAAGGGCTATTGATATAGCTGAACAGGCAAGAATAGATGCCGGACTAAAGGCGGTTGTAGCTAGTAATGAAGGCGCACAGCAAGAGATTATCGATACCGTAATAGGCGCAGCGAATGAACGTGCCGCGTCAATAGAACACATAAAGAATTTGGCTATCGTTGCAGAGCAAGGAATTACTCAGGGGCTTGCAACAGAAGTACAAAACAGGGACGCTTTACTAGATGAGCAAGTAAAATCTGCTATAGAGTATGCCGAAACATTACGCGGTCAAGCATCTTTAACCGCTAATACTGAAATAGCTGAACAGGCAAGAATAGATCAAGCGGTAAAGGTTTCCGTAGCCAATAACGACGCGGCCATGCAAGAGATTATCGATATCTCAGTAGATGCTGCACGAGAAAGAGTAAAGCAAGAGCAATATGTTGCCGATCTTGCCCTAGTCGCAGAAGCCGGAATTACTCAGGGTCTTGCACAGCAGGTTGTCTCTCGTGATGCGCTACTTGAAGAGAGCGTACAAAACTCCATATCCTTATCTGAAACATTACAGAACCAGGCAACACTTACCGCTAATGCCGAAATAGCCGAACAAGCTAGGATTGATCAAGCCGTAAAGATAAGCACTACTAACCAAGAAGGCTATATGGCTGAGGTTGTAGCCGTAGCCGTTGACGGTGCATACGAAAAGAGCAAAGCCGAAAAAGAAGCCGCCGAAAATTCCGGTAAAAACTGGCGCGATTTTAGGGAATCCGAAAGAAATGATGCAGAGCTTATTGCAAAGAAACAAGCAGAATATCGCGCTTCACAGATAGACGATTACGCAACTATTGCACAGGCCGGAGTATCGGGATTCAATAAAATACTCGATGCCGCTAATTCTATGTTTACCGAAACAGGCGACTTGTCGGCTACATTCATCGGTGACATTACTTCCGGACTAGGTGAAGTTGTTTCTACTTTCGATAAAGAAGCGGGAACGGTTTTACAAGTAATGGGAAACTTGCAGAACTCTTTACAACAGGCACTTAATGACTTTGTTGACAGTATCGTAGGCAATGACGAAAGAATAGCCGATGCTTTCGAGTCTGCTAATAACACATTGATTGACCTTAGAATCGAAGGAATCGAAAAAGGTCTTGAAGCAGAGCTTAACGCAATCGATGAAGCGACTAATAAACGCCTTGAATCTCTAGGCTATATTGACGAAGTTGGAACCGATCTTATCCAGAAACGCTATGACGCTGAACTTGACGCAATCGACGCAAGGGAGGCCGCAGAGCTTGCTTCCTTAGGTATTGTCGAGGAAACTGAATCAGATCGCTTGCAGAAGCGCATAGACGCTATCAATCAAGAATTAACCGAGGAAATATCAGCAAGACAGCGTGCGATACTCGAACAGGAACTAGCCGAGCTTACTTCCGCTAAAACGATAGCCGATGTAAAGGCTGGTTATGAAGCAGAAAGAGACGCGGCAGCGAAGAAAGCCGCCGAGGAAAAGGCCGCTAGGGACGCTATAGAACTTGAAGCCGCGAAAGCTAAAAACGCAGCCGAGGAAGCCGCGCAGATTCAGCTTAGAAAGTACAACAGAGATAAAGCGATAGCAGACAAGGCTATCTCACTTGCACAAGCGAAGATTGCCGAACAGAAAGCACTTGCCGATCTTGGCTGGTTTAACTGGGGCAAAAAGGACGAAGTAAAAGGGCTTTACGCGCAGATATATTCGGCTATAAACGCTATCCCGCTTCCAGCACTCGCGCAAGGCGGTATCGCAATGCCGCAATCAGGCGGTCAGGTTGTCAACGTAGCCGAGGCCGGAGTACCGGAAGCGATACTTCCCTTGGATAGGCTAGATGAGGTCTTGGAATCAGTAGGTGAAAGATCGTCACCGACTACAACCGGCAATCATTGGACGTTCTATTTTGACTCACAAAAACTATTTGACGAAATGCTACCGGCTTCGCAGAATGGTCAAATACGGCTTAGTTCACGCGCAATCGTGAATAGATAAGGGGGCTGAAAATTCGCATCCTATACAACAATTTGACCGATTCGGCTCCCTACATAACACCATCGACGGAAGTAACCGGCTACGAAGTTGAAAATATACAGGACGAAAGACTTTCTACCAAGTGGAAAACCGATACGACTACTACGCAAACCGCTATCATAGACCTTGGAGCCGCTTACGCAATTACGTCTTTCGGGGTCTTGGGACATAATCTTACTGCGACTGGTTGCACAGTGATAGGAAATTCTGTCATAGGCGGTACTTCTGGTTCGATGATATGGGACGCATCGGGGCAATCTTCCGTACAGACTATAACCTACACTTCTGGGAATATGCTCAAATTTGTTCCAACTATGTCGTACCGATACTGGAAATTCACGTTCACCGGACTAACTGCGGCCCTACAAGTGGGAAGATTGTGGCTAGGGACGTATTTGCAGATTACGCCTTCCTCTCTTTTGAATTTCCGCGTGAACTTGAAGCAAAATGATACCGTAAGTTTCGGCAAGGGTATGCAAAAATTCGCTTCACCTGGGGTAACGTGGCGAGAGTTTGACCTGTCTTTTCCTGTCAGTGAATCGTCAATGGTTACGTCAATCAAGACCATGTTCGAGACTGTGGGGAACCATTCAAGCGTGGTATTCTGCAACTTCGATTCTATAAGTGATGACTATCCTATAGTTACGCCCTGTTACTGTTCGCTAGATGGTGATATCGGATTCACTCATGTTGAAAGTCAAAGATACTCGTATTCCTTGAAACTAAGGGAAAACAAATGACGCTAGCGCAACACGTTCTAAGGACGCAAGACGATATAAGGATACTCGTAGAACTGTCTTTAGGTGGCGCAACAAAGGGCTATTCTTTCCAAGAGTTTACGCCGGTAGGTTCATCTATTCTTTATGAAGGCAGATTAAAGAGCGTGTTCAATCTTTCTAAAGATCGTGACCCCTTGTACTTTGGAAAAGTAGCGTTCAGTGGCGGCACAATATCTTTGATAAACGGTGACGGAGAATTTGACCAATACGCCGCCGATGCCGGATTCATTCCGCTAGTATTTGATGGCTCATGGGTCTACGACGGCTCACAGACATGGGACGGCGTGAGAGTACCTGGGATTTACGGCGGCCAAGTACAGATAAAGTTCGGCTATTCCGATATGGATATATCTACTTATTACACCGTCTACACCGGATATATAGATTCTCTCGCAATCGACGAGGAAACGTTCTCTATTTCAGTACGTGACAAGCGAAAAAAACTTGACACCGAAATTCAAGACTCGTGGATAAATACCAATGCGCTCACAGTTATAAAAGAAGCGATAATCTTGGCCGATCCGTCTATCTCGTATACGTCAACGTACTTCGACACGACGGCATGGGCGGCGGCTTCTGCTCTAGCACCCCTCGTAAGTGTAGACATGATCGACCCGAAACCGGCTAATGACGTGATCGAAATGATATGTCTTTCCGTGTTCGGTGAACTTATCATAACTCCCGCTGGACTCTTTTCTTTCAAGTTTATCAATCCCGATGCAACCGCTTCTACAACTATCGTGAATACCGATGTACTGAATAAGTATAGCATAACCTACGACCCTTCAAATGTTATTTCTAGTGCGATAGTTTTCTGCGATATTGACTATAATCTTAACACCGGAAACTACGCAACGAAGGTAAAAGACACCACGAGAGAAGCATTGGTTTACGCACGGTACGGAGTATATAAAGAACAGGAATTTTACACGTATCTACCGAACGCAACCGCAGCTTCCGTGTTCTCTGCGACCATCTTGGACTACTTCCAAGACGTTCACGGAACGTTTGACATTACGGTTCCGATGCGATACTATACCCTTGAAGTAGGAGACGTGGTAAACGTGGAAATAAACAGGGTTGCGACTACGATGGTAGGGACTAAAAAGTGCGAAATATTGGGTGTTTCCTACGATCTCGAAAGAGCGTTAATAAACCTACGCTTGAGGATATGCTATGATTAAACCGTTTACCCCTGCACAAGCAACTACCATTACCTACGAAAAGAAAGCCATAGGCGGTGAGGCTGTAATTTACAGAGGATCATCTACAACCGATCCCTCCGATCCTTTTGACGGGCAGTATTATGTCAAGACCGCCGCAACGTATGGAATATACTTATACACGAATCAAGCATGGGTAAGACAGACAACACCCACTAATGACATGATAGCGCGTTCGGCTTATGATGTAATGATAGCAGTTAAAGCCGGAACAGGAACACTTGCAGATTACATTGGTTCTGGTGTTAATTTTTCAACCGCACTTATAGAATACTTGTTTGCACTATACATAAAAGTACTCTCGGGTGGATCTTTGCGCGGTGGTGACAGATACGGTGAAGGTGGCACAGTAGTTTCAGCGTTAGTAGATGGATGGTGGCTAGGTGCTGGAACCGATGCGGGATTCAAGGCACGAGCAAAGGGATTAGATTTAACATTCTGCAATACGGCTGGTACAGTTGTAGGGCATATCGGACCAGACAACTTGTTATTTGATACAGATGATTACAATACTTCCGTTGGGTATCTTTGCATCCCGGAAAGTGCTTCTGGTAATTATAACGAGGCTTTCGGATATTCTTGTTTACAAAACCTAAGCGATGGTACATCAAATGTTGCAATGGGTTATAAATGTTTGCAGACTAACACTACGGGAAACTACAATGTTGCAATAGGGCTTGAAACAATGATGACGGTGGCTTCTGCTGAAAGCAACGTGGCAATCGGGCATCAAGCTATGAGAGATGCTTCTGGTGCTTCTGTACTACAGAATGTGGCTGTTGGCCCAGGGGCGTTACATCACAACAAAAACGGATTTAATGTAGCCGTTGGTTCATTGGCATTATATAGCAATACTGATGGTGATCGAAATATAGGGATTGGTGTGCGGGCTTTGTATGCAAATACAACTGGCATTTACAATACTGCTGTAGGTGATTTGGCATTATCTAGCAATGTTACAGGAAATCTAAATACAGCATTTGGTTATAATGCACTAAAAGTATACACAGCTGGTGATAGTGTTGCCGTTGGTGCCTACGCATTGGCAAATGCTACGTCTGGTTCAAATATTGCTGTAGGAGCACGCGCCGGAGAATCTTTACTTAGTGGGTATAGTAATGCTATTGTAGGTAATAATGCCATGGGTGGGGCTTCGGCGGCAACGTGCACATTTTCTGTTGCTGTAGGTGAAGAAGCACTTAATAAAGTTACTTCGGGAAACGATAATGTGGCCGTTGGTGCGTTAGCTTTACAAAATTGTACTACCGGAGGATTAAATACTGCGGTAGGTCGCAATGCGTTAATAACAACAACTACACAGAACAGGAGTACAGCTGTAGGATGGGATGCATTATACAATAGTACCGCAGATAATAACTCAGCTTTGGGCGGATATGCTGGTGATGATGCTACTACTGAAACAAACATTACGTGTATTGGATATGATTCACAAATAACCGGTTCCAATCAGGTACAGTTAGGTAATGCCGGTACTACAACCTATGCGTATGGTGCGGTTCAAAACCGTTCCGATAAGCGCGATAAAGCAGATATTAAGCCAGTACAGCTGGGCTTGCAGTTTATCAATAAACTCACTCCGGTTGATTTCAAATGGGACTACCGCGAAGATTATAAGGAACGTGTTGAACATAAAGATTCAGAGGGTAAAGTTACTTATGAAATAATCCAGCACGAAAAAGACGGTAGTAAAAAGCGTTCACGCTATCATCATGGACTAATAGCGCAAGACGTAAAGAAAGTAATGGATGAGCTGGGCGTAGACTTTGGTGGATACCAGGATCATAAGCTAAACGGCGGGCAAGATGTACTGTCCCTTGGTTATGAGGAATTTATAGCACCTATGATAAAAGCAATACAGGAACAGCAAGTAATGATAGAAACGTTGCAGAATAGACTAGCACTACTGGAGGCAAAATAATGGCATACTTAAGCGCGGTATCCTCACTTGACAGCGTAGTCCAGTGGGAGATAAACGATCCACTACAGACAACGGGAGGCGCGGGCGGCGGGGCGAACGCACAGGCGCAAGCTCTGCTTAACCGTCTCAAGTATTACGTTGACGGCGCGTATCAGTCAATCATCGCATCGGTTGGAACGGTGTTGAATAACGCATCATACAAGCCTATTATCGCATCGGTGGCAACGGTTATAAATGCGGCAAAGGTATGGACAACGACGGGAACTGGTGGGAATGACGGCAACGGCGGGCAGCCACCTCGTGCAAAACTTACTTTTGGCACACCTGCTGGCGGCGCAAATACACAGGGTCAGGCAATAACGGGTGTCTTAAATGCCGGAGAGGTTATTTATTACTCGGGAGCAACAAACTTAGCAGGAACATGGCTAATAGAGTACTTCTTGGAAACTATTGCAACAGGGCTACCCGATTGGGCTAATTGGGACAAGCTAATTGGTTCAGGGAATATCGCAACTACCCCGTCAGGGAAGCGGGTATATTACAGATCAGAAAGGATATCATAATGATAGATTTTACCAAAGGCATTTTTCAGTCTGACGAATTTCTTAAAATCCACCTCAACGGAAATTGGTGTAATATCAACGAAGCTGAATACCCGCAAGCATGGGCAGAAGTACAGTCCTACCTCCTTACGCATCCCGACGCCCTACAGCCCGAACCACTACCGCCACCGCCTACCAAAGAGCAACTAGAGGCACAAGCGGAAGCACAGAGGCAGGCATATTTCGCGGAGTACGATCACGCTATTGACGTACTCAATAACCAATTACGCCGTGGAAGCATAACAAAAGAATTTTACGACGCGAAGGTTGCAGAGTGGGACGTTTTTGCTATTGCTCTTGAACTCGTGAACGATGAACCAGATTGGTACATCGATACTATATGGCCGAGAAAACCACTATGAAAGAGGAAGGCATGACACACCCCACCGAAAAGCACGAATCACTCTTGTCAGATTTACGAAAGATCACCGACGATCACGAAGCGCGTCTAAGGGTTCTCGAAATAGGCTCGGTGCAACGCATTGAACAGATTAAGGGACTCTATGAAAACACAGGGGCTATCAAAATACTACTCTCACAATTCGGGGAGAAACTAGATAAGATGTCCGAAAACATAGACGCAAAACTTCAAGCGGCGGTTTCTGATCTTGATAAACGCTTACGCAGTCTCGAAAGGGTAGACGGCGAGAAGTGGAAACAAGCTGTAGGATATGTGCTTATCGCGGTGATCGCCGGAGTTGTGGGGAAGTTTTTTATATGAACGCGCAAACTATCGCAAAACGTCTAGCGGAAAGCGGGTGTTACTTCCTCTCACTCTTGCATATCGTAAACAAAGACAATGACGCGATAGGACTATATAGACAGGCCGTACAGCTTGACTTTATGGATGAGGATTGTTTCGTGAAGGTTCCCGAAAACGTCCTAGCTCTTGCGGTAGGTGGAAAGTGGCTAGTTAGACATGAACCGGCTTCGTATCTTCCGAATAAAGACGAATCGGAAATACTACGCTTCGAGCGTAAAGCCGAAAAAGTATATTCGCATTTCGTGGTAGGCGACGGCAAAGGAAATGTCATTTACGACCCTCTCGACACTTCGCAAACCGTAGCCAGTGGGAAGCTGGTTTCAAAGCGCATAGTCTTGAGGATAAAATCGTGAAAGTGCTAGCATGGCAGGAAGCCGACGGTTCCGACTCAATGCGGCGTATCCTCGCGCTCTATTTTTCGCTCATGGCGGGGGCGTGCCTTGTCATAGCGGCGTTGCAAGGCACTATGTCGGGAGTATGGGGGGGGCTTGTCTGTGTAGCGGCTACGCTCGTGCTTTTAGGCTATACGACGGTTTCGGATATCATTGCCTTTGCTAAATCTGTCAGGAATATAGCACGTACTCCTGACAAAACAGAAATGCAATAAGGGGCTAAAATGTGGAAAAAGTATACAAGTATGGCGCTATTGGTCTTGCTATTATCCTTGCCGTTGTCCTCGTTGTCGGCACAATCCTCATGGGACAGCTTCGATCAGACCTTGCGACAGCTCAAGCAGGAAATCGAGCTTTTATCTTATCAAATAGCCAGTACGCAATCGTCCTTGACAGCATCGCAGGACGAATTGGCGAAGCTCAAAAAACTCTTGCAGGAACGGGAGATACAATATCAAGAATCCGTAGCCTCGTGGACGCGATTGAACGAATCTCTCAAGACCTCCGAAAGCTCGCTCCGCAAAACTAAGGGCTGGCTGATCGGCTCAGTTGCCGTGAATCTCGTAATTATCGCGGTAGGATGCTTCGCTATATTCTAGCATATTTATGCAAAACATATACGCTTTACAATATCCGCGTTATGGTTTACAATAATCAATTATCGGCAAAACGTGTACCAAATAACAGATAATTGGTACATATATAAAAACTTGACATATCCTGAAGTTATGCTATACTTCCCACATAGGGGGCGTAATGACACCTAATGGCGAAATCGTACAAGAATATTTAAGAAAGTATCCGTCCTATTCTAGCCGCCGTCTTTCCAAAATGATAACCAGTGCCGCGCCTGGGGCATTCAAAGACGCTGAATCGTGCCGTGGTATTATCAGATACTATCGAGGGACAAGCGGGAACTATAATCGATCCGAACTAGCGGCGGAAAACTACGTGCCTAAAATCACCATACCGGACACCGATGCCGAAACATGGGAAGCGGTTGAACTTACAGAGAAGGATTTTCCGCTTATCGCAGGAGGGGACATTCACGTTCCCTACCACGACCAAGACATACTGGAAATGTTCATCGAAAGAGCAATCCAGATGAAAGCCAAGACCGTCATGATTATGGGCGACTTCATGGACTGCTACCAATTAAGCCGATTTGTCAAAGACCCCAGGAAAAGACACACAGTAGAAGAAGTCAAGATTGCGCGGGATATTTTCGCGCGAATCCGCAAGGCGTTACCATCGGCAAGAATCGTATGGAAGCTAGGCAATCACGAAGAAAGATATGAAGTCTACCTAATGAATCAAGCTCCCGAACTGTTCGACCTTGACGTTATGAGCTTTGAAAACGTGCTACACTTGAAGGAATCGCGCATAGAACTTGTGAGAGATAAGAGAATAATAAAATACAAGCAGCTTCACTTCATCCACGGTCACGAGTACGCGGGTGGGATATCTAGTCCGGTAAACCCTGCAAGGATGCTCTTTCTCAAAGCCAAGAAACCCGCTATAGAGTGGCATTTCCATCAGTCATCCGAACATACCGGAAAAGCTATAAACGACGATACGACGACCTGTTGGAGCGTAGGAGCCATGTGCGACCTTCATCCAGAATACAGACCGCTAAACGAATGGTGTCACGGCTTCGCGGAAGTAACGGTCAATGACGGTTTCTGGATCGTCAATAATCGCAAGATTCTAAACTACAAGTATTACTAATGGACAAGAAAGGTGAGAAAGTGCGTCTCGATCTTCTTCCGTGGGACGCACTAGAGGAAGTCGCAAGGCTCTTGATGTACGGCGCAAAAGACCATGACGCGTTCGGTTGGGAAACTCTACCCGATGCCGTGCCGGAGTATCGCAGAGCAATCGGGCGGCACTTCTCTAAGCTCATGCAAGGCGAGGCCGTGGACGTGTCCGGCTTTCGTCACGAAGCGTGTATAGCGGCTGACGCGCTTATCGCTCTTGCAAGGCTGTTACGTGAATCATAGGCGTATCTTTTCGAATAGTTACCTTGTGGGTCTTTTTTCGATTATATCCCTTGTAGGGCTTCTTTCATTCACCGTCTACGTTCCTCCCTACCTATTCGTTTCCGTCCTTGCCGACCGTATCGTAGTCACATCGAACTTTCACGCATGGGCGCAGATTGACGATGTACGGTATCCGATCTATGGCAAGACTACCCTTCCGCTACGCTCATTGACCATCGGGGTATACTGAACGCCTGTATAGTAAAAAACCCGAATAATTCGCAATAAATCGTCATTTCACTACTCTTTTTTTGTTGACAATACATTTATAGGTGCTATACTTACCATAGTTTCAATATAGAGGGTTTTATGGAAAAATACAATTTGACTAATCAGTTGTTTGATTTGGTGGAAAAATGTCAAGCATCCCACAAGGAAAACGAAAAACTATTTTATGATGAAGTAAAGCATATGATGCTATACACTTCTTCTGATGCCAATTTGATACGACAAATAGCCGTCAATTATAAAATAATAGACGAAAATACGCCTTTGGATTATGAGGAAAACAAAATGGAAATTAAACTACAAAAAGTGTACTCTAGAATTATTGTTAGTATTTTAATACTTTGTGTATTTTTTGGTCTATTGGGATATATAGGCGGGTGGAATGGCCTATATAAAGTATCAATCGGTTTAGCGGGAATGTTTGTGTTATTTGGTTTTGCTATGCCACTTTGTCCTGATATTTCACTTTCTATAAAAAGTATACATTCGCCCATAATTGCACAAGTTAGTGAGCAAGATAATGAGTGGGAGAAATACCTGCCAGAAGTAGAAGAAGCACTAAATCCATACAAGGCATTAAGGAGGCTTCCATGAGTGGCGCAAAGTTACAAGGCTACGAGCGCAAAACCCGCGCTTTTCTGCATACCGCGAAAGGCCAGAAGGTCTACAACAACGCAAGAGGGCTAGGCTGGACGCGTGAAGCGGCGTTATGTGCGGTGGCGCAAACGGCTACGAGTATCGTGACATACGAGCGACTAGCGGCAATCGTGGACAGTATCGTTCACGAGCCGAATCAATACAGGATGGTGTAAGATGACTATTTATGAGTTTGCAGATGTTATCGGGCATAGTTTGGTTATTACTCGTTACGCTAACCAAAACAACAGGTTTTCGGCTTCGTTTGAGTATTGTGACATAAAACAAGGAAGTATGCTTATGGGTGAGTACGGAAACGGTAAAACACCACAAGAAGCAATAAACAACTATAAAAACCTTATCATTGGAAAGACGCTTGTTTTTAATGCCATGAGCAAGGATTATAGGCAGGAATATATTGCTCCAATTATGCAAGACATATAATCTAGGAGATATAAATGTACGAAGTAATCTCAACGATGAGAAAGGGGCAAGACGTGAAGTATTGCACGGTTATCGTAGACGCGCCGAATAAGCTCATGGCTACGATAAAAGGCGCACACAAGGCAGAATTGCGCTATCCAGGCTACGAAGCTAACATGACGAAGGCGACGAAGCTAGATTGTGGCGAGTTTGGAAGTCCCGCCGATGACTTGGGATGTGGCGCATGATCGACAAAGGAGTATATGATGAGTGAAACACTGTATGCAATCGCAGAGCGTTATCGGGAAGTGTTGAACATGGAGGCGGCAAACGAAGATGAACGCGCCGCACTTGTCAACGCGCTAGATTCTATGGACGGTGAGTTTTCCGATAAGGTGGAAAACGTCATCCGGTTTATCCGCAATACTGAGGCCGATGCCGCTTCAATACGTGAGGAGGAAAAGCGTCTTGCTGATAGGCGACAAGCGTTGTCAAGGAAGGCCGAAAACCTTACCGCCTATATTGAATCAATGATGAACCTAACCGGAAAGCGTGAGTTAAGCGCCGGAATTTTCGTAGCAAAGTTCAAAATGAATCCGCCGTCAATTTCAGTACTTGACGAATCGGTAATTCCCAGGGAATACTTCATTGAGCAAGCACCGCAACTTTCGAAGCAAGCCATAAAAGACGCAATTAAGGCGGGAGCTGTGGTTCCTGGTATTGAGGTAGTGCGAAACGAAAGACTAGAGATACGGTAAAATATACAACCTACAGAAAAGGTTGAAGGGGTAATTATGAAAGCACCACAAATTGTTTACATCTGCATCATGGCATTGTCGCTAGGAATGACGGCATCAAGACATGGTGAACCGAAGAAAGGAAACGAATCTTTCTTTATCTCACTTATTGCCGTAGCCATTCAAACGGCTATCCTTCTTTGGGGCGGATTCTTTAACTAAGGAGTATATATGCTAATTCACGAAAAGATTCTTGCGATTCTTGCCGATTCAGACGCTATCGGGAAGGATAGGACAAACTCACAGCAGGGCTTCAAGTTTCGCGGAATTGATGACGTGTACAACTCATTACATCCGCTACTTGCAAAGCATGGCGTATTCAGTACTACGCAAGTGCTATCGGATCGTACCGAGGAACGCACTACAAAAAACGGCGGGGCATTGATCTATCGTATCCTCACTGTGAAATTCACGTTCTACGCCGCCGATGGCTCAAGCGTTGAAAGCACTATTCTAGGTGAAGGCATGGACTCAGGGGACAAGGCTTCAAATAAGGCTTTGTCAATCGCACACAAGTACGCACTTCTTCAACTCCTCGCCATTCCTACGGAAGATGCAAAAGACCCCGATGCAGAAACGCATTACGTCGAACCGAAAACCGAACCGCCGAAACTATCCGCGCAGAATCCTATCGGCAAGCCTCCCGAATCCGCGATGAAGGAACGCAGTCTCGCCATAATCAAGCAACTTGCGCTCACTCCCGAAGATGCAGAAGCGGTACTCGAAAAGCATGGCGGCAAGAAAGTGGGCGACGGCTGGCAGGGCATAAAGTGGGCTGAAGTGCTGAATGACGTAAACGTGCGGCTTGCTGGAAAAGTGGGCGTGGCGGGACTTATGCCCGATGACGAAAAAATCCCTTTTTGAGGAGTAGAAAATGGCTAAAAAGATAAGTAGCGCAAGCATGGCAAAAATAGTAATGATGACTGCAACGCTTGGCAAAGACGGCAAGCCGGAATGGACGCTAGACGGTCAAGCCAAGGCCGCTAATCTACTCGAAGAATGGCGCAATGATAGATGGATTAGTGTTGACACACTCTTGCCTGATGAAGGTACATTCGTTATGGCTTCCGACGGAAAAAAAACAATAATGCTTTATTTCCATGAAGGATCGTTCGGACTAAAAACACATCACGGAGACGTTCACGCGAAGAATATCACATACTGGATGCCGCTTCCATTGCCTCCGGTTGGCAACAAATGAAACTCCATTTCCTTGCATCTTTCAACGTATCCGACTATCTGAGTCATCACGTAACGAAAGGCGAGAATCTTTTCCTCGTGCGCTATCTCGATGCGTATAGCGACAAAGTGAGAAAAGAATTACGCAAGATGGCAAAGAAGAATGAAGAACGAACGGCGCAAGGTAGGGAGCCTGTAGAGCTTGAGATTGACGCGGATATCCACTACACGAAAAGATCGTTGTCCTGGAACCGCTGGATGTGGGCTATGCACAATCTCGAAGCCAATCTACTCAATGCCGCTAAGTTTCGCACGTTACGCGGGATAAAGTGGCATGACGTAGACGCTATCACGCCGGATATGATTCACGATGCCGACATGGAACAGTACGCGCCACGTGCAGTAATCGAAGTTGCGCCTAACGAAGTGCCTTACCTAACAGAGGCACTAGAAACAGATGCCGGTAGGGTAATATCGAAAACTCCGGTAGGCGATAAAGTAAGGATCGAGTTGTGGAAAACCACGCGCTATTGGGACGTACGAAAAGCGGCTGAATACGGCGATATACTGAAAGACCGGCTACTTTCCTATGGCATAGACATCGAACACGCGGGCGACTTTTCCGGCTTGATGAAAGACCTTGAAAAACTAAGGAGCGCAGAATGAAACCAGAATGGAAAGACGCACCTGAATGGGCAAACTATCTAGCAATGGATGATGATGGTAGCTGGTACTGGTTCGAACATATGCCGCTTTGGGAGTTTGATGAATGGAAAATTCCCGGAGGTGGTGAGTGTGTTTTTGCTAAGCCGCCCCAAATAAGCGGAAAATATACTATAACAAGACGGGAAAGGCTAGAACTTACGGCCAATAAAAGTATACAAAAAGAAAATGATATAGCAGAAAAAGAAGTAAAAACAAAAGAAAAGAAACCCAAATCACTATATACCCAAAAAGAACTAGCAGAGGCAAGAAAAGAGCTTGACGATTATCTAAACTATAAGGCGGTAATAGCAAAATGACTAAAGAACCGATCATCCGTTGCATGGGCAATCCGAAAAACCGCGAAACGTGCAAGACCTGCAAGCGACTGCCGCGCAAAGCCATAGACGAAATGGAAGTTACGTGGTACAAGTGGCAAGACCGTCCTACGCCATGCGATAAGCTGTTGCCGAAATGACGAAACTACAGCGGGTTTCATGGAAGATCACGCGGTGGTACTACCATAACCGTGCAGAGTTTTGGTATATCGCGTTTTCTTTTGCGATTATTGCGATATTTTGCAAAATAGTGCTTGACAGGATTCTGTAAGGTAGTAAAATGACTATGGAGGCAATTATGAAACTACTTAAAAGATTCTTCGCATGGCTTAAAAGGGTAACTACTGATCCGCATCCCGAACGTGACGAAAGCCATTCGGCTACGAGGTACTTATGAAAATAATCGCAACACTGGCCTTGATCGCTATTGCCCTAGTTCTTTTGTGTTCTTTCGTGTACGACGTAGCCACGAGGCCGCAAGTGGTATCTGTGGGGGAAATAGTGCGTACCGATGACGGGTGGGCTGTGTGGATATCCCGCGAATACTTCTTTTTCCGATCCAGGGAAGATGCGGCGGCTGAAATAACCGAAATGCAAAACGATCCGCGATACGTGGTGAACTTTAGGGGGGACTATGTACGATGAAGTAGTTGAAATAGAATTTCCGCTTTACCTTGGCACGATAAACCTTGACGTGACGTTTCGGCTTGTCGGTGAGTCAACGAAAGACCCCGATGCGTGGGAACTGCGAAAGATAAACCACTGGCAGGACGGCGACGATCTTTTCGACTTATTGATTTACGCAGAAACGCACAAGACCGCTAACGAAATAGAAGCGCTAGCTCTTGCGAAACTTATTGAAGCACACAAGGAAAGCGAGAGGAACGTAGAGCTCGTGAAGGAGCTTGACCGCGAGAGTGCGGAAGCAGTGATAAAGGAGTAGGGGATGAATGACAGAGAACAAATGCTCGCTGATTTTATTTGGGATAACGGAATCAAATGTGAAACCTGCAAATGGTGGAACGTTAATTTTGGCAAGAAAAACGTCATCGAAAACGTGTGTATTAACGAAGAAAATCGACAATCAGGGGCGTATAGCGGTTCGCTTATAGCCCTACAGCCAATAGGAAAAGGAATGTGCCACAAATGGCAGGAGGTTACTAAATGAAGCGTGAAATAGATTGGCGGCACTCAAATCTCTACGCGGCTATTCGGTACTTCATAACTAGGCGCTGTGGTGCTTCGATGGATATCGCTGAATATGTAACTCACGGCTATGGGCGACTATACACCTATGGCGACTGGCAGTTTCCGCTTTATTTTAAGGAGGCTCCCCGATGAAGGCACTAATTTTGACCGAGGAAATGGCGCAGAGGATTTATGACTATATTTACAACAGCAAAACAATCCGCGAACCAAAAGGGGCTATCCTTGCCCTCCTAACCCCCACCGAACTGCCGAAGGACGCGGAGGAAGTGGCAAAGTTAGCCGTAGATACCATTGATCGTTTAATGCTTGCGCTTGGAGAAGAAACGGAAACATCGCGTGGCATCATGCAACCGCCGCAAGTCCAAAGGGATAAAGCTACTCCCTATCTCACCTCCCTCATCGCCGCCTATGCGCGGCAAGTGCCAAGGGCGATGCTGGATGAGATTTGGGCACAGTCAAAATTACATGGCACTGGTGCAACCATAAGCGAAATCGTTGATAAGTATCACTACACGGTCAAGGAGTAGGTATGGAAAGCGCAGAAATTGAGAAAGAACTTTGTCTCGAAATGTTCGGAGATAGCCCGGACACCCATGTGTTAAACAAGCGGGTAACAAAACTCATTGAATACCGCCTAGCCATCCGCCAGGACGAGGCGCAGAAGGCGGCGGAGAGGGCAGTAGCGTGGTACAAGGAAACAACCGGGACAATGATCCAGCGAAGCAGGGAAGAAGATATGGCCTCCCTTCGCCTCGCCATCACACAGGGCACAGGCCCGAAAGGTGCAGAATGTCCCGATTGTAATGGAACTGGCTATGAAATCTGTGACAATCCCGATCATGGGTTTATAAATGCCGTTGGAGGGGAAATAGGCCGACTAGGTTGCCCTTGCTGTGGACATGATGAGCAACACCGGATATTCAGCAGTCCTTGTGTTAAGTGTGGCGGCACAGGAGTTCTTGTCCAAGACCAGCCTGATCCGAGGGACGAACCAAGACTCATGAACGAAGGCGAATACTGCAAAAATACGGCCTGTGAGTTTTACGATCCCGACCTTGATGACAAATGCGATGCAGAGTCTAACGGAGAGGGTGCTTCTGCAACGTGTCTAAGGTGGCAATCTCCAATGACTGATCCGAGGGACGCGCTTATCGATAAGGTTGGTCATAATCTTATATCAGTTTTAAGAGTGATAAAAACTACTGATGTAATACGCGAAGTTTTTACTGAGGATGAGCTAACTATACTTGACCAAGCACTCGCCGCACTGGAGGCCGCAAAATGACACGAGAAGAACGAATCGAAGCCGCGATTGCGACGGTAGGAAAAGCAACGGATGGGCCGTGGGAGCTGTTTGAGGTCGGACATAAATTGCCCAAGAAATGTCCAGCACATGACGGCATGAGTATCCTTACCGTTAAAAATGAAGGCAATAAAGAGTTTGGTGCTGTCTATGAAGATGCTGATGCAGAACTTATCGCCGCCGCCCCTGACCTCCGCGACGAGGTAATCGCCCTCCGCGCACAGGTTGAGAAACAGCGGGTCGTATTACTGAAAGTAAAAGACCTTTATGCGGAAGTACGGTCAATCGAACAGTACGAATCATACGAAGGTGGCAGCCCCGATATAGGCACGGCAAGGACTTTAGGGAAAATAAAACAAGTAGCCTGGGACGCTAAAGCCGCAATCGAAGGAGAAGGCCATGAGTGACCTAGACACCGCCCGCACCAGGCTCTGCGGCTACTCTGGCACACCTAAAATCCTACTGGACGCAACCGAAGCCAAGGGCAAGCCGTGGGATATAAGCATCGATATCCGGCTAATCCTCTCCGCCCTCACGGAAGCCGAGCAAGAGCGGGACGCGGCTATAAAGCAACGCGACGATATCGACGTAGAGCGATGGAATGAGCAGGCCCGCGCCAACCGCGCAGAATCCCGCATCCAGGAACTAGAAGCATGGCAATCCAAAGCCCTGCCCTACCTTCAAGCCGAGTACAGCACCTACATTTATGCCGCTGATTGTCTTTGCGCTGAAGATGCCGTCCGCGAGAACCTTGACGAGCTTGCGGGGCTACTGAAAGAGGCAAAAATCGAGAGCACACAACTTTAGGACTTCTGTCTACGTAGCATTATTTCATTGCAAATAAAGGAGAAACACATGGACAAACTCGGCGCACTATGGCTTTCACTTTCTCAAAACCCACGCGCACCATTCGCTAAAGGTTCCATCGAAGTAAACGGAGTGAAGGTTCCCGTGGTAGTGTGGCGCAACGAAAAGAAGGTTTCCGGCGACAAGTATCCCGACTTCTACATCAACAAAGACGTACCGAAAGGCGAAAAGGTTTCGTTCTAGTGTGCTACGCTCCCGACTCTAAGGACAGCCCCGCAGTTAAGTACATCCGCGTCGGGTATATGCAAGCCTACGAATCCGCCTCACGCAACGACTATATGTATCACGCGAAGTGTGGCGAAAAAGAGTATCGCAGAAACACAATGGCCAGGCTGTCCAGTATAACCGGACTACCACGCGATATAATCGCAACAGCAATGAACGGCACTATACTGCACGACGGCAAGGAGTGGACGCTATGGCTAGAGAAGCACTAGACTTGCAATATCGGCAAAAGCATGATATAATACTCTCATTACTGGAAGGCGTTTCAGTATGAGGGCGCAAGCTCTCCCGTGTAAGCGGAGATAGACGGCATTGAAAATCGAGCGTTTTATTGTGGTTTGACGGGCTTACACCCGCCGATAAAGGGACGCACCCTTCCACGATAAGGCGCTTTTTTTATTGCCTGGAGGCAAACATGAAGTGGTTCAAGCATGATTCGGACGCTACTCAAGACGCTAAAGTAAAAAAACTAATAATACGTTATGGCGCAATAGGATACGCTATATATTTTCATTGTCTTGAACTTATAGCTGGTGATGTATCTGAATCAAATATAACCTTCCAGCTTGAACACGATTCTGAAATAATAGCCGATAATCTACGCATAAAGGGCACACATGAGCAATCTGGAATACAGATAGTTGAAGAGATAGTGCGCTTTATTGTTGAGTTGAAGCTATTCGAGCAATCAGGCGACAAGATATTCTGTTTCAAGCTATTAAAGCGCATGGATTCTAGCATGGCTTCAGATGGTTTCAGGAAAGTTATAGTCAAAGCAAAGGAAAGTCATGATAGAGTCATGATAGAGTCATGTCCTAGTCATGATGTTATCATGCTAGAAGAGAATAGACTAGAAGAGAAGAGAATAGATAATAATATAAAAGAAGAGATACAATCGCCTAAAAGATTTATAAAACCTACACTTGAAGAAGTTTTATGTTATTGTAAAGAAAGGCAGAATACCATTGACCCACAAAGATTCATAGACTATTATGAGTCTATCGGCTGGATGGTAGGTAAACATTCAATGAAAGACTGGAAGGCGGCTGTACATACATGGGAGAAAAACTCTTCATCAAAGCCTACTACTCCCCCACCTAAGAAAAAAGAGATAATCAGGCTTGCCGAAAAAGCAGTTTGTCCATTATGTGAAAGTATGTTGGACGAGGGAAGGTCTTTCTGTTACTGTGGTGTAAAGGTGGCTAATTTCCCTCCTGAGTTCTTTACAAAATACAAGACATATAAAGAGGTTCACGATGCTTGACTATCCGGCGTTTGAGGAACATCTACTCGGGCAAGTGCTAAGAAGCCCTGGGATAATCGATGAGCATCTTATAACTCTAAACCTATTCAATGACCCATTCCGTCGAAACGTATTTTCCGCAGTCATGGCCGGACGTGAGAAAAGCCCTTCACCGGATGAGCTTATCGTACTAGAAGAACTAAAGAAGGCCGGACACGGTGACGATTATCTAAGGCTTTCGGGTATTGTAAGGCATTCTGCTGGTAATGCACGGTTCTATGTCGATAAACTACGGGAAAGACGACAAAGAGCCGACATTATAAAATCGCTATCTGTTGCCCTTGATGCCGCTAAAGATGAAAACAAGACAGGTATCGAGCTTGCCGACATAGCGGAAACAGCGATAACGCAAGCCTTACGAGAGGCGGGGGATGATCCTAGCCCACTAATTAAGGATCGGGCGATCAAGTGCTACGACGAAATAAAAGAAAGAGTAAATCAGGCACGAGAAGGGCGAAAAAACAATATAGACTTTGGGCTTTCTTCGCTCGATGAGTTTTGCGGTGACATACGACCAGGCGAAGTAATCTGTATAGCGGCACGTCCTGGATGCGGGAAAACCGCCCTAGCTCTACAGCTTGCCGCCCATGTTGCGGGTGACTTGGGGAAACATACCGTAGTTTTCAGCCTTGAGATGTACGCGCAAGAGGTACAGGAACGGCTCTTGTCTTTGGTCAATGTCGCTACGGTGGGAAACCTTCGATCAGGACACCTATCAGACAGCCAGCTTGAAAACGTGCGTACAGCTTGTATCATGTTTGAAGGCTTTAATATGGCGATCTACGACAAAGAGCATACTTTAGCACTTTTGCGGTCAAGGATACGCAGAGAAAAGGCCGTCCATGATGCTAAACTTGTCATAGTAGACTACCTGGGACTCGTGAACATCGGTGAATCGTCGAAAATAGCACGATGGGAACGCATGGGTGAACTATCAAAGGCACTGAAAATACTTGCACAGGAAACGGGCGTGGTAATGGTCGAATGTGTCCAGCTAAACCGTGAAGCAGACGGGAAAGAGCCGTCAATCGGCCAGCTTCGAGACTCCGGCAGCATCGAGCAGGATAGCGACAGAATAATCCTTTTGCATCCGAAATGCGACGTTGACGGCCAAGGCGTAAGACAGATAGCCGCTATTGTAGCCAAGAATCGGCACGGGTCAACAGGTGAAGCGGTACTTGAGTTTATGGGAAGTCATGTGCGTTTCGCGGATGAAAAGAAAGTCCATGCGCCATTGCCGAATCCTGTCAAGGAAAACGCGGAACGATGGGACTCATTGACGGGTTCTAAATGACAGACCTTGCTATGCTTGAAATGGAGCGCGCCGATGTTATTGCACTTATCGAAGTAGAAAAGATAAAGGAAGCCGCAATAATAAAGCGCACTGCTAATCCTAACGATCCAGCTAAAGAAGAACTGGCAAAGATAAACCAGATAATCGACGATAGGAAAAGGGCATGGGAAGAATTGGAGATATAAGAAACGTTATGACGAAGCGCGGATACCACACAAGCGTATAGTATACCCGCGAATATTTCGCATTATTTCGCAGTTTCAAGCGTGTTTTTTGTTTGACAAGGCGGCTATAAAGGATATAATTACCGTATGGACTACCCGATAAATGTCGAGGAAATCATGCTTTATTTTCTTTTGAAGCAGGAAAGCGTTGACCGCATACATAAAGAATTGCACATAATGAACGGCAATAATAACATAGGGCGACGGTATCGCAAGCGTTCAGCGCGATTTGTTGCGTCTATAGGATATGATCGGGAACTCTGCGAAAAAGCGAGGTTTGGGAAATGAAAATAACAAAAGAGCAAAGGAAGGATATTGTAGAACTTTATAAAAACGGACAATCTATGTCCAAAATAGCACTAATATATAATGTTGGATGTTCGTGCATACGAACCATATTGAAAAACCAAGATACAAAAATAATACATAGCCATAAAACAAATAAAATACAGGAATCAGAAATAATAGAATTATATAAATCTGGTAAAAATATTATATCAATATCTAAGATTTATAATTTATATGTTAGTACTGTTTCCAGAATATTATGTAGATATGGCGAAAAAACAAGAGGAAAAACAAAACTACCAGAAGAAAAAATAAAAGAAATGATAAAATTGTATCAAGGTGGATTTTCAGGAGAAAAACTATCCCAAATATACAAAGTATCTCCTAACTGTATTTTAGGAACACTAAAAAGACATCACATACAAAGACGATTAAGTAGGACTTTGCCTAGAAAAGAATTTTATATATGTAATGTTTGCAAGAAAGAAAAACCGTACAGGGAAATGGCAAAAAATAAAAATACTATATCGGGTGTTAGTGGAACGTGTAGGAATTGCACAAATGAACAAGCTGTTCTTTCTAAATATAGAAGATTTGGGTTAACAAGAAAAATATATCAAGAAATGTTTCAAAATCAAGACGGTAAATGTGCTATATGCAAGAGTGAAATTGCTAGTTATGACATCAATGGTAAAATTAAAAGGCTCTATGTTGACCATTCACATTCTACAGGAAAAGTAAGAGGCTTGCTTTGCAATAATTGCAATACGGCAATAGGACACCTTCGAGACAGCCCCGAACTATTACGTAAAGCCGCGCAATATTTAGAGAATCATGCTTGACATCTCTTTTATATACTGTATACTTGTATCTAATCTAGCGACGATATAGGGGGAAGGATGGATCAGGAATACTACCACTACACGCAATGGGAAGATTTCATTAACGGTATGTGGCGAAAAGTAAACCCTTCCGAAGAAAAAGAGTTTTTGCAAAGAGCTATCAAGTTTACATCCGATCATTCACTCTATGGCGAATACATGATGAAAGCCGTTAAAGCATGGCCGATTGCTTGCCGACATAATCTCACCGATGTTTCACAGAATCGCAGGGCATGGGTAGGACACGCGGCTGTATGTATCGCTATAAGGTGTCCTGAATATATTACCCGTGAAGCATGGGGACATCTTACGAAAGAGCAGCAAGACGAAGCCAATGCAGAAGCAGATAAAGCTATATTGTGGTGGGAAAGTAACGTATACGAAAGGAAACTCTATGCCAAAGAATTATTTGAATAAAAACGTACTCGAAGCGGCACAAGAGCGCATTTCGTGGACGTTTGACAGGTTCGATAAAATATTCATAAGTTTTTCAGGCGGGAAAGATAGTACCGTTATGACTCACTTAGTAATGGCCGAAGCCATGAAAAGAGGCCGCAAAGTAGGTTTATTTTTTGTAGACTGGGAATGTCAATTTCAGATAACAATAGAGCATATTCAAAGCATCTTCGATCTGTATAAAGACTTTATCGAACCATACTGGATCGCCCTTCCGATGACTACCTGGAATGGATGCAGCCAATATGAGCCAGAATGGACAGCATGGGATGAGAATAAAAAAGACCTATGGATACGCGAAAAGCCAGAGATTGCCGTCAAAGATGAAATGTTTCTGCCGTTTTATTATAAGGGCATGACGTTTGAGGAATTTACGCCGCTTTTTGCGAAATGGTATTCAGAGAATAAGGACTGTGCAAACTTTATCGGTATCCGATCACAAGAGAGCCTAAACCGCTATAGAGCTATTGCGAAAGACGGCGAGTTTTTGCTGGACGGGAAAGTATTCACTACGCGAATAGTCGATACTTGTTGGGCGATATATCCAATTTATGACTGGAATGTAGATGATATCTGGACGTATTACGGCAAGACTGAACTACCGTATAATCAGCTTTATGACAGAATGTATAAGGCCGGACTGACTGTAAACCAAATGAGGATCGATGAACCGTTCGGAGATACGCAAAGGAAAGGATTGTGGCTTTATCAGATAATCGAGCCTAAAACATGGTCAAAAATGGTCTTGCGTGTTGCCGGAGCGAATACCGGAAGTCTTTATAGTAAAGAGATAGGGAATGTTCTAGGGAATAATAAAGTAACCTTGCCAACTGGTCAAAATTGGGAAGGTTTCGCTAATTTATTGTTGGACACAATGCCACCAACCACGAGAGAGCATTACAAGAATAAGATAACAGTATATATCCATTGGTTTATGGCAAGAGGCTATCCCGATGGAATACCGGACGAGGGAGATTATAGATTAGAGGCAATGGGGAAAATTCCGTCATGGCGAAGAATCGTAAAGACTCTTTTGCGGAATGATTACTGGTGCAAGGGTCTTGGATTCTCACCAACAAAAAGCAGTGCCTATGACAAGTATCTAAACCTTATGAGAAAACGCCGCAAGGAATGGAAAATATTCGAGGAGATGGAATGAACTTATTCGATACCGTAGACAGCGAGGAAGTCGTAAAGGCAACGGAAACAATCTGCGCGTGTCTTGATCTTATGGATGATGACGCAAAGATTCAATGCCTTAATAACATTAGGAAAACGCTTCACGATAAAAGCCCACTAAGAGCTGAGCCTGTTGACTGCGTGTTATGGGTAAAGAATGAAGAAGTATTCGCTAATGACTACAATCCTAACAGCGTAGCACCTCCCGAAATGGAACTATTGCGGCTTTCTATTACAGCCGATGGATACACTCAGCCGATAGTATCTTTCTTTCAAGACGATAAATACGAAGTTGTAGACGGCTTCCATAGGCATAGAGTGGGCAGGGAATGTAAAGACGTAGCCGAAAGAGTGCGTGGCTATCTTCCAGTTGTAAAAATAAACACTGATCGCCAGGATAAGGGCGATAGAATGGCCGCAACAATTAGACATAACAGGGCAAGGAGAAAGCACAAGGTTGACGCAATGTCAGACATAGTGCTAGACTTACGCAAGAGGAATTGGAGCGACGAGAAGATTGCAAGGAATTTAGGTATGGAACCGGATGAAGTCTTGCGGCTTGCCCAAATATCAGGACTAGCTGAAATGTTCAAAGACCATGAGTTTTCGCAAGCATGGGAAGCAGATACGGGGGAAGAATGAGAATCTACGTTGCCGGCCCTATCTCCGGTTACGAAAACGATAACCGCGAAGCGTTTGATGCCGCTGGCCGTCTTTTGCGTGCCGACGGTCACGATCCTATACTCCCTACGCTCTTATGCCCTCACGAAACACCACGACACGTAGCCATGAAGCTCTGCATACAAGCATTGTTGACGTGCGATGCTATCTACCTTCTGGACGGTTGGGAGTATTCCGGTGGCGCACTTCTAGAAGCAGATATAGCGAATCAATGCGGGATCATTAGGCATGGATAAACCAGCTTTAGAAAGGACGCTTGACGATCTTGTATCAAAGTACGTCCGACTGTCGTACTCCGAAAACGGCTATTGCTCGTGCTATACGTGCGACGTAACGATGTCCTGGAAGTCGGCTACGTGCGGTCACGGCATACTAAGAGGGCATAGAGGCACGCGGTGGGACGTGAGAATACTTAGGCCGCAATGCTCTATTTGTCAATGCTCAGAGAAAGCGCAAGACAAGTTCGAAGCGAAACTACGTCAAGAGCTTGGAAGCACATTTGACAAACTCGAAAGAGTGGCGCATACTACGCAAAGATTCACGCAAGACTGGTTGACAGAGAAGATAAAAGAGTACCGCGAAAAGGTAAGGAAGCTGGAAGATGCCATATAATTTCAGAGTAGTAGGAATACCGAAAGCACAGCCAAGAGTCAAGGCGCGGTCTATGTTCGGACACGCATCGGTCTATACTCCCGAAACCGCAGACGATTGGAAAAGATCGGTTATGATCGCGGCGAATGGTTTATCAGGCGTTAGGCTAGAGGAACCGCTATCCCTTGAAATCGTGTTCTACCTCAAAGCTCCAAAGAAAAAGCACGGTAGTTTCGTTACTTCAAAGCCAGATATTGACAACCTTATAAAGTCAACAATGGACGCATTGACAAGCATCGAACTTTGGAAAGACGATAGCTATGTAGTTGCAGTATCGGCGGTTAAGCTGTATGAAACGCCGCTAGAGTGTTGCGGTGCCGAGATTACGATAACTCGCGCAGAATGGCACTTGACAACCGCTAAAAATGCAGTATAATTACTATGGAATTACGTAAACCGCCGTATGTACGTTGTACCTCTGCGGCACATAGTGGGTAGAATTGGATTCAATCGGGTCTCATAAGCCCGACTCCGATGGTTCGATTCCATCACCCACTATCCCGAGGCTTTGCCTCATGCGCTGTATCGTGCGCGGGATTGACTTCCTCGTAGGAGAGGGAACTCTAAACGATATACAGCCTACCGTAAGCCGGATCGCGTGAGTGTTCGGTTACGAGACGCGGGAAACCGTGCCTCCCTGGGTGCGCCGTGCCGCCTGATAGCGCATGGCAGTTTCCGGCGATTGTCACCGGATGGTTTTCGGGGCGCGGTATGGGCGGCTTTCCTCCTCCGCCGCATACGTTACCTTCAACGGTAGGCGCTCCATAGAGGTGATATGAAAGACGAAACCGAACTACAGTGCGAAGTCATGCGCGAAATCATGCGGCTATACGATGACGGCAAGATCGCAACCGTGTCGATGCTGGTTGACGAGTGCGACTACCCGGAAGATCGCATACGTTCGGCGGTAGGCTTTCTTTATCGCAATGGCGAAATCGAGAGAAAACAGACTATCGGCTATGTGCCGGTAATGGAGTGCAAAGAATGAACGAAAATAGGGTTATAACCTTTTGTGTTATTGGTGGTTTTTTTCTTGGCTTTGCATTTGGTTTTGTGATAGGTGGTAGTAAAGGTGCAAACATCGGATACAAGCAAGGCCAGATAGACTACGCAACCGGAAAGATAGAATACACGATTCAAGACGGTAGAACTATTCAATACTTGGACGGCAAGGAATGAACGAAACCTCCGCTTCGTCAATACTGCAAAAGATCATCGGTGACGAGATGATGCAGGAAGTATGCACGGCTTTAGGCGGCATAAAAGTATACGTACCATCTAAACCGCTTCCCGATGGCAGGGATGCAGATATCCGCAATGAGTTTTCAGAGCTTGCTGACCATCCTAAAATGCAAGCGTATAAGATTATCGCGCAGAAGCACAATATTTCCGAAAGAAGCGTAATGAGGGTATTGGCATGAGTGGCGGCTACTTCGAATACGATCAATACAAGATTGACGGCATGGTTGACAGTATCGCAGATGTTATAATCCATAACGATGATGAGAGCCTTGACGATTTCGGCCAGAAGCGCGGTACTTTCTTCTCTCCCGAAACTATGCGAAAATTTCACGATGCTATCGAAGTATTAAAAAGAGCCAAGATATACGCGCAGAGAATAGACTATCTGCTTTCCGATGATGACGGCGAAGAGTCTTTTCACTCACGTCTTGACGAAGAATTGAAAGAGCTTGACGGCATAGAATAAATTTGACAATTTGGTACTGTAACTGTCAATAGTATAGTGATATAATACCTCTATCTTATACGGTGGAGGCTAAACCGTGAAAAAATTCCTTATTCCCCTGTTCCTCGTATGTGCGGTAGGTGCTTTTGCACAACTAACCGTACTCCATTCCGGCGACGCTGGCATTGGCGGCGTAACCTTGTTTACGACTGCCGAAAAGGTGTTCCACGAGAAGTATCCGAACGTGAAGGTTGACTGGATCAAGCTAGACCTGTCCGATGGTTCGACTCTTACGATGGACGCGATGATTGCTGCCGGAACAGCGCCGAACGTGTATATCGACAACCTTGTGAGAGGGTCAAAGTACATGATTCCTGAGTACGCTTTGGACTTGTCGAAGATTGGAGGGTTGGAAAAGTTCAACGAAGGCGTGCTGGCACCATTTACAAGAGGCGGTAAACTTCTAGGACTTCCTCATCCAGGATCGGGTCAGGGTATGCTTATCAACCTTGACGTAATGAAAGAGATCGGGTTCACAGTAAAAGACGATTGGACTATCGCTGATTTTCTTGTAATGGCTGAAAAGGTCAAGCAGAAGTATCAGGGCAAGAAATGGGCGACGGGTATGTTCGCAGCGAATCAGTCGGGAGACTACTTGATAAATGGCTGGTTTGCTTCGTTCGGCGTATCATTCTATAAGGGCGACTACAACACGTCAACGATTGCAGACACGGGCGGCGCGAAGGTCTACGAGTTTTTCCAGACACTAGCAAAGAATGGCTATATCCCGCCTAATGCGGCTACTCTGAATGACGATGACTACTGCCTTGAATGGTCAAAAGGCAACTTCGCGGCTACGGCGTTTTTCCCTTCATGGACGAAAGACTACCTAGCATCGGCAATCGCACAGAATCTTATCAAGGAACCGTTTAATTTCAAGTTTGTACCATTCCCGCGTGCGGAAGGTGTCAAGAAAGTACCGGCTTACTACACTTCGAGCGTTACCATCGTTCACAAGACCGGAAAGAAAGTGGACGAATACGCGGCTGAACTTGCAAA
>Ga0209340_1000379_pt1 | contig 49826 bp, 40 predicted proteins | sample EPASupsiteSAE323_FD_187266 | JGI IMG/M metagenome (GOLD analysis project Ga0209340, IMG submission 187266) | Bioremediated contaminated groundwater from EPA Superfund site, New Mexico - Sample SAE3-23 (SPAdes) (version 2) | ecosystem: Environmental > Aquatic > Deep subsurface > Groundwater >... | reverse complement strand
GAGAGGGCATGGTTTGGGAAGCGGTCATGGCGGCGGCCCATTACCATCTCGATAATCTGGTCATTATAGTCGACAACAATGGGTTGCAGATCGATGGGCCGATAACCAAGGTGATGTCTCCGGAACCCATTGCCGACAAATTCCGGGCCTTCGGCTGCGAGGTGATAGCGGTAGACGGTCATGACCCGAGACAGATAATGGAGGCATTGAATCAGGCCCGTCAGATTAAGGGGAAACCGACTGCCATAATTGCACGGACCGTCAAAGGCAAGGGCTGCTCATTTATGGAAGACAAGGCGGAATGGCACGGGGTGGCCCCCAACGCCGACGAAGTCCAGCGCGCATTGGCTGAACTGGGGTAACGGGGGAGACGGAATAAACGCAGAAGGACACAGTTGGGGAACGATTTTTGACGCAGATTTACGCAGATGAATATGATTGACGCAGATTTTTAGGAATGGTTGTGCAATTTAGAATGGTTGTGCAAGATTGTTTTTATAGGATAATGGGTTTGTTTGGTTTATCCTCATGCGATCTGCGATATCATAAAAATCTGCGTGCGGCGTAGCCGCCAGCGTCTATTATCAAATTTCTTTAAGGAGTTGTTTTGGTTTTGCAGAAGCAGGCGACGAGGGATGCTTATGGGTTGGCCCTGGTGGAACTGGGGCATTTGCATAATGATGTGGTGGTATTGGATGCGGACCTTTCCAAGTCTACCAAGACGGTGGACTTTGCCAAGGCCTTTCCTGGACGTTTCATCAATGCCGGTATAGCCGAACAGAATATGATGGGCATGGCGGCTGGTCTGGCTTCTGCCGGCAAGAAAGTGTTCGCCAGTTCCTTTGCTATATTTGCGACCGGCCGGGCCTTTGAACAGGTGCGCAACTCCCTGGTCTATGCCGGGATGAATGTTAAGGTATGCGCCACCCATGCCGGTATTACCGTTGGTGAAGACGGCGGCTCCCACCAATCGGTGGAGGATATCGCCCTCATGCGCAGCATACCGGGCATGCTGGTAGTGGTGCCGTCGGACGGGGTTAGTACCCGCAAGGTCATGCTGAGCCTCTATGACTACCAGGGGCCGGCCTATCTGCGCCTGGGTCGCCCGGCCGTTCCGGTCTTGTACGATGACGATATGCAGTTTGAGATCGGCCGGGGCATCAAGCTGAAAGAGGGTCGGGACGCTTCCATCATTGCTTGCGGCATCATGGTGCATAAATCCGTGCAAGCCGCGGAGATCCTCGCCGGGCAGGGTATCAACGTATCAGTGATCGATATGCACACCATAAAACCGCTGGACCGCGAACTGGTACTGGAGGCCGCCCGGGAAACCGGAGCCATTCTTACTGTTGAAGAGCACAACATCATCGGGGGATTGGGCAGCGCAGTCTGTGAGCTGGTCAGTGAGTTTCAGCCGGTCACGGTAAAACGGATGGGACTGGAGGATGTTTTCGGGCAGTCCGGCACCCCGGACGAACTGATGGAATACTATGGTTTGACCGTAGATATGATTATAAATAATATCCATTCGTTGGTCGATAATAAATGATAGCTTAAAAAAAGGTATTTTAAGGCCTTTTGTAGAACCACCTTGATTGGTGGTTTTTATTTTTCTGGAGGAAGACAAATGCTGGTTCAATTCTACAATGTATCCAAGATTTATCCCAATGGCGCCAAGGCACTGGACGATATTTCGATTCAAATAGATCGCGGAGAATTCGTTTTTTTAATGGGAGCCAGCGGAGCCGGCAAATCGACCCTGGTAAAGATGTTGTTTCGGGAGGAACTGCCTACCCGCGGCCAGATTTTTGTGGCTTCCCGCAGCGTGGTCCGGATGAAGCGTTCGGATGTTCCGAGACTTCGGCGCAATATGGGCATAGTATTTCAGGATTTTAAATTGTTGGAGAAGAAGACGGTAGCGGAAAACATCGCCTTTGCCATGGAGGTAGTGGGGGCCGGCAGCAAGGACATTCGGGTTCGGGTGCCGGAGGTCATTAATATGGTGGGACTGAAGGGCAAGGAGAATTGCTTTCCCGGTGAATTGTCCGGTGGTGAACAGCAGCGGGTCGGTATTGCCCGGGCTTTGGCCAACCGGCCTTTGTTGTTGATTGCCGATGAACCGACCGGCAATCTGGATTTAAATACCTCACAGGAGATTATGGAATTGTTATTCGATATCAATCGCAAAGGGACCACGGTGATCATGGCTTCGCACGCCCGGGAACTGGTACGGGCGGCACGGAAGCGGGTAATCATGCTGCAGTCGGGACGGGTCGTCGATGACAGCCCAAATGGGGAGTCGTTATTATGAGACCGGGTTCTATCATATATTTCTTCCGCGAGGCTGGCAAATCACTTAATCGCAACCGCCTGCTGAGTTTTGCCACCGTGACCACGGTGGCGATATGCATCTTGATTTTTGGTTTCGGTGTCCTGTTCACCCTTAACGCCAGTAATTTTATGAATCATCTGGAATCAGATGTTCAGATCCGGGCCTTTTTGGATCAGGAACTGACCACTTCCCAGGTCAGCGATGTGGGAAGAAAGATCGAAGTCATGGACGGGGTAAAATCACATGAGTTTGTATCTCGGGACGAAGCTCTGCAAAATCTGCAGAAGGAATTCGGGCGCAGGCAGTACGATCTTCGGGCCACTCTGGGTAAAAATCCTTTGCCGCATGTGTATGTAGTCAAGGTAAAGAATCCCCGGGAGGTTTCCCGGATAGCCAATAAGATCACCCAACTGCCCGGAGTACACAAGGTTAACTACGGGAAAGGCACCGTGGAGAGATTATTCCAGGTCACCCGCTGGATGCGTATTATTGGCATCATATTTATCGTATTACTGTTGATCGGTGCGGTATTCCTTATCGCCACCACCATTCGTTTGGCTATTTTTGCCCGGCGCCGGGAGATCTACCTGATGAAGTTGATTGGTTCCACTGACTGGTTCGTGCGCTGGCCTTTCTTTATCGAAGGGGTATTGCTCAGTACGATCGGTGCGCTGATCTCTATCGGAGTCCTGGCTCTGGCCTATGGATCACTTATCGGCAAGGCCAGTAATGTTTTCTTTATAAAATTGATTACCGATCCGACGATCCTGAGCCACCTGTATCTGATTCTGCTGGGAGCCGGTGCTGCTCTGGGTATTATCGGTACCTGGATTTCGCTGAACCGCTTCCTGAAGGTATAGATCAGATAAGGCGTCATCTCAACGTCGTCATCATCATAAATTGAATACATACCCCCCGGGGGAGGACTGTAGATGAAGAAAAAAGAGCGGGCCCTGGCCCTGATTATTTCGATAATGTTCCTGGTGGGAGTCATCTTGCCCGTTTATGGTACTGAACTGGATGATAAACAGCGTCTTCTGCAGGATGTTAACCAGCAGATCAATCAACAACGGAACAAGGTGACCAATGCCAAGAAAAAAGAGAAGACTATCATGAACCAGATTCAGAGTATAGACCGGAATATTTATTCCACTGATCGGGAGATCCGCAAGATTAACGACCAGGTAACCTATCTCAATACCAATATTAACGTGACTGAACGTGATATTGACGAGTTGGAAAAAGAACTGGCCGAACAGACGGATACCATGAGCAAGCGGCTGGTGTTTGCTTATGAGGAAGGCTCTAATGTCTCATATCTGGAGGTTCTGCTGTCAGCGACTGATATCCAGGATTTCCTGACCCGCTACGATTATCTGACCAGTATCGTGGATAATGATGCCAGCATGATCGAGGAGATCGACCGCGCCAAGACCGAACTGGACGTCAAAAAGAACGAGCTGGAGAGCCAGAAGAACCAGATGGAGAACCTGGAAGAGGAACAGCAGGGCAAAAAGGAAGATCTCAAGTACAACAAAGAACAGAAGAAGGAAATACTTGATAATGTAGTCAAGGAAAGAAAGGCCTATGAACAGGCACTAAATGAACTGGAACAGGCCTCGGCCGAACTGGAGGTCATGATCCGCAACAGCCAGGGGGCGGGCAGTGAAAAACAACTGGGTACCGGTGTGTATACCTGGCCCTGTCCTGGTCATAGTACGATTAGCTCATTATTTGGCATGCGTTATCACCCGATACTGAAAACCCGCAAGATGCATACGGGAATTGACATATCGGCGCCTTCCGGGGCCTCCATCATTGCTGCCGATGCCGGAACTGTGTTCTACTCCGGCTGGATGAGCGGATATGGACAGGTAATAGTTATTAACCACGGAGCGCAGATGTCAACCCTATATGCACACCAGTCAACCCTGCTCGCCAGCAAGGGAGCGTCCGTAACCAAAGGGCAGATCATTGGCCGGGTAGGCAGCACCGGTTTTTCCACCGGTCCGCATCTGCACTTTGAGGTACGGGTAAACGGCAGCCCGGTCGATCCCGCCGGCTACGTGCGGTAGAAATAAAGGAGATCTACGCTCATATATTTGAGCCTTGCTTAATATAATAAAGATATGGTAGGTGTAGAATTGAAAGCGAAGAATTTTTGGCGTGGACTTAATGTTTTCTTCTCTATGATTGGTGCTCTAGCTATTATAGGTTTGATAGTTGTTTTCGTAACCAATACCGCAGGTATTGGCACCTTTATCAGTGTACTTGGTCTGATCAAGACCCAGTCCATCTATGACCTGAATTCCTCCAAGATCTTTCAGGGAGCGGCTGCGGGGGTGGTACAGACTCTGGACGATCCCTATTCCGAATACCTGGATAAGGTCACTTGGCAGGATCTCAAGGTTCGCCTGGATGCCAAATTCGGCGGAATCGGGGTGTTTATCCTCCAGGACAATACGGGCCGGCTGAAGATATTATCACCTCTAAAGGGTACTCCGGCTTATGTGGCCGGCATCAAGAGCGGTGATTTTATCACCAAGATCAACGGCAAATCCACCAATGGGATGACCCAGGATGAAGCCATCCATCTGCTGAAGGGTGATCCCGGCACCCAGGTAGTGGTTACCGTCTACCGTCAGTCCGACGCCGAAGAGTACGATTTTAAGATCATCCGGGCTATTATCAATGTGCCTTCGGTAGAAAAGAAGACCTTGGACGACGCCAGGCAGATAGGCTATATAAAGTTGAGTCAGTTCCACTCCCAGTCAGCCAAGGAGATGCAGGAAGCTGTCGAGAGTTTTAGCCGCGACGATAAGGTCAAAGGACTTATCCTGGACCTGAGAGACAACGGTGGCGGGGAATTCGAAGCCGCCGTCGATATTGCCGACCTGTTCCTGGATGAGGTGCCGGTAGTCACTGCGGTCGATGCCCGCGGCAATAGGGAAGTCTACAAGGCTTCTATGGGCAAGACACCGCTGCCCCTGGTGATCCTGGTCAATGGTGACAGCGCCAGCGCCTCCGAGATACTGGCCGCCGCTCTGCAGGACAATAAGCGGGCGGCCCTGGTAGGGCAAAAGACCTTTGGCAAGGGATTAGTGCAGACGGTGTTTCCGCTGCGGGACGGAGGGGCTCTCAAGCTCACCACCCAGACTTACTATACGCCCCGGGGTACCGACATAAATAAAGTCGGCATAAGTCCTGATTACACCATTAAGGATAATCCCAGTGACACTCAGGATAAACAGTTGCTTAAGGCCGAGGAAATAATCAAGAAACAGATCTATTAATATCTTAAGGGGACGGTTCTTCTGACACCTTTTCGAAAAGGTGTCAGAAGAACCGTCCCCTTAACACCCAAGGGAGGTATGAGATTGGATCTGATGTTGTCTATCCTGATCCTGATGGTGCGGGTTTTATGGGATACCTTGACCTCGCCCTCCTTTCTTATCATCTACTGCCTGCTGATTTTGATAACCAATCGACAATACAAGAGGCTGGAGGATATGTCCGCCCGCTCCCGCCATAATTATCCGCAGCATTTTAAAGCCACCCTGGTATCGGTAGGTCTGGGTCTGGTGGGCGGGATTATCGGAAGCTTTATCCTGCTACTGATAGGAATTGACTTGGGCCGGGTCAACATCCTGCCGCTATGGATAGCGGCCTTGCTGTTGATGATGATTAGTCCGCGTTTTCTGTGCTTTGCCTATGCCGGGGGAGTTTTGGCAATTATTAGTCTGATAACCGGTTATCCGGAGATGGATATCCCCCAGCTGATGGCTCTGGTAGCGGTACTGCACATAGTAGAGAGTCTGCTGATCCGGTTAAACGGCAGTCTGAATCCGGTTCCCGTCTATGTCAAACGGGAAAAGGGCCTGATCGGTGGCTTCAACCTGCAGAAGTTCTGGCCTATCCCTTTGTTGGCCTTGGCCAGCACCGGCCTGTTGGCCGATCCCGGTGCTCTGCCCCACATGCCTGCCTGGTGGCCGCTATTAAAGAGCTATTCGGCAGCAGTGCCTGGCCAGAACTATATACTGCTGCCGGTTTTGGCTATCCTCGGCTATGGCGAAATGACCACCACTGCTACACCAAATCAGAGGATTCGCCGATCTTCATCTTATCTGTTGCTTTTCAGTCTTATTTTGCTGACCTTGGCGATCGGCAGCTCATATCATCCTGGGTTGCTCTGGGCCGCGGCCATTTTTGCTCCCCTAGGTCACGAGGTGGTTATCTGGCTGGGTAGCCGCCAGGAAAGGAAGCAGTCAGCCATATATGTAGCAGGTAAACCTGGATTGATGCTGCTGGATGTAGTGCCCGGCAGTCCGGCTTATCGTGCCGGTCTGCGCTCCGCTGACCGGATACTTGCTGTAAATGGCCAAAAGATTGAGCATTACCAGGACCTGATGTGGATTATTCAACAGGAGTCTGCTTATTATGAAATCGAGGCCAGCCGTCAGAACACGGTTTGCCATACCAGACTGCAATGCCCCGCCTCCCAGGATTGGGGACTTACCCCGGTGCCGGATGCCGGAGTCGCCCGCTATATAGCCCTGCCCGATGGCAACCTCTTCAGTTTTCTAAGACGTTTGCAACATCTCTTTACCCGCTGATACCTGGCGATGTCAATTGCTGGCCTGGCTGGTGTTCACACTATGCTCTCCCTCCGCATATATTAATGATGAGCGAAAGGGGGAGTCCGATATGGCCATCCGGAGAGATATACGCTATGTTTTCACCAGCAGTCATACCTGCCGTGGCTTTCACAGCTTCCTACCCGAACTGGCCAAACCCCTGCAAAGGGTATATATCTTGAAGGGAGCGCCGGGCACCGGCAAGGCTACCTTTATTCGGCTGCTGGGAGAATCACTGGCCGAGCGGGGTTATGAGGTCGATTTCTGGTTGTCAGCCGCCGATCCTTTAAACCCTGAGGGCGTTTACCTGCCCCGACTGGATACTGCGGTGGTAAACGGGTCACTGGGCTTACCCCTGGAGGCGCGTTATCCCGGCGCAACCGGTGAAACGATTTATCTGGAAGAATTTCAGAACCGTACCGAATTGCGCTTGCACGGCCGGGAGATTATTGAACTGGTTGATCGCCTGGAAGCGGAGAATCAACAGGCAGTGCAAATGATGAAAAAATTGGCTGGGTTCAAGGAAGAACTGAAAAGAGACGCTGCCAGTCGCTTGGTGTGGGAGAAGATAAACCTGCTGACCGACCGCCTGGAGGAAGAGTTATTCAAGGAAAGCCCGGGTGAACGTCATTTTTATGCCAGTGCCTTTACCGCTGAAGGTACTATAAATTATGTAGATGAAATTAGCCGTGATTGTCAGCGGCGATATATACTGAAGGGACCGCCTGGCAGCGCCAAATCGACGGTTATCGCAGAAACCGCCCGGCGGGGCCGGGAACGGGGCTGGTATATGGATTATTACCATTGTGGTCTGGACCTGGAAAGCCTGGTCATGCTGGTTATTCCCAGCCAGGCTCTAGCCTTGATTGATGCTGGCCGGGCCGAACTCAGCCTGCGGCCTGGGGATATGGTAATCGATATGAATACCTGTCTGGAACCAGCGGATACCAGCAACGAAGATAAGGAAAACAGCCAGTTGGGCCGCGCCTACGAAAGTATGCTGCTGCAGGCACAGGCGCAGTTGGATACCGCGCATCATACCTTAATGGAGATGAAAAAGCTCTATAGCGCAGCTATGGATTTCCCGAGCCTGGACCTTAAACGGGAGGGGTTGCTGCAAGAGATTCTGGAGTATAAATAAAAAGTGTTCGGGTTTCTAAACGATAAATTTATTGTTAAAAACAGGGATGCCCGTCGGGACATCCCTGTTTGCGTGAGGCAATAGCTTTAGGCTTGCTGATATCTTCTGCGCAGCCCTGAGTGGTAAGCCAGGAATATAATAAACAGAGCAACAACGCTTGCCAACAGTGCCGGATGATACAGCAGATATACCAGCCCGATGACCGGTGCCAGCAGTACCCGGACAAACAGCTTCAAAGGCTCATTACCGGCGATGAAGGCGGCGAGCGGCGGGGAATGCCGGTAATAGAAGCTGACCAGACTGCTGCCCAGGAAATTGGTCAGCAGATACTGATCGCGGAAGTGGCGCAGTAAGGCCACCGGCCAGGTGAACTTGGAACCGAAGGCGGCAGTGGCGATAAAGCATTCATCGGCGGTCTTGATGGTTATGTTGATGGTCTGGCCGGAGAAGGTCACCTGGATGCGGGTATGGCAATGGTGGTAAGATGATCACAGTTTTCAAAAGCATTATTGAGTATCGTTGTGACTGATGTTGGGATGTAAACGCTTTTCAAACCACAACCCCAGAATGCAAAGCTGTCAATAGTGGTAATCCTGCCGGGGATAGAAATACTGATCAGATCACTGCAGCCATAGAAAGCGCTCTGGTCAATACTGGTTACCGTGTCAGGAATATTGATAGTAGATAAGTGCATGCAATTAGCGAAAGCGCCATTACCTATCTTGGTAAGACCTATCGTCAGCGAAACTGTGGTTAAGCCAGCGCAGCCAAAAAAAGCCTTTTCCCTAATACTGGTTACACTTGCAGGTATAGATACGCTGGTTATATTCTGGTCACAAACAAAAGCAAAGAATCCAATATCGGTAACCGGAAAGCCTCCCACGGTTTCGGGTATTTGGACTGCTCCACCGGTGCCGTCATATCCAGTAATGCACGCTTTGCCATCGGAAACTCTATAGTTGAAGTTACCCTCCTGTGCAGCCTGTATTGGGTTAACTTCACACAATATAAAGAATAAAGCAAAAAGAGCCAGGATAATTATTTTGGGGTTCTTGATTATGGTCATACGGTATCCTCCGTCTAGATAATGGAAAAAAATATTGACCACCAACTCTTATCGCCAACCTTACGTCCAGCACCCCCCGCTTTTCTTCCTGTAATGATATCCAGAATTTGACATCTGCTTACTATAGTAGTAATTAGATCTCAACAAGTAACGCGAAAATTGTCGAGCGGCTAGAGCTAAGTGATACAGAGATTAGCGTGAAGCAACCGGTTGAGTTAAAGGTTATTGGTAGTACAAATAGTGATAATAATCACGTGAAATATAGTGTAATTTGTCAAAATATTGGGGGACATGACAAGGGTGGCCGTTTCCAGGTTATGCAACAGAAACATATGTTCTTGTTTTGCGCCCGATGGTGAGATAAGATATGACATAACAGCATCATTCAATATGTTTCAATCAACTGCTGGCAGCGAATAAATTGAGGTAATAATATGGGCATGTTTAAGATTCATTCCGAATACCAGGCCACCGGTGATCAGCCGGAGGCGATCAGAGAACTGGTAGATGGCCTAAGAGCCGGGTACCGGCAGCAAACCCTGCTGGGGGTGACCGGATCAGGCAAGACCTTTACCATGGCGCGCATTATCGAAGAGGAGCAGCGTCCCGCGCTGATTCTGGCGCCCAACAAAACCCTGGCCGGCCAGCTCTATTCGGAATTTAAGCAGTTATTCCCGGAGAATGCTGTGGAATATTTCATCAGTTATTACGACTACTATCAGCCTGAGGCCTATGTGCCGCAGACGGATACCTATATTGAAAAAGACTCCTCCATCAACGATGAGATAGACAAGCTGCGACATTCCGCCACGGCTTCCTTGCTGGAACGCCCGGACGTTATCATCGTGGCCAGCGTATCCTGTATCTATGGATTGGGTGCCCCCCAGGATTACTATGCCATGGCGGTATCATTGCGGCCGGGAACCGAGTATGCCAGGGACAAGCTCCTGCGCCGGCTGGTGGAGAACCACTATGAGCGCAATGAAGTAGCCTTCGAGCGCGGTATGTTCCGGGTACGCGGTGATGTGGTCGAGGTATTTCCCGCCTCAGCCGGGGAGCGCGCTATTCGGATCGAATATTTTGGGGATGAGATCGACCGCCTGGTCGAATTCAACCCGCTGACCGGCGAGGTCTACGGGCGTATGCTTCATGCCATGATCTTTCCGGCTTCCCACTATGTTACTACCCGGGAGAACATGCTGGCAGCGGCCAGCGAGATCGAGGCCGAACTGGCCTTACAGGTGGAGAAGTTCAAGGCTGAAGGGAAACTGATTGAAGCTCAGCGTATCGAGCAGCGCACTCGTTATGATCTGGAGATGATCCGGGAACTGGGGTACTGCAAGGGGATTGAGAACTATTCACGTTACATTACCGGACGGGCTCCGGGTGAATCGCCGTATACCCTGATCGACTTTTTCCCCAAGGACTTCATTCTCTTTGCCGATGAATCCCATATATCGATACCTCAATTGCGAGGCATGTACGAGGGAGACCGCTCCCGCAAACAGAACCTGGTCGAATACGGTTTTCGTCTGCCCTCGGCCCTGGATAACCGCCCTCTGCGCTTTGCCGAGTTCAACGAAAAGTTCAACCAGATCATCTATGTCAGCGCCACCCCGAGCGACTATGAAATCGAGCATAGCAACCGGGTCGCGGAGCAGATCATCCGGCCCACAGGGTTGGTCGACCCGGAGATAGAGGTTAGGCCGACCGAGGGCCAGATCGACGACTTGATGGAGGAGATCCGCCAGACGGTAGACAAGGGCTTTCGGGTCCTGGTGACGACCATGACCAAACGCATGGCGGAGGATCTCTGTGATTACTTTGATGGTAACGGAATGCGGGTGCGCTACCTGCATTCCGATATTGATGCCCTGGAACGTCTGACCATACTGCGCGAACTGCGGGCAGGAGTTTTTGATGTCCTGGTTGGGATCAACCTGCTGCGGGAGGGTCTCGATTTACCCGAGGTGGCGCTGGTGGCCATACTAGACGCCGACAAGGAAGGCTTCCTGCGTTCCGGGCGTTCGTTGATCCAGACTATCGGTCGGGCGGCTCGCAATGTTGAAGGCCGGGTCCTGATGTACGCTAACCGGGAGACCCCTTCCATGCGTCAGGCTATTGATGAGACCAACCGGCGCCGTTTGAAACAGACCAGACACAATCAAGATTACGGCATAACTCCGGAGAGCATTAAAAAGGCTATCTACGCAGCAGTGGAAGCCATGGTCGCCGAGGAGCCCGGTTCCTACGATATAGATATTTACCGCAGCCTGCCCAAGGAAGAACGGGACCGCCTGGCCGCCGAGATGCAGGCGGAGATGATGAAGGCTGCGGAAAAACTGGAGTTTGAAAGAGCAGCCCAATTAAGAGACATGATCCGAGACCTCCAGCAGCCAAAAAAGCCGGTCAAGAAACCAAGGCGGGGGAGATAAAGGGGAACGGAATGGACGCAGAAGGGACGATTTTTTTGACGCAGATTAACGCAGATTTTTATGATTGACGCAGAAATTTTTTGGATAGTTAATATACAGAATTGTACTTTTTCATAAAATTATTCTTGTATTGCAATGGCTTATGGGGTTTTTTCCCCGATATAATCTGCGTTATCATAAAAATCTGCGTGCGGCTTTGCCGCCTGCGTCTATTTAGAATCTAGATTTTCGGGAGACTGATTTTATGAAGGATTATATCTATATTAAGGGTGCCAGGGAGCATAATCTGAAGAATATCGACCTGCAGATACCGCGGGACCAGCTGGTGGTATTCACCGGGGTATCGGGCTCGGGCAAGTCCAGTCTGGCCTTTGACACCATATACAGTGAGGGGCAGCGGCGTTATGTGGAATCACTATCCACCTATGCCCGCCAATTCCTGGGACAGATGGAAAAGCCCGATGTTGACTATATTGAGGGTCTCTCTCCCTCCATTTCCATAGACCAAAAGTCGACCTCCAACAACCCGCGATCGACTGTGGGCACCGTTACCGAGATATATGATTATATGCGTCTGCTCTTCGCCCGGGTTGGCCGCCCCCATTGTCCCCAATGCCACCAGCCCATCCAACGGCAGACGGTGGATCAGGTGGTGGATCATCTCCTCGATCTTCCGGAGGGAACCCGCCTGCGCATCATGGCTCCGGTGGTGAGGAGCCAGAAGGGTGAGCATGCCAAGCTCTTGCAGAATCTGTTCAAGGATGGCTATGTTCGGGTCATGGTGGACGGGTTCGAGTATACCTCGGATGAAGAGATCGTATTGGAGAAGAACAAGAAACACGATATAAGCGCGGTAGTGGACCGGTTGGTCGTAAAAGAAGGCATCCGCAGCCGTCTGGCTGAATCGTTGGAACTGGCCTTTGAACTTAGCGAGGGTTTAGTTGCTGTCCGTTGGGGCCAGGAAGGCGAAGAAGAGGATAAGCTTTTCAGCCGGGATTTCGCTTGCCCTGACTGTGGCTTCAGCCTGCCGGAACTAAGTCCCCGTATGTTTTCCTTTAACAGTCCCTTTGGAGCCTGTCCCGAATGTGATGGTCTGGGTGAGAAGCGGGAGATCGATCCCGACCTGGTATTTGATTATAACAAGAGCCTGGACGACGGGGCTATCCTACCCTGGGCCAACAGCTTCTTTACCTATTATACGGCAGTATTGCGGACTATGGCCGCCAAGTATAAGATACCCATGGATAAGCCACTTAAAGAATTCAGCAAGAAACAGATGCAGATACTAATGTACGGTAATGGTGATGAGAGGCTCCCGGTCACCTACACCAATTCCTATGGAGAGACCGGTACCTTTCGCTCCAGTTTTGAGGGCATCATCAATAATCTTAAACGGCGCTACCAGGAGACCAAATCGGATTCCTCCCGCGAGGATATCGAAAAGTATATGACCAGCCGGCTTTGCCCCAGCTGTATGGGGAAAAGGCTGCGGGAAGAGATACTATGGGTCCTGATCGGAACCCAGCCCATAACCGGGGTTACTTCTATGTCGGTGCGTCAGGCCCTGGATTTCTTCACTTATCTGGAGTTAGGGGAACGCGAGGCCTACATCGCCCGTCAGGTGATCAAAGAGATTAAAGAGCGTCTGACTTTCCTGGTCGACGTGGGATTGGATTATCTCAGTCTGGATCGGCCGGCCGGCAGCCTTTCCGGCGGCGAGGCCCAGCGCATTCGCCTGGCCACTCAGGTTGGCTCCAGCCTGGTCGGGGTGCTGTATGTACTGGATGAACCCAGCATCGGCTTGCATCCCCGGGATAACGACCGCTTGCTGGCCACCCTCGAGCGGCTGCGCGATCTGGGCAACACCGTTATCGTGGTCGAGCATGACGAGGATACCATCCGGCATGCCGATTATATAGTAGACATCGGTCCCCGCGCCGGTATTCACGGAGGTCGGGTGGTGGCCCAAGGCAGCCTGGAAGACATCATGGCTGCTGAGGATTCATTGACCGGGCAATATCTGACCGGGCGGAGCACCATCGACCTTCCGGCTCAGCGCCGTTCTCACAGTGAGAAGAACCTGATCATCAGGGGGGCTGGTCAGCATAACCTGAAAGATATCGATGTGAAGATCCCGCTGGGTCAAATGGTGGTCATAACCGGGGTGTCCGGTTCCGGCAAGAGTACCTTGGTGGAGGACATCATCTATCCGGTTCTGTTCAAGCAAGTCAACCATACCAGCCGCCATCGGGTAGGAAAATACCAGGCCCTGGAGGGCGGGGAGCATATTGACCGGGTAATAAATATCGACCAGGCTCCCATCGGGCGCACCCCGCGGTCGAATCCAGCTACCTATACCGGGGCCTTTGACGGCATCCGGGAACTCTTTGCCAATATTGCCGAAGCCAAGGTGCGAGGCTACAAGCCGGGGCGCTTCAGCTTCAATGTACGGGGCGGGCGCTGCGAAGCCTGCTCCGGTGACGGCATCATCAAGATCGAAATGCATTTCCTGCCCGACGTCTATGTTCCCTGTGAGGTCTGCAAGGGCAAACGCTATAATCGTGAAACCCTGGAGGTCAAGTACAAAAACAATAATATCGCTGATGTACTGGCTATGACAGTAGCCGAAGCCGTGGAGTGTTTTGAGAATATCCCGGGAGTCTACCGCAAGCTTAAGGTCCTGCAGGATGTTGGTCTGGGTTATATCGGCTTGGGACAACCCGCAACGACTCTTTCCGGCGGCGAGGCCCAACGCGTCAAGCTGGCCACCGAGCTGTCCAAACGCTCCACCGGCAAGACCTTATATATTCTGGATGAACCGACTACCGGCCTGCACAAGGACGATGTTAAACACCTGCTTAGCGTTCTAAACAGATTGGTAGATGCTGGAAATACCGTCTTGATCATCGAACACAATCTGGATGTGATCAAGTCTGCTGATCACCTGATCGACCTGGGACCGGAAGGCGGAGAAAAGGGCGGCGAGATCGTAGCGGAAGGTACCCCCGAAAAGGTAGCCCAGCACCCCAGTTCCTATACAGCTAAGTATTTAAGAGAAGTTTTGGGGAACGAATAGACACAGAAAGGGAATGATTTTTTTAACGTAGATTTACGCAGATTGTTTATGATTAACGCTGTTTTTTTCTGTAGCATTTATTATAGAAAATATTACTACCAAACAATTTGCTTTTAGCTTTGCCATTTGTTGTTTTAGTATTATACTCAACGTTCACGTTATAAACGATACAGTATGGCAGTTGCCGAAATGCTATTGCGAACGAAGCTCCAACGCCCTGTCATTGCTATGAAAACTCACATATTTGTCATTGTTATGAAAACGGGGGATGATTGCCGCGCTGCGCTCGCAATGACACAATAAAGGATTGCCGCCCCGACACCCTGTCATTACTACGAAAACTCGTGTAATTGTCATTGCGAGGAGCGTTAGCGACGCGGCAATCTTCCCCGGTCATCTAACGCTTTTCGTTTATCGTGGCGGGTTAAATACCCGTGATAATTGCGAGCGTAGCACGGCAATCTTGTTTCTATATACCACCTTTTTGAGAACCCATCTTAGGAAACTGAGATAATTTTATACAACTAGATTTCTAGTTATAATTGAAGATTATTATTCTGCGCTAATCATAAAAAATCTGCGTGCGGGCTTTAGCCGCCTGCGTCTATTCGTTCTCTCTGGAGGTGGATTGGTTTGAAGGAACGCTTGGGGAGTGTGCCGCTGCAACCGGGAGTTTATATGTATAAGGACAGTGAGGGGCGGATTATCTATGTGGGTAAGGCCCGCTCGCTGCGCCAGCGCATGCGTTCCTACTTTCAGTCACCGGACAAGCTCCATCCCAAGGTGCGGGCACTGATGAACCGGGTGGCTGATTTTGATTTCATCGTCACCAACAGCGAGGTGGAGGCCCTTATCCTGGAGCGCAACCTGATCAAGGCCTACCAGCCTCGTTATAATATCCAGCTCCGTGATGACAAAAGCTATCCCTACATAAAGCTCACTACCGGCGAGAAATACCCGCGACTCTGCCTGGTCCGGGAGAAGAAGGACGGGGTATCCCGCTATTTTGGTCCCTATACCGATGCCGGAGCGGTGAGGGAGACTCTGCGCCTGCTCAATGGGCTTTTCCCCCTGCGTACCTGCAAGAACCTGCGACCGGCTGAGCGCCCTTGCCTCAATTATGATATCGGGCGATGTTCGGGACCCTGTAGCGGCAGAGTGAACGAAGAGGCCTATGCGGCCATGGTGGGGCAGGTCCTGGCCTTCCTGGAGGGAGAATATAAGAATCTCCTAAGGGAAAAGGAGGATCAGATGAAGGCAGCGGCCGGCAGGATGGAATTCGAGCTGGCGGCTAAGCTGCGGGACCAGATTAACGGTATCAAAAAAGTGCAGGAGAGCCAGCAGGTCAATTTCGACAAGAGCTATCATCTGGATATCATTGCCATGATAGGCGGAGAAAAGGACAAACTGGTGGCGGTCTTCAAGGTGCGGGCCGGCAAGATCCTGACCAAGGACAGTTACTGGCTAAGCCGCTCGGTGGACGAGGATGACGCCGGACTAATGGATTATTTCATCAAATTCTATTATGACGATAACCCGGATATCCCCGGAGAGATTCTGGTCAGCCACCTGCCGGAAGACCGGGTGTTACTGGAAGACTGGCTGAGAGGAATGGCCGGGCATCGGGTAGAACTACGCCAGCCCCAGCGGGGGGAAGGCCGGCACATGTTGGAACTGGTGCAGAACAACGGGCGGCTGATCTGGGAGGAGAGGGAGCAGAAGAACTTGCAGAACCAGGAGACCCTGCTGCATCTGTCCCGGGTGCTCAGCCTGGAAGTGGTTCCCGAGCGGATCGAGGCCTATGATATTTCGCACTTGGGCGGCGAGGAAACCGTAGCCTCCATGGTGGTCTTTACCAGCGCTCTGCCGGATCGCAAGGCTTACCGCCGTTTCAAGATCCGTCGTGACCAGAACAATGACTATGCCTCCCTGGCCGAGACCCTGCAGCGCCGCTGGAGCGAGGCTAAAAAGGGCAATCCGGCCTTCCTGCCCCTGCCTGATCTGATCCTGATCGACGGCGGGTTGGGTCAGGTGAATGCGGTGAAAGAGTCTTTGGATGGTATAGGCGTGGAGGTGCCCCTCTGCAGCCTGGCCAAAAAGGATGAGCTGGTATTCCGGCCTGGTGTAGCGGAACCGTTGGTTTTCCCGCGCCGGGACCCCGGCCTGATGCTCTTGCAGCGTATGCGCGACGAAGCTCACCGCTTCGCTATCGAATACAACCGCCAGCGCCGGGGCAAAAAGGTGACCGCCTCGGCCCTGGATGGGATAGAGGGTATCGGACCGGCCCGCAAGCAGGCTTTGCTCAAGCATTTTTCGTCAGTAGCCCGTATCAAACAGGCCAGTCTGGAAGAGCTGGTGCAGGTTCCCGGCATGAACCGGACTGCCGCCGAACAGGTCTACCGTCACTTCAACCCGTAAGCTACTGCAAGTTTACTCGCTTTATAGCGCTCATATCATAAAACATCCAGAGCAGCCCGCCCAACAGCAGCAGGTTCAAGAGTGAGGCTGCCTGAGGAATCGGGCTGCTGTTCAGGATTCCGCCGAAAAGTATAGCAGCAGTATTGACAAAGATCGATAGCGAGAAACCGATAGCCAGCAGCAGCAAGCGGCTATCCCGCCGACCAATGAAGGCAATTATAACCAGGGCAATAGCTGGGAATAAGTACCTTTCATGCATGCTGGGACCCAGGGTGAAGACTCCTGTGATCAGAAGCAGGGCCGCTGTGGCTGCCATATTGCGGTCGTTGGACCGGACATAAAGCCACCAGCATATGAGGGTGGTCAGAATGATGAAGAGCATGCCCCAATAATGATAGCTAAGCAGAAAAGGGACCTGGCTGTCCGGCACATAGTTGGCACCCAGCAGGTAAAACAGGTTGAAGGCGTTGACCGAGGCATAGGGGTATTCCCCAATGGTGCCGGTCAAGAGATATATGATCCAGCCGGCTGCCTGCTGCCAGGCAAAGGGCAGCGTGATGACGAAGCTGGTTCCTACTGCCCATAGCGCGGCTTTGATAATAGTTTTTAAATTCCTCTGCCGAAGCAGTTCGAAGGCCAGTACCGGCAGAAAGATAATCCCCTGGGGTTTCATCAGCACCGCCGCGGTGAACAGGGCTGCCGCCGGACCAGTCCTGGCTTTGGTCAGGGCCCAGATAGCCAGTGCGATGAGTAGGGTGAAAAAGGAATCCACCTGCCCCCACAGGGTAGAGTTGATAAAGACCGCCGGGTTGAAGATATAGAAGGATGTCAGCAATACACTAGTTTCCGGGGCCATGCGCTCACGGCTCCAACCATAGATCAACCAGGCAGTAGCCAGGTCAGCCAGGATGGACGGCAGTTTCAGCAGAATGGTGGAATATGGCTGCAATACTGCCAGTGCGGATATCTTGCCAACCAACCACAATACATAAATATATAATGGTGGGTAATCACAGCGGGTATTGCTGTATAAGCTGGTAAGTCCCTGAGCTGCGGCAGCCGACCAATTTCTGAAAAAGGCCAGATCGCCGGCATGACCTTCCATCATGGTAGCCAGATACAAGCGGAAAAGCAGCCCCAATACCAATAAGGCCAACAGAGTAAACTTGATATTGCTATTCGCCAAATTTATCTTGCCGCGGGCGTACAGATAGTAAACCAATCCTGCCAGCAGCAGAAATCCTGCAGCAAAGTACAACAAGAAATTTAACCCATAATCGTTAGCTGGGCCGCTTTTATTCGGGTCGCCATGCTGAAGGGGAGGGGCGGGGCCAGAACCTGGACGTGCTGCGTTCGGCTGAATAGGTGTATGTGATAGAGGTTCGCCCTGATGAATTTGTCCAGACATGGCAGGCCGCCCGGGTGAAGAGCCGGCCCCGGGATGCACCTGACTATGGCTGAAAGTGCGGTTGTTGTCATGTCCGTATTCAACCAGCGCATGCAGGCAAATACCAGTAGCAGTGACCAGTATGACCATTAGTATAATTGGCAGATAGAAGCGTTTGATCATGGCTTTCATCCTATAACAAAAATCACGGGGGGACTAGTAAACTGCGCCCCCCGTTGGGATTCTTATAACTGTGTTATGAGAACGGTTTAATTGGTTGATTTTCCACTGTTCTGGCCCGGAGCACCGCCACCCGGAGGAGGGCCGCCCATGCCGCCGCCTTGTTCCATGACTCGGACTTCTTCAACGGCACCACTGGAACTGTTCACCCTGACCATCAACATCTGTCCGGCTTTCAGATCGCTTATCTTTACTTCTGTAGAACTCTCCCGGCCTCCGCTCAGTATCTTGACGGAAGTGGGGATGGTTATGGTTTTCTTTTCACCGCTCAGTTGCGAAGTCTGACCACCCGGCTGATTTCCCAAAGTCGGGTTATTGCCCGAAGATGGAGTATTGCCTGACGGGGGAGCCGAGGGTTTGCCCCCATTGTCCCCTGGTGTGGGCATGTCAAACAAGGCCAGGGTTACCGAACGATTACTTACACTAACGATTTGCCCAATTATACGGGTGCCGTCCGCCTGCTCGGGCCGGGTTCCTTTATTCATAGTGGTTGCGTCATTGCCGGGTTGAGCCGGAGCATTTTTGGATTGTCCTGACTGGGTTTTAGCCTTTTCGGTTACGGCTTTTTTGGATTTAGTGCTGGCAGTATTCTTGCTGGAGGTTTCCTGGGTACTGCTGGAACAGCCGACCAGGCTTACGGCCAGCAACAAACCCAATATCAGGGGCATCAGGGATTTTCTTTTCAACACGGATACCAACTCCTTATTATATAGTTTCCTATTCGATATCGATGCTCTGGGTATTCTGATCCCAGTTTACCGTCAGATCCAGGTTTTCCGCCAGGAAGCGGATGGGGACCATGGTACGGCCGGTATCAGAGACATAGGGGACACTGCTCAGGGTAACCGTCGTACCATTGACTGTGGCAGCAGTGCTGCCGATGGTCAAGGCCACAGTATTGCCATTAAGGGTGATGGTAATAGTCTGCGTCTCATTGTTCCAGCTGATAGTGCCGCCCCAGAGTTCGACAATAGCCCGGATGGGGACGAAGGTGGTCCCGCTTTTGACCACCGGCGCGGTGGTATAACCGGGGTCGATATCCTGCTGACCGGAAGCTGTTGTCATCTTGGTACTGCCTATCTTCAAGCGCATGCTTTTACCCTTGCCATTATTGGTGCTGCTCTGAACCGGAGCCTGTAATGCCTTGGTTATAGCATCCGATTGATCCTGGGTAATGGTTCCGGCGCTGACCAGAGCTGCCAGTTCACTGGTGAGAGCGGTTTTCATGTCGGTCTTGCTGGTGCTGCTGTCTTCCGACGGTTTCAGGGCAGAGATAATGGTATCGGCTACCGTCTGGGATATCGTCCCGGCAGTGACCAGAGAGGACAGGGCGCTTTCCATGGGATTACCCTGCATATTGCCGGTGCCCTTGCCGTTCTGACCCGGCATGCCGCCCTGACCGTCGCTCGGGGGCTGGATGGCAGCCAGAATAGTGCTTTCCTGAGCAGAGGTGATAGTACCAGCAGTAACCAGAGCATCGAGTTTAGTCTTCATCAGGCTGGAGGGGTCGGTGCTCGAAGAGCTGCTGGTACTGGGCTTCTCATCTTCAGACGGTTTCAGGGCTGCTTCCACCGCATCAGCCTGGGCCTGAGTAATGGTACCCGCGCTGACCAGGCTGCTCAACTGGTCGCTGAACCCGTTGCCGCCCATCCCCGGACCTCCCGCCCGGCTGGGTCATGTCCTGGCTCATGGACGGTTTCTGACGCTGACTGCTGGCCGAGCTGGTGGCGGCATAGGCCGGCATGGCCAGGCTGAGGGTGAAGATCAGGAGCATCAGTAGTGAAGTTACTTTTTTCATGAAAACACATCCTTCCTAAAATAACTAAAATAATTAAAAATATAATTTACTGGGGACAAAATTGCGACAGCGATTCCACCTCCTTTCCCGGCTTGCTTAGTGGTTATTCAAAGCGCAGGGCTTCAATGGGGTCGGAGTTGGCTGCCTGACGGGCCGGGTAGTATCCGAAGAAGAGCCCGATCATGATAGCGAAACCCATGGATGCCGCTATCAGCCAGGGAGATACCTGCATCTTCAGGTTAGCCCAGACACTTAGGAGCTGGGCACCTCCGCAGCCCAGGGCAACTCCGATGAGACCGCCGATAAAACAGAGCAGCAAGGCTTCGATCAGGAATTGAGTGAGGATGGCCCGGGTAGTGGCGCCAATGGCCATACGGATACCAATTTCACGGGTGCGTTCCGTCACCGATACCAGCATGATGTTCATGATGCCGATACCGCCGACCAGCAAAGAGACCGCGGCAATGCCGCCCAACAGGAACGACAGCATCTTGGTGGTATCTTCTATAGTAGAAAGGATTTCAGTCATATCCCGCACTTGAAAATCGTCATCAGCTGAATCGCTGATGCGGTGACGCTGGCGGAGCAGGGTATTTATGTATTCCTTCAGGGGGCTTAGAGCTTCGGTGCTTTCGGCCTGCACGTTGATGCTGCGCACGGTTGCGGTTCCCAATAATCTCTGTTGTGCAGTAGTTATCGGTACATATATTACATCATCCTGATCAGAACCGGAGCTGTCGCCCTTTTCTTTCAGGACGCCGACTACGGTGAAGCTCAGGCCGTTGATGCGAATACTCTGGCCCAGCGGATTAGTGTTGGGGAACAGGTTGGTAACCACCGTCTGGCCTAATACCGCTACTCTTTTCAAGCCATCCACGTCGTCATCAGTGAAGAAGGAACCCTGTACCGTTGGCCAGGTCTTTATGGTCTGCAGTTCGGGAGATGTGCCGTCAACGGTAGTTGACCAGGTGGCGCTGCCTACTGAGATGGTGGCGCTGTTGGTGCTGGCTTCCGGAGCGACATACTTCACCAGCGGCAGTTGGGTAATGGCCTCCACATCGCCCATGGTCAGGGTGGAGCCGCCGGCTCCCCGGATCGGTCCCATGGACATGGCGGATGATACCGTTAAGAGATTGGCGCCCATGCTGGACAGCCGGGAGGTGATGCCGGAGGAGGTGCCCTGGCCCAGGGCGACCATTATGATTACGGCACCCACACCAATGATCACACCTAGCATGGTAAGAAAAGAACGCAGCTTGTTGCTCATCAAACTTTGCCCGGCCATTTTTAGACTTGAGATCAGATCCATGGGGTTTTCCTCCGTTTCGTATTATCCAGCCTGCACCGCTTGATGGGGCTGCGGGACCAGTTCTTCTTTGACCAACAGGCCATCGCTCAGGCGGATGATGCGCTGGCAGTGATAGGCAATGTCGGGTTCATGAGTGACGATCACTACCGACAGGCCCTGCTCACGATGCAGGCGCTGCAGCAGCCCCATGATCTCTTCACTGGTTCTGGTATCCAGGGCCCCGGTTGGTTCGTCGGCCAGGAGCAGTCCCGGACGATTGACCAGGGCTCGGGCAATAGCCACCCGCTGCTGCTGGCCGCCAGATAACTGGCGGGGTAAATGGTGTTCGCGCCCCTTCAGTCCCACCAGTTGCAGCATCTCGTGCCCGCGGTCGGTCCTTTCCCGCGCCGGGACTCCGGCGTAAACCAGGGGCAGGCATACGTTGTCCAGGGCGCTGGAGCGCCCCAGCAGGTTAAAGTTCTGGAAAACGAAGCCGATCAGCAGATTGCGCAGGCGGGCCAATTGATCACGGTCCAGCCTCATCACATTCTGGTTGGCAAAGATGTACTGGCCGGAATCGGGTTTGTCCAGACAGCCCAGCAGGTTCATCAGCGTAGACTTGCCGGAACCGGAAGGACCCATGATGGCCAGCATCTCTCCCCGCATGACTTCAAGGGATATGCCGCACAGGGCATGAACCGGTTCACCGGCACCGAAATAGGTTTTCATTATATCCTGCAGTTTGATCAAACTCTTGGCCATGGTTTCATCTCCACTCTGCTTACATACCTGGAGGAGGACCGCCCATCCCTCCGCCCATGCCTCTCGTATTATTGGAGCGGTTGGAATTATTGTTTGAATTACTGGTATTGCTGGAGTCAGTACTGGTAGTGGTCTGGCTGGTGCCGACCACTACCTGGTCACCCTCCGACAGACCACTGACAACCTGGTAATTAGATTCGTCGCTCAAACCCAGGGTGACTCTGGTCACTACAGGCTTATCATTTTTCAACAGCAATACTATACCGGGTCGTCCATTTCCGCTGGCCATCGCCGGAAAACTGCCACCGGGGCCATTGCCGCCCTGGAGCCCGCTGCCCGTCTGAGCAGGGCTCTTGGCTGTGCCGGTATTGTTCCGAATCTTGGTTTTCTGGCTGTAATTGCCGGCAGTCGAGAGCCCCTGTTTGTCACTTGAAGCGGTGGCCTGTTCCTGCATATAGGTTTGCGCATAGCTTACTGCCATCATGGAAACGGTTACCACATCGCTCTTGCGGGAGATAATGATCTCAGCCGAAACGGTCATGCCTGATTTTAGCAGGCGTTCGGGGTCGGAACAGCTTATCAAAACTGGGTAATACTGCACATTGCTGACCGTCTCCGCCTCCGGGGTGATGCGGACCACCTGGCCGGAGAAGGTTTTGTTGGCATAGGCGGTGCTGGTGAATTCTACAGTCTGACCTGCCTTAACCTGTCCTATATCGGCCTCATTGACCTGAGCGGTAAGCTGCAGGTCTTCACTCATGACGGTGAGCAGGGTACTGGTGCTGCTGTTTATGCCGTTGATCTGACCCACCTGCCCATTTACCGCGCCGACGATGCCGTCAAAGGGTGCAACCAGAGTGGCTTCCTCCAGGTCAGAGCGGGCTTGTTGAACCTTTATTTGGTCATTGGCCAATCTGGATTTGGCGGTGGCCAGTTCCAGTTCTGCCTTGGTCAGATCATCCCGGGCGGTGTCCAGATCGCTCTGGGCTGTTGCACCGGCTTCCTGCAGCTTTACCTGCTGGTCATAATTCCGCTGCTTGGCCTGGTGAGAGAGGGCGGTGGTCTTGACACTGATGAGATCCTGATCTACAGTGTTCTGGGCCTGTTCCAGCGCAGTTTGCATAGAGCTGGGGTCCTGCTGTGCCAGTACCTGTCCCTTGACTACCTTATCCCCCGGATTAATATTAATGGCAGTAATGGCGCCATCATTTTTGAATCCCATTTCCGATTTCTTGACCGGCTCCAGAGTGCCGGTAGCCTCGATGGAATTGGTGATAGTAGATTTGGTGACGTTCATGGTGAGATAATTACCAGCCGCTTTAGAGGCTGACCAGTGATAATAGCCAAAGGCTCCCAGAGCGACTGTCCCCATAACCACTAGGGCAATGATGATCTTCTTGGTCCGCGACATCCCACGGATCTTGCTTCTCAGCATTACATCCTGAACATTATCGTCATCCAGGTGCATCAGATCGGACTGGAGCGCCTGATTCATTTCTGCATTATTATCCATCGGGGTATTAGCATCCGCCATGTGTTTCACCATCCTGTTCCAAGTTTTAGATAGTTGATCCTTGGTTGGTTAATCAACTGCCCATCAATTATGAAAATTGTGGTGACCCCCTCCGAGTCGTGCAGGGTCTGCATTTATTATCCAGGCCCAGTCTAAAATCCTACTGAATATAAGCTGAAAGTTTTCTGAAAGTGATTGGCAATTGTCAAAATGCAGTAAAACCGTATATACTTGAGGTGAAATAATTGTGGAAGGGGAGAATCCGAATGCAAGGCTGGATAGTCAGATGGTTGCTCAATATTTTTGCTATAATTCTTACCGCAGCGCTCCTCGGGTCCCATTTCGAACTTACGGTATGGGGAGCCATAGTTGGTTCAATCTTCCTGGGGATAGTCAATGCCGTAATCAGGCCGATACTGATGATACTGACCCTGCCTTTCAACATCATTACCCTGGGACTCTTTACCTTTGTTATTAATGGACTTATGTTATGGGTCACCTCGGCTACGGTTAAGGGTTTCGACATTCACGGATTTGGCTGGGCCATTCTCAGCGCTATTATACTTAGTCTGGTCAGCTTTGTTATCAGTTTCTTTGTTGACGATAAGTCCTTTGGGTTAAAATAATCTAAAACTGGCAGGATAAAAATTAAAGTATGGTAAGCCCGCGATTGAAATGTACAGAGTACGTTGAATGAGCGGGCTTTACATAACAAGGGATCAACGACGCCCCTTCTTTTATTAATCGGAGGTACTCTGCGTGTCAATCAAACTGGTTGCCATTGATCTGGATGACACCCTGCTCGATTCAGGGCTGCGGATCGCACCGGAGTGTGCCCAAGCCATACAAGCAATACGGGACCGGGGAGTCCTGGTTACTCTGGCTACGGGTCGTATGCACCGCTCAGCCCTGCCGTATGCCCGGCAGTTGAATATGGATCTGCCCTTGATCACCTACCAGGGTGCCCTGGTGAAAAGCGCCTTTTCATCCGAAGTCATCTATTATCAGCCTCTCCCTCGCGCTCCGGCCGGAGAGATCATCGAGTTCTTCAAGGCCCGGGGATTGCACTGCCACGCCTACAGTGATGATGAACTATTCATGGAGAATTTGACCCCGGAAGGCCGGTACTATGAAGAACTGGCCGGTATTAAGGCCGTACTGGTCGACGATCTGGCCGCAACCGTCCGCCGGCATGATGCCATGAAGATAATGGCCATTATCCGGGACCAGGACTTATTGCTTGATCTGTATAAGGTGTTAACTACTCAATACAATGAGCTGCATATCACCCGCTCCAAGCCGATATTTCTGGAAACCATGGCACTAAAGGCCAACAAGGGTCTGGCCTTGCAGGTGGTGGCGGAACACTTCGGAGTCATAAGGGAAGAGGTCCTGGCCATTGGAGACAGCTATAATGACCTGGCTATGATCCGCTGGGCCGGAATCGGCGTAGCTATGGCCAATGCCCGGCCTGAAGTCAAGGCCGCGGCTGACTATATCACCAGCTCCAATGATGAACACGGAGTAGCCGAAGCCCTGCACCATTATGTGCTGGAAACAAGGAGCTAACGGAAGTGGACGCAGGCGTCTGACGGGATGAATAGACGCAGGCGGCTGCGCCGCACGCAGATTGTTATGATAACGCAGATTTATTATTGCTAATCATAACAATGGGTGCACTATTCGAGGCTGTCATTGAGCGGCAATCTTTTCTTGTGTTTATATGCAGCGGTAACAAACAATTTGGATAACTTTAATAAGCACCGAGAAGATTTATATATCCCAATATTAAAGATTGCCGCGCTATCGCTCGCAATTATCACGGGTATTTAACCCGCCACGATAAACGAAAAGCGTTAGATGACCTGGGAAGATTGCCGCGTTGCTGCGCTCCTCGCAATGACAAATACGTGAGTTTTCATAGCAATGACAGGGTGGGGTGTCGGGGCGGCAATCCTTTATTGTGTCATTGCGAGCGCAGCGCGGCAATCATCCCTCGTTTTCATAACAATGACAAATACGTGAGTTTTCATAGCAATGACATGAATCCAAAAATAATCTGCGTCAATCATATAAATCTGCGTTAATCTGCGTCTATTTCGTTACTTTATGGGAGGGATGTATTTATGGAGTCCAAGGTATTTTTCACCGACCTTCGCAGCAAGATGGGTAATGGACTTTTGGAGAAGATGGCAAAACTGACTGGCAAGATGGGCTTGAAGAGCCTGATTGAGCCGGGAGACCTGGTAGCTATCAAATTGCATTTCGGGGAACCCGGCAACCTGGCCTATATAAGACCGCCCTATGTACGGAGGATGGTGCAGATGGTCAAGGATGCCGGCGGCAAGCCCTTTCTGACCGATGCCAATACCCTGTATGTGGGGGGGCGCTCCAACTCGGTGGATCATTTGGAGAGTGCCATAATGAATGGATTTGACTATTCGGTCTGCGGCGCCCCGTTGATTATTGCCGACGGTTTGACGGGCAAGGATTTTGTCAAAGTTCCCATCCCCGGCCAGCATTTCAAGGAAGTAAATATCGGCAGTGCGGCAGTCCATGCTGACGCTATCATCTGCATGACTCACTTCAAGTGCCACGAACTGTCCGGCATTGGCGGAGCTATTAAGAACCTGGGCATGGGCCTGGGCTCACGCAGCGGCAAACAACAGATGCATTCCGATGTCCTGCCAGTGGTCAAGGACGAAAAATGTACCGGCTGTGCCAAGTGCACCCGCTGGTGCCCGGCCGAGGCCATGGAAATGCAGCCCTGGAGCGGGAATAAGAAGGGGCAAAAGACACATATACTGGATAACAAGTGCTGGGGATGCGGCGAATGTGCAGTATCCTGTACCTTTGGCGCCATTTCGCCCAACTGGCGCACCACTCCGGCCGCCATGCAGGAAAAGATGGCCGAGTATGCTCTGGGGGCCGTACAGGGCAAACAGGGCAAGGTCGGCTACATCAATTTCCTGACCGATATCAGTCCGGAATGTGATTGCTACAGCCATAATGATGCTCCGATCGTCGCCGATATCGGTATCCTGGCCTCGCTGGATCCTGTAGCCCTGGATCAAGCCTGCAGCGATTTGGTCAACAGCCGCCCGGTCCTGCCAGGATGTTTGATAGCTGATCTTCCGCCCGGTCAGGATAAGTTCAAGGCGGTTCATCCCGGCGTCGATTGGGAACCCACCCTGCAGCATGCCGAAACCATCGGCCTGGGCACGCAGAAATACAAATTGATAGAGGTATAGAGGAACGAATAGCAGATAAACACAGATACCGGGGAATACAGATTAACACTGATTCTATATCTAATGATCATTTCATGAATATTTCTAAAAAGCCTTAATGCTGACCAAATAAAAATCCAGGTATCGAACGATTCTTAGCTGGCAGAGAGATGCATCATTAATGCTTGCTGAGGAAGGCTATTTATTATTACTGAATTTTAATCTTGGATACGGTAAAAATCAGTGAACATCTGTAATATCAGTGTTCATCTGTGGTGAATTCTTCTGTAAACGGGGTGGTATTTTGCCGGAACTCGGGATTGGTATTGACCTGGGCGGGACCAAGATACTGACCGGTTTAATGACGCTGGATGGGGAAATACTAAAGCGGAGGCTGATTCCCACCGAAGCCGGTACTCAGGTGCCGGCAGTCATCATCGACCGGATGGCGGATTCGGTTCGGGAATTAATGGCTGAAGCCGGCCAAGCTCAAAAAATTATGGGCTTGGCCTGTGCGGCTCCGGGTCCGATCACCTATCCCCATGGTGTGATCATGGATTCGCCCAATCTGGGCTGGCAGCAGGTGAGACTGAAACATGAGCTGGAAAAGCGCCTGGATCAAAAGGTGATAGTTGGCAAGGATACCGATCTGGCGGCCTTGGGCGAATACTATTTCGGCCAGGGATGCCAATATGAGTATCTGCTCTATATTACGGTGAGTACGGGTATCGGTGGCGGGATCATCGCCGATGGCAAGATCTACCATGGCACGCGCGGCGGTGCCGGTGAGTTCGGCCATATGGTGGTTAATCCCTCCGGGTATTATTGCTTCTGCGGACGGCGGGGCTGTTTGGAAGCTCAGGCTTCAGGTACGGCAATCGCTAAAATGGCAGGTTTTATGATGACGGGGGCCGATAAGGGCTGGCAAAACCATGGTGGCCAGGCGGTGACCGCGCGGGAGGTAGGAACGGCAGCGCGGCAAGGTAATAAGGTGGCCCGGAGGATTCTGGCCAATGTGGTGGCCGATCTTGGCAGCGGCATAGCTAACCTGGTGCATATCTTCAATCCACAGATTGTTGTTCTTGGTGGAGGAGTGATGCAGGGTCTGCAGGATATTATTCTGAAACCGCTGCGGGAAAGAGTAATGGATGAGGTTTTTCCTCTGCACGGAGCCGGTTTGCAGATCGAGCTAACCTCACTGGGCGCTGACATTGGTCTCTATGGTTGTCTGGCCGCCATAATCCAGGAACAGGACCAAAATACCAACTTATGATCTGACTATAAAATACTGAGGGGGAACAATATTGACCAATGAATTAACGGCAGAAATGATGATGGATTCTCTATATGGCTTGCCCGATCAGTTTGCCTTCAGCCTGGGGCTGGCCTTCGATTTGGATAGCTCATATAAAAAGGAATATCGCAACCTGGTGATCTCCGGCCTGGGCGGCTCGGCCATCGGCGGTGATATCATTCGCAGCTACGCCGTGAGCCGCCTGGGTATACCGGTGGTAGTCAACCGGGATTATGACATACCGGCCTTTGTAAACGAACATACCCTGTTTGTGGCGGCCAGTTACTCGGGTAATACCGAAGAAACACTCAGCGCCTATCGTCAGGCCCGGGAGCGGGGGGCCAGTATCCTGTGTATATCCAGCGGCGGAGAATTATCAGCTATGGCGGCGAGTGACAGCTATGGCCTGGTGAAGATACCGGGGGGCCTTATGCCGCGGGCAGCCACCGGCTACCTGTTCGGAGCCCTGGCTCTGGCGCTGGAAAGTATCGGTCTTTTCTCCGGGGTCAAGGCTGAACTTGAGGAAACCGTTGCCCAGCTCAAGGTTATGCGTGAGGAGTTGAAACCGGAGGTAGGGGCTTCGCAAAACCCAGCTCGCAGTATTGCCGCGGTCCTTAAGGGGTCCATTCCGGTGATCTGGGGCAGCGCTGGCCTGTCTGAGACGGTGGCATTGCGCTGGAAGACCCAGATCAACGAGAATGCCAAATGTCCGGCCTATTTCAATATCTTTCCCGAACTCAACCATAATGAACTGGTGGGGTTTGAGGTGCCGGCCACCCTATTGTCCCAGACCGTCATCATCATCCTGCAGGATGAACAGGATAACGTGCGTGTGAAAAAACGCATCGAGATCACCAGTGGCATCATTAAAGACCAGGTGAAAGAGATTATCAATATCCGAAGCCGGGGTTCATCGTTTCTGGCCCGCTTCTTCTCCCTGGTCTATGTCGGCGACTATGTCAGCGCCTATCTGGCGGAGGAATATGGCATCAATCCTACCCCGGTGGCAGTGATCGACTATCTCAAGGCTGAACTAGCGAAGTGTTAAGGTAGAGAGACACACCACTTAAGGTAGAGGGACACACCTCCTTTCGGAGGAATGTCCCTCGGCGATCCAATAAATGCCGCGCGGCAGAGCGGAATAGGCGCAGATCGGGTATAAATAGACGCAGAAGGACGCAGATTATTTATGATTAACGCTGATGGTTAATGATAAAAGCCATTGTTGATATGCTTTTAAATCATGATCTGCGAAAATCATATATATCATATAAATCTGCGTCGATCAAAACCTCCTGCGTCTATAATTTTCGAGTTCCGCGTTAATCATAAAATATCAGCGTGCGACGTCAGCCGCCTGCGTCTATTCAACCAGCGAGGGGTATTATGCAATTTATTGGAGATTACCACACTCACTCCCGGTTCAGTGACGGGCGGCAGAGTGTGGAGGATATAATCAGGGCCGCCCGGCAGAGGGGTCTGCAGGAGATCGCCATCACCGATCATGGTCCGCTGGTCGCGGTGATCGGAGTTGATCAAGCCCACGATTATCTTAGGATTAAAGAAATGTTGGCGGCCAGTCCTGACTATAAAGATATCCGGGTTCTGGTCGGAGCCGAAGCCAATATTCGTGATATGCACGGAACCCTGGATATATCTCCCGATCTGGCGGGGCAGCTCGACCTGCTCATTGCTGGTCTACACCCCTACACCCTGCCCACCTCGTTGGAGGATGGGCTGGGAATCTTTGTGCAAAACTCATTGCGCCATTTGAGCCGGCGCCAGCGGGACAAAGCCATTGAGCACAATACCATGGCAGTAGTGGCAACAATCCAAGGACACCCGGAGGTGGATATAATATCTCATCCCGGGCTTTTTTTTGCCCTCGATGTCTACGAGGTGGCACGGGCCTGCGCCGAGAATGACGTATTGTTCGAAATCAATTGCGGTCATGAATTCCCTGATCTATCTGCTATAATGGAGGCAGAACGGGCTGGAGCCAACTTCATTATTAATAGCGATGCCCATTTCTTTGACAGTGTCGGTCAATTCGCCTATGGGGAGTACGTCGTGGCAAGATTGGGTATCGACCGGGATCGGGTGGTCAATTACCGGGATAGAGGGGGTTATGACAGGTGGGGAAAGAAAGCCAGGCATTGAGGGTACTCATTATCACCGGTCACTCCGGAGCAGGCAAGACCCAGGCGGTCAACAGCCTGGAGGACATCGGCTATTATTGCGTGGATAATCTGCCGCCGGCCTTGCTGCTCAAATTCGTGGAGATGGCTCTGCAGTCGGATGGCCGTCTGGACAAGGTGGCTCTGGTTATCGACGTGCGGGGCGGCAGCTTTTTTCAGGATTTGTCCTCCGCCCTGCAGGAGATGCAGAACAACCATATCGAATATCAGATAATATTTTTAGAAGCTGCTGAGGATATACTGGTCAGCCGCTTCAAGGAATCACGCCGGCCGCATCCTCTGGGCGGGGAAAGCAACCTGCTGGAGTCGATCCGGGCGGAGAAGCGCCTGTTGGAGGAACTCCGTGGACAGGCCAGCGTGGTGATCGACACCTCCAATTTGGCGCCTCGCCTGTTGAAAGAAAAGCTGCAGATACTCTACAGCGAGAATCCTGAAAGCGATTTTACTATCCACTTAGTCTCCTTTGGCTTCAAGCGGGGAATCCCTATGGATTCGGATATGGTCATGGATGTCCGTTTTTTGGCCAACCCCTTTTATGATCCGGTCATGCGCTATATGACCGGGGAAGATCAGGAGGTTAAGGATTATGTACTGCAAAATCCGGTTACCCGCTCATTTACCCGGCGTTTTCTCAATCTACTTAAGTTCTTGATACCCCATTATAAGGCCGAGGGCAAGACCAATCTGGCGATCTCCATCGGTTGTACCGGCGGGCAGCACCGCTCAGTGGTCCTTACCAACTATATCGGGGATCAATTCAGAAAAGTGGGCTATAATGTGATAATCCGGCATAGAGATATATCCAAATCCGGGGTGGAGGACTAGGAACGTGATAATAAAGAACGAGCCCGGTATAGTGGTAATCGGCGGGGGAACCGGATTGTCCGTGCTGCTCAAGGGCTTAAAGAAATATAGCTCTGAACTAACCGCAGTGGTGACCGTCAGTGATGATGGCGGGAGTTCCGGACGCCTGCGGGCCGAGTTGGGAGTACTGCCGCCGGGGGATATCCGTAATTGCCTGGTGGCGCTGGCCGAGACCGAGACCTTGATGGACCGGGTCTTTCAACACCGCTTCTATCAGGAAGGCAGTCTGCAGGGACACAACCTGGGCAATCTGCTGCTGGTGGCACTAACCGAGATAACCGGAGATTTCGTGTCGGCAATCCGGGAAGTCAGCAGGGTATTGGCGGTAAGGGGCCGGGTATTGCCAGCCACCCTGGAACAGGTGACTCTGGGAGCCGCTATGGCTGATGGCAGTACGGTATATGGTGAAACCGCAATCCGTCAGTATAGCAGCAGAATTGAGAAGCTGTTTCTGGTCCCCGAGTGCCAACCCATCCCCGAAACGCTGCAGGCGATAACCGAGGCTGACGCTATCATAATCGGTCCGGGCAGCCTCTTTACCAGTATCATCCCTAATCTGCTGGTCCAGGGAGTAGTGGATGCCATTGCCACCTCCAATGCTGTCACCTTCTATATCAGCAACATAATGACCGAATTAGGAGAGACCGATGGATTTGACGCGGCGGATCATCTCAAAGTGATCGTCGATCATATCGGTCAGCAGATCATAGATTTCGCGATCGTCAATACCGGAGCCATCGATGAGCCACGTTTGAGCCGATACCGTGAAGAACGGGCGGTCCCGGTTTCGGCATACCGGGAGGAGATCGAGCAGCTAGGCATTCGGGTCATCGAAGCCAACCTGGTGTCCGACGACCGGGTAGCCTGGCATGACTCTGACAAACTGGCCGCAGTGATCATGGAAACCCTGCGGGGATGATGGAAACGGAGCCCGCCTATGAGTTTTTCCAATGATGTTAGAAATGAATTGACCCGGGTGATGCCGGAAAAGAATTGCTGCCGCAAAGCAGAATTGTCAGCCTTGCTGGCCAGTTCTGCCCGCTGGACAGAAGGAGAAAACGGCGGCATGTATCTTAGCGTGCAGGCTGAGAATGCAGCCACTGCCCGCAAGATTTACAAGCTGCTGAAGGAAAGCTACGGTCTGCATGCAGCGGTGAGCAGCGATGTAAAAAAGTATTTTGGAAAGAGTCATGTCTATGAAGTCAGTGTGCACATAAAACCGGAGGAGCGGTGGATACAGAGGGAACTGCTGCCATTTCACCGGGTCCCGGGCAAAGCTGCGGGTGCCGTTTCCCTTTTGAGTAAATCCTGCTGCAAGCGTGCTTACCTGCGGGGCATTTTCCTCAGCCGCGGTTTTGTCAACCGTCCGGAGGGGGATTATCATCTGGAGATCACCTTCAATGATCCTTCGCTGGCCGTTGAGGTGCAAAAGCTCCTGGCCCGTTTCGATTTGCATGCGCACAGCTTCGAACGCAAGAACAACTCGGTAGTTTATATTAAGGAGAGCGATAAGATCGCGGATTTTCTACGGGTGGTGGAGGCCAGCAACGCCCTGCTTGACTTTGAGAATGTACGCATAATTAAATCGATGCGCAACAATGTCAACCGGCAGGTCAATTGTGAAACTGCCAATCTGGGCAAGACCATTGATGCTTCACTTCGCCAGACTGACCTCATCGAGAACTTGATCGCCCGGGGCGGGCTGGAATCCCTGCCGTTCAATCTGCGGGAACTGGCGCTGCTGCGCATTGACTATCCAGATAGCAGCCTGCAGGAATTGGGAGAAATGCTCAAAGTACCGCTGAGCAAATCGGGAGTGGCTTACCGAATGCGCAAACTGGAACGGATAGCCGAGGAATGGATGGATAGGGCGGATATATAATATATGGAATTCAAAACGATATTCCCGGGCCAAATTTGGCGGGTCAGAAGGATTATAGGCTTATCAGGCGAATATTAAATATTGAGTACTCGCTTACCCGGTATGAAACTACATGTTAGAACCTGTCTTCAGATACGAAGACCACTCCCAGCTAAGTATTTTAAGTGCACTATGGTGGCCCCCTACGTGGCTATTTAGAGTGCGCCGTGATATAATACAGATGTGATATTACCACTTTTGCACCTTTCCCACGTCCGCAAGAGACTGTTTATTTTAGAGAGATTGGTTGTCCCGCAAGCTATTATTTTCTGCAGCCGCTAGAGAAAGTGCCCCATTACTTAGAGGGGAAATAGGCGCAGAGTTTAGGGGGTGAATGGTTTGAAACTGACGCACGACATATTTCTGGAGCAACAGCAAAGGCTGCTGATGACTCCTGAGCTGCGCCAGGCTATAGCCATTCTGCAGATGTCGACCATTGAGCTTTCTGAACACATTAGCCGGGAATTGGAAGAGAATCCATTTTTGGATGAAAAGGAAGCCGACGACAATAACGATGTGGAAAAAAACCCTGAAGCCGAAGATGGGGCCAGCCGCACTGAGGAATGGTTGGAGCTTTTCCATGACCGTGATATCGGAATGAATACCCGGGAACAGGCCGAGGAAAAATCCTTTGACAACTTTATGACCCGACGGCCCAGCCTCTATGAGCATCTGGAGTTTCAACTCCATATGATATACAAGAATCCCGATGATTTGGTGACTGGCAACTTCCTGATCGGCAGCATAGACAGCAACGGCTATTTGGGGGTGGAGACCGCCGAAGTGGCCCGGCAGCTGAATATCAGTGAAGATCGGGTGATTGAGGTCCTGGATATGATACAGACCTTTCATCCGCACGGAGTTGGCGCCCGTGACCTCTCCGAATGCCTCCTGCTGCAGTTGCGCCATTACGGCAAGGAAAATGATATCGCCCGGGCCATCATCGAGCATCATTTGACCGACATGGCCGGCGGCAAGGTCAACAAGATAGCCACCCACCTGGGGATCTCCATCCAGCACGTCCAGGACATGTGCGATCTAATCCGCACCCTGGACCCTCGTCCCGGTTTGCAGTACGGCAACAGCAATGAGATCAAGTATATCATGCCCGATGTTTTTGCGGAAAAGTTGGACGACGAATACATCGTGGTGGTCAATGACTTCAACTTCCCGCGCCTGACCATAAACAACGTATATGAGAGCATCCTGCGCCAGCCAAATTCCTTCAACCGGGACGCCCGTAAATATTTAGAGGAAAAGATGGGCGCTGCCGTCTGGCTGATCCGCAGCATCGAACAGCGTCGTATGACCCTGTACAAGGTGGCGCGCTGCATAGTGGATATCCAGAAGGAATTCCTGGACCACGGGGTCGAATATATGAAGCCCCTTAACCTGCGCCAGGTCGCCGAACTGGTGGAAGTTCACGAATCCACCGTCAGCCGGGCCACAACCAATAAGTACATTCAGACCCCCCAGGGTTTGTTCGAACTGAAATACTTTTTCAGCACCGGGGTAGGCTCCTGCCACGGCAGTCAGAAGGTCTCTGCCCGCAGCATCAAACACATGGTAGAGGAGATCGTGGCGGCCGAGGACCACACCAACCCGCTTAGCGATGAAGCCATCGCCGCTGCCTTGAAGAAGAAAGGCATAAAGATATCACGCCGCACGGTAGCGAAATACCGTCAGGAACTGGGTATCCTCTCTACCATGGCCCGGAAAAGATACTAAACCGGTAGCTTTTCCGACGGGCTAGTCCCTTCACCGACCTTTCTGAGAAATTTTCTATACTGTATACATCATTATTAATGAATTGTGATATAATAATTATGTAAAAATAGCTTTTTGAGATGCACTATAATTGGGGCGGGGCAAAAATGCCCCTGATGAACAAAACCGCCCCGAAAGAATATACTACCAGAGGATAACATGAATCTTCTTTTTACAGTAATGGAACGTTTTGCTCCGGAAGCCATGGAAATAATCGAGATCCGCTACCGTGTTCTACGCCAAATCATACACGGTCAGCCAGTAGGCCGCCGTCAATTGGTCAAGGCTCTAGGGTATTCAGAGCGCACTGTGCGCGGCGAGGTCGACCTCCTGCGCGAGCGCGGGGCCATATACACCACTCCTGCCGGCATTTACCTTACTCATGATGGGGAGGAGATGCTGCGGGAGATCGACGAGCTGATACCCTTGTTGTTTAACCTTCAGTCGCTGGCCGACCAGGTCAAGGCCAGATTTCATCTGGACGAAGTGATTCTGGTACCGGGTGATTCCTTTCAGGATCCCCTGGCCAAGAAGGATATGGGCCGGGCGGCTGCCCGCTATCTGCGCAAGACGCTCCAGCCGGGGTCAATCCTGGCGGTGACTGGTGGCACTTCGCTGGCCGAGATGGCCGAGGCCATCGGTGAGGGCATCAACCTGCCCGATGTGATGGTAGTACCTGCCCGAGGTGGTTTGGGTGAAGAGATGGAGCAACAGGCCGGAACCATTGCCGCTAAGATAGCCCGGGCAGTGGGCGGACAATACCGCTTGTTGCACATACCCGACAACCTGGAAGAGAATACGGCGGAAATCCTGAAAAAGGATATCCATGTAGCCGGCATGGTCGACACCATCAAAGCCAGCCAAATATTGTTCCATGGCATCGGTGATGCACAGAAAATGGCCAGCCGTCGGGGATTGGGCCCCCAGGCTATGGAATTTCTCAATAAACAACGGGCAGTGGGCGAAGCCCTGCGATATTATTTCGACGAAAAGGGCAATATAGTATATGAAGTTCCCGGCATTGGCCTGGAACTCACCGACCTGGATCAGATCGCCCGGGTAGTGGCGGTTGCCGGGGGCAGCAACAAGGCTTCGGCTATAGACTCAGTACTGCGCAGTGGGAAAGAGAATGTACTTATAAGCGATGAAGGCGCGGCGAGAAGCATCATAAGAATAAAAGAAAGGCAGGAATGATTATGTCGGTGAACGTAGCAATCAATGGATTCGGGCGTATTGGTCGTTTGGTTGCCCGCTTGCTGCTTACCCGCAGCGATATCAAGCTGGTGGCAGTCAATGATCTGGGAGATATTAAAGCCGGGGCTCACCTGTTCAAATACGATTCCATACACGGGGTTTTCAAGGGCGATGTGGCCGTAGAAAACGATGAGATGGTGATAGGCGGCCAGAGAATAAAATACCTCTCGCAGAAGGACCCGGCGATTCTGCCGTGGAAGGACCTCGGGGTCCAGATAGTAGTCGAGTCCAGCGGTGTGTTCCGCAGCCGGGAGAAAGCAGCCCTGCATCTGCAGGCCGGAGCCGCAAAGGTGGTTATTACCGCTCCCGCTAAGGGGAAGGTCGATCTGACCATGGTGATGGGGGTGAACCAGGACAAATACACTTCGGAGATGAGCGTAATCTCCAATGCTTCCTGTACCACCAACTGTTTGGCCCCGGTAGCCAAGGTGATCCTGGAGCAGTTCGGGATCGTCTACGGCATGATGAACACCATTCATTCCTACACCAATGACCAGCGCGTGCTGGATCTGGATCACGAAGACCTGCGGCGGGCCAGGGCGGCAGCGCTTTCCATGATACCCACCACTACCGGAGCCGCTACCGCAGTTGGCGAGGTGATTCCTGAACTCAAGGGCAAACTGGATGGCCTGGCGGTCCGGGTTCCCACTCCCAACGTATCGCTGCTCGATTTTACCTTCCAGACCGAGAAGCCGGTGACGGCAGAAGCCCTGAATCAGGCCTTCAAAGCTGCCAGTTCAGGGGAACTGAAAGGGATATTGAAATATACCGAGGAGCCGCTGGTATCGGTAGATTACCGGGGCGAAGAGAACTCGTCGGTGGTGGACGGACTGCTGACCATGGTTATGGGCGATCGTATGGCCAAGGTCATTGGCTGGTATGATAATGAGTGGGGTTATTCTGCCCGGGTGGCTGATGTAGTAAGTTTTATCGGAGCCCGCTTGTAGTATCTGAAAAGTTGTATTTATTGTTTATACTATATATTTTCCGGAGGTGTCTTCATGAGAGGGTTGCGGGATGCAAAGCTGGAAGGACAAAGGATCTTGATGCGAGTCGATTTCAACTTGCCGATGGATAAAGCGGGGGATATCATCGACGACAGCAAGATGAGAGCTGCACTGCCAACCATAAAGTATGTTCTCAGCAAGGGAGGCCGTTTGATTCTTATGACCCATCTGGGGCGGCCAAAGGGGGGAGCCGATCCCAAATACACTCTCAAAAAATTGGCGGTCCATCTCGGCCTCTTGCTCGAGATACCGGTGCTGATGATGGACGATTGTGTGGGCGAGAAGGTAGAAGAGGCCAGCCGCAGCCTGGCCAATGGCAGTGTTATGATGCTGGAGAACCTGCGCTTTCACAAAGGGGAAGAAGAGAATGATACCGCTTTTGCTCAGCAGTTGGCTGCCTTGGGGGACATCTACGTAAATGACGCCTTCGGAACGGCTCACCGCGCCCATGCATCCACGGCCGGAGTAGCCAATTATCTTCCCACCTATGCCGGCTTCCTGATGGAAAACGAGGTCAAGATGTTGGATTCAGTGCTGGAATCTCCCGAATGCCCGCGCATGGGCATCCTGGGCGGAGCCAAGGTGGCTGATAAACTGGGACTCATTGATAACCTGCTGGGTAAACTTGATATCATCCTGATCGGCGGGGGAATGGCCAACACCTTTTTGAAGGCCCAGGGCAAAAAAATCGGCAAATCGCTCTGTGAGGACGAATTGCTGGATGAAGCCAGCCGTCTCCTGGAAAAAGCCAGGGATAAGAAGGTGCGCCTGCTGTTGCCGGTAGATGTGGTGTTAGCCGAGGAGATATCCCCCACTGCCCAGACCAGGGTAGTTAGTGTGGATGAGGTACCTGACAATATGATGATACTGGACATCGGCCCCCGCACGGTCGAGATCTACATCCAGGAGATCATGAAGGCGCATACCGTAATCTGGAACGGGCCCATGGGGGTCTATGAATACGAACCTTTTGCCAGCGGCACCCGCCAGGTGACCAAAGCCGTGGCAGCTTCTTCGGCGGTCAGCGTGATCGGCGGTGGGGACTCGGCAGTAGCGGTCCATGATATGGGGCTGGAAAAGGAGATCACCCATATCTCTACAGGTGGCGGTGCCACCCTGGAGTACCTGGAGGGGATTAAACTGCCGGGGGTCGTGGTCTGCGGGCTGTAGGAGGAGACCAAGGCATATATGGTTTTTCAGCTACCTTCGGTGACCACAAACGGGGTCATGGAGGTCTGTGTATATCCGTCAAAACTGTGTCAATCCGTGGTTAATCAAAAAAACCTGGTGAGAGGAGGGGTGTCGGCTGAGAACAACATTAATTATCGCCAATTGGAAGATGAACAAGACCAACCCCGAAGCCGAAGAATTTGTAAAAGAATTATTACCTTTAATTGAGGGAACCAGTGAGGTAGAAGTTGTACTATGCCCGGTTTATACCTGTCTGGACCGGATTGGTGCCGCATTACAGGGAACCGGAATCAAGCTGGGAGCCCAGAACCTGTTCTGGGAGGAGAAAGGTGCCTATACCGGCGAGGTATCGGCAACCATGCTGAAAGACGTCGGCTGTAGCCATGTCATAATCGGCCATTCTGAACGCCGGCAGATCCTCGGTGAAACCGATGTCGTGATCAACTGGAAGCTGAAGGCGGCACTGGATGCCGGACTGGTTTCGGTCCTTTGTGTAGGGGAGACCCTGCAGGAAAGGGAGAACCATCTGGCTCTGGAACGCGTGCAGGAGCAGTTGAACCGAGCTCTCAAGGATATCAGCCTGGACGGCCGCCTTCTGGTTATTGCCTATGAACCGGTATGGGCGATCGGCACTGGCGTTAATGCCAGTCCGGATGATGCCCAGGAAATGATAACCTTCATCCGTGCCAGCCTGGCCCGACTCTATGGCCGGGAGTTGGCCGATACGGTGCAGATATTATATGGCGGTAGTGTAAAAGACGAAAACATCGCAGAATTTTTAGCTGAGGAAGATGTGGACGGAGCCCTGGTCGGGGGTGCCAGTTTGATAGTGGATTCCTTTGCGCGAATTGTGAGGTCCGGGAAATAATGACGAAGAAACCGCTGGTTTTGATGATACTGGATGGTTGGGGCACGCGGCACGATTGCCAGGATAACGCCATTACCGAGGCCAACCCAGTCAATTTTTATACACTGAAAGATAAGTATCCCCATACCCTGCTCAAATGCTCCGGGCAGGATGTAGGACTTCCCGCTGGTCAGATGGGCAATTCCGAGGTGGGCCATCTCAACATGGGCTCCGGTCGCACCGTCTACCAGGAGATCACCCGCATCTGCAATGCCATCACAGACGGCAGCTTTTTTCAGAACCACGAGTTCCTGAAGGCCATCGAGTCAGCCCGGCAGAACGGCGGTGCTGTTCACCTGATGGGTCTCTTGTCTGATGGTGGAGTGCACAGTTCCATGGATCATCTCTATGCCCTGCTCGATTTATGCAAGCAGCAGGGATGTCAGAAGGTTTTTATCCATGCCTACCTGGACGGGCGGGATGTCGATCCCAAGAGCGCCGCTCGTTTTGTATCCGCCCTGCAGAAGAAGCTGGATGTCCTGCAGATGGGCCAGATCGCCAGCCTCAGCGGGCGTTACTGGGGCATGGATCGGGACAAACACTGGGACCGGGTGGAGAAGACCTATAATGCGATGGTGCTGGGTGAAGGTGTTAAGGCCCCCAATGTTTTTGCGGCCATTGAGAACAGCTATGAAGCCCGTATTACCGACGAATTTGTAGAGCCGGTAGTGATTATCGACCTGGCCGGACACCCCCTGGGAACGGTGAAAGACGGTGACAGCCTGATATTCTATAATTTCCGCTCCGACCGGGCCCGCCAGATTACACGTGCCTTTGTGGATGCGGATATGCCGCACTTTCAGCGCCGGGACTGGCCGCGGGTGCATTACCTGTGCATGACCAGCTATGACGCGACTATCGATGCCCCAGTGGCCTTTCCTCCTCAAAATCTGACCAATACCTTGGGCGAGGTCCTGGCCCGGCACGGGTTGAAGCAATTACGGATTGCCGAGACCGAGAAATATGCCCATGTCACCTTTTTCTTCAATGGAGGAATCGAAGCACCCAATCCCGGCGAGGAGAGGATATTGATACCTTCGCCCAGTGTTGCAACCTACAATCTAAAACCAGAGATGAGCGCATCGGAGATCACCGACCGGGTGATCGCGGAACTGCAGCGCGACATTTTTGATGTGGTCATAATGAACTATGCCAACCCGGACATGGTTGGGCACACCGGAATCTTGGCGGCAGCGGTCAAGGCGGTAGCTACCGTTGACCAGTGTCTGCAGCAGGTAGTTGAACAGGTGAGAGCCCAGGGCGGCAGTGTAATTATCACCGCCGATCACGGCAATTGTGAGATGATGGTGGACCCGGAATCAGGTAGCCCTTATACTGCCCATACCACTGAGAAGGTACCCCTGATCCTGGTGGACGACCAATACCTTGGTCGTCAGCTGGGGGAAGATCGAGCCCTGGCCGATATCGCTCCCACCATGCTGACTATGCTGGATATACCTATTCCTCCGGAGATGACCGGAAAACCTTTATTTTAGCCACAGATTAACACAGGTTCATACAGATTAAAACTTCAGAGTGTCGTTAAAATACCAAAAGCCGGAATATAATGAGTGTTTAAGATTGCCACGCCTTTGGCTCGCAATGACAGTTAAGCTATATCTGTGTGCATCTGTGTTAATCTTTGGCAAAAGATTTTGAAAGGAGATTGATCATGAGTATTATTGTTGACGTATTTGCGCGGGAGGTACTGGATTCCCGGGGTAATCCGACGGTAGAGACCGAGGTCATCCTGGATGATGGCAGCATGGGCAGAGCCATTGTTCCATCCGGTGCTTCGACCGGTGCCCACGAAGCAGTCGAGCTGAGGGACGGAGACAAAAAGCGCTTTGGCGGCAAGGGTGTCCTCAAGGCGGTAGAAAACGTTAATGAGATCATCGCCTCCGAGGTTATCGGCATGGACGCCACCCGCCAGGTGGAGATCGACAAATTGATGATCGAGCTGGACGGTACCCCCAACAAAGCTAAGCTTGGAGCCAACGCTATTCTTAGCGTATCGCTGGCTACGGCACGGGCTGCGGCTGACTGTTTGGCAATACCGCTCTATCAGTATATCGGCGGAGTAAATGCCCGGGAACTGCCGGTACCCATGATGAATATCCTCAACGGCGGCAAGCACGCTGATAATAATGTTGATATCCAGGAGTTCATGGTAGTCCCGGCCGGGGCTGCCAGTTTTGCCGAAGCTCTGCGCATGGGAGTAGAGACCTATCATGCCCTGAAGAAGGTGCTGGGAGACCAGGGACTGGCCACTGCGGTCGGCGATGAGGGCGGTTTTGCCCCCAACCTGCCCTCCAACGAAGCTGCCATTGAGGTGATCCTGGCCGCTATTAAGGCTGCCGGCTACAAGGCGGGCAAGGATATGTTCATTGCCTTGGATACTGCGGCTACCGAGCTGTTTAAGGATGGTAAATACTATATGCAGGGCAGCAAGAAGGGCTTGACCTCAGCTGACATGATTGATTTCTACACTCGTCTGGTCAAGGATTACCCGATCATTTCCATTGAAGACGGTCTGGCTGAAGACGACTGGGCAGGTTGGAAAAAGCTCACGGATAAACTGGGCAAAAAGATCCAAATAGTCGGTGATGACCTCTTTGTGACCAACACCGAGCGACTGGCCCAGGGTATTAAAACGGGGACCTGCAACAGCATATTGATCAAGGTTAACCAGATCGGAACCCTGACCGAGACGCTGGAAACCATGGAGATGGCTCGCAAGGCCGGATATACCTGTGTAATTTCTCATCGCTCGGGTGAGACCGAAGACAGCACTATAGCCGATATCGCCGTAGCTACCAATGCCGGACAGATCAAGACCGGTGCCCCGGCCCGCACCGATCGGGTGGCTAAGTACAACCAGCTGCTGCGCATCGAACAGGACCTGGACGAGTATTCCCTGTACAGAGGCCTGGGATCGTTCTATAACATTAAGAAATAGGGGAACGGGGTTACGGAATAGACGATCGTTTCCCTGACCCCATCCAGGGCAATGAAAAATTTTTGCTCATTTCAGATGCTTTGTGTTAAAATAATTAAGCTATAATATATGGCGGAGGTGAAGATTTGCTTAAAATAGTTTTACTGGCCACCCAGATACTCTGTGCCCTCGCTTTGATGGCGGTTATCGTTCTGCAGCCCGGCAAGAGCGCAGGTCTCTCCGGAAGCATTGCCGGCGGCAGTGAGCAGTTGTTTGGCAAGCAGAAGAGCCGGGGTGTCGATGAACTCCTGAGCAAGATAACCGGTTATGTAGCTGCCGGCTTCATGATACTGACTCTGGCACTGGACCTGTTAAAATAGTATTATCAGGCCGTTTATAATTCCAAGAATACAAAAACTAGGGGCAGGTAGCTTTTAAGCCATCTGCCCTGCAATTCTTTTGGGGGCAGATTAGTGATTTATGTACATGGCGCAGCCGAGCCGTTTTTCCTGAGCGGCAGTCCCGAACAGGCTATCCTGTTTTTGCATGGCCTGACCGGATCTCCTTCAGAGGTCTATCCCACCGCTTTACATCTTAATCAGCACTACGGATATACAGTTAGCGGTCCGCTGCTGCCGGGTCACGGTTCGCACCCGCGCTTTCTGAACCGCTTGGTCTGGCAGGATTGGTTTGGTGCCGCCGCCGAAGAATTGACTTATCTTCTCTCCGCTTATAAACAGGTTTGGGTGGCGGGCTTGTCCATGGGTGGTCTTTTGGCCTTACATGCTGCCCGTCAGACTTCGGGTCTGCGAGGGGCTATCAGTATAAATGCCCCATTATATCCGCGCGGTTCAATCCTGATGAGTTTTACTTCGGTATTAAAGTACATTTATCCCTACAGCAAAAAACGCAACAGCGAGCAGATTGAGGCTCTGGCCGCCCAGGGGCGCTTCACCTACGGGGTGATGCCGCTGGGAGCCTTCGATAGCATGAAGAAGCTTCGCAACACCGTCAAAGCAGAAGCCGGCGGGATCTCCATACCAGTCCTGATCATGCAGGGCAGCCGGGACCAGGTGGTTTGGCCCAAAAGCGGCAAGTATCTGGCTAAAATGATCCCCGGCGCTGCTCTGATCCGGCTGGAGCGCTCGGAACATATCGCCACCATGGGCGAAGAGACCGCCCGGATAGCTCAGGCTATCAGTGAATTTGCCCAATAAAGAACGAGGAGGCAGCATCCCATGAAGCGAGATGAAGCCATGGTTTTACTGAAAAAACATTTGCATAGTCCCAACCTCATCACCCATTCCCTGGCGGTGGCCGCTATCATGAAGGCCCTGGCCGTTAGGCTGGGCGGTGACGCGGAAGAATACGAGCTGGCCGGTTTGCTGCATGACATAGACTATGATGAGACCGAGACCAATATGGAGCTCCACGCCCTGATCGGGGGTCGGCTATTGGAGGAAAATGGCCTGCCACAGACTGTGGTCAATGCAGTCATCTCCCACAACGAAATCCATGGGGTACCGCGTGACACCGTGATGAACCGGGCGCTCTGGGCGGCTGACCCGGTCAGCGGCTTTATCACCGCCGCTGCCCTGGTTCGACCGGACAAGAGTATCGCCGAGGTGCAGATGAAATCGCTGAAAAAGCGTTTCAAAGAGAGTGCCTTTGCCCGTGGCGCCAACCGCGAACAGATGGCTAGCTGTGCCGAATTCGGCCTGGAACTGGACGAGTTCCTCAGTCTGTCCTTGACTGCCATGCAGGGTATTGCCACTGAATTGGGACTGCAGGGAATAAGTGAAGAAGGGGAAAAGGAGACGGAATAGACGCAGATTTTCGCAGATTCTATATGAAGGACACAGATTTCTGTTTATGAAGGTATCATGAAAGGTTTTCACTTAGAGGACGGTTACAGTTATTATAAGTACAAGGTTTTAGGTTGATTTTGGATTAATCATATAATACGTGGGGGACAATAGTAATAAAAAACTGCGTTAATCATAATCTGCGTGCAGCACAGCTGCCTGCATCTATTAAAATTTTGGAGGTATTATGATCAATCGAGAGACAGTAATAGAACATATGAAGCAGGGCAGTTACCGGCCCTTATCCTACCAGGAACTGTACGAGTCGTTGAGTTTGGCTGAAGATGATGAGCCACGTTTCAGCAAACTGCTGGGCCGTTTGGAAAAAGAGGGCGAAATCATACGCACCCGCCGCAATAAGTACGGCGTACCGGAGATGATGAACCTGGTGAAGGGGATCATGCGCCTCAACCAGCGCGGTTATGGCATTCTGATGCCTGATGACTCCGTCAGCCCGGAGATATTCGTTTACGGTCGCAACCTGAATGGCGCGATGCACGGCGATCATGTGATGGTGCGCATTCAACAGCGGGAGGCCGAAGGACAGCGACCAGAGGGCGAGGTGGTTCGGGCTATCTCCCGGGCCAATCGTGAACTGGTCGGTACCTTCAAAAAGGTTCGCCAGATGGCGCAGGTCATACCCGATGATTCCCGCCAGATCTATCCCATATATGTTCGCCCCACCAAGAAACTGAAGCCTCGCAATGGGGACAAGGTGCTGGTTAGCATCACAACTTTTCCGGACAAGGATCAGGCAGCCGAGGGAAGGATCATGGAGATCCTGGGACGTAAAGGTGAGCCGGGTCTGGATGTGGAGATTATCATCAAGAAGCATGGTTTGAGTGTGGAGTTTCCGCCCGGGGTCCTGGAAGAGGCCAACAACCAAGCGGTTCCCGTTTCCGATGAAGAGATCTCAAGCCGCTGCGATCTGCGTGGTTTGCGTATGGTTACTATCGACGGAGAAGACGCCAAGGATCTGGATGATGCGGTTTCCGTAGAGCGCATTCCCGCCGGCTACCGCTTGGGGGTGCATATAGCTGATGTATCGCACTATGTAAGGGACGACAGCAAGCTGGACAAGGAGGCCTGCAGCCGGGGAACCAGCGTATATCTGATCGATCGGGTACTGCCCATGCTGCCGCCGGAACTTTCCAACGGTATCTGCAGTCTCAATGCCGGGGTGGACCGTTTGGCTATGACCTGTATGATGGATATCGATACTAATGGCAAGGTTACAGACTATGAAGTATTCCAGTCGGTCATCAATGTCAATGAACGCATGACCTACACGGCGGTCAATGCTATTCTAGTCGATAATGATGCTGACACCCGGGAAAAATATGCCGGCCTGCTGGAAGACTTTGTTCTCATGAAAGAACTGGCCGACATACTGAGAAATGAACGTTTAGGACGGGGGATGCTTGATTTTGAATTCCCCGAGAGCAAGATAATCGTTGACGAAAACAGCTTTCCTGTAGAAATCAAGCGCTGGGACCGCGGCCCGGGCGAGATGCTGATCGAAGACTTCATGATCAAGGCCAATGAGGTAGTAGCTGAGCATCTGAGCAAAAAAGGCCTGCCCCTGTTGTTTCGAGTTCACGAAAAGCCGGATGAGGATGCTATTGGCAAGCTGAACCTGGTTTTAGGGGTTTTCGGGCATAAGATTCAGGAAAACAAGGTGGAACCCAGGGTTTTTCAAAAGACTCTCCACACTATTAAGGGCAGACCCGAGGAGGAAATAATAGCTACTATGATGCTGCGCTCCATGAAACATGCGCGTTACGCGCCCCAGGCTTTGGGCCATTTTGGACTGGCATCTGAATATTACTGTCACTTCACCAGCCCGATTCGGCGTTATCCCGACCTGATCGTGCACCGGGTACTCACCGCCTCGCTGGAGGGACACATGAATGCCAGGAAGCAAGGGTCCCTGGAACGCAAGATGGCCTTCTATGGCGAGCATTCCACCCTGCAGGAAATCAAGGCTGAAGAGGCTGAACGTGAACTGCGCGATATAAAGAAAGCTCAGTACATGCACCAATTTGTGGGCGAGGAGTTCGAAGCGCGAGTATCTTCGGTTACCTCGTTCGGTCTGTTTGTCCAGTTGGAAAACACGGTGGAAGGATTGATCCACATATCGAGCATCATGGATGACTACTATATCTTCAATGACCGCAACTATACCCTGATAGGCAAGCACAGCGGACGCAAGTTTGCTATTGGGGACCCGGTAAAGGTCCAATTGGTGAAGGTCAATGTGGATGAGGCCAAGATCGATTTTGAGCTGATCTAGGGTTAATGTCCTTATTGGCACCCGCAGGGTGATGGACCAGATGCAAATTTAATGGCTTAAACCGCAGTGTTGCTAAAACACCTTGGCAGGATTACCGTCAAAGGTGTTCTAAATAGTAGAATGGTGACCCCCTTGGGAAGGCCACCATTCTACTATTTTCCCAACCATCATTTATATGCTTTATCCTTATTAATATCTGTGTAATCTATGGCTCTGTATACCTCTGTGTGCTATTTAACTCAAATCTTGAACTTTTGAACTAGCTGGATCAAGGCATCGGAGTGTTCAAACATCTCTCCAGCCACCTGGTTGATGTCTACTGCAGCACTGGCAGTAGCTTCTGAATCGCGGGCGATACCCTGCAGGTTTTCATTGGATTCCGCAATGGTCTTAGCCAGGGATTCTATGGAACGGTTGATCGTCTCCATGGCTCCCTTAACCTTATTGGAATCTCCGGCAATCTGCTCGGTAAGCGAAACTATAAGATTACTGTCCTCCCGATAATGCTGACCGATATTCTCCATGTATTGATAATCGCTCATTACCTTGCCATTTATGAACGCCAGCATTTGTTGGGCAGTATTCATCAGGGCGTTCATAGACTGGTCAACCTGTCCGGTCAGCTTCTGCATCTTATTGACGGTCTGACTGGAATCGTCCGCTAACTTGCGTACTTCTTCCGCTACCACGGCAAATCCCTTGCCATATTCACCGGCCCGGGCTGCTTCTATGGCAGCATTCAAGGCCAGCAAATTGGTCTGGTCGGCAATTGACCCGATGTCCTCCGCCAGTGTAGCAATCTCCTTTACAACTTCGGCTCCCGCCAGGGCTTCATTCAACTGATCTTGTATATTCCGGTAGAGATCCTGGGTTTGCCGTGCGGCAGTGGAAGCACCTCTCTCCACCTGCGCGGCACGCTGCTGGACTTCCATAGCCGTTTCCATATTATGCTTGGCGTGGGCATATGATTGGTCCATAGTAGAGGCAATCTGCCCGGTAGTTCCTTGGATTTCATCAGCCACCGCTGACAATTCCTGCATGCTGGCGGCGATATGGCCGGTGGCATCTGAGCTTTGTTGAGCAGTTTTCATTACCCGTTGGGATTCTTTTTTCAGTTGATTACTGCTGTCAACCATGGTCGTGGACTTGGTATTGATATTTATAATAATATCGCGCAGGTGCTCCATAAAGCGGTTGAAAGAATCGGCCAGTTTCCCCAATTCATCATTGCTTTTTACGCTGATGGTCCGGGTCAGGTCGGCTCCGGCTTCAGCGAGATCCTGCATACTCTCGTCAATGATCATGATAGGTTGTTGGATAGGGTTTGAAGTAATAATAGAGAGTATCAGGGCCAACACTAAGGAGAGCAGTACAAAAAGACCGATCAGTATCAGCATCTGACGGTTCTTGGCCGCAATATCCCCGGCGTCCACATCCACGCAGGCTACCCCTACTACCTGGCCGGCAGAGTTAAAGATAGGTGCATATCCGCTGAGCTGACTGCCCCATTCATCAGTGTATACCTTTGTATCTGCATTATGGACCCCGTTAAAGGCCAGCTTCATCTCTTCCGTGAGATTATATTCCGAATTCAATTCTGAATGATCTTCACCCTGGGTCGCATCGATAATGAAATGTGTTTTGTTGTTGCCCGCCATGGCCAGGGTATATACATACTTGACCCCAGTCTGCTTCTGCAGCATACGCAGTTGTTTGAGCGGTTTGATATAAGCGGCATCCTGCTCCGACTTAATGGTGGTGAAGTCATCCCCATCAATGAACATAGCGACGGACGAGGAGAGATTTTTTGCATTGTTTCGGGTGTATTCCAGTATGGTTTGCTGAGAGTACCAGCTAACGGCGATGCCAAATAGGAGGGTGGTCAATAGACTGATTCCGGTCATTATTAGGATTAATTTGGTTTTAATGCTTATAAATCGGTGGTTTTCTTGTATTGTATCGGTTAGATTCGACATAATAGCCCAGTCCTCCTTAATATTTGTCATCCAAATTATTCAATCACTAGACATTTCGTTAAATCCAATAGAAATCCCTGCTTAGTAAGGAAGTATTAAGAGATTTTTGTCGACTGGCCTGTCCCTTGACTCTATAGTACCAGCCATATATAATAACAATGCAAGCGATGTTGAGAACTACCCTGACCCTGGAGCAACTCCGGGGTGAGGGTTTATTTTTCGGGGTGGAAAGATGGGTAAAACCAAGGGCATCAAGCCGGTAGTGGACAACCGCAAAGCCAGGCATAATTATCATATAAAAGAGAGCTTTGAAGCCGGTCTGGCCCTGGTCGGCACTGAGGTCAAGTCCTTGCGCATGGGCAAGGCCAACTTGCAGGATGCCTATGCCACCGTAAAAGATGGCGAGGTCTGGATGATAAATTTTCATATCAGCCCTTACGAGAAGGGAAATCAGTTTAATCATGACCCGATGCGTCCGAAAAAACTGCTGTTGCATCGCCGGGAGATCAGCCATCTGCAGGGAATGCAGCGGGAAAAGGGATTGACTCTTATACCAATGAAGATATTTTTCAAGGATGGGCGGGCCAAGGTGGACCTGGCCGTAGCAGTCGGCAAGAAGCTATACGATAAGCGCGATGATCTGGCCGAACGCGATGCTCGCCGGGATATGGAACGAACCTTAAAAGAACGCAACCGGGAGTAGGATATGCGTCATTGCTATGAAAACTCACGTATTTGTCATTGCGAGGAGCGCAGCAACGCGGCAATCTACCCTTTCCGGTGATGCAGTGTGTTATCCTCTGTAATGGTAAAAGGATAATGGCTTAAACTACTATTGCAGTTTGAATTAGAGAAAAACAAACCAAATTCTAGTGAAGATCCTATTATTTTATGTGCGGCGAGGCCGCCAGTGTCTAATTATTTATTAAGGGGGCGTACTGGTTTCGACGGGGGAATAGGTGGGTTGAGCAGCGAGCCGAGTTGTCGCCAGCTCGTTAAAAAGGTGAAAAATAAAATTAACTGCCGAAGAT
>Ga0209340_1000378_pt1 | contig 50130 bp, 52 predicted proteins | sample EPASupsiteSAE323_FD_187266 | JGI IMG/M metagenome (GOLD analysis project Ga0209340, IMG submission 187266) | Bioremediated contaminated groundwater from EPA Superfund site, New Mexico - Sample SAE3-23 (SPAdes) (version 2) | ecosystem: Environmental > Aquatic > Deep subsurface > Groundwater >... | reverse complement strand
TATCTACATAGAGCCCTTCCCGCCGGTTATCCCAGTATTGATTGCGGAAAGGCGGTTCGGTGACATTATTCTGGGTCACATCATATTGCAACTTGGTCAAGCGTTTCATCAGCTCCGCCTGATCTTGGCGGGGCGGCTGCCTATCCTGCCGACTCAAGGGTATGGCCTCCCCCGCCTCGTACCAGGTGTTGTCGATAAAGGTCTGACGGCCGGAGCCACTACGATAGAGCCGGTAATGGCCCGGATTTTTTACGTGATAATCCTGGTGGTAATCTTCCGCAGGATAAAACGGTGCGGCCGGGATGATCTCAGTCATGATCCGGGTGGAAAAAAGGCCGCTGTGCTCCAGGACCTCGCGGGAATACTCCGCGGCCTGGCGCTGCATTTCATTATGGTAAAAGATAGCCGTCCGGTAGGAAGGCCCCCGGTCGGCAAATTGCCCTCCGGCATCGGTAGGGTCAATCTGACGCCAAAAGGTCTCCAGGAGCTTTTCGTAGGATACCCGGGTTGGATCATAGGTAACCTGCACCGCCTCATAATGTCCGGTGTTGCCGTAGCAAACCTCCTGATAGCTGGGATTTACCTGATGCCCTCCGGTGTATCCGGATATAACGTTTACCACCCCATCCAGGGCCGCGAAGGGAGCTACCATGCACCAAAAGCACCCGCCGGCAAAGGTGGCCAGTTCATATTGGTCCTGCTTGTCCATTATCTTCATCCTCCCATCCGGGGAGCATCCCCGCTTGCCATTTATTATGCCCCGGACGGCGATGCTTGCAATCCGCAATATTCTGTTATAATAAGGTATCGCATATTGGAAAGGAGAAATCAAGTGAGTCAAAACCCGATAGTAACCATAACCATGGATAATGATGCTGTAATCAAGCTAGAGCTTTACCCGGAGACGGCGCCGCAGACCGTCGACAACTTCGTTAAACTGGTGGAAAAAGGTTTTTACGACGGCCTGATCTTTCATCGGGTCATCCCCGGCTTCATGATCCAGGGCGGCTGCCCGGAGGGAAGCGGCGTGGGCGGCCCCGGTCACAGCATCAAGGGTGAATTCGCCTCCAACGGTTTTAATAATCCCTTAAAACATGACCGCGGTGTGATCTCCATGGCCCGCACCGCCAACCCCAATTCGGCCGGCTCCCAGTTCTTTATCATGGTAGCCTCTTCCTCGCACTTAGACGGCGATTATGCCGCCTTTGGCAAGGTGACGTCCGGCATCGAGGAAGTGGACCGCATCGTGAGCCAAAGCCGTGATTTCCGGGATAGGCCCCAGGAGCCCCAGGTTATGAAAAAGGTAACCGTCGAGATGCCGGCGGCAGAATAAACCCAGCGATTAAAGAAAGGGCGGTTTTCCGCCCTTTTTAATTTCATGCTTGACCCCTGAGATATTCCCCGTGGCTCATTAGAATATATTGGGGTTGTAACCCTCGGGATGGCAGGGATGAACCCCCCGGTAGTATTCCTGGACCGGGGTCATGTCGGCTATATAATCGCCGGTGGGATAGAAGGTGGCTCCGATACAGGCGATCTTCTTATCATAGTCCAGCGAGGTCAGGACCAGCGGCACCCCGGCTTTCAAGGCAGCATGGTAGAATCCGGTCTTCCAGTTGGCTACGGCCTTACGGGTCCCCTCCGGGCAGAAAATAATGCGCATTTCCCGCTCAGTGACCAGAAGATCCGCCACATAATCCACAAAGTTCTGGGACTTGGACCGCTCCACCGGCACCCCCCCCAGCACTCTTAAAATGGAGCCCATCGGGAAAAAGAACCAGTCGGACTTTATCAGTATCTTGACCGGGATGCCCCGGACGATAAAGGTAGACACGCCCAATACCCAATCAACATTGCTGGTATGCGGTGCGTAGACTATTATGCAGTTTTCCACCCCGGCCGGTATGTCGCCGGTATTTACCCAACCGGCCCCGAAAAAACACAGACTGATAAATCTGGTCCAAACCTGTGACAAGTTATCCCGGACCCTGACCGGATAATACTCTTCAAACCAGGACTTGGCTAATTCAATCATGCGTAAACCTCCTGACCGGTTTAAATATATACTAATTCGCCAACCGATTTCAACTTCCTGCCGCTATTCCAGCCCAATCATCGCCGCCATCCGCCCGGTGACGCCGCCTTCCTTACGGTAGGAGAAAAACAGATCGGTGCGGCAGGCGGTGCAGAGATCGCAGCCCATTATGTTGTCTTGCCTAATGCCGGATTGTTTAAGGATATGGCGAATGGTCGCCGGCAGATCCCAATGATAAACAGTATCTCTGCTGTCAATAATACTACTACTGACCGCTGAAAATTCCTGACGAACCCTGTCAGCCAGCTCGGGACCAATCTCGAAGCAGCAGCTTTGGATGCCCGGCCCGATCAAGACCTGGATATCCGGCGGCCGGCTGTTAAAACAACGTCCCATCTCCGCCACCGTTCTGGCGCCGATCCTCCCCATTACTCCTTTCCAGCCGCTATGGGCCAGACCAACCGCCCGGTGTACCGGATCGAAGAAAAACAGCGGGAAACAATCGGCATAAAAGGTGGCCAGCAAGAGACCCGGGGTATGACAAACCATACCATCATAATCCGGCAGGGCGGTGTCATAGATCACGCTGCCGCGCCCGGCCAAACTGGCATCCACCAGCGCGATCTCACTGCCATGCACCTGCTGGCAGCAAACCATCTGTTCCGGAGAAGCCGACAAAGCTGCAGTTAAGGCTTGGCGGTTGGCGATGACCTGCGCATAGTCGTCTCCCACATGCAAGCCCAGGTTGAGTGACTGGTAGGGAGCCTGGCTGCATCCGCCGGTACGGGCGGAAAAACCCACCTTTACCCGCTGCGATACCCAGGCGGGAACCGTGATATATTGAATTTCCCCGTTACTCGCCCAAGCCCAGACCGGGGAACTGTCATTAAGCTTCTCCATTTTGCGCTCCTGTGCTTATCGCTATTACCGCTCAAAAATCAGTTTGTCGCCGTCAGCCGGGACCTGTACCCGATCGGCCAAGCCGTTTTCCTGTAAATATTCCTGGAGTTCCTGCCGGGACAGCCCGCAATGATTCCAGGCCTCCATATGCACAACTATCAAGCGGGCTCGAGGAACTCGGCGGCAGATATGGTCAATATCCTCCCGGCCCATGGTGATGGGATCGCCGCTACTGAAGCGGGCCTCGCCGGCAAAGCAAATAACTATATCAGGTTGGAAGCAGGCCAGGGCCGCCTCCACCTCGCTGCACCAGATAGTATCCCCGGTTATGTAAAGGCGGGGTTCTCCTGCAGCCTCCAGCACAAAGCCGGAAACCGGCCCCATGCTCTGGCCAATATCCCCGGTGCCGTGCTGGCCTCCGGTGCGATGGATGGTGATCCCCTGCCATACCTGGCTCTCCTCCACCGGCAGCAACTGGCTGAAGCCGGCGGCACCTAGCTTTTCCACATCATTTGGCTGACAAAATAGCGGAATCGTGAAGGGCAAGACCTCCATGGCTGCCGCATCAAAATGATCCCGGTGGGTATGGGTAAGCAAGATCGCCGCGGGGTGGGTGAGTTCCGACAACTCAACCGGCAGCGGCACCAGGGGGTTATCCTTGGTATTCCTTACTCCCGCAACCGCCGACATTGAGCCCGTTGGTCCCAGCATGGGGTCTAACAGCAACTGCTGACCGTTTATGCTGATTACCATGGTGGCATGGCGGATCAATTGCATTTCCACAACCAACACTCCCTTCTGGCTACTGCCAATAAAACTTGCCTATTCGGGCAAATAATCAGCCCGGACCGGCGAGAAGACCTCAATCGCTACCGAATCTTCCAGGACCTTGGCCTGGTGTCCCACCCCGCCGGGTATGGCCCAACTGCCGCCCGGTCTAACATCGTGGTCCTGGTCCCCAATGGTCAGGATTAAATGTCCGGCTACCAGATATCCGGTCTGCTCCTGGGGATGGTCATGCCGCGGCAGATCCGCACCCTTTTCCAGGGTGAACTCGGTTAAGAGGGTTTTTTCCGCATATACCAGGGTCTTTCTTTTAATGCCGGGACATACGTCGATATATCCGCCGGCATCACGTGCAGTAAACAATCTCTCCACTCCTTTTCTTGCAGCTGCAGGCCTTCACCACAAAGCTGGTGGCCGTATTCTCCGCCGGGGACAGGGGATGAAATCCCTCTGCATCATAGCCGTCAGTAAATTGAATATCCCCGAATCCGGTTTTGCCGAGCAGCTCCGCTATCTCCTGCTTATTCCAGAAGCGCCGGAGAGTCACGATTTCCTCCTGTCCCTCCGCACCCTCGTAGACCTGTATCCTCTTCTCGATGCTGCCTTGCAGGGCTCTGCTGTCCCGAAGGATCAGTGTCCGCCCTTCTACAGTGATTTCTCGCTGGATCCAGAGGCCCTCCATTTCGGGATGCAGCAGCGTGGTGGGGCAAAACAGGTCCATTATCAGGGCAGCCCCGGTGCTCATGGATTTACGCAGGTTGGCCAGGAATGTGCAGGCTTCCTCCTGGTCCAGCAAATAGTTGAAGGTATAAAAACTGACCCACACCGGGTCATAGCACTCGCTCAGCGGCGCGTCCACCAGGTTATGTTTGAGCAGGCTAAGTTGGCCCGGCTCTATGTACCCACCCAGTTTCTCCCGGGCCCTGTCCAGCATATCGTCTGATATGTCGATTCCGGTTATATGGTATCCCTGTTCCAGAGCCGGTTTCAACAGGCGGCCGGTGCCGCAGCCGATCTCCAGGGGCCGGGCTCCAGGATGCAGTAAACTGAGGTAGATGTTGAAATCCCCGCGAAAGTCACCGACATAGGCGTCATAATAGCTGGCAAAACTCCGGTACACGCCAGTCGGGCTCATACTATCCTCCGACATGTTATCACCTCAAATAATAGCCGGCTATTGCCGCTTCAGTACCCGGCCGGCCCAGGGGGTGCGGATCTCGATGGCCCCTTCCGGACAGAGTTCCTGGCAGCAATAACAGCGGATACAGCGCTTATAATCATAGACTGGGGCAGCTTCTCCCGGCGCCCCGGACCAGTTTACTGCGGTGGGCCGCAGCGGGCAAGAGTTGATGCACAGCCCGCAATTTATACAGGTATCAGCCGTTATCTCTGGTCGGGGATTAATGGCATTGTTCAACCAGGCGCTACGAAATGGCAGAGTGCGGGCACTCCCCCGCCGTATACCCCCGGCCAGCTGCAGTGATTTAATACTATCACCCAGCAACTGGATCTTGTCTTCGTGGTAAACCCCCAAGCCGGCTTCCGCTCCATATCTTACGGTAGGCACCAGCTCCGGTTTGACCCCGGCCAAGCGGCACATAGTGGCATCCAGCGCCACCGGATCAGTCGACATGATCAGGAGGCCACCCCGGCGCGGGGTGCCTCCTCTAGGGCCATTGCCCTCCATCAGGACAATCCCGTCCATAACATAGAGACGCGGACGCAGATACAGGTTAAGGTCGACCAGCATGCGGGCGAAATCCTCGACCCGCGGCAGTTTGGCGTGGAACGCGCCCTTGTTGAAACCGACTACGCAGCCGAACTGGTTCTTGACCGCCCCGGTGAGCTGGGTTAAACCATGGGTCTTCAGTTTGGGCAGGCTGATAATGGCGTCGTTTTCACTGGCCGCCCGGGCTATGGTATAGCTGCGCTCGGCGAAATAGCCCTTAAAGTTGATGTTGTTGCCTGCTTTGAAATCAGCCAAGGGTAAGCCCAACTCATGGGCTACCTCCATCAGCCCGGCCTTGGCCGCGGCCTTTTCCGGGCTGCTTACCGCCGGCGAATCGCCAAACACCGGCTTGCTCCCCGCCTGCAGCAGGCCTTCTGCTACCGCCCGGAAAACTGCCGGATGGGTGGTAACCGCCCGCTCAGGGGGTTCCGGGGCCAGCAGGTTCGGTTTGAGCAGCACCCGCTCCCCCGGCTTTATCAGCTCCGGCCAACCGCCCAGGAGGGCGATACCAGCATCAATCTTTTCTTTGACCCGGCTATAGTCGTAATCACTGCAAGCCAGTAAAACGACGCGGGAGGTCTCCGGCGACGCCTTATTCAAGCCCTGTCACCCCTATCATTCCTGTTCGCAAGCTAATGTCTAATGCTGCAATCAGCCCAATTTAACAGCCGTTCCGCTGGCGGCTACCATCAACATACCATCCCGGATAACCTCGTAATCCAGATCAACCCCGACAATGGCATCCGCCCCCAGCTTACGGGCCTTTTCCGTCATTTCACTAATAGCAATATTGCGGGCATCACTCAGTTTACTCTCATAGGCCCCGGAACGCCCGCCGACAATATCGGTAATACTGGCAAATATGTCGCGAACTACATTGGCACCCATGATGGCCTCACCGGTTACCAGGCCCAGATAATCCTTGATGACCCGTCCCTCAATTGAAGGTGTGGTAGTTATGATCATAATCCAGCCTCCTATCTATTTTTATGTATATTATCACATTATGGTTGGCGGTTTTAATCATTTCAGCCCTTATGAAACTTTTAAGAATATTTTACCATGTAGAGGAAAAGGTTTAGCGAGGGGTGCTTCATGCTGCATTTATATTTTACCAGGCCGGGATAACTGCCGAGTCAAATGGATAGCGATATCTGGTCTGCTTGATTGCTATTCTTTTTGACTTTAACAATATTAAAATCAATTGACTTAATTTATATTACCTTGTATATTCAAGTTGTAATATATAAGGTAATATAGGGGGGTTATTTTATGGTCAAGATCTTTGCCTATATCGGGAGTCCCTTAAAAAACAACTCAAACACGGCAGCACTGACCAGACTATTATTCGATAAGCTGACCGCGCGGGAAGCGGACATTGATTGTGAGCTTTTTACAGGCGGCGGGGTAAAGATATTACCCTGTAAGGGGTGTTGGACTTGTATGACCAGGGGATTCTGTCCACTGGATGAGCATGATGATATGGGGCTTTTAAAACAACAGATGCTGGAGGCAAATTTCATAATCTGGGGCTCACCACTTTATACCGAGCATGTGTCCGGGCAAACCAAAACGTTTCTCGATCGTCTGGCAGCCTGGTATCATACTATCCGTCTGGCGGGTAAACCGGGTATGACAATCGCCACATCGGCCGGAGGCAATCCTGATACTGTTCACGATTACCTGAACATGCTGCTGTCAGTAGCCGGAGTAAAGGTCTTAACCCGAATCGATGCCATCGGCTATTTCCCTGGTATGCTAATGGAGGACGATGCCTTACATTCACGACTGGATGCCGCGGTTGATAAAATCCAGCCATATTTGAGCGGAAAACGCAGGATCGAAAGCGATCAGCAAATGGACCAGTGGTTCCAGACCATGAAGATGAAGGTAATTATGGGCAAGGATTATCTGCCCGCTGATTACGATTACTGGGAGAGCCGAGGTTTGCTCCATTTGGATTCCTATGCAGGGTTATTAGCCCGCATCTAGAATATGTAACAGGAAACAATTGATATTTGGAGTGGTAGTATTTATGTCGGTTCGGTTCTTTATCCTGGGTGCGTTAATGGAATCGGATGCCCACGGTTACGATATTCGGGAAAAAGCAATTAAATGGGACATTCAAAACTGGTCCAATATCGGGTTCGGTTCCATTTATCATGCCCTGAATATGCTGGAAAAGGAGAAACTGGTTGCTCAAAAACCCGCAGAACAAAGTGGCAACCGCCCGCCTAAAACCGTCTATTCTATTACTGATCAGGGCCGTAATGAGTTTTATCGGCTGCTTAACGAAGCCTGCCGTTCGGTATATAGTGATAAGAATCCTGTCGGGCTGGGCTTGGCGTTTATTAAGCATCTTTCACCGGATAAACGCCGAGAGGCCTTGCAGGAACGAATTGAAAAACTTATCTGGCTGCGGGACATTATCGTTAAGAAAACCAACACCCTGCAGAATTATACCCCGGAATATGACTGGGCTTTGCCGCTGTTGCTGCGTGATCAGCGCCATTTTGAGGTGGAAATAGAATGGACCCGCGAACTGCTGGCCAGTTTCAAAGAACAGCAATGACCATATTTTATATCTCTGCAACTAATTCACCTATCGCATTGAATTAACGTCATTGACGATCGCCCACCGCCGTCGGCCAAGTATACTTTACTATTACAGCAAGAAAAGGCCTGTCCCGCCTCCCGGCGGAAACAGGTCTTGTTCTTTATTGATTGTTTATTTGGGCTCCCAGTAGCACTTCTTGGGTGAGGTTATCTTCTCTTCCTTCTTGAGCTGGGTCATTACCTTGTCGACTTCCTTTTTGTCCAAACCGGTAAGCTCGGCGATTTCTCCGGCCTTCAGGGGTTTTCCGGCCTTCTGCATAGCATTCATTACGTTTTTGACCGCGTCCATCTCATCGACTCCTTTTCGCCAAATCTAAGTAGTTGAAACTGATTATAAAATAATATATACCATGGAAATGCCATAAGCTAGACTTATTAAAAACTTTTTACTGAGATTTTTTTCCGAGAGACCGGGGGTAATTCAGCCCCAGCTACCAACGTAATCTATTCAAATGATACAAATATCAGGGACAAAAATTGAATTCAGTTATCCTCCATGATATGGTAAAGGGCAATGTCGGGAAGGTGTGCTATGAAGATTAACTTTTCTCCTTCTATGATCCATGGTAGAGGATGTAGCTAAATCACGAGAGTTTTATGAGGAGTTGTTGGGGCAGCCCGTACTAATGGACAACGATCCTAACGTCATTTACGAAGGCGGTTTATCCATCATGCAGCGGGATTCGGCCCTGGATATTATTTTTGATGGATCGCCTCCCCCCTTCCCTTCAATCATACCGCCGGTTATGGAACTGTATTTTGAATCGGCGGAACTGGAAGAAGCCTGGGCCCGCTGCAACTCCCAACCCTGCCGGGTCATCCAGCCTATTTTCGAACATCCCTGGGGCCAGAAGGGCTTTCGTATTTATGACCCGGACGGCTTTATCGTCGATATCTCTGAACTACTGTCGGTAATGGTTAAACGCCTTCTGGAGCAAGGTCTTACCATCGCTGAAATCGTTGACAAGTCCGGTATGCCGGAAGCCGACGTACGTGCCCTGGCGGAGGAATAAAATTATACTGGATAGATATTGTGGATATAGGCCATACCCACTCCAAGCAACAGGAGCAACCCGAAATAGAGGAAAGCAAAGCGCAGGCGGATATTATTTGGGGTGTCATAATAAGAGGTATCATTGGATTTCCAGTGCTGATAAGCCTGGTAGGCTCCCATGATCAATAGAAGGATAACGAGGGGATTAAAGAAGTAAAAGCAGCTTACCGCTAGTATTGGCAGACCGATCAGCCAGATTTTTGGGGAAATGGCCGTCACTATCCGTCCTCCGTCTAGGGGACTGACCGGAATCAAGTTGAACAGGTTGATCAAAAACCCAGAATAGGCCAGGGACATTGATAATCCATCTTGAAAATTCAGCCCGATAACCAGACAAAATAAAGCGGCCAGGCTGCCTAAAACCGGTCCGCCCAGAGCTACTCTGGCCTCTATTACAGCATTATGCGGCTGATCCTTCATGGATATAAAGGCGCCGACAAAGGGTATAAAAATCGGCGCAGAGACAGGCAGTCCCACCCGCTTGGCGGCAAGAAAATGCCCCATCTCATGGATGAATATCAGAAGAACAAAACCTAGTGCGTACTTCCAGCCGAACATAGAAGCATAGATTCCGATGGTAACCAGCATAGAAATTGCGGTACTCATGAACTTGCCCGCCTTTAGAAATACCAGCAAGAATTTTAATTTACTGAAAAGTATGGCCAGCAGTGCCAGCAATGCGGCCAGTCCTTTCTTGGACTTGGTAGATTTATCTCCAGCTGATTCTTCATCCCCTGGTAATTCGGGGTTTTCTAATGAATCCTGCTCGACAGTATTCTCGTTTTCCACCGCCTGCTCATCTCCCTGCTCGATTTTATTCATAAAATCAAATCACGTGGCAATAACATTTTATGACAGGACTAGTACCCTGTTAACTCTAATTCTGTGTATAAATCAGCGAGGAAAATTTTCGTAGGACAAGGCGTCGGAAAGAGTAATACCGGGTCGTATTGCGATTGACGACAACGCAGTCATATGGAAATTTTACCGCCGAGAATATATAGAATTAGCGTTGACAGGGTACTACGTGCTCATCCCGCCATTGACTCCGATCACCTGGCCGGTCACGGCAGCGGCCGCGTCGGACAGGAAATACATCACCGGTTCCACTACCTCGGCTATGTCCACCCGCCGGCCAATGGGTATGGCCGCTACCGGGAGCCTCTCTCCTTCCGGCTTGCCGCCGGCATCCCGGGTGCTGCCGGGGGCTACCATATTGACGGTAATGCCATGCCCGATTTCCTCCAGAGCCAGGGTACGCGTAAAAACCGTCAGGGCCGCCTTATGAATGGCGAAGGGACTCAAGCCGGCGGCTCCCTGGATATAGTTTTTGGAGGAGGCGCCGATATTAACGATGCGGCCAAAATTGCGCCGGCGCATATGGGGAAGCAGCTGTTTGCAGAGAAAAACCGGGGCATTGAGGATCAGGTTTTGTGAAGCATACCAGTCATCCATGGTCATTTCATAGATGGTTTTGAATATATCGCCGCCGACATTGTTGATTAGATAGTCCACCTGACCGAATTTATCTATGACCCCCTGGGCAAAACACTCCATTCCTTCATAATCCCTGACATCTATCTTTTCAATCAGGCAAGGAACCCCGGCCTGGGCCGCTTGGTCCGCCCAAGCCCGGGCCGCCTCTCCATCGCGATGATATACGGTAGCCACGGATATCCCCTCGCCTAGCAGCCTGGTAAAGATACCCCGGCCAATGCCCCGGGTAGCCCCGGTCACTAAGGCCACACGCCTCTCCTGCATTTCCCGGCCCCCTTGCGCACATTTTTACTTTATTGGATTTATGTTGTTTCTGCTGCAATTATAACCCAAAAAGATAAGCGGTCTATGAAGTATACCTGCATACACCGCTTTATGTCTTACTCTCTTTTTATAAATCGCTTGTCCTTATTTACCCATCAAGGGCTTGAGGTTTTGCAGTTCGCTTCCGGCGGCGGGTGAAAGTAAATCGGAGACCTTAAACAGGATAAAGCCCGAGCACTGGCCGGTACTGCGTGCCTGCCGCACTTGATCCGCCATATTGTCACTGCTGTTGGCCCATCCCGGATCACTGGTCGAGGTGACTCCCACCCGGTATAAAGCCAATCCGGCATAAAGCTTTACCTGGGGGCTCTTTTTCAGGGCTATCCAGTCATTCAAACAGTTGTTAAACTGATATTTGGCGTTGGTGTACTGGTTGGTCCAATAGATCTGGGGACAGACATAATCGACATAGCCCTCCTGGGAGAGCCAGGTCTGCACATCGGCTCCCGCCGCATTGCAGTTGGCGATATTGCCGGCCGGGCTTACCCCAAAGGTCAGTGAACCATCCTTGGCTTTAACCGCCGCATAGACCTGCCGGATCAGTTTGTTTACCTCATTTTCCTTAAACTCCGTAGTGTAAGCCTCTTTGACACCGCTTACATAGAAATAGTCGTCAAAATGAATCCCGTCGACCGCATAATTATTAAGGATCTCGGTGATCCCGGCGGTTATCAGATCGCGCACCTCCGTGGAGCCTGGATTGTAGATCAGACATTCCTGGCCATTAACCTGATAGTGCAGCACCTTGCTGGGGTCGTTAAGCCATTTCACCGCGGGATTGTTGGGGGCCAGCGCATTGCTCAGTTCCGTGGTGGTAGAGATGCGGTAAGGATTGATCCAGGCTTCCACCCGCAGGCCCCGCTTATGGCCCTGAGCCACCACATACTGCAGCGGGTCAATGGCCGGAGCCTGGCCCTGCACCCCGCAAAGTTTGTGGGACCAGGGAAACAACTCGGATTTATAAAAGGCATCACTGAAGGCCCGGGCATGGACAAAAACCGTGTTCATCCCCATAGCCGCAGTCGCGTCCAGATAGGAATCGATCTGGGCCGTGTTGAAATTGGCCAGGTTATCGAAGGATAGCCATACCCCCCGCATTTCCGTGCCACTCGTCACCGGGGTGCTGGTGCCGGGAGTAACCGTAGTAACGGGATTAGCGGGTGCGGCAGGAGTAACCGGTGTAGCCGGCGTTACTATATAACCGCTGGCCCCGGCATTAACCGGCTGCGTATCAGAACTTATCAATACCTGCTGACTGGCTCCCACCCATTCGACCCGCGCCCCCAGCGACTCGCTGACAAAACGCAGCGGCAGCATGGTGCTGTTCTTTATAATGGTCGGGGCGGCTTCCAGGTTTAAACTTTGTATATTACTAAGCTGGTATTCCCCGTTGACCCGAGCGGCGTCAGCGGTGGTTCCCACCTGGCTGCCGATCTGTACCGATACATAGCGGCCGTTCTTGAAGGCCATGGCGGTCCGGCTGCTCGGGTCCCAGCTAACCTCGGCTCCCAGGTCCTCAAAAATCGCCCGCATAGGCACCAGCACCCGGTCATTGATTATCTGGGGCGCCGGATTATAGCTGCGCTGTCCCCCATTTAATAAAACGGCAATGCCGCCGGCCGCTGCTGGTCGAGCAAACGCCAGCAAAATGAACATGGTAAGCAGAGCCACTACCCGATTCCGGGCCGCCCCGTGTCTCTTTATACTTTTTCGCGACATATGTAATTCCTCCAGCAAGCCAGGTTTAATAGTTATACGCAAGTTGCCGGGTTATTCCGACACCATTACCCCTGCAAGGGCATAATTTCTTAAAGTATAACACTATTCGCGCACTAGTTGGCTCTCAAATAGCCGGTTGCCTTGATTATTCGGCCAGACTGCTCATGCGCCTCACGATACCGTCAATCATCGCGGCTTGCCGGGAGATCTGCCCCAAGGTATCCAAAGCAACACCCGGATCAATAGCGAGGCCTGTCTCATGCTGATCCATTACCTCAGCCGCCAAGGCCTTTATGGCATTAAGCGGTTGGGATAGCTCCTGCACCACCCCGTCTACCGTGGTCATTTTCATGGCTTGGGCCTCATAGCGCAGGGCCTTTTCATGTTCCTCCCGGAAGCGAATCTCGTCGCTCAAATCATTGATTACCACCAGTACCCGATAGCTTTCCTCGATAGGAACTATGTTTAAATAAATCCATACCGGCAACAGCCCGCCATCCTTGCGGCGGGCTAAACCGCGGCGAGTGCTGCTGCCATTGCACCAGGCCTCGTTGATATCCTCTTTTATCACCTGGGCGGCCGGTTCGGGTGCGGTATCATTGAGACTGGTAAAATCCAATTGCCGCATATCTTCCAGGGTGTATCCGAATAGTCTTAGTGCTGCCGGATTAGCCTCCAGTACCCTATATTGCTCAATATCCAGCAAGAGAGCGGCGTTATTGGTGGCGGTGAAAATTCCCCGGTATAGCGCCATCGAACTTATCATGGCCTGTTCCGCTTTCCGCCGGTTGGTAATGTCCGCAATCGCAATCAAGGCCGCGGGCTGTCCGTCAAACTCAATCACATCCGCCGCCATCTTAAGCAGCCACTCCTTCCCGCCGGGAGTCTGGTGCACCAATTCCCGCCCGCGGCTGCTTCCCTTCTGCTCCAAGTCCCGGAACAATTGCTCCAAACTGGAGTGGTAAGGCCACTCACCCACCTCGGAGAAAAGCTGCCCGATAATCAGTGCCCGGCGGTAACCGGAACGCTGTTCGAAGACATCGTTGATTTCCAACAGCCGGCGCTCTTGCAGGGATACGATCACCATGGACACCGGGTTGTGATAGAAGATCTTGGAGAAGTTTTCCTCGGAACGTATCAGGGCCTGCTCGGCCTGTTTAATCTCCACCAGCTTCCATAGTGAATCGATTAATAGGTTGAGCTCACGGGCATCCAAATCTGAATAATCTTCGGTTTTGTTGCCCACGCCAACCACGGCGACAATCCTGCCCTCACTGAAAACCGGCAGAGTCATAAAGCGCTGCAGTTCAACATGGCCGGCCGGGTAGCCTTTTTTATAGATGTTCTCATCTTGATAATCGTTTACGATAATGGTCTGGCGCTGACGCACCGTTTCGCCCCATAATCCGGTCTGCTCCAGTACGTACTCCATAGGCGGATTATCAATGGCGCATTCCGCCATGGCTTCTTCCGACCAGGCATAAAATCGGAAGAGTTCCTCCTCTTCGCTGTAAAAGCTGATATACCCTAAATGGCTCTCGGAGAAAGCCACCATCTCGTCCAGAACACAATCCAGCAGTTCCCGGTGGTTACGAAAACTTTGCTGGGAGATCCGCAGCAGACTGCGCAATCGTTTTTCCTCAGCCAGGGCCGCCGCCTCGTCCTTTTTGCGGGCGGTGATTTCCTGGATAATACCCAACGCTCGTTCCGGTTTTCCCTGGTCATCCCAACTAACCACCCGGCCGCTGTCATGGAGCCATACCCACGGGCCCTCCTTGTTCCGGATGCGATACTCCGCCTCCCAAAAATCGGTCCGCCCCTCCACATGGTCATCCAGCCGGTCCCGGACATACTCCCATTCGTCCGGGTGGACCCGGCTTTTCCAATCCGCTATATCCTGCGGCAATTCACTGCTGGCATAGCCGTGGATTTCCGCATATCGCTCATTAAAAAACAACTCCCCGGTCTGGATATACCAGTCCCACATACCGGCCTCGGCCGCCCGCAAGGCTAATTCCAACCGCTCCTTCAGCGATTTCAGCTCGCGGTTGGAAGCGATCAGATCACGATAAGACTGCTCCAGTTCGGATGACAGACTCTCGATCTGTTCACAACTGGCATTGATTTCGTTATAGGCCGACTGGAGCTCCTGGTTTTTCGCGGTCAGTTCCTGCTCGACCAGCTCTCTTTGCGCCAGTTCCTCCGCCAGCCGCCGGTTGCTCTTCCGTATCTGCCGCCAGCTCCCGAAAACCAACAGCAAGAAAACGGCTGCCGCTGCCTCCAGACTCCTCTTGGCGATATTGAGGAAGCGTTCGTTGAGAATGAAGCGATTATTTCCCAGGTTGATCCATTTATCATGGATGGCTTGCTTTTCCTGGGCGGTGATCATGACCAGCCCCTTGTTGATAATCACCTGCAGCTCAGGCCAGTCTTTGCGGACGGCAAAACACATGGTTCCGTCATATGGCGTTATTCCTGAAACCTGCAGATTGGTCAGGTTTTCTTTGCTCAAGAAATAGCTGGTGGCCGCCTCGTCATTGACCATGGCATCCGCCCCGCCGAAGGACAAGATTCTCAGCCCGGTGGCGGGATTATTGACCGTGATAAGATCAATCTCCGGGTAATCCCGCTCCAGCATTCCCTGCCAGACATAGCCGGCAACCACTATCACCTTCTTGCCGCGTAATTGGGCAAGCGTCAACTCCCCTTTTACATCATTGCGGGTAATTATAACCACCGGGGCCTTGCTATATGATTCGGTAAACAACAAGTATGCCTTGCGCTCCGGTGATACCAAGGTGCTGGTCAACACATCGGCCCGACGTTCGCGGACCGATGATAAGGCATCTTCCCAGGTCTTATAGTGAACCACCTGGAATTTGATGTTTAGCTTTTTTTCGATCAGGTGAATATAGTCAGCGCTGAGTCCTATCCAGTTCCCCTGGCTATCAAAAATATCCTGGGGCGGGCTGGAGGGATCGGGCGCCACCTTGATAACCGGATGTTCGGCCAACCAGGCTCGCTCGGCAGGGCTTAAGGGATCGACATATTTTTTCGCGTCTGCCGTCTGCGGCATAAGTACGAAAAACATGACTACCATAGCGGTAAAAATTACGGTCGGCAAGGCTTGGCGCTGGAGGCTTGTTTTCTTCATGGCATGCTACTCCTGATAATCGTCTGCCAGCAGAGAAATAGGTATGTGCTTATATAATTTCTACAATAATCTGCATCTTCCTGCAAAATATTCTGAAAATTAGTCAGTTTAAACGATTATTTTCTGGTTGACGTCTGCCAATTCATTTGTTATGTTACTAGTAACATATGTTTTTATTAATCTATAGGAGGATTCGTACTATGACTATCAAATATGCCATATTAGGACTCTTGAGCTGGCAGCCCTTAAGCGGCTATGACCTAAAAAAGATCTTCAGTGAGCAGACGCTCTTCTACTGGTCGGGCAATAACAATCAGATATATAAAACCCTGGTCCAGATGCTGCAAGAGGACCTGGTTACCCATCAGGTACAGCAGCAGGAGCACCTGCCGGCCAAAAAGATCTATTCCATTTCAGAGAAAGGCCGGACTGAATTACGGGAATGGGTGGTATCCGCCCCTGAGTATCCCGAGATACGCAACACCTTTTTGATTCAGCTAGCCTGGGCTGACCAATTATCAGCCGACGAACTTGACGCTCTCCTGGCCGGTTATGAAAACGAGGTGGATATGCAAATCCGTATGGAACAGGAGAAATCCCGCCGGGGAGTCTCTCTGCCCCGGAGAACGCCGCGCGAGAGTTACATCTGGGATATGATCTCGGAAAACATAATTACGTCCTATCAAAACGAGCTGACCTGGGTGCGCAAGGTGCGGCGAGGTATCAAACAACAAGGTACGATCATGGCAGGAGGTAGTGGAATGAAATGCAAGACTGTAGAAACCAATGGCATCAAATACGTGGAAGGCCCGTTCTCGGGGCTGCTGATCAGCAGCGAAGCCGACGCCCTGAACCTGGTATCCTTCTGTGGGGAAAACGATACTAACCGGCTCTTGCTTTATGCCGCCAACCTCCACGAGGATTTTTTCGACCTGAAAACCGGTCTGGCCGGGGCAGTTTTACAGAAATTTATCAACTACGGAATCAAAACCGCGGCGGTCATTCCCCCGGAAATCTCCCAGCAGGGCAGGTTTCGGGAAATGGCCCTGGAAACCAATCGCGGTCAGCACTTCCGGATATTCAGCGAGGCTAGCGCGGCCGAGGCCTGGCTGATTGAAGACTAAGTGACTTGTTTAAGCGGTCCGGAGGACAATATCCATAATTCATCCCTGCTTTCAAAACATCCTACAGATCCAGAAAGGACTTGATAGCCAGCGCGAAGCCCACCGGATCGATCTGGAATCCGCTGCTGACGGCGAAGCCGGGTTTCCCATTCAGGCCGGACTGCTGGTGCAATGAATACGTCAAAACCATCTGCCCGGTCGGCAATTTTTCAATACGCATCGTCATCGTCTCAGGGCCATTACTATGTAAGACCGCATCACGCGGTTCCGGTTTCTCCAATTCAACAAAGGCGATGATGAATTGTGCCCAGGCATCCCCTTCCACTGAAAAATCTATCTGCTTGTGTATTCCCTCATCCTCAACCTCCGCTGTCATATCAATTTGGCCCGAAGGATTCTCCTCCAGGATGCGGAGACGCAGAACCGAACCCCGATCTTGCGAATAGATCGACATAGACCAGATCGGGTCCCACAAGCGCAGTTTCTTGGTTTCAGCGATACGGTTCCACGGACAGGCCGGGTCGTCGCAGGGCTCATCCGGGTCGTATTCACTGTGCTCGAATTCCAGGTGATAGCATATCCAGTGCATCCGGTCGTAAAATTCATATTTATCGCGGCCCAGCCGCACCGGATTTCCGCATCTTATACAGATCTTATGGTCGTGCATAACTCCACCTTCCCCCACACATACAGTATCTGTTCACCTAATACCCCTTCACCGCAAAAATTGCTGTGCAGGCGGAGCCGATCAGGCCGACCACCATCAGGTAGACCATGCCGGCCAGGTAGCTGCCGGTCTGCTGGATCAAGACCCCCATGATGATGGGGGCCAGGGCGGCAAAGCCGTTGGAGATCCCATTCATCAGTCCAGCCGCGGCGCCGACCAGGTTTGGAGCCACCAGGGTTTGCAGCAGGGTCCAGGCCACCGGCATGACCCAGCCCAAAAAGAAGATGGCCAAGGCAATATATATGGCGCTATTGAAATTGGATGGCGTGGTCGCGCCCATATAAATAAATACCACCGCCCCCAGCAGACCCAGCGTATAGAAAATCCCCCGGCGCCCTAATTTATCTGAAATATAGGCTATGCTCAAGACCGAGATGGCGCCCAAGATGTAGGGCAACGAGGAAAACAGACCCATCTGCGTCCAGGAAAAATGCCGGGCTACCTTGAGATACTGCGGAAGCCAGGTCATGGTACCCCACCAGATGGAAGAAGTAGCCATATAGCCGATGGTCACCAGCCAAAAGTAAGGAGAATGCAGCAGGTCCTTATACGACCCGGACTGCTGCTCGGCCAGTTCCGTCTGCTCTTCTTGCCCCCGTTCGATATAACTGGCCTCGGCCTCGCTCACCCAGCGATACTCCCGCGGCCGGTCGGCAGTGAAGAACCAGATCAGCGGCAGCGGTATCAATACAGCCGTCACACCTAAAATGATAAAAGAGCTGGCCCAACCCCAGTTGGCCACAATGGCCGAACACAAGGGCATGGCAATAGCCGGGCCCACCATCAGGCCCACCGCCCAGGCCGAGTTGGCCCGCGCCCGTTCATGCACTGGGAACCAGTTCTTTACATAAGTGCTCTGCATGGGCCAGTGGAAACCCTCGCCGAAACCCATGAAGATGCGCGCACCGATCAGGGTGACCAGCTTAGCGGCATTGCCGGCGACAAAGAGGGCAGCCGACCAGATCAGAATCGATATCGTCACCGATTTACGCGGCCCCAGCCGGTCACCGAAATAGCCCAGGATGATATTGCCCAGGGCATAGGCCAAGAGAAACAGGGTCATCAGCATCCCTTGCCGAGCGGCTTGCGCCTGGAGCTGCATATCCGAGATAAAGCCGGGATCGGCAATTAATACTGAGATGTTCACCCGGTCGATGTATACGATGAGGAGCGTAATGAAGAGTATCCCCAAAATGATAAATCTGCCCCGACCGGGCACGCTGTTGTTTTCCGACTGCATGCATTTCTTCCTCTCCGGCTGATAGCCGTTTTCTCCTCATTCAAAACTCGGGGATAGCCCCGAGTTCCTATGTTTGCTAAATATTCGGCTCTTGACCGCGGATTCCTGCCTGATCCCCAATAAAGCCTAAGCGATATCAGTGCCTACTCCGTAAGTAGCTTTATCATTTTCTCTCTATTAATTATGAAATCGCGCATCACTTTATAGTGCTCAGTTTCTTCATAGTCGACCTTGGTGAAACCCTCCGGGGACAGCTGCAAAATAGTTGCTAGTTTGTGGTATTGCGGGTAAAAGGTCAACCATCCGGTTCCTCGGTAAGGTTTACTCCTCATCGAGTGAACTGGAGTACATAATTGATAACTTTATGATACAGTTTACCGCAATAACTGATTAGGGTAGAATGATAATATATAACAAAATACATTAACTGTTATCGTAATAATTTTTTTAAGGCTTGCGGCTTATTCGTTGTTAAAGGATCGTTCAAGTTAATGTTAGCTTCCATTTGTCCCCGGCGCTTGGAGTCAGTTCTTCCTTGATTTTTCCGAATCATAACCAGTCTTAACAAACTATCTTCCTTAGCGATATAAAACCCGCACCGCCTTCTCAATACATTTATGCTAACATGCCTCGGTTTTAACTAAATAACAGAGCCCGAAGGGAGCGATGACACCAATGGCGGATAACGGCACCCCCGGTAAACCCCGGCGCGATTCGCTGGAAAACTCGGCTGAATATGAACACATCTTGCGCGATGTGGTTGAATTTCTGCCTGACCCTACGGCTATTATCGATCTCGGGGGCAGGGTTATTGCCTGGAATAAGGCGGCGGAAGAAATAACCGGAATAAAGGCGGCAGATATGCTGGGGAAAAGTAACCACGAGTACACCATCCCGTTTTACGGGTGCCGCAGACCCGCCCTGGTTGATTTGGTACTGAAACCCGACGAAGCCTTTGTCGATGCCTACGCGTATATTGAAAAACGCGGTGAGAAATTATTTGCCGAGACCTTCTGCCCGGCTATAAAAGAGGGCGGCGCCTATTTTCTAGTCTCCGCCGGCCCGGTGTTTGACCCGGAGGGCAACATAATCGGCGCAACCGAGACTTTACATGAAACCACCAAATTTAAGCAAACCGAGCGCGAATTGAGCGAATCGAAACAGCGCATGGCCGATATCATTGACTTTCTGCCTGATGCTACTCTGGTAATCGACAAGGCGGGCCGGGTGATCGCCTGGAACCATGCCATGGAAGAGATGACCGGGGTGCAAGCCGAAGACATGCTGGGAAAAGGCGATTACGAGTATACCATTCCCTTTTATGGCAAACGCCAGCCCGCCTTAATCGATTTGGTATTTGAAGCTGACGAGGTAATTGAAAAGAATTATAGCTTTATTAAAAAAGAAAACGGGGTGTTGATGGCGGAAACCGCCGCTCCCATGATTAAAGGCAAAGAAGCGGTGTTATGGGGAAAGGCGGTTCTTTTGTATGATACCGCCGGCAATATTGTGGGCGCCATTGAATCCGTCCGCGATATCACCGAACAAAAAAAGACTGACCTGGAGATTCGCAAAAGCGAGGAGCGCTACCGCCAGCTGATCGAAACATCGAATGAAGGTATTTGGATGTTGGATACGGAGCGGCAAACCACCTTTGTCAACCGAAAAATGGCTAACATGCTGGGATATACGCCAGATGAAATGATCGGAACCTCTTTGCTAAATTACCTGTACGACCAGGAAGCGGTGGTGGCTTTAGAGGAAAAGCACTTATGGACATATGGCGGCAGCGGCCAGTGCGATCTAAAGTTTCGCCGCAAAGACGGGACCGAATTATGGGCTATCCTGTCCTTAACCACCATCTATGACGGGGAGAAATACCACGGCATACTGGGCATGGTCACCGATATTACCGAGCGCAAACTGGCGGAAATCGATCTGAAAGAGTCCCGGCAGCGCACCATGGATGTCATTGATTTCTTGCCTGATGCCTCCTTCGTCATCGACATGGCCGGCAAGGTAATCATATGGAACCAGGCTATTGCCGAGATGACTGGGGTGCCAGCCAAAGACGTCCTGGGCAAAGGCGATTATGAGTATGCCCTGCCTTTTTACGGTAAACGCCGGCCCATATTGATCGATCTGGTGTTTAAATCCGACGAGGAAATCGAACAAAACTATAGATTCATCACCCGCGAACAGGAAGTATTGATCGCGGAAACTTCCGCACCCCTAGTGAAAGGCCAAGAAGCCGTGTTATGGGGAAAAGCGAAAATTTTATATGATACCCACGGGAATAAGGTGGGGGCCATCGAATCCATCCGGGATGTAACCGACCGGATCCGGGCGGAAAACCGGTTAAAACAGAGTTATGCCGATCTGAAACTGACCCTGGAAGGCACCGTCAACGCCTTATCCACCACCACGGAAAAGAAAGACCCCTATACGGCCGGACATCAGCAGCGAGTTTCCCAACTGGCCTGGGCCATCGGGCTGGAGATGGGTCTAGATGCTGAAAAGATGGCTACCCTGTTAATAGCGGGGAAAACCCATGATATAGGTAAAATAGGCCTGCCTATCGATATGCTGAGTAAACCGGGAAAGCTGGATGAGTTGGAACGGGCGGTAATCATGACACACGCCCATATCGGGTACGAAATCGTTAGGACCATCCCATTTAATCAACCAGTGGCCGACATTGTTCTCCAGCATCACGAGCGAGCGGACGGTTCCGGCTATCCCTTAGGCCTCACCGGCCCCCAAATCCTCCTGGAAGCATCTATCATCGCCGTAGCCGATGTGGTGGAAGCGATGGCCAGTCACCGACCCTACCGGCCGGCCCTGGGAGTAGATGCCGCCCTGCAGGAAATCACCGAGCACAAAGGAACCTTATATGACGAAATAGTGGTGGAATGCTGTTTGAAGGTTTTTAGAAACGGGTTTTCCTTCTAGATTAAAGCATAATAATAGCGACCCCCAAGCCACCCCAGCCTGCCGGGCCCTTGGCAACAGACCAGAAGCGCCCGGCTCCCGCCTAAATGAAGAATTCTGGCTCCCTACGCCTTTGACACGTTTGACTCAGCTGCATCGCCACATTCTTCACCGGACCAGGTTTCACGGTTAGGGCGTTTTCCGGACACCCCTTAATACATGCACAACATAGAATGCATTTCTCCTTATCAAACAAGGCGTCATTTCTCAAGTCGATGGCGCCAACCGGGCACGCCTGGGCACAGATTCCGCATAGCGAACAATTACTATTGACAGCTATAAAATCAAGAACCCAGGGCTCAAAATCCTGATAGGGATAGCTGCCTGGTACATCAATATCAGTAATATAATCAATTGAAGTAAGCGAATATAATTTTTCATTTATTCTTTTTCCAAATACCTCTGCCTGATTAACATCGTTTATATCAGGGCGAGCCAAGGCAATAGGCATGGTCGAGCTGGAAAATGAGTGTTCCCCGATAAATGCAGCACCGGCTATCGGCACACAGCCATGCTTGACCAGGGCCTCTTTTAATTCGAGCAAAGCGTCACCATAATCACGGTTACCATAAACGACAGTGCATACGGCAAGTGTATTATTAGCTTTGACCCTATTAAGCCAATCAATCGCAATGGCCGGAACTCTACCAACATAAACCGGCACTCCGACAATAAGTAATTCATTTTCTGCTGTTTGCAGTGGTTGTTTTCTTGCCTGTGCTTTCGTGATATCTATCGTTTCCACCGGAATTTGATTAATTCCACGTGCAATTCCTTCAATAATCTTTTTTGTTGTTCCTGTAGGCGAAAAATAAACCAGTTTCAATGAACGTATTTTCATTGGATACCCCCTGTTTAACCCATAGCTGCCGGCCATCTTTCTCGAAGTGTCTTTCTGTTATTCCATTAGCCGGGTCCTTTTTCCTGTTATTTCTTGTGACTACTCGCTTAAGGCAGGCGCGCCTTCCGTGTCTTCCCCCGATAAACTTAACTCTAAAATAGGTCACTTTTAGTAAGGCTCACCTTAACATCTAATCCGATCGGAACGGACATGCTGTCTATCATTACTCTAGTACAACCCGAAATTCGCTGGATCCGTGAATATTCAATAAGTCCCCAAAATGGAGGCAATACAACTCATGCCTCCCATCCAGATACAGACTCTCCAATTCATGAGGAGGCAAAGACTTAAACTCATCTGGATGAATCAATGGCGGTTGAACTAGAGTAATATTATGAGTTTTTAAGAGAATTGCTTTCAATAATACATCTGAAGGCGGGCGAGTATTTGAATGAATAAATCGATAATTGTGTTCAATTCCCGATACTGCCCAATCGGGATCAAGAAAGGCGGCATTTATTTCAGGTAGTAATTTATCGACTTCGGCGGACAGTATATCACCATTTATGTAAGTTATCTTCTTCTCTACTCCGGCGATTTCTGCGTTCCGTTTTGCATCATTCATGCGTAAACGGTCAATTTCTATAGTATAGACGTGTTTAGCATATTTGGCTAATGACATAGTGCTAAATCCTCCACCGGTACATGTTTCCAAAACCACACGATCTTTCATTCGTGATGCTAAATGATCTGTGAAACGAATATCGATTCCCATTAAGTAGGTCATATCATCGGCCTGATAATGCCCACCAAATTTCTTATAAATTCGCTCTTTGTCCATTCTCTCTCGCCTCTCATTTTACACAGCTATAATAACCTATTTATAGGCCACTTATGGTAAGATCCACCGATAAGTTTTATATTCTAAGGAACAAATACGCCCAAAAACAAACAGGATCAGGTTTCAATCATACAGGTATATCAATTGTCTTATTGCAGTTAGTGGTATAAGACATCCGTTGAATATCCAGAACCAGCTTCTTGCCCGTCCCTTTAAAATGCAGGGTCCGGGTGCGAAGTATAGTCCCATCAAACTTTTTCTCCAATTTTTCATCGACAGTTTCCAGAAGGCTCACCTTCCTGTTATCCATGATGGCATAAACCCGTGAAAGAATCACGTTTTCTTCCGAGGTCACTGTCACAAAAAGATCACCGTTCGATTCATAGACCCGGTTGATATATATATTCTGATTCAAGACCTTGACCGGGACGTCCTCTTTATTCTCGTTCAATGTGATTTGCTGGTTAACATCATGATCAAGCCCAAAGCTTACGATCTTGATCTGCAGCTTTTTCAAATCAGCGGGTAGAGCGTCATATTCGCTTCTGAACTTGCTCCCGTGGATATCCGTGCTGATGTTCCCGCCCATTAGGGTTACGCTTTTGTCGTTGGCAATAAGCTGCATGGTCAAATCCTGGGGCCGCATCCGTTCGCCAAGCATCTGATCGATTCCCAACTCCATAATATTTTGCATGGAACCATTTACGACTGTGCTGGTAGGCGACGCAGCAATAGAATCAGACCAACCGCCACTATCCTCCAATCAATCCGGGCTCCGAGACGGGATGATCGCCGGTCCAACGTATTGCGAAGACGGGTCTCCAGTTCCTCGGGAACCTCGATCTGATCCAGTTCCATTTTCTTTGATTTCAACATGGCTTCTATATCCAAGCTAATCACCCCCATGCTTTCCCTTAACCGAGCGAGTCCCGTCGATATGCGGGATTTCACCGTCCCAACCGGTATTTTAAGCAGATCCGCTATGCCCTGGTAGTCCATGTCCAGGTAGTACCTGAGTTGCAGCACCTCGCGGTGCTTACTGCTAAGCCGGGATAGGTTCTCCTCCAGCATGATATGCTCATCTTTTATTGGGAACTATCTTCCCCCGACATTTCATTGACTAATTCCAGAGGAATGACCCGCTTTCTTTTTCTAAGCAGTGCCCGGCAACAGTTTACCAGGATGGTATTGCTCCAACCATAGAAAGACTGGCTGTTTTTTAAGCGATGGACATTCTCATAGAGTATTACGATCATGTTTTCCATGGCATCCAATGCATCTTCCCGGTTCTGGGTGTACACATAAGCCAGTCGGTAATACTCGGTTTGTCTTGCTAAAACCAGCTGTAGCAGTGCTTCTTTATCTCCTTTTTTGGCCTTAATGACCAGCGTTTCAGTTTCCACGTTCCACCTCTATTCAACCATAAGAGTATTCAGCGGTCTGAAAGGTTCATTTGGAAAAGTATAGCACTAGAGAGAAGCGGGCGGCCATCCTCGGCAGGAAGACGGACAATTGACGAAACGTTATGTCGGGCTACAAATGGTTAGAGGCCTAGACAGTTGGGGCACACTTTCCGGCATTCCCAACACTGAATCTGTAACGGCCCTTCCCGGCGCTTAAACACCCTGAATAGTACCTTACTCTCCGACCCTCCATGATAGCCCCATTACAGGCACCGGTCGAATAAAAACCCGTGTAGCTCCAAAATCATTACTGCCTAACTTGCCTCATCATATAAACTCAGGATAGATTCACCATCATCGAGATAATATTGATATAACCATTAGTTATTTTTAATATAATATAATCTATGTTAAATTAGACCTTGGAAGCTTACTTGAAAACGCGAAGGTCCAAGCTGGATATGGGAGTGGATATTAGTGGTTGTAATCGGTGTGGATATAGGTTCTGTCGCTACCAAAGGCATACTTATCAGTGATGGTATTCAGCATAAAACAATATTTCCCACCGGCTGGAGCCCGCGGGATACCAGTGAAGCGGTTATTGCACAGCTTCTGCATTTGTCGGGTATGGAGCGCCAAAGGGTAACCCGGATATTTGGCACCGGGTATGGTCGCGTTGCCTTTGATCAGGCCGATAAGACGATCACCGAGATAAAGTGTCATGCCCGGGGAATCGCCGAACTGCTTCCGGAAGTACGCACCATAATTGATATCGGGGGACAGGATAGCAAGGTAATCCGCCTCGGGGAGCGGGGCCAGGTCGTCGATTTTGCCATGAATGACAAATGCGCGGCTGGAACGGGCCGTTTCTTGCAGGTGATGGCTACGACACTGGGCCTTGATGTAAGTGATTTAGGGTCAGCTGAAGATCCTGCGCAAAGGCTGGCTATCAGCAGCATGTGTACGGTTTTTGCTGAATCTGAAATTATCGGTTTGATGGCCAAAGGCAACCCGAAAAGCGGAATTGTTGCCGGTCTGCATCAGTCAGTGGGTAAACGGGTAGCGGCTATGGCCAAACGATTAGGAATACAGGAACCCATTGCCTTTACTGGCGGTGTTGCCATAAACCAGGGCGTTAAAAGAGCGTTGGAAGAAGAACTGGGTTCTTCAGTAATGGTCTCGGAGGTGTGCCAGTACACTGGTGCTTTGGGTGCCGCTTTATTAGCATTGGAAAACGTTTAAACGGGGTTAGTAACCAGATTACCACGACAACCAAGCAGTTTTACGGAAAACAATGTTCAGTATAGAAGAGGAGGAATTGTAAATGGCTGATTACCAGCAAATGTGGACCGATCTGGGTATGGACCTGGAGAAACATGACGTTTTGTGCGAGGTTCTGCCTGAGGCTTTTGGAGGAGTTTACCTCACCCAGCAAGATCGTCCGAAGGGCATGGATTTCTACGATTTTGTAGTATCCGAGATTCACGGGGTCAGACCGGCGGAGATGATTCAACATCAAAAAGAGGGCGGAAAGGTGTTCGGAACCTTCTGCGTGTATGTCCCAGATGAGGTGGTCTTTGCCGCCGGCGGTATTGCGGCGGGGCTTTGCGGGGGATCACAGTTCTGGGTAGCCGGCGGAGAAAAAGTTCTGCCAGCTAATACCTGTCCACTGATCAAGGCTTCCGTAGGTGCGCGACTGGATAAGACCTGTCCCTTCTTTCTAATTCCCGACATGTACGTAGGTGAGACTACCTGCGATGGCAAGAAGAAAGCCTGGGAGATATTGGCCGGCGAAGTTCCTTTTCATATTATTGATATCCCGCAGAAGAAACGGGACCGGGATATAGCGGCTTTTGCCGCTGAAATACAGGATTTCATCGGAGTGGTAGAAAAGGTCACCGGCAACCAGATTACCGCCGAATCTCTGGGCGAAGCCATTAAACTAATAAATAACAAGCGCCGGGCTTTGCAGCGGGTTTACAATGCCAGAAAAGCCTCTCCCGTACCCATCAGTGGTAAAGACGCACTCCTGGTTACCCAGATCAACTTCTACGATGATCCCGCGCGGGCGGCGCAGATGGCCAACAACCTGGCCGACGAACTGGAGGATCGGATCAGTCGCCAGGCTGGAGTTTTTCCGGATAATGCCCTGCGTATCATGATAAGTGGAACGCCTATGGCCATCCCCAATTGGAAAATGCATCATATTATCGAGAGCCTCGGGGCGGCAGTGGTGGTTGAAGAATCATGTACCGGCACCCGCTATTTCGAAAACCTGGTCGATGAATCAGCAACTACTTTGGATGGGCAGATTCAGGCACTGGCCGAAAGATATATGAAGACCAACTGTGCTTGTTTCACTCCTAATACCGCCAGAATAGACGACATAGTCCGCCTGGCCGATGAATACAAGGTGGATGGCATTATTGATACCAATCTGCAGTTCTGTAACCTTTATTCTACTGAGAGTTACCTGATCAAACAGGCCTTGACTGAGCGTAATCTGCCCATAATGCACATCGAGACGGATTATAGCGAGCAGGATTTTGAACAGCTGCGGACCAGAGTAGAGGCTTTTCTGGAGATGCTGAGGAAGTAGGTTTTTAAGCTGGACAATAGTAGCTATGATTGGTATGTATTATTCCCCAATCATCATATGGGCTTGCTTCTTAAGAAAAAACTTGACGAACAAGACATCAAGGCCAGAGTATCTCCAACTCCGCGAGAGGCCAGTAAGAGCTGCGGTATTTCTCTGATCGTGGATGAGGCCGACCTTACGTTGATTAAGCAAACCATTACGGAGAATAATATTGAGATCATGAAGATCGTCTCTCTAGCCAGGAAAGAGTGGAAATATCGCAGCACTTGAGCATTTAGGATCATTAACCTCATTAGAAAAAGGTCAACCGAATGCAGTTCGGTTGACCTTTTTTTCATACAACATCATCATGACCTTTAAAATGAGTAAGCACTACCAGGCTATCGGCTTCATGGATGGCGGCTCCGATCCGGGCCTCGGGGAGGGTGGGCCCGGCTTTGACGCTCCTGTAGTCCAACCCTCTTAACCCATCAGCGATGACCACGGGGGCACCGATGCCCAGCTGGTCAAATCCATTGAAGGCCGCGGTCTGCAGATGACGCACCCCATCGTAGCGTTCACGGTAGAAAAGCGTATTACAGTCGGTTAAGAACGGCTGTCCCCCTGCTTCCTTGATTAGCCTCACCAGCACTTTGGCAAACTGCGGCCTCAGCATGCGCGTATTGCCCAGTTCACCGAAGTGAAGTTTCACCGCGGTCAGGTCAGCGGGAGCAATGACCTGCCGCAGACCGCTCGCCCAACATAACCGCTCCATTTTATGCATGGTACTGTCATCTTGGTGCCCGTCAAAATCCACGAAGTATACTGTACCCATTATGGCTTCCTCACTTGGCGAAAAAGGCCGGTAAGTCAAACTTTACCGGCCTTTTGCACGAATTATTATGCTATTTCCATCCCTCAAAGGTGTCCACGTTGCCGCGGTCAACCACCGCCATGGGGGTCCAGTAGATGTCCTCCTTCACGGTCTGGCCTTCCAATACCTTCAGAGCCAGAATGACGCCGCCCTTGCCGAACAGGTAAGGAGACATCGCCACGGTCGCATCCAGTTCACCGTTCTTGATGGATTGACGCGCATCGTCAATAAAATCTACGCCGACTACCGTTACCTGATCTTTCTTGCCGTCCGCCTTGAGCGCTTCCACCGCACCTAAGGCCATGACATCATTGGCACAAAAGATGCCCTTGAGGTCCGGATTGGCCTGCAGCAGGTTTTTGGTAAGATCATAAGCCTTTTGACGATCCCAATTGCCCGATTGAACCGGTAGCAATTCTATTCCCTTCGCGGCTTCAAAGGCTTTCTTGGAGCCGGTTTTCCGGGCTTCACTCTGGGCGGCCCCGGGCAGTCCCTCGATAATAGCAACCTTGCCGGTACCGATCTTATTGATAATGAACTCAGCACCCATCTTGCCCTGATCCTCGAAATTGGAGGTTATAAATGCTGCGATCTTGGCGTTAGCCTTTTTAGCTGCCTCCGCATCCACACTGGTGCCAACGGCGACGACGGGGATCTTTTTCGCAGTTGCCGCCGCCACTCCGGGTACCAGATTAAATGGTGTAATAGCCGAGATAGCGATAGCATCATAGTCTTTATTGACCAGGGTTTTCATGGTTTCCAGCTGTGAATTCACATCGTCTTCCTTGGGAGCGGACATTACATCAATCGTGACACCATATTCTTTGGCGCCAGCTTCATAACCCTCTTTGACAGTAACCCAGAAGGGGTTGGCCAAGGTGATTTCCAGGGCCGCCAGTTTGTATGCCTTGGAGGCCTTGGGCAGGGGCTCCAGCGATTTGAGCAGAGCCGCCTCGGTATCCTTGAACGCGCTATTGACGACCTTTTGCTGTTGTGGGGCTTTGGGAGTGGTCTCCTTCGGTGTTTCCGCTTGCTTGCCGCAACCGACCAGGCTGAGCAATAAAGAAAGAACCAATGCAACGACTAGAAATTTCTTTAGTTTCATTTTTACCCTCCTATTTTGACAAAAACTATATTACCGGTACTGGGTCATCAGCGCTCTTACCGAATGCTCCCCCCCTTTCAATCGCGGACCCAACTGCGTACATTTTAAAGCCGCACAACCACTGGCAAAATCAAGTGCGATCTCCGGACCGGCTTGCTGCATAAAATAGCTGAATATCAATCCTCCGGCAAAGGCGTCTCCCGCTCCGGTGGTATCGATGGCTGGTACTTTATAGATAGAAGCCTTGACTTCTTCTGCTCCACGCAGCCAGACGGCTCCCCCTTCGCCCCAGGTGGTGACGATGCCTAAAGGCGGGTTATGCCGTTCATTCAGCCGCCGGGCTGCTTGGTGGAAATCGCCTAAAGCCGTTAATTCCATCAGTGCTTCCTTGCCGGTCATAAACAGATCGCAAAGCCCGATCATATGGTTAAGCTCTTCGCTGGTAACTCCACACAGCTTCATAAAGGAGGGCGAACACTCAAGGTTAAAAACCACCGGAATACCTGATTGTTTACAATGTTCAGCGATCTTTAAAGCCGGTTTTCCCGGAAACATATCGGTATAGAACACCTTGATTCCGTCGGTCATCGCCGGATATACCTCTTCTGCTGACAGACTGAGCAGGCTGTTGCCCAGATTTGCGAAAATAGCCCGTGAACCGTTGGGTTCGACGGTGATAAAGGTATGCAGAGTGGTTCCCGAGCTACGCTGAATCAAAAATCGGGTATCCACCCCGCATTGATCCAGATCGGCCTGGAAGGCTATTCCGTACCCATCATCACCGATGGCGGCGATCATGCCGGCTGAGACTCCCAGGTTAGCCAGGGTAACCAGTACATTGGCGCAGCTTCCGCCTGGCAGCAGCTGTTCGGTATGAATAAAAGAGAAACCGTCTTCCCGGGGCAAGCTGTCACACTGCATTACAATATCCATGGCGGCGGTTCCCAGTCCCAATACGTCCATTTTATGATTCCCCCTGTATACTCACTCGTAGTGTGCTCTGGCTCCGCCAATCAAGCGGGGGCGGCAACGGGCAGCCACTACCCGGGCTCCGCCTATCATCTCCGTATCCAGCAGCAAGGGTTTGGGTACCGGTTTCAGGTGCATGCCGATCATGGTCAGGCCGATATCGATCCCCATATCGGCCTGAATCGCCGACACCAGGACCGGATCGTTATAGTATTCTTTATACGCCACAGCGGCAAAGGTCCCCCCGGCTTCCGGTACAGGCACGGCAGTGACCGGTTCAAGTCTGCTTTTTTCGGCCAACTCCCGTTCAACTATCAATGAGCGGTTCAGATGTTCGCAGCACTGTACTGCCAGGTTTATATCAGGGGACAATACAGAGCGTATGGTATCCATGATCGCTCTGGCCAAATCAGGGTCACCGGTGCTGTCCTCGCGCCTGCCTTCCACCCGGCTGATGCTGCAGGATACCACCAGGGTCATACCCTTTCGCCAGGTCCCCGCCTCCAGGAGCTGCGTCAAGATGCTGCGGGTCTCTTCCCGGACCGGATCGTGATTTAGCAAATCGATTCCTCCTAATTCAGCATTTCGAGAAAGGCCTGTAGGCGATTCTTCAATATTTCCCGATCGGAGGAAGAATAATCGGTCTCTAATTGAATAAACGGAATATGAAGTTCATCTTTTATCAATTCGGCAACTTGATAAGACTCGATATTGTAGGTGTGGCAAGCCTGCCAGGTCAGATCGATCACCCCATCCACCTTAAAATCGGCGGCCATTTCCCGCAGGAGCTGCAATCGTTTGGTATTGGGCGACATCACCGAGCAGGGGATAGCCAGATACTTCTCCGCCAGCAGCAGCAATGGATCACGGGGGTCATTTTCATCAATACGCAAACCAACCGTCTTATAGCCTCCGCAGTTCTCCATGGCTACCACCAAACCACCGCACTCCTCTACTAACTCAACCACCTTTTCGCTGCCCATCCCCACCGGTGTGCCGGTAAGCAGGATCCTGGGCCGATTGATGTCATATTGGGTTCCGCCGGACTCACGGAGTTCGGCAACCAGTTGGTCCAGCATGGTCACCCTCGCCCAACGGTCAGTATGAAAACCCAACTGCCAGGATACCTTGATCATGTCTATTCCAGAAATCAGGGGCGGGCAGGCCTGATTCAAGTCAAATAAGTCTTGCAAAGCACGATTCCCTTCGTTGACCACATGGATCGCTTCCCGCAGGGCCTCATCGGTAATTTCGACTGCGAAAGCCTCTTCTAAAACCTGCTTCAAGCGAATCATTTCCTGATACCAGATTTCCAGAGAGGCCGCTTGATCGGGGACCTGGGGCAGGTGCATGATATGGACCGGCTTTAGTCGCTTCATAAGTTCAAACATCTTCTTTTTCCCATCACAGGTGGTCTCCCCGATCACCATATCAGAAAAGTGAAAATAAGGGCAGGTATCACTGACGGCAAATCCATAAGAGGATTTGATAACGGGACATAGGTTGCGGGGGAGATGGACCTCCGCCGCGGCGATAGGTTCTTGTTTGGTACCGCATAGTCCAACTGGAATGGCTCCCGCTGCCAACACCAGTTCGCGGGGACCATAGGTGCAATAAATGCCGACCACTTTTACATCCTGCTCTTTAGCTGCTTTCAAAGTCATTATATTTTTCTCACGAAGTTCATTGAAGATCTCCAGCACCCCAGAACCCATAATCAGCCTTCTTTCTATAAAACTTATATAACTTATCAACATATATATTATAATCAATTATTATTGGGTTGGTAGTAACTAAGTTTTAACACTACATGATTTTTTCTGCAGCACTTATGCATATATGTTGATAGTGGCAGAATCTCATAACTGTTACTCATCTCAATTTCGCCGCCCTTTTACTCAGTTACCGCTCTCTTTTTGCAGATAACGTATCAGTTTTACTGCCCCGATGGCATTTTCCGCATAGGAAGCTCCGATACGATCAGCATAGGCCTGGGATACCGGTCCGCCGCCCACCATTATCTTAAGCTGATAGGGCAATTTCTCAGCCAGCAACTGCTCGATTACATTTTCCATTTGCTGCATGGTAGTAGACATCAAAGTGGACAAGCATACATAGCGGGCTTGGGTTTCCCGTACTGCCTCAACGAAGGCCGGAGCGGGGACATCCCGGCCCAGATCGATCACCTGGTACCCGGCCACTTCCAACATCATTTTGACCAGGTTTTTACCAATATCATGAATATCACCTTCCACTACTCCGATAACAATGGTTGTGCCTTCTTTCCCTTCATCGTGAACAAGGTGCGGAGTTAAAACCGCCAGCCCCGCCTGCATGGCATCAGCACACAGCAGTATTTCCGGTATGAAGTATTCCTTTTTCTCGAATAATACTCCGGCTTCTTCCATCCCCCTGGCTAAGCCATCGTGAATTATTTCCGCCGGGGTAATTCCTATCTCTAACGCATCATCAACCAGCGCGACTACTGCTTCCGAATCCATATCTCTTACCGCAGCAGCCAGGCGTCCCAATATATTGCGGTCCATCTTATCCTCCTACATCTTCCTGCCGTACATGCGAGCAGCATCCATCAACGCCTGCACATTGCCCCGGGGAGTGTTCAGCGCCAATGTGCACCCCGAACTCAGAACAAAGCCACCCGGTGAATCTCCCGCCTGTTTAATGCAGTTTCGACCAGCCCGGCGAACCTCGTCGGGAGTTCCATGCAGCATAACTGCGACCGGGTCTACATTACCCTTCAAAACCACCTGATCACCAATGGCGTTTTTAATCGACTCCAGATCAACCTGATTATCCACACTTATGCTGGAAACGCCGGTTTCAGCCATATCGGCCCAGATAGGGACCGTATCGCCACAAATATGCAGAGAAGGCGCACTCCCGGTTTTCTGGACTGACCAGGTTACGATTTGCATCAAATACGGTTTTACAAACTGCCGGAAATGCGACGGGCTGATTACGGTAGACGAAGCCATCGGATCCCCCAGACTGCAACTAAATCCTTTATTGTACGCAGCATCCATATAATTAAGGATGCTGGCAGTGGTTAGCCGCATCAGGTCATGCACCTTTTCCGGATTCCGGCGCAGATCTTTCAGGAAATCATCCGTTCCGCGGACAAAGGCCGCTGCGGTAAATGGTCCTCCGACTCCGGTGGAAACCTTAACCTGATCACCAATGCGGTCGCGGATTCGCTCCAGGGCCTGAAGATACCTGGAGAGCCTTTCATTACGGTCGACCTCCACCGGCTGTAAATCATCAAGTTGAGAATAATCACTGATGGCCGGCACAATGACCTGCGGCCGGTCATCATCAGGATAGTGCAGGCGGGCTCCCAATGCCTCGGCCAGGCCGTGGTGACCTGGTCCCAGTCCCACCCCGTCATAACCGTAATAACGGAAGGCCTGTACCTGAGCTTCAACCATCAAATCAACGGAATGCAGGTATGCTGATACCGGAACCCCGATGATACGGGTAACATGCTCTCCCACCATAGGAGCACAAGGGATACGATCAATGGGCAGGCCTTTTTTAAATGCATCCATTCTTTCCCGGGGCGTCATTTCATCTGGCGGAATCATTGACTTCATCATCCTTTGTCAGGGTTTAATTGTTCGCGAATCTTTAATGCAAGATGAATATTTCGTAACAAAGCCTGTAACTGCATCATCGAGGATTCGCCGTTGCTTAAGCGATCTAGGGCATCATTGACCGCCGGGTGAAACGATTCTCCCCGCTCTTCGGCGGCTATTCCCGCCGTCAAGGCTACTTGCCGCATGTTTTCATCCTGCAGCCGGTCTCCGACTGGAATGGGATTGAGAATCAGGCTGCCCGAATTATGTTTGTTCCCGTCCGCATCAGTCAACCTTTGCCAAATCGGCACTTCAACTGGCGGGTGCTGAAACAGGAACCCATCGCATTGGGATGTCTGCCATCCGGCGACCCGGGTACCTGCCCGAATCAGATACTGCAGGGTAGCCGACAGATCTAAAACATCCTTTGGCGCCGCCGCAATCAAAACAACCGAGAGATCAATCAAACAATGCAGATCATCTGATTTATGGGCTCCTCTAATACCGCCCATACCAGCCGTGACGGTTATCGCCCCGTAGACGCTTGAAATACGCATGACGGCTGAAGCCGTGAGAAATCCACTGATATGATTTTCTTCTGCCGCTTCCAATTTATTACCATCTATACGCTGCATTTCCCGACGGTTTCTTACTGAAAGGAAGCGGGGCAGGTCCCCCAGCTTGACTTTACCCTTTTCCATCCAGACCAGATAAATATCAGCATCAATTAATCCTGTTTTCCAAACATCATGTATTTGCTGATCGGATATGGAAGACAGTCCCATGCCCAACAAGGCAGTTTCTACATAAATAGGAGGTAAAATCATAAAACTCCTCACATCATTCATAATTACAGCGCTGCTTCCTCAACCCGGTTGCTTCTCAGTTCAGAGATCACTACCGCTGCCAGTATAATCACCCCGACCAGAACCTGCTGGTAGTAAGAAGCTATGCTGTTTATGGTAAGCCCGTTGCGAAGAACTGCCAGCAGCAGCCCCGCGATCACGGTTCCGGCCATACTCCCTTGTCCGCCCCGCATGCTGGTTCCCCCCAGCACCGCTGTGGCAATCGCGTCCATTTCCAACATATAGCCCGCGGTCGGATCAGCACAATTGAGGCGAGCGGTCAATACCAATCCGGCCAAACCAGCGCAGAAGGCCGAGAGTACATAAACCAATATTTTATATCGGGGAACCGAGATGCCACTGCGGCGGAGGGCTTCCTCGTTTCCTCCCATGGCTTGAAAATAATAACCGCTCGGCGTCAAATTCAACAAAACACTGCCGGCTGCTGCCACCAAGGCAGTAAGTACCACCGGCGCGGGGAAAATACCCAGCGACCCACTGCCCAACCCGGTGAACGTGCTGGGAAAACTGGAAATGGGAATCGCGCCGGTGATGATCAGGGTCAATCCCCGGATAATTGACAGGCTGGCCAGGGTGACAATAAAAGGGGTAATACGAAGATATGCAGTCAGCCCGCCGTTTACCAAACCGGATAAAACTGCGACCATCAATCCTGCCGCAATTGCCAGGTAAGGAGAATAGCCAGCGTGCATGGCCAGACCCATAACCGCGCCCACCAATGCTGCCACCGCTCCCACCGATAGGTCGATTCCTCCCGCACAGATGACCAGGGTCATACCCACCCCAACCAGGATGTTTAAGGTGCTCTGGTCCAGGATATTGCGCAGGTTGTCCCATTTCATAAAATACGGTGAGCTGAACGACATTATTATCATCAATCCTGATAACGCCAGCAATAACAGGCCCTGAGTGCGAAATCGTCTATAGTTTCCTGAGCTAAACATCAGTTGCCCGCCGCCTTCCTGACTTCGCTGGGCGGACCGGCCTTTAGTCCGGTCATTAAAGCAACCACCTCTTCCAAATTAGTCGACCCGGTCGGCAAATCAGCCACCAGGCTGCCATGCCGCATAATGCACAGGCGATCGGCCACGGCAAAGACCTGTGGAAGATGATGGCTGACCAGAATCACGGCATAGCCCTGTTTCCTTAAATTCCCGATCAAGGCCATAACCTGCTGGCTTTCGCTTATTCCCATAGCGGCAGTCGGTTCATCAAGAACAATGATCTTTCCGCCCTGGTGAATGGCCCGCGCTACCGCCAGCGCCTGGCGCTGACCTCCCGACAGACTGCCCACCGGAACTTTAAGTGATGGGAGATTGATATGAAGCTGATCGAGCAGGCGCCGGGTATCTTTCTCCATACGCCGGCGATCTATAAAATATCGCGCTTTGCGATATTCTTTGCCCAAAAAAACATTGCTGACCACATCGCGGCCATTTACTAAAGATAAATCCTGGTAAACCGTGGTAATTCCGCTTCGCAAGGCCCGGCCCGGAGTCAGGTGTTTGAAAACCTGACCCCTGATGTGTATCTCCCCCGCATCAGCCGCGTAAACTCCGGATAATATTTTAATAAGCGTGGATTTACCCGCGCCGTTATCCCCCACCAGCGCCAGAACCTGTCCGCTGAAAACCTCCAGGCTGACCCGGTTCAATGCTTGAATATTACCGAAAGATTTACTTATACCGAATAGGCTTAATACCGGTGCCGGTCCATTTGTTTCCACTGGGGAAGCCTCCTCACACCATTATTCTTCTTTATTATACATATTATTATCAAATATAAGAATAGTCTTGTGACGGTGCCTGTTCTGCATTCATCTTTTATAACTCATAATGATTTTGTCCATATGAATAAACAATATTATATGCTCTGAAGCTGGGAGCCAAAAGCTGAACAGCCACGGCAATGGCCGTCAGATAAATTCGGCAACGAATCTGTCTCTCCTTATTGTGGAAAGAAGCCAACGACACTCACTCCTTCCGAACTTTAGGTAAAAAGGACATAAAAAAACTCCTAACCGTGTAGGAGGAAGGTTCAATAATTATATGCTTGAGTATTCGCGCACCTTTCCGAACGCAGGATTTATCCTTTCCTCTTGCGGGGTTTCGGCACTGGCGTTACTGGCAATAACGCAGCTACAACATCCAACGTCAAATCCCTATTTTCAGTATCCAGTATGTAATGCTCCTTTGCGCCGCTATATGGGCATCCACGCTCCGCATCCATCATTAACGCACCAATGCACGGCAGGATTTTGACGTACACGGTATTGTCACACACGAGCAGGATTGGTTTATCGTCAACATAGATCATATACTCGCCGAACATCTTCTTGTGCCGCACCGAACCTGTATCTTTCACCCGCTCGCAGACGTATTCGATAAATTCAGCTGTTGTCGCCATGGCAGACTACTCCTTCCATCTCTGAGTTCACTTGTGATACGGTTCACCGTAATGATTTAATCCGCTGAGCAACGATTTTCCGTTTCTGCATATTTGAAAATGATAACAGCGCGCGGAACCTGGATTATGTCCAAGCCGATAAAGACTACTTGCCCGTTTTCCTTCAGTAGTTCATTGGCTGGGTCCAGTCCCTGATTCCCCTGGTAAACTGGCAAGGCAGACCATTCCTGTTCGTTCAGGTCCCGCCTGATTTCTTCGCGTGAGGTCCAGTTGCCCATGGACTGAGGGGTTTTCTTCAGCCATTGCGCAATGCGGGGCATAAGGTCAGCGACGTCCAGAACCTGGGTGGCCTGGGGGTATATTATGGCGAAGATGTCTTCGGAAAAAATCTCTGGCGGCTGGTTAGCATAGATCCGGATAGAATTGATCCCTGCTACCGAGATCTTTTTCATATCGTCACGAGAAATCGAGGAAACGCTGTGAGTGCCCAGGTCCTTCATGGTTTGCGCCGGTGTTCCCCAGAGCATTTCCCGGCTCTGATCCGAGAGGGCGCCCACATTTTTCAAGAGATAAATGGCGCTTCCGGTACCATCCAGGGTAGCGTGTTCCGTTTGAGGGTAATAGACGAAGGCGCCTTCCTGCTCCCGATAGAATTTTACATAACGGTTGATTACCAGTTCGGTCATTACCGCCCGGGCCCGGGCACGATCCTCGGAACTGGCCCCCTTCCAAAGATCCAGGGTCATCATCTTTACGGCTTGAGTGCGCGACAGGTTCCAATCATGGACCTCGGCCGAACTCAGGTCATCCGGCATGGGCCGGGAAAGCTGCTGCAGGATCGTAGCAAATAGCTCGCTTCTATGCTGCAGCGGAAAAGCGGCATAGCGTTCATGGCCCCGTTCATCTATAAACAGCTTGATGACCCGATAGGTACAATTGAGATCGGGATAAATGAGAAGGCCGGTCTTGCGATCCCGGGGTCCCCAGGTCCCGGTGGCCGGATCCTGATTGGCGGAAAACCAATTCAGCAAGGCACTTTGGCATCCCGGAGCCAGGGAGTACCGGCCCAGATCCTCATACTCACTGCTGGAGATGAACTGGGTGGTCAGTACAAAGTTGGTCTTGGGTAATTTAGCCCCGATCCAGCCGACCCGAGACAGATCGTCCAGGCAGGATGTTAGTTCTGCCGGCGTATCAAACTGCTCCATAAAACGGAGCGGATAGCGCAGGTGCAGGGGCTGACCGGTCGCTGCCGATAGTTCCTGCAGGTGATTGATAATGTTCTCGGTCGGTTCGTAATAGAAAACGGCCGGATAGCTTTCGTCCATAAAGGCGCCAGTCCGCGGATTCTGCAGGCCCAGATAAAAGTCCATTTCCGCCTTTTTATCTTTAAATGTGGGTACCTTGATCAGGCCCTGCCGGGTCTTTTGTTGCTCCTGCAGCTGGGCAAGGCGTTTAAACGCCGTGACATATTGCCCATGATCCAGATAATAGGCGCAAGCTAGCATTTTGAACTCGAATTCACCAGTATAATACCCCTCGGTCTGCAGCTGTGCGTTGCGCTCAAACATGTCGGGGATAGCGGCGAAGACCCGGTAGATCCATAAACCACCGGCAATAAGTACGATCAGGATGATCCCCGCCAGAGTTATGATAATATTTCTCTTCATTTGGAATCCCCCTTAGCTTTTAATGGCAAGGGCTGCGATCGATATCCCGTGCGACCGCCAGAAAAACCCACGCCCCCGCTTTTATAATAAAAAGTGCGGGCGTTTAGCACATCCCTCTTCAGATAGAATCTTATCTGTCTCAGGTCATATTCTTCTGGGCCAGCAGGGCCAGTTGGGTCCGGTCGCGGAGCTGGCATTTGGCCAGGAGGCTGCTCACGTGGTTTTTTACCGTCCCTTCAGTTATGTATAATTCGGCGGCGATTTCCGCATTGGACAGCCCCCGGCCGATCAGTCGCATGACTTCCTTTTCCCGGCTGCTCAATTGGTCCAGCTTATCCCCATACCCCTCGATGGCTAGTGGTTCAGCACTGTTACAGACAGCCTGCTCCATGACGATTCGGGTCACATCCGGATGCAGGACAGCACCGCCGGCATGCACCTCCCGGATAGCCCGGCACACATCGTCGGGTTGCATATCCTTTAACAGAAAGCCGCTGACCCCGCTCTGGATGCTGTTGACCACCAGCTGCCGCTCGTTAAAGGTAGTAAGCATCAGCACCTTGCAATCCGGGAACAAGCGTGTGATCTCCCGGGCTGCTGCGATGCCGTCCATTACCGGCATGCGTGCATCCATCAGCACGATGTCCGGTTGGAAGCCCCGGCAGCTTTCCATGGCCTCCTGACCGTTGGAGCAGATTCCGACTACCTCAAAATCCTCTTCCAACTGGAGGATGACTTTCAATCCTTCGCAAACAACGGGTTGATCGTCGGCAATCAAAATGCGAATTTTTCTCATGATCTTATGCCTCGCTTGTCCAGTCGTCCTTCTATGCAAAATCCCTGGCCGGGAGCGGATGTAAATTGGATCGTGCCGCCCAGAGCCGACATCCGGGTCATCATCCCCTTGAGCCCGGTCCCATAGTTGATGTCGGCGGTGCCGATGCCATCGTCGGTATAGCTGAAGCAGACCCCGTCGGGTTCGGCGTTGATAACAATCCGGGCCATATGTGCCCGGCCATGCTTCAGGGTATTGGTGACCGCTTCCTGCAAGATCCGGTATAGATTGAACTGCTCCTGGACCGAAAGCCCTGGAATCGCGGCCGGTATATCAAGTTCCACCTGCAGTCCGGAGATATCCTGGACCTGCCTGGACATATTGGTTAGAAGAGGGCTCAATTCAAAGTGCAGATCCGGTTCCTTTCCGGTTACTGCTTCCCGGACGGACTGCATGGCGGAACGCGCCGTGTCAAGGGCCTTATCCCAGTACCCACCGGCCGTTTCCGGATCACTTTTCACAAGTCTTTTGCCGGCTTCGAGAGTCAGGATCAGCCCGGTCAGCTCATGCCCCAGGCTGTCGTGGATCTCCCCGCTGATGCGCTGCCGCTCGGCGTCGGCCGCCAGCTGATCGCTCCATTGCAGGCTGTCCACCAGCTGCAGGTTCATGTAGCGGAGTTCTTCCGCCATTTTCTTGAACTCCAGCCGCTGCTCACGCTGCCTTCGCTCTCCCCATACCAGCAATATGATAAGTGCATACAAAAGCAGCTCCGCCAAACCGGGCGGCTCGAAATATCCTATATACCGCAGGTCATAAAGCGTGGTGGCCCCGATATAGCCGGCCAGGGTGATCAAACCATAGATGATTGGGCCTCGTGACGGCAGAATGGCTACCCCTTCCAGCATATAGACGAAAAAGAATTTATCGAAACTACCGGTTCCGGCAACCAGCGAGAAGAGAAAAGCCAGGACCAGGTCGAGACACAGAGTGACCAGGTTCACCCTTGGGCGGCTGTAATTATAAAGATTTCGCCAGAATCCGCTGATGACCAGGGCTGCCGACAAAAGGATCAACAGCAAGTCCGGCGGCGTTTGCTGGAAGGTTCGATAAAACACGATCCCGTAGATTATGGCCTTAAAAACGCCAAGTAATTGAAACATTTATTTCCCCCGGTTAATAAATCATCTAATAGTTGTACATTGATTTTAGTTCCCTACCTCGTTCATGTCACTTCAGGGTGTCAAGGGGACGGTTCTCTTGACACCTCCGCGTTTCTTTCGCGTTCCACCTGCCCTGGTTATTTACCCGCCTTTACCTTTTGCACCAGCCCTCTATTAATCCCAAGCAAGCCGGCTATTTCCCTGACGGATAACCCGGTGTTCTCCTTTAGATCAGCGATAACTTCTGTGCGGGTGCTCTTGTTATTCATCAATTCTCCTAAACCCTTCTCTGACCAACGACTTTTCAAATATCCATCTAAATAAGCTTTACCTTCTTCCCATGTCCAGGTCCTGCTGTCCTCTATATCTATGAACCTGCATTCTTCTTGAACCAGTGAGAATGCTTTGAATTCCTCTATTGCTGTTTTTAAATCACTGGCCATGATGGAGAGAATCAATGCCGTCTCCACCCTGTTTCCGTTAGGGTTAGACTCCGACAGGTATTCATGATAGCTGCTCCATTTGTACTGATCCGGTTCTTCTACGATTCCTGCTTTGACCGGGTTATTGTGGATGTAGCGAACAACCGCCAGAAGGTATCTGTCATTCTCTATCGGTTCACTTTTAAAGCGGTCCTGGAAGAGGTGCCCGGTCCTTTGGTGTTTTTCATTGAAGTAGTAGGCATAGCTGGTATTGATTCGCTTCATCATGCTTGCCAGACCTTCTGGAGGCTCTTTCAGGGCCATGTGAACATGATTATCCATAAGACAATAGGCATAAATATGAAAACCGGTTTCCTTCTTCTTAAAAAACACGGTTTCAATAAACCTCTGTTTATCTGCCTCATCAAGAAACAGGTTCTTTCTCTCGTTTCCCCGCATCATTACATGATAGATTCCGGTTTCGCTTAGTATACGTTGTTGTCTGGGCATGATTGTCTCCTAACCCAACAAGATAGCTATTATCAGCTTATCCCATAAATTGTAAAGGTGTCAAGAGAACCGTCCCCTTGACACACCTTGACACACCCCTATCGTCCAGTAAATAGACTTCTGGGACAGCTTCTGCTGGGTTGCCTAACTGAAAAATTTACGCAGCAGGCCTGCCATAAGGTCGCGGGTCGGCGTCCATGTATCGGCATCCGTCGGTTCGGGATCATCTTCAAGCCAGGTCTCGTCCGCTTCCGGATGCGGTCCGCATACGATGACTTTGCCTTTGCCGAGTTTGACCGCCAGTGCTGCGGCCATGCCGTCGTCATAGCGCGCAAGTACGTTGATGGCTGAGTTCTTCTTTACCAAAAAGGCGGGTCCGTACTGGTAATATATCTGACGTTGGGCCCCGTTCCAGGTAACGGTGATAATCATCGGGTCCGGGTCCTCTACCCACGCTTCGGTGAGTACCGGCGCCAGACCAAATCCTTTGACAATTCCGCTTTCTTCTTCCCAACCTTGGGAGGCAATATAGGCACCGCCGCATATTCCCAAATAGCTACCGCCGGCGCTGACCCAGTCGGCCAGCGTTTTCCGAATGGCCGGTGTAAATTGGGCGAGCAGCGGGTTCAGATCATCTTCGGTTCCGCCGACCATGCAGATGGTGGCCCCATTCAGTAAAGCGGGCAGCTTGGCCGGGGAATCAAAGTAGGTGACCTTCATTCCGAGAGATTTGGCAGCCACTGCCAGTGCTTCCGGAGCTCCTTCCGCAGCCGTCTTGCCGTTGTAGATCAGAGCAACCCCACCGGAAGGTCCGGCTGGCGGGATAAAGGGAACCGGAGCAGCGGTTTTCGTGACTTTGGCCGGTTTGACGGGTTTCGTTTTGGTGGCAGCCGCAGCCTGTTTCGCGGCAGGGAAGCAGAATGTGACGAGCAGGACTGTCAAAACCGACATAAGGAGCAACCCCGCCAGGCTGGCCGGCATTAGCGGAAACTTTCTCTTTTCCATCGTCTTGTCCTCCTTTTTTTGGATATACCATTCATTTACTTCTTCGTCGCTTACGCTTTTCCTGCTGGTTCACAAGTTGCCCGTGGTTTACGAGTATTAAAAGAACCGTCCCCTTGACACTTGTCTTGAACCAGTGAGAATGCTTTGAACTCCTCTATAGCTGCTTTTAAGTCACTGGCCATGATGGAGAGAACCAAAGTCGTCTCAACCCTGTTTCCGTTAGGATTAAGCTCCAACAGGTATTGATGGTAGCTACTCCATTTGTACTGCTCCGGTTTTTCCACAATCCCAGCTTTTACCGGATTATTATGAATATAGCGAACAGCCGCCAGAAGGTATCTGTCATTGTCTATAGGTTCGCTTTTAAAGCGGTCCTGGAAGAGGTGCCCAGTCCTTTGGTATTTTTCATTGAAGTAGTAGGCATAGCTGGTATTGATTCGCTTCATCATGCTTGCCAGACCTTCTGGAGGCTCTTTCAGAGCCATGTGAACATGATTATCCATAAGACAATAGGCATAAATATGAAAACCGGTTTCCCTTTTCTTAAAAAACACGGTTTCAATAAACCTCTGTTTATCTGCCTCATCAAGAAACAAGTTCTTTCTCTCGTTTCCCCGCATCATTACATGATAGATTCCAGTTTCGCTTAGTATGCGTTGGTGTCTGGGCATGATTGTCTCCTAACCCCACAAGAAAACTATAATCAGCTTATCCCATAAATTGTAAAGGTGTCAAGAGAACCGTCCCCTTGACACTGCCCTTGACACTGTTAGAAAAGGGTTTGCCTTCTAGGCTACCGGCAGGGGGTTAATTGCCGAATAACTGGTTGACAGTAATTCTCTCATGCAATATTATTTGTATATACAAGTGTCGGGTGGGTATTATGCTTGATATTCTCTTAAAAGATTGTCTATATTTTACCGTCAGCCATCTGTCTCGCACGATTAATCGGATGGCCGAGGAGGCTTTTGCCCCTACCGGCTTGTCGCCGACATACGCGTTTTTGTTGATGTTAGCCGCGGAAAATCCCGGCATCTCCCAGAAGGACTTGTGTTCCGCCTTGAACCTGATGCCCTCCACGCTTACTCGCTTCGTTGATAAACTGGAGGCTAAACATCTGGTGTTTCGGCAATCCGAAGGCAAGAACTCCCTCATCTATCTGACGGATGAAGGACGGGCACTGCAACCTGCTATTACTGAGGCCTGGGGAACTCTGTACCACAAGTATTCGGCGGTCTTAGGTTATGATAACGGGAATGAACTGACCAAAATCATCTACGAAGCGGCACATAAGCTGGATCGAGTATAGGGAAAATTTTTTATCCAAACATTTGTATATACAAGTAACGAGGAAAGGGGGCCCGCTCTATCGTTCCTGATGGGAAAACGCCGGCATACGAAAGAATTTAAAGGAGGTTACCAGGTGAAGTTATTGGTTATCATCGCCCATCCCAACTTGGCAGGGTCCCGCGTCAACCGGCGCTGGATGGAGGAATTACATCAGCACCACGACCAGATTACGGTCCATTCCCTGTATGATACTTATCCGGACGAGCAATTGGATGTTGAACGAGAACAGAAGCTGCTGCTCGAACATGATCGGATCGTCTTACAATTTCCTTTATATTGGTACAGCACACCCTCATTGCTGAAAAAATGGCAGGACACCGTGCTGACCTACGGCTGGGCCTACGGTCCCGGCGGTACCAAATTGAACGGAAAGGATTTTATCATGGCAGTATCTACCGGCGGCCCGGAGGTTAGCTATCAGGCAGGCGGTTTCACCAACTATTCCCTGGGTGAATTATTGCGCCCGCTTCAGGCAATGGTCAACCTGGTCGGAGGTAATTATCTCATTCCGTTCCGCCTGCACGGCGCGGTAACCGCTGGTGAAGACGAGATCAGCGAAAGCGCAAAGAATTATGTAAAATACATTCTAACCCCCTAAGGGGCATAAGCCTGCTCTAGACAACAGACCAGAAACACCCGGCTCCTGCCTCACTACCGGGCAGGAGCCGGGCGCTCCCAGCTTTCTTCATGTGCGCAAACCTCTTATTTTTACTTGATAATATATTGCTGCTTATTTATGGTACGGTTCACCCTTTAATATCTTGAACCCCCGATAGATCTGTTCGGTGAGGATTAGCACGGTCATCTGGTGCAGAAAGGTCAGGGGGGAGAGGGATATCAACTGGTCAGCGCGGGCCTTGACCGCCGGGGCGATGCCAAAAGAGGAGCCGACCACCAGGTTGATCCGGAACTTGCCAGAGAGGTTCCAGCCTTGCATGGCTTCAGCCAGGGCTTCGGAGGACATCTGCCGGCCCTTGATATCCAGGGCCACCAGGATCTCGTTGTCGCCGATCATGTTAAGAATCTTCTCGCCCTCCTTGTCCAAGGCGCGGGCAATCTCCTTATCCCCGGCCTTGGGACTGAGCTTTTCCTCCAATCCCTCCACCAGTTCCATGGTGGCATAGGGAGTCAGGCGCTTCAGGTATTCCTGCACGCCGGCCTGGTAGAAGGGCTCCCTTATCTTGCCTACGGAAATGATCCGGTACTTCAATGTCCGACTCCATTCACTTATTTGCTTTTGCCTATCTTATATCTTTTCCCGGACGAAATCCATATGAAGTATTTCATTTTACCGGAATATAGACCTCCAGCCGGCGATGATCCAAACTATACCCGGTAAAATAGGTGTCTGCGTAATTGAAATCAAGCGTAAAATCCCCGGCCGTCTGCAGTCCTTTCATAGGCAGCCATTCACCGTAGGCAAACAGCACTATCTGCCCGTATTCGTAAACGGTGGGCGGCCGGTCCGGAGTAAAAACCGCATAGCGGGAAGGCGGCAGGGTCTTGGCCTGCCACCCCGCTGGGGCCTCCGGGGTGACCGTCTCCACCGCGGCCAGATGATAAAGCATGTCGCTCTCCGGGTGGTGTATCTCATAGCCGATAGAGAGGTTCGGGGTCTTGATGTTATTTATGGCCGGTATCCGGGGAATAAACTCCTCCCGCCAAAACCGCGGGATAACGTCTTCCTCAATGGTACCGACTACCGAGGTATATAGCTCTCTCCCCACCAGATACAGCTCATCCCGCTCGGTGATTTTTCCCTCGATGTGTATCCCCGGGTTGTCCGCCGGGTACCTGAGTTCCAGTTCCCGCCCGAAATGGGCATGACGCTCGAAGTGGACCATCTCCCGGCGAGCCTGGCGGTACCCGGCCGGGGTTGTCCCATACAGCCGCGAGAAGGCCCGGGTAAAGGACTCCTGTGATTCAAACCCCGCCTCCAGGGCGATATCGATGATCCGGCGGCGGGTGGATACCAATTCCCGGGCCGCCCGGCTCAATCGCTTGCTGCGGATATATTCCTTGAGGGTGAAGCCGGTGGCCGCCAGGAATATCTTATAGAAATGCGACAGGGAAAACCCAGCTACCCCGGCAATGGTGGCCAAATCAAGATCTTCTGCCTGATGATTATCAATGTAGTCGATAGCTTTTTGAATACTCTGTTTCAGCGCCATGCTCTTGCTCCGTTATCATGTTGCTTATATTTTAATAGAAACGGTCAAAACCCCGGTACATAATTTTCGTAGTATGATGGAAAAGACAGAGGGTAGGTGTTTTTATGTGTACTGGCTTTGCTTGTTATAAGGGCCGCCCGTTGTATGCCATGAACTTCGACTGCTGGGAAGTGCCGATGCGGATGCGCCTCAGCTGTGCGGGGGATGTAGATGTTTTATGGTTTGAGGCCAATATGGGCGGCGCTTACCTGGAAACCGCGGCCATGAACTCAAAGGGCGTTTTCGGCAACTTTCAGGGCAACCTGTCCCGCCACCATCAGAACGTGCCGCCGGGGCCGGGGACTATAAGCATTGCCCATCTTTACCGGGAATCGCTGCAAACCTGTGAGAAAATCACCGACCTGAAAAACCTGCTCGGGGATCGTATCGTAGTATACCCGCCGGTGCCTCCCGAATGGAATATGCTGCACAATCTCTTTGCCGATAAATACGGGGATTCGCTGGTGCTGGAAACCTCCCAAGGACATAACGAGATAACCGGCATTGACGGCCACTACCAGGTCATGACCAATTTCCCTGTCCATGAATTCCGTAACCGGCCGCCGGCTGAAATAGCCGGGGCGGGCGATGACCGCTATAAGCTGGCTGACACCTATCTGGCAGAAGGTGAAAAGATTGGCGTAAAGGATGCCCTGGAAGTGTTGCAAAAGACCGCCCAGAACACCACAGGCTGGAAGACTCTGAGCTCGATGGTGTTCGACCCTATCGAGCTCAAGGTTTATTTCGCCTTAGATCAAAAATACGCTGATATCTATATGGTTGATATGAACGAGCGCAAGCTGGTTTCCCCGGGTAATATTGCTCAGCATCCCGACAACCTGATATTTGAGGGGCTTTCTCATAAACCATAACAGGTTTCGCTTCTTGGTCACAAGAATTAAAAGGCCACCATTCGGTAATGGTGGCTTCGAAATAAGTTCATATAAATCTTTGTCTATTTAGTCTCTCCCCGTCCCTAGTCCGTATAATCGTCTTCAATATAGCCCTTCTGCACCTTGGCGCCGAGGGAGGTCAGTTTTTCGACGATGTCTTCATAGCCGCGGAAAATATGGATGGCGTCTTCGATCTCGGTCTCGCCCTCCGCCACCAGGGCCGCCAGTACCAGGGCCGCACCGGCTCTGAGATCGGTGGCCTTGACCCGGGCTCCGTAGAGGCTCTTGACGCCTTCGATGACGGCGGTGTGTCCCTCCACCTTGATATTGGCTCCCATCCGTTTCAGTTCATCGACTATCTGAAAGCGGTTCTCAAACACATTTTCCACGATCATGCTGGACCCCGGCGCCAGCGACAGCAGGGCCATCATCTGGGACTGCATGTCAGTGGGGAATCCCGGGTAGGGCAAGGTCTTGATATCCACCGGAGAGACACGGTGGCCGGCCCGCACCAGGAGGCCCCGGTCGTTCTCCTCCACCCGGGCACCGGTCTCCTGCAGCTTGGCAATGACCGGATGCAGATGGGTAGGAATAATGTTCTCCACCTGGACCTCGCCCCCGGAGATGGCAGCACCGATCATGTAGGTGCCGGCTTCGATCCGGTCAGGGATGATGGCGTAGCGCCCGGCCTTAAGGCTGGCGACGCCTTCGATCTTAATCAAATCGGTACCAGCGCCGCGGATGCGCGCCCCCATCGAATTCAAAAAATTAGCCAGATCGACGATTTCCGGTTCCTTGGCGGCATTCTCGATAACGCTGGTACCCGGTGTCTTGGCCGCCATCATCATGATGTTCTCGGTGGCGCCCACACTGGGGAAATCCAGGTAAACCCGGGAGCCGGAAAGCTTCTTCGAGCTGGCGAAGATATAGCCGTGTTCAATTTTAATATCGGCGCCCAGGGCCGCTACGCCCTTGATATGCAGGTCCATGGGCCGGGAGCCGATATCGCAGCCGCCGGGCAGCGAGACTACCGCCTCGCCCTGCCGCCCTAGCATGGAGCCCAAGAAGAGATTGGAGGCCCGCATCTGCTTGGCCAGGTCATAGGAGGTATGGTTCTTGACCTGGCCGGACGGCGGACAAATCGACAGGCTGCCGTCCGGATTCCAAGCGGTATCCACCCCGATATCGTTCAGAATCTCTATCATTACCTCAACATCGCGGATGCGGGGCAGATTGTCCAGGATGGTCTCTCCCTCGGCCATAATGCTGGCCGCCATCAAGACCAGGCCGGCATTCTTGGCCCCGCTGACCCGTACCTTCCCCTGCAGGGGATGTCCTCCCTCGATACACAAGGTCTCCTTCAAAGGCCCACACCTCTCGCTGACGTTGATTTGCGCGGTTTCCTTCCTGGTTTGGTCAATGATTGCTGTTGTCATACTATCATTTGTTCTCCAAATAGTTATAAAATTCCTGTTCCCAGGTGCTGTAATTAACTCCCAGGGTTTTTTCAATCGCACTCGGCAGACTGCGGCCTTCACCCAGCTCGGCCATGATTCGGAACAAACTATCCTCACCGCCTGTTGCGGCGATATACTCGGCGGCCTGCAACGACTGCCAATAGGCTATGCTCTGGTCCAGTTTATCGAAATTGCGGTCCAGACTGGCGAGCTGGTAATAGCTCGGCTCTTGGCCCCCGGCAAAGGGATCGGCAAATTCGAAACCGGTCGTCCGCTTTTCAACATACTGAGCGATTCCTTCGGTCCACCAGCGATTATAATTGCCCCGGGTGATCTCGTCAACCATTAAATGCGCAAACTCGTGCGCCATGGGACCTTCTTTGGCGAATTTATCGGCGCTATCGTCCGCTGTCATCCATTCGCGCGGCGACAGTACCCGGATGGAGCCGGCCCAGTACACTCCCATCGCTTTCTCGTCCCGGTCCCAGCCGAAACTGCGGGCCAGACTGCTGCTGTTGGGGTAAATCACTATAGTGGTTTTACTGGTAGGCTCTTCGCCAAACACCTGGGTAACCGAGCTGTAGGCATCCTCAGCGGCACTGGCCACCAGGGGCACCCATTCGTCATCCCAGGAGGTATATTTAATATTGTAATGTTCAGTTTTAATCTCATTAAAGCCGCTGGTGCTCAGGCTGATCTCCTGATCCACCATGAAGCGCATGATGCTCTGGCTGTTTTTGCTGATCAACAGAGTGACCGTCAAAATAAAGACCAGGATCATGCTGACGGACTTGAATGAGGCATGAAACCTCAACCCCGGCATGGTTCTCCTCTCCCCTCTGCCCCCCATTATACAATGGTGGCATCAGCCGGGGTTCAAGTAAATAGTGGCCCTATTCCTTCAAATATTCTGTAACGGATATTGCTGCCATGGCGCCGTCTCCGACTGCTGTCGCCACCTGGCGTCCCACCTTGGCCCTTATATCTCCCGCGGCAAATATGCCGGGAACCTGGGTAGCCATCCGGGCGTCGGTCTTGATATAACCGTCATCGGTCTCTAGTATCGACTCGATAAAGTCGGCAGCGGCTACCAGGCCGATGCTGACAAACAGGCCTTCGACCTCCAGCACCTCTTCCTGGCCGCTGAGCGCATCCTGGAGAATCAGGCGCTGCATCAGCCCCTCACCTTCAATACGCTTGACTTCCTTGTTTAATTTCAGCTCGATGCGTGCATCCGCCTTCATCTTATCCACCGAAGTCTGATTGGCCCGGAACTCCTCGCGCCGGTGAATTAGATATACCTTGG